>Ga0065705_10104479_pt1 | contig 14557 bp, 12 predicted proteins | sample SwibulcommuniRL2_FD_59092 | JGI IMG/M metagenome (GOLD analysis project Ga0065705, IMG submission 59092) | Bulk soil microbial communities from switchgrass field near Rose Lake, East Lansing, Michigan, USA - RL2 Bulk Soil v2 (version 2) | ecosystem: Environmental > Terrestrial > Soil >...
CGCCCGCCCGCAGCGAAGAAGAAGAAGATTCCCGGGTGCTTCAAATCCCAAACATCGCGATAGGGGGCGCCGCCGTCAGCGATGACCTGTCCGATCAGCAGATTCAGTCCCTGATCTCCACCGAAAGGAATGGGCAGGCTGGCGGCGCCCAGCACCAGAAGACAGAGAAAGACGACGACGTCCAACCACAATACTCCCCCGGTACGCACCTTCTCCCTTCGCTCCTTCGAGACCGGACCCTCTACTGGGTCGATGGACGATCGCGCGGACAATGTAATTGGGCCGTCGTTTGTAGGTTTAGTCGCTTCCATGTGGTCGCTCGGGCGGATCCTTACGGCTGCCGGTCTGTCCGTCGTACGTACCAGGTGCCAAACTCTCCTACGAATGCGACAGTGTACCGCGACGCTAGCAAATTCATGATGGCGGGAGCGCGGCCGCGAATGTACGACCCGAGGTCACCCTCGACGACGATGTAAGGTGGCAACGTCGCGCGCAGGTCTGAGTTCATCTCCCGCCAGGCTCTGTCATCCAGGAACCACGGTCCGCATCCAGGGATCGGGACCGCCAGCCGGCGGTTCGCCCGAAGGAGTAGGACTTGATCGCCGAATACATGCAGCGGCCCTGGCAGGGGATTGCCGCTCCGGAAGACCGCGAGATCGTTGTCAATCGTGAGGTAGGAATAATTCCACGACCGTTGAAATCCCGTGCGCCCGGCAGTAGTCAGGGCAAAGTCGTGCTTGATGAGCGTGCGGATCTTGTTGACCGGGCCTATAGCCGCCAAACCGGTTGAAACAGCGAGCGCGGTTGCAAGTGCGAGCAACATCAGCCGGTGCCCGCCCGGCCGCATGGCATGCGACTCGGCTCCGAACCCGGCGCAGGCACCGATAATGACTGATAGGAGTAGGCGTGTCTGCAGGTGGGGAACGGGTTCAGCGACCACGAAAGTAAGGATGCCAATCGCCGCTCCTGCTGCCACGATCGGCAGTCGCGCCTTTCTGCCAAAGCTCCTCGCCAAAGCACTCAATGCCTCGACACCGACGACAGCGAGAATCCCCAGCGGAATCGTGAACAGCGGCCACTTGTACTCGTTCCAGCCCTGAAGGAAAACGACCGCGACGGCGCCCACGCCGCACCAGAGCATCATTCCTACTACCAGATCCAGCTGCGGCCTGGGTCGCAGCCGCAACGCATGGACGCAACCAAAAGCAGCCAGGATCAGGAACGGTGCGTGTCCTATCATGAACTTTCTGGCACCGGCGATGAGATAGTCGTAATGCTTCGGCCTCAGCAGCTGTGAGGCTGGCGCCATTTCGAAGTACGCCCACCAGATCCGTCCGAGTTGTCCGTAGGCGGCAAAGTAGGCACCCACGATGAGCAACGGGACAACAAGGGCGAGCAAGAACACCGCGAGGGAACGTTTGACGTGAGCGATCGGGAGACCGCGTCGCACAGTGCGTAAGCACGCGTACCCGAGGAATGCCAGGATGATGAGTAGATACAGATGCTTCAGCAAGACAACGGCGGCTGCCGCGAGGCCCGCGGCGGCGTATCGCGTGAGGCCCGTGCGGCTGCCGGGGTCTCCTTGATCGATCAGAAACCATGCGACGAGGAGTGGAAAAGCGACGAGGATTTCGACCTGCGTCAGATCTAGCAGACCTGCGTAAAGGTAATAGACGACAACCGTGAAGACCGGAACCAGAGCCGCGCCCCAACGAGTCGTGAAGTATGGCGACAAGGTGGCCAGCGCAAAGACTGAGAAGGCGAGCCAGTAGACTAGTTCGAACAGGCGTATGCCGACCTCGTTGAAGCCGAACAGCAGGCCGCCGAAAGCATAGAAAACGTAAATGCCAGGCTGTTTGATGTCGAAGAGATCCCGGTACAACACGGCGCCCCGGGTGAGTTCGCGCGCGAAGATGGTGAATAGCGCTTGATCGGCCCAGAACGGCATCGGCAGACAGAGTCCCCCGGCCAGTACGACAAGACTCAGCGCGAGAAAGTTCCACCAAATAAATGGTCCGTGCCACGGACGCCACGTGGAGCTACTCATCGTTCAGACTCAACGAGATCGAATCTGGATTCGCGGACCGACGGCGTGCCAACGCTCTCCTTCTCATCGACGCACGTAGTAAGTACCGGTTGCGCCGACTAACGCGACCACCGTGCGGCAAAGTAGGGCCGAAGCGCGACGATCGCAAAACCCCGGAATACGAGCCAGTAGATCAGTTCGAACAGGTGGATGCCAGCTTCGGTCAACCCGAAAGCCGTCCGCTCACCGCGTAGAAAATGAAGATGTCAGGCTGCCGGAACTCGAAGATATCCAGGTAGAGCACGGCGCCACGAGTGCGTTGGCGAACGTAAACTGTGAAAATCGCCTGGTCGCCGGCGAAGGGCATGGCGAGGCATAATCCTCCAGCCAGCAGCACTGAGCCGAGTGCGAGCGCGTTCCACGAGCTGAACGGGCGATTCACACCTGAGGGGTGGCGACCGGGGGCGACGACGTTGCGCGCGATCCCAAGCCGACCGACAGCGCCAGAATGCCCAACGGGGTTATCAGAATCCGGTCGACGTTCTTGGCCATGAAATGGTCGAGTCCACCACCTTGATGGGACCCGGCGACATCATAGACGACGAGAAAGAGCAGCAGCTGCAGGACGGTCGTCAGGCCAAGACGGGCGTCCAGCCGCCGGGCAATCAGAGCGGTGATCAGGCACGCCGGGACGAGGAGTCCCCATCGCAGCGGAGAGAAGATCGTCGATCCCATTATCCAGGCGACCTGCGACAGGTGACTTGGCACGTTCCCAAGGAGGAGCGCCGTCACCATCGGGACGCTGACCATATAGGAGGCGATCCCATGCCTCTGCGTAAAAACGAACCACGGCAGCCACGCCGCCAGAACGATGGTGGGAGCAAGCAACGAGGTGACGGTCGGCTTTCTCATGGCGAGCAGGCACAGCAGAACAGCGGCGACGAGCGGAAGTCCTTCCGCCTTCGTCAACGCGGCTCCAGCCAGGAGTACTCCGGCCACGACGTGGCTTCGAACGTCGAACGGTCTCGTCCGAAGCACCAACGTCCCGAGTATCAACGGCAACACCATGGGCACGTCCGCATAACCCTGCATCGACTGCCATACCACGAGCGGGGCGATTATCCATGCCAATGGCAGGAGGAATCCTCCCCTCGAGTCTGCGTCGCACAGCGTGACGAGCGCGATCGCTCCGGCCGTCCACAGCCATGCCTGCTGGAACTGAAGCGGCCAGCCGATCGAGAGATCACCGGATATGATGTAGGCGAGCGCTTGCCAGCTCGGTAAGAGCGTCGGATAGGATGGACTCGTCCAGTAGTAGTTCGGCGACAGGAATACCGGCGCGTCGAAAGATCCGGCGACGGCAAGCCCCTTGGATTTGATCGACCATGTGAACCAGGCATCCCAACCCGCGACCGGTCGGAACAGGGACATGATCATCAGCGCGATGCCGACGCCGAAAAGGAGCAGGAGGATCCGCGCTACTCCTGGTGAAAGAATCTGTGCCCCTGCTTCGCAGCGGAGACGAGGACCGAGAACCCAACCAACAACCAACGTGAGGCCGGCTCCGAGCACTGGCGATCCGGCGAGGCCGCCGAGCAGGCCCCCGATCGCGAGCACCACGATTCCTAAGACGGCTCCCAGACTGCAGCGAACTACGGGAGGACCCGAGATCCATCGCTGGCCCACGATCATCGGAACAGCGGTCGTGAGGATTGCCGCTGCAAGCGCCCTCATCGGCGCACCACCCAGTAGTCCTGACCACGATCGATGATCACCGCGCCTGGCGGCGGCGCAAGCCTCAAGTAGAGTTCGACATCGGGCCTCGCGCAATCGGGAGGATTTGGTACCAGTCGAAACGCCAGCCAATAGAGCGCGTAGACATCAATGTCGGCACAAGGCCCAAGCCGCGTCACCGTCGCCCACGATTCTCCCGGGCGCAACGCGCTGCGGGTCGCACGAACGGCAGCCTCCGACATTGGTGGATCCCCAAACGCTGGCGAGCCGACGTCGGTGAGCTGCAGGGCTCTGAAATGCTGCGTCTGCTCGAAGATGAGGACGCCCACCGGCAGCAGGAGCGTCAAAGCCGTGCCGGCCGCGCCGATCTCCACCCACCAAGCTCGCTGAGTCGTACGCACGCGAAATAACGGCCGAAGCACGATCAGGCTGACGAGCAGACCGAGCACGCCTGCAACGACGAGACCTGACTGAAAAGGTGCTAGCCGTTCCACGGGTCCGCCCGGATGTTTCCGATCACGTCGGTCCCCCACCTCATTCGTCGTCGCATCCAGAGGCGCTCGGCCCACGGCACTGCCCAAAGAATGGCCGCAAGCAGCAGCAGGAGAGGGATCGCGGCCGTCAGCCCGCGCAAGCCCAGGACGTTGCCAACGTTGAGGCGCAGGTTTCCCGCCAGCACAAGCGGTAAGCCATACTCCAACAATGGTTGACTGACCTGTTCTGGAGGAAAGGCCTGTGCGGCGAGTGACTGAATCCAAACGTGACCGATTGACAGAATGACGAGCGCAGCAACAGCCGCTTTCTGCCAGGCTCTGCTCGCCTCGTTCAGCACGAAGACGATCGGCAGAGCGAGAAATGGAATCAGCGAGATGAGGTGTCGAGGGCCGACCGAGTCTGAGCCGCTCCAGGCCCAATAACACGCGTTGAATGAGAGGAGGCCGAGTGACATGGCGGCAATCGTCAGTGACAGCTCACGCGACCGCGGACTGCGATGGAACATCGCGTATAACCCCGCTGGCGCAAGCGCCAGGAAAGGCGAAAGCAGGAACAGCCCCCTGTAGGGGCTGAATGTGATCCCATAGAGGGACCCCCAGGAGGGAGCCCCGAAGCCGGCGGGGGCACCGAAGCCAAAGAGTCCGAATTCGGACGGGCTCGAAAAAGCCGTATACCTGTAGCCGGCAGGGAGCGGGGTCCCGAATGCGGCCATGTTGTAGAGGGCTGTCGCGATGATCCAGGGCGCGGCTCCCCCGGCGATGCGCAGCAGGTCACGACGAGGCCGCATCCGGAAGCCAGCCCAGAGAACGGTCAGTGCAAGAACTGGAGCCAGGACATACTCGCTCGCCGCCGCGTATCCGAAAAGGAGCCCTACAAGCCACAGCCATCGCCGGGAAGCGCCCTCCTCACTGACTCGCCACAGCAGAAAGAATCCGACAAATCCGCCGAAGGCGCCCGCCTGGTGCGGGTACAGTTGATTGCTGTAAGCGAAGGCGGGCGTTCCGAGCGCGAAGGCGAGGCCGAGTCCAAGGGCCTTGCCCGGCATGTCGTCGGCGAACCGTTCAGCGAGCAAGCAGACGGCAGTCGCAAGAATCGCCGACGGCACGGCCATGGCGAAGAACGTCACGAATATCAGCGCCATCGCATGATACAGAGGCGGATGACCTGCCCCCGGCGTGCCAGGAACCGGCAAGTGGTATCGCCTGTATACCTCGTCCAATGTCGGCAACGCCCCTGGGCCGCTATCGCCGCTGGCGAGCCTCGCGAGCGGCGGGAAGCGAATGAGACCTTTGAAGATCACATAAACGGGTAGGCCCAGGAGTGGAGGGCCGATTGACTTATCCGTGTAGTGATGTCCAGCGAAATACGCCTTGTCGCCGGTGTTCTGGTGGTAATCATCAATTTGCACCCGACCCTGGTCACCTAACGCATAGATCAAATCCATCCGGGAATTCGAGCCCCAGTTGTTCAGCATTGGAAAGAAGTACCCGTAGCATGCGAGTACGAAGAGGAAAACCAACAGGGCGCGGCCCTTTCGGGTACGAGGAAGGCGAATCACGCGAACTGAGAGCTGGGCGAAAGAGTTTTACCGTCGAGCGTGCCGTGCGGCAATCCCGCCATGGTCGCTGGTTTGATGAGCACGCTACGTTCCCGGCGCCACGCGAATAAGCCCTGCGATCTTTGGAAACGTTTGGCGCAGAATCGATCCCAGACCCAAAGTGAAACGTCGATCGAAGATCCAGACGAGGATGCCGGTCACGACTGACGCGAGGTTCACGGCAACGACAAATCCCAGCAGCCCGTCAAGGATTTGGCTCAGGGCGACGGCTATAGCGGCTCCAACGAGTGAGGCCGTCGACACAAGAGCGAGCGGCCGCCAAACGCCGGCGAGCGGACTTTCCAGGAGCCAACGTGCAACCCAGTAGTGCAGCACTTGAGAGACGCCGAGGCCGGTCAGCCATGCCAGCGCCGCTCCCACAGCGCCATACCGGCTGACGACGCTCCACAACAGCGCCACAACCAGGCTCGACTGTATCAGCTCGAGGACAACCACCCACTTCGGATGGCCCAATCCGCGAAAAAGAGGGACGCAGACCTCACCGAACAGGCTGACGAGGCCTGCGAGACCCAACACCTGAATCAGCGGCCCTGTTCCACTCCATCGGCCTCCGAGAACGTCTTGTACGAACCAGGGAGCCAGACTAATCAGCAACACGTAGACGGGGAGCAGAAACGTCACCGTCCCGACGAGAATGGCCTGGAACGCCTTCTCGACCAGCGCCCGGTCGCTCTGAATCCTGGCGAACAATGGAAATGCCACTTCACCTGAAATCTGGGTGGCGAGCTCGTACGGCGCAAAGGCCAGCTTGGTTGCGAGGAAATAGAGCCCAAGCTCGGACGCCCCAAGCTGCCGCGAGATCACAAGCTGCGTGAGGGAATTCGCACCTACCGCCACCACCGCCGTCAGAAACACCCATCGGCCAAAACGAATCAAGGGCTGAATGGCGTGAGCATCGAGGACGAGTCGAGGTCGATACGGCGCCACTATATAGGAGACGACTACGCCTGCCGCACCGCCCGCCAGGGCGCCGGCAACCAGTGCCCACACTCCAAGCGTCGTGGCGAAGGCGATGGACACGACGGTTTCAACGGCGGCAGCAGACAGGCTCACCAGCGCGAGACGGCGATATTTGAGCTCTCGAAGCAGTTCGGCGACTCTGATGCTCGCAATCGCATCGATCAAAGGCTTCGCGGCCAACACCCGGAGAATCGTCGCCGCGCGCGGCTCCGCGAAAAGATGCGCAATCACCGGTGCGGCGGCGACCAGCACGGCCGAAACACCAAGCGCCCGCAACATGCCGACACTCCATGCGCCGTCATAGTGGGTTTCCTCCGCCTCACGCCGTTGTACGAGCGCGGGAACCATTCCGAGCTCGGTGATGGTCAGGAAAAAGCCGACTGCGCTGAGCGCGATCGCGAACAGTCCGAAATCGGCCGGCGCAAGGAGCCTCGCCAGAATCAGGGTCCGGACGAAAAAGAGTCCCTTGGTGCTGGCGAGTTGAATGGTCTTCCATATCAGCGCATCACCTGCCTGCCGGGCGAACGAGCCTTCCATTCGGTTCTTCTCTCCTGCCGTCTGTCCGACACCCAGATTTCCCGTGGATCTGTCAATATTGACGTACTGAAAAGGGGCCTCGTGCACACCCATCCCGCGCGCAACAGAGCGCGCCGTCTTCGCCAGCGTTTACGTCGCTATCTTCTCCGGCCGGCCATCCTCGGGACGCTTCGCCGCACTCGGCCGCTGAGCGACGATTTCGGCTACGACCGCGGTACCCCCATCGATCGCTACTACATTGAGCGCTTCCTCGCGCAGCATCGCTCGCACATCACAGGTCGCGTTCTCGAGGTGAAGGAGCCCATATACACCGAACGATTTGGTGATCGCGTCACTCGCAGTGACGTTCTGGATCTCGACGCCAGCAACCCGCGTGCGACGTTCGTCGCCGATCTCGCGGCGGGTGATGGATTACCGGCGGACACGTTCAACTGCTTCATTCTCACGCAGACACTGCAGTACATCTTTCGAGCCGATGCGGCGATTCGACAGGCGCATCGCGTGCTTCAACCCGGTGGTGTGCTGCTGGCCACGGTGCCCGCCGTCAGCCGCGTCGCGTATCCACCGGAAGTCGCACCGGACTACTGGCGCTTCACAAGCGCCGCCTGTTCCAAATTGTTCGGTGAGACGTTCGGGCCAGCCCAAGTCACAGTTCGAGCGCATGGCAATGTTCTGACCTGCATCGCCTTCCTCGCCGGGATGGCGCTGGAGGAGCTCAGACGCGCTGAACTCGATGTCGACGATCCGCTCTTTCCGACGGTCGTGACGGTCTGTGCCGTCAAGCACCCAGACACCGTCGGTCAGTGAGCCATGACGGCGACCATCTCGATCGTGATCCCAACCCACAACCGACGTGAGTTGCTGCTTCGGACACTTGCCTCCGCGCTTGCGCAGGAGGCGATCGACTTCGAGGTGGTGGTCATCGACGATGGTTCGACGGATGGAACCGCGGAGGCGATTCGCGTCCTGAACGATCGCCGCATCCGAGTCCTGCGAAACGAACGGTCCGTCGGCGTCGCCGCGGCAAGGAACATGGGCGTCGAGGCCGCGAGGGGTGCCTGGATCGCGCTGTTGGACGACGATGACCTGTGGAGTCCCCAGAAACTGCAGCAGCAGCTGGGCGCAGCGAAGGCAACCGGCAGCGGCTGGGTGTACGCGGGATCCGTCGAGGTCGACCAGCACGGCGTGATCTTCAGCGGAGACCCGCCTCCGTCGCCTAAAAAACTGCTCGCCAGCCTCCTCGACAAAAACCTCATGCCAGCCGGCTCCTCGAACGTCATCATCCGCGCCGACCTGTTCCGCGATGTCGGCGGCTTCGACGTGCGCCTTCGATTGATCGCCGACTGGGATCTCTGGCTGCGACTGGCACCCACTGGCCCGCCGGCGTGTGTCCCACAGCCACTCGTCGCGTACCGGTTCCACTTCGGACAGTCGACCCTCGATTCCTACAGCATGATCGCGGAAGGTCGTATCGTGGCGGAGCGACATGGGGCCAACCTGAACAGCGTTCGGCGCTGGCTGGCATGGTCCTATCTGCGCCGGGGAGAGCGGTTTTCCGCGCTTCGCGAGTACGCGCGAGCAGGCTTCGACGGCGACCTGTCGTCCTTTGGGCGCGCCGCCGTGGTCGCCCTTCATCCGAGACCGATGACGGTTCGCCGGCGTTTTCGCGGTGGCGGTCTCGAGTGGCAGCGGTCCGCCGAATCGTGGCTGCGCCCGCTACGCGACAAATGATGCTGGCCAGAAACGTCGCGAGGCACGCCTTCCGCAATCCCTCGATCCGGCGTGCCGCTCTGTCCGTCGGCGCGCTGCGAGGACACGCATTGGTCCTGGTCTTCCATCGGATCACGCCTGAGGCCCATCCGCGCCAGGCGCTCATTCCATCCGTTCCAGAACGTCTGTTGCGGCAACAAATCGAGGCCCTTCTGGATGCGGGAGAGATTGTCAGCCTCGAGGATCTGATAATTGTCGCGCCGCACTCGTCCCGTCCACGATTTGCCCTCACCTTCGACGATGATTGGTTCTCCCACTACGAATCCGCGCTGCCGGTCCTGCAGGACCTAAACGTCACGGCCACATTTTTTCTATCCGGGCGTTCGCTTCAGCGGCTCGGGCCGCTATGGTTCGAGACGCTCGACGGGATGATTGCCGATCGCGGTATTGAGGCGGTTGCGCAGTGGTTGGCCGTTGACAGCGGCGATCCAGAGCAAGTAGCGAGGCTGTGCGAGAACGAACCGTCCCTGCAACAGCGAATCGAGGAAGTGTCCGACCGGGAAGTTCAGCGCTTAGGCAGTGCGGAGATTGCGGCACTCGCCGGCGCCGGGATGTCGGTGGGGTTCCATACCCTGCAGCATCCTTTGCTCTCGCGCCTTTCCGATTCCGCTCTCGATGAGGCCTTGGTGATCGGCCGGAGCGAATTGGAAGTCGCAGCCGGCAGCCCGATACGGCTCTTCGCCTACCCGCATGGCAAACCCGACCCAAGAGCCGTGACGAGGCTCCCCGCTGCAGGTTTTACCGCCGCCTGCACCGGCCGCCCGTTGCCGGTACGTCCAGGACAGAATCGATATCTCCTCGGCCGGTGGGAGCCCGGCCCTATCGATATCGACCGATTCATCACCAGTGTCGCGACCAGACTGAATGGTTGGAGCAGAAGCGCATGAGTGGGAGCGCTCGACCGATCGACCCGCCTCTGGTAAGCGTCCTCATTCCGACTCGCAACCGATGCGCGCGCCTGTTCACGACGCTGCGCTCGGTGCTGGCGCAGCACGACGTGAATCTCGAGATCGTGGTGGTCGATGATGGCTCGCAGGACGATACAGACAAGATGGTTGCTCGACTCGGCGATCCGCGGATCCGGCTGGTCCGCAACGAGTCTCCGAGGGGCGAGAGCGGCGCTCGCAATCGCGGCCTCGAGGAGACCAGAGGAATCTGGGTCGCCTTTCTCGACGATGATGACTTATGGGCACCCAACAAACTCGCACGGCAGTTGAGCGCCTTGCAGGGCACAGGGCGGGAATGGGCGTACACCGGGGACGTAGTGGTCGACGGCGAGCTGCGCATCGTCAGCGGAGAACCACCTCCAAGTCCCGAAGAGATGACCGAGGCGCTCGGACGCTACAACTCGGTGCCTGCCGGCGCGTCCAACGTCATTGTCAGTTCACGCCTCCTTGCCGAAGTGGGCCCCTTCGATGGAGGGCTGAGACGAACTGCCGACTGGGACATGTGGCTCCGTCTCGCCCGCCACGGTCCGCCCGCGTGGGTCCGCAGCCCCTTGGTGGCAAACTGCATACACGGGACAAACATGTTCAAGGACATGACGATCTTGTTCCAGGAACTGGACGTCCTGGCCCGTCGTCACCAGATCCCCGTCGATCGCGCCAGGCACTACCGGTGGGCGGCGTGGCACGCCTTGGTCGACGGTCAACGATGGAAAGCGCTTCGGTATTATGGCGGCGCGATCCATGAGGGTGATCTGCGATCGATCGGTCGCGCCACGATTGGTCTGTTCCGACCGGTAGGAACAGGCAGTCCGAGAGAGGAGATGAGCGACGAATGGGCCGCAGACGCTCGCCGCTGGCTCGATGATTTCCGATAATCGATCGCGATTGCTCAGAACAGCCTGTCCCGTACAACGATTGTGTCGCCGGGCTGGACGAGCGTCTGCATGTTTACGCTGATCGTCGTCTCCTTGCCGTTGACTTGACGGATCACCTGAATACGTCGCGTCGAGGCACGCTCGGTCATGCCTCCTGCCAGGGCCAGAAGCTGTCGAACCGTCATCCCTTGGCGCAGTACGTATTCGCCTGCGGTCTTGACCTGACCCAGGACAAAGACCGTGTCAGCTCTTGGCACGAAGACGGTGTCACCCGCCCGAAGCGCGATGTTTTGCGAGAGCGCTCCGGTCTGCAGGCTCTTCAGATCGACATGGATAGTCTCGGCGTTCGACGCATCTCCGCCAGTCGGCAAGGTTGCTGCCACCCCGGATCCGCCCGAACGAGGCCGCACGATCACCGCCTCCATCCCCGCACGCTCAGTCGTCGAGCCTGCGCGCGCAAGCGCTTCGATGAGCGTCATGGATCCCGTGTGCGGCAGAGCACCCGGCTGTCGTACTTCACCAATGATGAAGATCAACTGGCTGCGAGACTGCTCTATAGTCACGTTGATACGCGGGTCTTTGACGTATCCGGCCGCCAAACGCCTGCGCAATTCGTCCTCGACGGCGCCGACGGTCAATCCGCCAACCATGACCCGACCGAGCAGCGGGAATGCAAGTGTGCCGTCGGCCCCAACAGGAAATTTGCCGGACAACTGCGCCTGGTTGAAAACGTTGACAGCGAGCACGTCATTCGGACCAATGATGTACGAGGAGGGGTCGCTCCCAACAGTCGGAGATCCCTGCAATGCGGTCAGCAAGAGAAGAATGAGCATCGTTGGCCTTCGAAAAGAGTACGACGTCCGAGCGCAGCTTCGCTCTCTCAGTTACATGATGAGCTTGAGCGGCTCATTTTCCTAGCCACTGACGAGGCGTCGCACCGGCCCTCACTGGGAACAGCCGGCTGACGACGCACCGATCCTTCGCCAAAAGTTGCTCTGACGTCGGGCCGCAACGAGGCTTCAGTCGGTCGTCGCACCAGTACCGGAAAGGCCACCGTCGGCTTTGCGAGCGGCATCTCCCTGGGCCGGAGCGGACGCTCTGACACCCTCGCCCACTGACGGCGCATCCGGTGGTACCTGAGGAACAAAGCTTTCCTCCTGCCGGGGGTAGTAATTCTGGTAGTCCCGATGGTAATACGGCAGATACGACTGGCCCCGCCGATTGAGCGCTGCACGATTCAGCACGGCGCCGACGACATTGGCACCGACCGCGTCCAGGCGCTCGACGGCGGCACACGCCAGCTCTCTCGAAGTCTGGCCGGAGCCCACGATAAACAGCACACCGGCGGCTACTCGGGCGATGACGCATGCATCGGCGACGGCAAGGACTGGCGGCGAATCCATTACAACCCAATCGACTTGTGTTCTCATGGAATCAATCAGCTTACTGAAGCGCTCCGACCCAAGGAGGTCCGCAGGATTTCGGTGTGCGCTGCCAGACGGCATCAGCCACAACCGAGAAACTTTTGTCTTGCGAAACGCTCGAGCCGTTCCTTTGCCCATGAGCACGTCCGTCAACCCAGGTGAATGCTCTTCCCCGAACAGCTCGTGGAGCCGCGGTTTCCGCAAGTCTGCATCGATGAGGAGCACGCGCTGGTTCAGTCGCGCGAGCGACACCGCAAGATTCGCCGCTGTCAGTGTCTTACCCTCTCCGGGTTCCGAGCTCGTCACCAGCAGAGTGCGCGTGGCCGATAGTTCAGGCGCAACAAGCAGGTTCGTTCGTAACGCCTGGAGCAGTTCGGTGAATTCGGGTGGTGCTCCTTCGCTCAGGAGCAGCGACGCACGTCCGTTTTTCTGCGCCTTTACCTGTGGGGCGATACCAAGCACCGGCATGCGCAGGTGCCGCTTGATGTCTTCGGGAGACGTCACGCGTGTATTCAAGATCTCGAGCAGAAAGACCAGGGCGAACGCGAACGCGGTACTGCCGGTGATCCCGAGGGTGAGGTTGCGCTGTTCACGGGGCAGGATGGGCGCCCCCGGCACCCCGGCCGGATCCAGCAAACTCGTGCTCGCGCTCGGAAGGTCGCGCGCAAGCGTGATCTGCTTCGATCGCTGCTCGAGGTTGTCAAGCAGCAAGCGGTTGGCTGTAGCCGTCCGGTCGAGGCCGGTATACTCGACGGCCTTCGCGTTCAGAGCCTGCACTTCGAGTTTCTGCCGCTCGAAGGCGGCAGTCATCGCGCGCTCCCGTGATTTCGCATTCTCGTAATCATTGCGAATGGCCGCGGCGACCTTCGAGGTCTCGTTCTGAAGTTTCCGCTCGGCATTCTCGACCGCCGTCTGCAACTTGATAAAGTCGGGATGAAGATTGCCTAACTGCTCAGACGCCTGTGCCAACTGCTGCTGCATATCCGCGAGCTGCCCCTTGCTGGCCTGGATAAATGGATTGGATGCGATGGCAGGCAGGGTGTCGAGGGCGCCGCCTTGAGCCTGTAATCTCGAAAGCTGCAGAAATTGTGTCTCTTTGTCGATCCGCTCGGTCGCGGCTCTCGTGGTTTGTGCCTGGATATCCGCCAATTTCTGGACGACGAGGTTCTGACGTTCGCCGAGGGCCTCCGCCTCGTTCTCCCTCTTGTACCGCTGCACGGCGGCCTCGCTCGACTGCACGAACCTACGCTGTTCCTCGACTTGTTTCTTCAGCCAGTCTGATGCCTCGCCAGTCGTAGTCGACTTCGAGACGGTGTTCCATTTCACATACGCGCGTGCCAGCGCATTCGCGACCTCGGCGGCGATCACCGGGTCCGTGGACCGGAAGCCGATGCTGACGAGCCGAGTGTTGCTCAGTGGCGAGACCCATCGGCCCCCGACAATCTCCTCCGCCGATATGAGGGCCCCATCGTCGCGACCTTTGGCACGATTGGCGATTCTCACTTGCTCCCGCGCCATGGTGGCGAGTTCGCGGCTCTCCAGGATCGCCAACTGGGTTGGGAGAAACTCGCGCATCCAGTCGCGCTGATCGATTAGGGGCCGGTCCAGACCGAGCACGTTCGGGTCTGCTCCGACCTGCAAGGTGGCGGTGGCTTCGAAGATTCTGGTAGCCCTGGCGTTGTACAGGACGCTTGCCGACGCGCCCACGAGGATGATGGACGCGATCAGCCAGCGTCGCCTGTAGAAGATTCTCAGGAAATCACGAAGCTGGATGGGTTCGCCCCAAACCGGCCCGCGGCCACCGTTCTCGAGCGCGTCGCCGACGCCATTGTCCGGAAGCGGCGGTTGACGGATTTCGGCAATTCTAGACATTGAAAACTCTCGCTTATCAAATCGGCTCAAAACACGTAGTTCAGCGACATCCCCACGACGGTTCTGTCGTACCCGCGAATCGCGTCCACAGTTGAATGGCGATCCTGCTTGCGCACCCCGAACCCGACGCGCAGGTTGGGGGCGAGGCGACAGCCCACCTCGCCGCCGTAATCTGTGACAATTTCCTCGGTCACGCCGGTGAGGGCCCCCGATTCCCCGTCCGACGACTCAAACAAACCGTAGCTCATCTTGTGTCGACCCGTTCGCGCGCCGATGTCCCACGTGTCTCCGAGACGGTG
>Ga0065705_10002249_pt1 | contig 14547 bp, 13 predicted proteins | sample SwibulcommuniRL2_FD_59092 | JGI IMG/M metagenome (GOLD analysis project Ga0065705, IMG submission 59092) | Bulk soil microbial communities from switchgrass field near Rose Lake, East Lansing, Michigan, USA - RL2 Bulk Soil v2 (version 2) | ecosystem: Environmental > Terrestrial > Soil >...
CGTCCTCTTTGTCGATTCGTCGGCGATGGTCTTTATCCGTAGTCGACAACCAATGGGGTCCGATAACAGGAATCAACAGCGTCGCTGCGGACAAGGCGTCGTCTATTCGGTGAGCCCAATCGTTGGACATCCTGATTGACTCTGTGTCAATGAACACACTCTGGGATCCAAACGTGCGTGCAATGCTGTTAGCAATCCAACGTGACGCGGCTGAACTGTCCGTACGTCGATAGCTTACGAAGGCCAGTGGCTCGGATGAGGGCATGCGAACTCTCCCTAATAGTGGACTTACTCATGATTATCTGAGTCGGTATAAAAGCGGATCCGTTCCGCTTACCATATAAAACCAGAGGCAAGTTCGGTCAAGGTTTTTCATGTTAGATTGCGTGACGGGTTTTGACTAGTTCAATCTTACGACCAAAGGGACCGATGTTTCTGCACCGATTGTGAGAGTCGTTCGCGCTTAACTGGTATAGAACGACCAACACTGTCGTTCATTCAGAAAACTAGCAGATCCACGCGGACTGGCCTGCGGTCGGATCCGATGAAAAGAATGCCCAGATCCTGTTGCGATGGACGTGGTAATCAGGAGGCTAAGGGCTGATCTCGCTTGTGACGTAGTTGTGACGCGAATTTAGATAAGCGCATGAGGAAGCGATAAAGCTTTCCGGACAAAGACAGATGCGCCACAAGAAGAATGTAGAACGGCGCCGCGCAATTTACCGCGGGCTGGAGTTTATTTATCAGACCGCATGCGACCCGAGCCACTTCGAGATGTACGGACACGACTACCTCGGTTGTTTCCACTGCATTGCATCAACATCCCTGGACGTTCGGCTATGCAGAATGGCCCGGCGGATGGGACAGGAAAGGGCGCGCCATTGGCGACGAGAGCACGCAAAGTTGACGCCTGCCTCTGATGCAGATGAAGTCGCCTTTCTTGTCTTTGGAAGTTATGCTGCCGATCAACTCGGCGTTCCCGATAACGCATTCAGGGAGGACCTGCGCGCGGCGGCACAACGTTTTGGTCCGCAAGACTATTTTGGGTTTGATCCTGCTCACGAACCTCCTGCCGCAGACTTGCCGGAAGAGTGCAAATGCGGAGCCCAAAATATACGCGGACGCCAAAAATGCTACCGATGCAAAAGACTGCTATACATTCTGAGTCCGTATGCCATATGGGTGGACGCGTTGACACGGAGCTACATGGGTGAACAGTACGGGGTAAAACTGGGTGCATCGCTCCATGATGTCGTAAAGTGGCTGCCCAAGATGCGTCCTTACCCTACCGACAGAGATGATATCGACTTTTACTGGGCGCTATACGCAGTGACGCACGTTGTATATACGTTGAACGATTACTCTCTCTGCAGGCTTTCACCTCGTTACCTGCCTGATGAGTTTGAGTTCCTGAAACTGAACCTCAGACATTTCATCGACGTGGAAGATGCGGAGTCGACGGGAGAGTTATTGGATACGTTGAAGTCATTCGGTCTTTCGGAGACTCACCCGCTTATAATTGAAGGGGTAGACTTTCTGCTCGCCGACCAAAACTCGGATGGTAGCTGGGGCCATCCTAAAGCGAAAGACATTTACGAGCGCTATCACCCAACCTGGACTGCCATTGATGGATTGCGGGAATACGCATGGCCTGGTGGTCTGCGACGGCAAAGTAAATCATTTCCCCTTTCAGACGTGACATGAGCTTCTGGAATTATCAGCAACCAAGTCTAAAGGCCGCACTGTCGGCTGCCTTGGGTGGGTTTGATAGGGACGTTCTGGAGAGATTTTATTCGCTGAGCCCGGAGNAGTTGGCTCGGCTTTTCAATATCTACTCCGATACATATGGCGANGGGCCGGCGGCATATGCTCGAAAGACGTATCCTGAGTGGAAACAGGGAGCGGTGCGGCCGAGCGCCCTGACTATCAATCGACTGCTTGACAACCTCCCGCTCGTGCTTAATTTTGATGGCAAGTGTGAATTGTTGCGAAAGCTCAGGGAGCGACATCGCAAGCCGGAGCATCATTCACTCAAGGTTAAGGCGGATGATTGGAAAGAGCACGTCATACCGCTCGTCAGGACTGTCATACAGAAGGCATATCGCGCAAACTTGCCCGAGGCTATCGAAAGGCGACTGACGTGGTTGTCCAACGGCGACATGCAAACCGCGCGCGCGATTCTTGCGCACGCACAAGCACTCGAAGGTGCGGTCGCCGTGGCGATGTTGCAAGATGAAATGCGTATTATCGAAGACGCATTGACGAACCTGGATGGCAAAGGAAAAGTTACGCACACCATTCGCTTACCTTATGGCCACATTCAGTTAAAAATCTCCGGGAGACGTGGAATGGATAAAGAGTCAGAAACGCCTGCGGAACTCGTGCGGCAAAAGGATTCCAGCCTGTTTAAGCCCACTGCCGAAGACATCTTCGAAGACGTGTTCAGCGATCTCGATCAGGAACAGGCCGCACACGTAAAGGCAACGGCCGCCGAAGAGGCGATGCGACTCGTCGCTGAAAAGAAACGCGGCGAGATCAAATACGCCAACGCCTCGCGAGACATTGCGAACTTCGTCAACAACGCCGATCTAATGGACCAACGCAGAAAAGACTACCAGATGAGCGCGGAGTTCGAGGGCGCGTCGGGTGTGACGAAGATACAGGTCGGTCGTAACTGGTCCAAAACGCTTATTGCGGGCGGCGCTATCGGCATTCTTCTAGTGTTGATTCTTTTATATGTACTCACGCGATAGGTACGAAGACAATGGCTTTCTCGTGTTCGAAGGTTTTGCGAGTGAGGACGAGTGCGATCAACTCCGCACGCGGGCGGCCGAGATGGTCCATGAATTCGATCCGGCCGAAGTCGTATCGATCTTCTCGACGCATGAGCAGAACCGAACTACCGACGACTACTTTTTAACCTCCGGCGACAAGATCCGGTTCTTCTTCGAGGAGAATGCCTTCAACGCAGATGGAACGCTGAAGTATGAGAAGGAGAAATCGATCAATAAGATCGGGCACGCACTTCACGATCTCGATCCCGTCTTCGAATGCTTCTCGCGCAGTCAGAAGATCAAAGACATCGCCACGGCAATTGGAATCAAGAATCCTCTGCTTTTGCAGTCGATGTATATCTTCAAGCAGCCAAACATCGGCGGCGAAGTCACGTGTCACCAGGACAGCACGTTTCTCTACACCGAGCCGATCGACATCGTTGGTCTATGGTTCGCACTCGAAGATGCGACGATCGAGAACGGTTGTCTTTGGGCCATACCCGGTGGACATCGAAGCGGTCTGAAGTCGCGCTGGGTACGTTCGCCTGAAGGCATGAGATTTGACGTCTTCAACGCTGAGCCGTGGCCTGAAGATCAGCTAAAACCACTTGAAGTTTCGAAAGGCAGTCTGATCTTATTAAACGGGCTTCTTCCGCACCGTAGCTTCGAAAATAGATCACCGCGCTCGCGCCACGCCTACACTCTTCATTTGATCAGTGCTGACGCAGACTACCCCGCCGACAACTGGCTACAACGTTCGCCCACGATGCCGTTGAGAGGTTTCTGATTTGTGATTTTTGTTCCTTTTGGCGGCTAATTACTGGGTCTGAGCAACCCGCGGAAGATGCCCTGAACGCGCACCTGACTCGCTGGAACGGTAAGCGGTTGGAGTTGTGAATTCGCCGGCTGCAGCTCGATGTTCATGCCGCGGCGATAGAGTCTCTTGAGCGTCGCCTGGTTCTCTTCGATGAGCAACGCCACGACGATCTCACCATCGCGGGCGTCGGTACGGTTCTCGATGAGTGCGATGTCGCCGTCGCAAATGTGCTCGTCGATCATCGAATCGCCCTTCACACGCAAGGCATAAACCCGATCCGGTTTCACCCGTCCGAGCAGGAAGCGTGGCACCGGAATGCGTTCTTCGTAATCGACCACTTCGAGCGGAGCACCGGCAGCGATCCGTCCGAGCAGCTTAACTTCACACAGTGAGTCGCTGCTCTTGTCTTCGACTTTCACGTTGAGCGCAAACGATCCATCTTCGTGTTCACGGGCCAACAACCCACGACGTTCGAGCGCAGCAATATGCTTCGCGATCGTGGCGCGTGACTTCACTCCAAACTGACGCGCAATCTGTGCGTAGGAAGGAATGTAACCGTGGCGTTCCTGGAAACGAGTGATGTAATCGAGAATCTCTTTTTGTCGCTGCGTTCGTGGGAGCATTTGCTTCAGGAGTTCCCGGTCCGTTTCCCGCTTGTAGTATGAGAGATCGCAGTCGACCGCTAAGGGTGACGAAGCATTCTAGGTCGCCCAAAGAAAAGCGTCAAGAGTTTGCCCTGATTAATTTCAACGAATCGAATAGCGCACCAGGGTGCGTGGGAAAATGCGCACCGCAGGTGGCATCTGTGCGAACGTTATCGGCGGAGATTGCAGGACCTGGTCGGCCTTCTTTCCATACACTGCTTCATTGAGATCGTTATCAGGAGTTATCATTGCACCCTTCAAGGCAGCACCGATAAACGCGCCTTTACTGCGTGAGTAAGAAAGTATGCCTGCGTCCAACCGCGGATTAGTGGATGCGGCAGCCTCACGACCCACTGGACCAGCAGCAATGCTGGCTTCACCACCGAGTTCAAACTTGTCTTTCAGGAGACCATTCAAACCACTGGGATTCATGATGAGCAGGATATAGTCGGTTTTTTGCGCACCGATTTGTGCTCCAAAACTTCCGCCACCAAGATTGAAGAACGCAGGCGCGGTCCAACCTCCCTTAACGCGACGACTGATGACGCCCTGACCACCGCGACCACCAAAAACAAACGCGGCTTTGAGCACGCCCGGAAAGACTGCGATCGCTTCCGCGGTATCGAGTAGTTCCTGCGGGATCGCCTTATCCTTTACGTTCATGATCTCCGTAAAAGTCTTGGCGGCCTCACTCGAGTGACGGGCGGCGTCCTGGGTGCGTGATTTCTTCTGAGCGGGAGTTATGACGACTGAAAGAACAAATAGGGCGATGAGAACTGTTGCACACCAGAGACGAACTGACTTCATGCGAAAATTACCCTCCTAGTTAGAACGAAACTATTTGGTAGATAGTAACGTGTTAAAACCGCGTCCGACAAATCGGGCGACTTTCTAAGTTTGCAATGACAGTTCTCAAATGAGGAGAGGTTGCGCGGGATTAATTCTTTTGCCTGGGAGGAACGCGCAGTGATCCGGTCATCATCGCTAACAGGTTGATCCGGCGAAGTTCTCATTACTCGAATTAATGAACTCGCGCTGAACGAATGTAAATGAACCTCTCAAAGTAGTCACAAATTTGTGTTGTCATTGACAGGATTTTGTTACCTGTAGTAAAAAGTCGCGACCTTCAAACGACGCCCTCCCAAGTGTTCTTTTCGAAGGCTGCATCGCACCTCGCAAATGCGATCACTTTATTGCCCGACTCAGTTTTACCGCATTGGTAATTCCGCCCAGAACCCGATATACCCCCTCACAGGCTTTACTCAAGAAGTAGTTGCAATCGAGTGCCTTGTGCTCAAGTATAAACTCTCCCTCTGAGTTGTTTAGTGGATAAAAGAGTCGAAAAAACCATCCAGATGATGCGAGAGGACGTTCGTGGGGAACTCTCTCTTGCGGAGCTCGCCCAATCAGTAAACCTTTCGGTTTGGCGACTCTGTCACATTTTCAAATCTGATGTTGGGATGCCTCCAATCCGCTATCTGCGTTTGTTGCGGATGGAGCGAGCCAAGAACCTGTTGGAGTCGAGTTTCCTGAGTGTAAAAGAGATCGCATTCCAGGTTGGCTTGAATGACGAGAGTCATTTCGTGCGTGATTTCAAATCAACCTACGGCTTCTCTCCCGCACTGTATCGGACGCATTTCAAAAACAAATCCGCGACCGACGAACAGTACAACGACAATAATGGCAATGGGACTGCCAACGGCAACAGCGACCAGCCCGGCAAACTCAGGCAACAACTCATACAGATTGCAAAGCACACCGCCCTCCCTTCCCTGCATCTGTTTATTTGCCTGTACTCCACGCTCTAAAAGTTTTTATTAACGGGCTCTTGAATCCCGCCCACGGTAGTGGGCGGATTATTCAAGTCCTTTCTACAAAACTCAACCCCAAAGCGCTTTTAATACCGCCAACGGAAGTTGGCGGATATTTCAGGTCCTAACTATTTATAGTGTTACAGAGGTGGGCCGGTTGTTCATGAATAGTGTGGACTTGAACAATCCGCCCACTGCCGTAGGCGGGATTCAAATCTCGCTAATAGGTGTCAGATAGAAAGGACTTGAACGATCCGCCAACTTCCGTTGGCGGGATTTATGATTGATCAAAGCATCTTGCTAACCACAGCGTGGACCACCGACGTTCTTGTGCGACGCAGTTCGACGTACGATCTTGATCACCTAAAAACAGCGCAAAGCAAAATCCGCTAACGAACAACAAAAACCGCCAAGCATGAAGTCTTGCTACTCGAAAACTGAGATCGTAATCTTCCGCACGATTCAGCAACAGCGCACAGCAGATTTTTCCATCAACTAGATTTCATGTACGTCAACTGACGTTACTCAACGTTTCGGCAGAAAACCCTCGCCTTTCAAACTGATCGCCTTTGTGGGAAGTTGGATCAGGATTCGGGAGGCTACATAGCTACACTCTTCGAGTAAAGGTCATAACCACCAGCAAGGGTTTTTGATTTGAGGCCAAACCCAAACGGCTGAAAGGAGATTCTATGCCTAAAAAGAAGGCAAAAAGCCGGCAGAGAATTGAAAAGAAAACTGAGGGCACAATCAGTAGAAGAAGTGTCCTTAAGATAGGAGCAGCAGCCGGGGCCGCTACTGTGTTGGCCCCAAACATCATCAAGTCTGGAAAGGCGTTTGGTGCTGCCTTTACCGATCCACCGCCGCCACTGGTTCAATGCACCGCAGCAGTCCGGAGTCCGGTACATACACCTTTTGTGGATGATTTACCGGTTCCGTTTCCAGCGATAGACCACCCACTGAGCCCGCCGCCCCAAGAGGTAGCCAACACAGGTGCGGGTGAGTGGCCACGAGCGAATCATCAGCGCTGGGCTCAGTTCACTCCGGCTCACGTGACGACCGAATTGGAAGCCAGGCCCGGCCTGCATCGATTCCACTCGGACTTCGGCGATAGCTATATCTGGGGTTTCAACGGTGTCTATCCGGGCCCAATGATCCTGAATAGATATGGCAAACCCACAATCGTGCGCTTCCGGAACAGCACGCCGCCCAACGGCGATAACACGTTTGGCCACCCCGAGATCACGATCCACTTGCATAACGGCCACCATGGATCCGAAAGCGACGGTTTCGCGGGCGACTTCTTCCCAAGCGGACGCTGGAAAGACAATCTCTACCCGAATTGCTACGCCGGACTCGACCAGTTTGGCGGCAATGGCGATTCACGGGAAAAGATGGGCACTTTCTGGTATCACGATCATCGTGCAGAGAAGACCCTCAACAACAACGTCATGGGCCTGAACGGCATGTTCATCGTTTATGACCCCACGGATCCGGGCCATGAGCACCCGAGCGCAGGCTCGCTACGGTTGCCGGGATACTACGGTGTCACTGACTTTCCTTTGATCCTTACCGAGAAGAGGTTCTGTGCCTTGGATGCACAAGGCCGAAATGAAATGGTCAATGCGGCCGGTGGCGACAAGTGGATCGTCAACGGAGCGATTCAGCCGAATTTGAAGGTCAGGAACAGGAAGTACCGGTTCCGCATTCTCTCTACCGGACCGACAACGGCTCAATGGGACCTCAAACTCATCGGCCCGAACGGGACGAGCGCTAGTGAAACGATGACGGTGGTCGCCACTGATGCCAATTTCCTCGAGCATCCGGTTCCAGTCGATGACGGCGCGAATGCAGCCAATAGCAACGCCGTCGTGGGAGCCACGATTGTCACTCCGGGTGCAATTCGAGTGAACGTCGCCGAGCGCTACGACGTTATCATCGACTTCTCGAAATACGCGGTGGGCTCATTCCTGTATCTCGGCGATTTTGGTGCAGGAAGAAGCCAGAATGTAAACGACACCGGCTCCGGAAACACGAATCCTCCGGGATTACCGCCAGGCCTCAACATTGGCAACGTTATCATGCGGTTCGAGGTGCTAAACAAGGAGACCTGGTTCCCGGCCGATACACCGGACATTCCGACAACCCTCTGCACAATGCCGGATCCCATCGTGCCGGACACCACGTTCGAGTGGAACTTCAATCGCGATCCTGCTGGATCGGTTCCACGCTTGTTCAGGATCAACAACCGCGTCTTCGATGCCAATGTACCGCAGCATTGCATTATCAAGGGCACCTCTGAAGAGTGGTTCATCGACAATAATGACCAGGTTGGTACCAACTGGGCTCACCCGGTACATATCCACTTCGAGGAATTCCGGATTATTGAGCGATGGGCGATCGTCAACGGCGTGTTCCAGCAAGTTCCGGTGCCTATTCTGTACCAGGGAAGGAAAGACGTAACCAAGGTGGAGCCGGGAGAGGCCGCACGGATCCGGATGAGGTTCCGAGACTATACCGGCAAATACCTGATCCACTGTCACAACATGGGTCACGAAGACGCGTTCATGATGGTGGCCTGGCACATTGTTCCTGATGCGGCAGCCAAGGCGGTATGCGACTCATTGATTGTCAAGGCTAACGAAGAGTTCGAAGCCAAACTGCGCGGTGAGGAGGTGTAGCAATGGATAGAAGATCAATGTTGAGCAGAGTGTTCAAGCCGCATCCCTATTCGCCGGGCGTTGCGAAGTTCACAAATGCGGTGCTTCGAACACAGGACAACAAAGAGGTCAGATTCTATGACGATCTGATCAAAGGCAAGCAATGCGTGATCAATATGATGTATGCCGAATGTCACGGTGCTTGCCCTCTGGTGACGACGGTTCTGAAACGAACTTATCGTGACCTGAAAGATCGCATGGGTAAGGATCTCTTCTTTTACTCAATCTCGGTAAAACCACAGGACGACACGCCGGCCGCATTGAAGCACTATGCGAAGATGCGGAATGCTGATCTGCCTGGCTGGTATTTCCTGACCGGAGATGCCTACGACATCGAGACGATCCGGTTCCGGCTCTTCAATATGGGCCACCCCGGAATCGACCTTGATTTCGCGATGCACTCCGGGACGTTCCGTATTATCAACGATGCCACCAACTACTGGGGCCATGCCGGGGCGTTTGCGAGCCAGAAAAATATTATGGACCGCATCGCCTGGGCCGATCCTTATAAGTCACCTGCGGAATGGGACGTGTACGCTCGTAACCTTAAGGCTGCGATCGATAAGGACGTCAAGAAGTACGGCTACCGCCGGGATGTTTAGTTAGCGGCACTGGTCCGGGAATAGAGGCTGCACGCGCGGCTTCTATCCTGGCCCAACTAAGGTTTCTCTGTGCAACCTCTGTGTTCTCTGTGCCTCTGTGGTTGTTATTACCGCAGGGGCTCAGAACCACAGAGGCACAGAGAACAGAGGTTGCACAGAGGAATACATCATGAAACTTACTGCCATAATCTCGCTACTGGCTGTGATGCTTCTGGGTACGACGGCTAACGCCCTGGCCCAGGAAAGGAGTTGTTCATTCGATCTCGTGGGAACATGGAAAGCGCAGTTGTCACCCACCGAAGCAATACTCTATCAGTTTGATTCCAAGGGTGACGTCACTGTTCTTTCAGCTCCTGAAAAAGGTGAACCGCACCAGGTGGCTACCGCTAAATACGAGGTAAATAAAGAGCTCGGCAAACCCGAATCGGTTTCATTTACGGCATCAGGCACAAACCGGATATTCGGAGCCGTCAAAAAGACGATGAAGCTCGTCAGCTATGACGATACCTCGATCACTTGCGAAATACCGGGGGTTGGGACTACCCGTTGGACCAAAGTCGATCCCAATCGGTATTTCATTGTGCTCGCGGCACGCAGAGGAGAGTTCTACGATACGAGTGGGTCGGCGTTTCCCCTCGTTATCAAGCTGGCTGGAGGAGTTCCCACCATCGACGCCTTCGGTGTCTATCTAACAAAAGACGGAAAGAACTTTGGCACCGTCCCTGCCGACGTATACACGAAGTACCTCAGAGAGGCACGCAACGAGTCAGAAACGACACTCCGTTTGGAAATCAACTCCCGGCAGTATGAAAGGGCGTTGAAGATCATTCAGGAGTGGGAACGACGAGCCCGCAACAACGAGCTTTTGTACATCACGGGGAAAGAAGTTGCCGACACTGATCCTAATTCGCTTAACAACATTCTGATCGTTAAGGCGGTTACAGAATCGCTCAACCAGTGCACGGCAGACGTCAATCTGTACCCACTCAATTACGTCGTTAAGGACGACTGGATCACCAACAAGGTTACTCCGCAGTTTGTTCCATTCTATTACTTCCAGGAACTCAGACGGCGGAACGAAGCTCGACATATTCCCGATCAAAAGTTTCAGGAGATCGTCCATCTACCGAACCTGGCGAGTCGTTAGAGTCCGAGACTGGCTTGGACACAGTCAGAACCACCTCGCGGTAGCGGGTGGGTGGGAAGCAAAGGGGAAGATATGAACTTGAAATTCGACAGTCTGAAAACTGAGGGCATTCTGTTCGTTTCGTTGGTGGTGTTCATCGCACTCGGTTCGCATCAGGCGCTGCGCGCACAAGCTCCGTCGGCGCCTGATGAGAAGCGAGCGGTTCAGCCGAAAAAACGAGGTGGAATCTTCACCTTGTACTTAGTCGATCCTTTGGCACGCACGCTCTGCTTTAGTGACGGCAAGGAAGGAATGGCGTTTACGAACACTGACTGGGGTAACCGTTGCAGCGATCTTAGTTACAGTCTCGCCAGTGGCGGCAGTCTTGTAAGCGGTCTTGAGAATGACCGGCTGGCGGCGATTCTCGATCTCGGCTCTCCGGACGATCTTCGTAGCCGCTACGGCTTCGAAGACGCAAACGGAGGCGGAACCGGCTACGCTTCCCTGCATCTTCAAGGCGACAAGATCATGGTCCTGAAGCAGGACCTTAGCAGGCAGGAATTCCAACCACTGGGGGAGGCGTCAAAACTTTTCACTGACGTGGGACCAAACGTCACGGCGCCAGTCAAGTTGGGCCACATTTATCTCGTGAGAATTGCGGACAAGAAAGATAAAACCACCTTACAGCTCGTGAAGCTGATGGTGATTGCGCATCGTCCTGATGAAGCGGTGACGCTGCGATGGGAGTCGCTCTGATTTACCCATCACGCGTGCCGGCAACAAGAAATCACTAACGCTTCCAACAGTGGAAGCAAGTTATGAACTTCCATCTTTGAAGGAGAACAGGTATGCAGCAACTAGCAGAATTCAAAACTGGCGGCGGCAGCGGCTTTGCTACGGGCACGATCTGCACTGATACGAATCTGTACAAATGTACCGACAACAAAGTTGTGTACATAGAGTATATAGCGGCCGGAACGGCCTTTCCAAGCTTCCCCGGTGGGAACGGCAAAGGCAAGGCAACTTGGTTTAAGATCACCGAAGCAACTGACGGCGGCACATCAGACTTCCAGGCGGTCCAGACAACAGTCACCGTCGCATAAAGAAAATTACCCACCTACCAAGTCGGGCACTACCAGGCGCTCTCCTGCTCATTTCGGTAACGACATGAGCAGGAAGGCGCTTGCAATCATGGGGTAAGAAATGCGCTTCCTGAGATTTCTGATGCCGCTCGGCGCAGCATTGATTTTGATCAGTTCCGAGGTGTACTCTGTGCGTGTCGTTATCGCAGCACAGAAGGAACGTTCGGCTCACGCTAAAAAGCCCACCCGATTCCACTATGTATGCCCGATGCATGAGGACGTGACCTCGAATAAACGAGGCACCTGCCCGAAGTGCAAAATGAAACTGGTTAAGAAGCCCATCGTTGAGGAGCCCTCTACCAGTTCCAACTAGCGTTACCCAGAAGAATCAGCATGTTTATACCGCGCTATAGACAAATCGTCCCACTCAGACGAAAGGTCGGCCGTCCTTTCGTTGCGATGGCGATCGCTTTGTCGTTTGTCGCGACGCTGGTTCCGGTTGCGAGCGCTTCCCTGACAGAATCGACGATGGCCTGTTGCGCAGGCAAGGACCATTGTGATTCAGGCATTGCCGCGAAAAAAGCTCCACCACCGAAGTCGGAACCGATGTGCGGTCTGCACGGCGCCGAGATGGAAGACGATGGCATTACCATCGTTGCTCAACCGGTTGCTGAATCTCATCACTCACACAGCCACGCTGCTGAAACAAACTCCTCACAACCTGCTGCTGAATCTGCTTCGTTGAGCCGGGCCTGTCACATGGATTGCTCTTCCTGTGCAACCGCCGCGACTCGACAACAAAAGCGCGATCGAAATACGTTTCAAACAATCACATTTCACAATACCCCGTTGACGACATTGTCGTTTGACGAGGATCAGCCGCTCCTCTTTTCATCGAATGGCTACTGGGAGCACGTGGTTCCCAGGGGTCCACCGTCCGCTCTCCGCTAAACCCAAAAATCGCTGAAACCACTCAATCCGCACTGAAACTTTAAGTAAGTTTCAGGGGGCCCTCATTTATTTGCGGAGAAGTTCGATGTACAGGAAAACACCCATCTATCTAATTCCCATCTTATGGGTTCTGTGTGCCACTCTGTGCGTGGCTCAACAGAACGTGACGTCCGCCACGCTCAGCGGGCGGGTCGAAGATGCGCAAGGGGCCGTCGTGAGCGGCGCTAATCTGGTCGCCACCCACGTCGAAACCAATCAACAACAAACAGCCACCAGTGATCACGAAGGACGGTATCGATTCCCTTACCTTCGTACTGGCGTTTACGATTTGAAGGTCGATGCGCAGGGCTTCTCGACCACTACCAAACAACTGACTGTCTCAGTAGGCCAGGCAGTCGATCTGCCGATACGACTCGAGGTCGCAGGTCTTTCAGCAGAGGTAAACATCGGTTCCGACGTTCCGATTGTCGAAACAGTTCGGACTCAGGTCACGGAGACAATCAGGCCCAGAGAAATCAACGAGCTGCCCTTGAACGGCCGTAACTATCTCGACCTCGCATTGCTGGTGCCTGCAGTTTCGCCGACCAACACGGGAAGCAATCAACGCTTCGCTGAAACCTCGGCGGTACCTGGGCAGGGCATCTCTATCGCAGGCCAACGAAACCTCTACAACAACTTCGTTGTCGACGGCTTGTCGGCAAACGACGATGCTGCCGATCTCACAGGAACGTACTACAGCCAGGAAGTGATCGATCAGTTTCAGGTTGTTACTTCCGGCGCGATTGCCGAATTTGGCAGAGCTTCGGGTGGCGTAGTCAACATTCTTACCAAGTCAGGCACAAACGATTTACGTGGCAGCCTGTATGGATTCCTGCGAAATCAGCGTTTCGATGCACGCAATCCGATTGCACCAACCAAAGATTTGTTGACGCAAGCGCAGTATGGATTCACACTCGGCGGCCCGTTGCATCGTGATCACACATTTTTCTTCACTAATTTCGAACAGACACGACGCAACTATTCCGCCGTTTTGACTATCGATCCTGCCGCGGTCAACACAATCAACAACCGTTTGCGCGCAGTGAACTACCAGGCACCGCTCCTGAGCACAGGTGTGGTGCCCGCGAGCTTCGATACGACCAACTTCTTCACGCGTATTGACCACAGTATCAATCAAAAGAACCAGCTCAGTGGCCGTTACAGCCTNTATCACATCAACGCCGTGAATTCTCGGTCNGTCGGCGGGCTCAACNCNGTGAGTCGCGGTACGGGTTTGGACGATACGGACCANACAGTAGTGGTAAGTAACGTGACTACATTCAGCAGTCGCACCTTAAACGAGGCAAGAGTTCAATACACAAATAGCCGCCTTGAAGCGCCGGTGAACGATGAAGTCGGACCGGCAGTGAATATAACCGGCGTTGCGAGCTTTGGTGTCGCCACCTTTTCGCCTTTGGGCCGCGACATCAACCTGTTCGAAGCCGTGGACAATATCTCGACGCAACGCGGAGCACATTCGCTGAAGTTCGGCGGTGACTTCCTTTACAACCGCGTCAACATCCTCTTTCCCGGCGCGCTCCAGGGCGTTTATTCCTTCAATTCGCTGAACAGTTTCCTGAGTGGAAACTACTTCAGCTATCAACAAGCGTTCGGCGTTCCGAGCCAGGTTCAAGCAAATCCAAATCTCGGTGCGTTTATTCAGGACGAGTGGCGAGTGCGGCCGGATCTGACCTTGAATGCGGGATTCCGATACGACGCTCAGTTCTTACCGGAACCGATCCAAACCGACAGCAATAACTTCGCGCCACGAGTGGGCCTGGTTTACGCGCCTGGCGATCGCAAAACCGTCATTCGCGCAAGCATCGGGCTCTATTACGATCGCATTCCACTGCGTGCAACGTCGAACGCACTGCAACGCGATGGTTCGAAGTACCTTGTCGTTCAATTGTCGCCAACACAGCCGGGTGCTCCGGGGTTTCCGAACGTCCTCGCGGTGCAGCCGTCGACATTGCCGACGAAACCA
>Ga0065705_10104480_pt1 | contig 14542 bp, 17 predicted proteins | sample SwibulcommuniRL2_FD_59092 | JGI IMG/M metagenome (GOLD analysis project Ga0065705, IMG submission 59092) | Bulk soil microbial communities from switchgrass field near Rose Lake, East Lansing, Michigan, USA - RL2 Bulk Soil v2 (version 2) | ecosystem: Environmental > Terrestrial > Soil >...
ACTGGCTGAGATTCTGGAGACCAAATTTTGACTAGAAAGGAGCTAGAGCATGCACACTGGAATGTTGTGGTTCGATAACTCGCAAGCTGCTCTCAACACGAAGATTCAAAAAGCCGTGGATTACTATCACAAGAAATATGGAAGAATTCCCGACCTTTGCCTTGTCCATCCGAGCATGTTGGAGAAAAACCAGAAACAATTAGAGGTGAACAAACTGACTGTCCGTCCATACCGGCCCGTTTTACCGGGTCACATCTGGATCGGCATTGAGGACAAAAACTAATCGAGAGTTGCTGTCCCTTGCATCTCCTCCCGTGGAACTGGCCCCCGGGAGGAATTTTTTTAACCAATCGCCACAGCCACCGCCACGGAATGACTCTGGCTATGACTGATGCTAACTGACCAGGTTGTCAACCCGAGTTCTTTTGCCTTCTGCTCCGCCATGCCTCGCAGTGTGAGGGTCGGCGCGTTTTGTTCGTCGCCCAGGATTTCGATCTCTTTCCAGGTTACATCCCCTATACCGCAGCCTAACGCCTTGACGACTGCTTCCTTGGCAGCGAAGCGGCCCGCGAGAGACTCTGTACGTTTGCCGCAGTATTCCAATTCGGCTGGCGTATATATGCGCTCGAGATAGTGTTTGCCGTGCCGCGAGACCACCTCTCTAATGCGATCAATTTCCACGAGATCAACACCGGTTGCAAGTTTCATTTTCCAGGCTCTTTACTGGTTACTTCTCACTGCTATGGTCCTGCCACTGCGATCGCGAGTCGATTCACATCGATGAACTTTCGCGCCGTATTCAACACCTCCTCGCGCCCCACCGCATTCACCAGGCTGGAATAATGGCGATAATACTCCAGTCCGAGCTGATGGCGCTCGATGTTCAACAAGGCATTTGCAACGCCACCATTTGACTCAAGCGAAAGCGGAAGTCGTCCGATGAAATTCGCCTTGCTGTCCGCCAGCTCATCGTCGCTGACACCTTCCTGAACAAAACGCTTCAACTCGTCTTGAATCAACTCCAGAGCTTTTTTCACATTGAGCGGATTGACACCCGCGCTTACTTCCCATGATCCCGGACCCGTTCCGGCGCTGATACTGGAATACGCGTAGTATGCCAAACCGGATTTTTCACGCACCACTTCGCCGATCCGCCCCATCATGCCGAATTGCCCCAGGATGTTGTTCCCCAAGGAAGCGGACATGAATTCGGGATCAAGGCGACGAGGACCGTTCGTACCGATCACCATATCCGATTGCGATTTGCCAGGAATGCGATGATGCCGGCTGACTGTTTTCTTCAGGAGCTTCAGGACAGGGAGTTCGAGCACTTCTTTCTGACCCTTGACCTGCCAGCCGCCGAGGGCACGTTTGACCTGTCGAATGGCTTCCTCCGCAGTCACTGCTCCGACGACCGCAATCACCATCCCGCGTGGACCATAATGGTCGTGATGGAATCCGACCAGGTCGCTGCGTTTGATGCGCTGGACGGTTTCCGGGTAGCCATCTTCAGGTCTGCTGTAGGGATGCCCTTTGAACAGGATCCCATCAAACACCATCGAGGCCATATCGGATGTATCCTGCGCCCGAATCGCCAGACCCGTCAACAGCTGGGCGCGGAGTTTTTCCATTTCGGCTTTGGGAAAGGCGGGCGCCATGAGTACTTCGGACATGAGATTTAACAATAACGGCAGGTCTTCCACCAGGGAACGACCGTTGAAGCCTGATGTATGGACTCCCGAACTGAAGCCAAGGCTCGCGCCAACTGCCTCCAGTTCGTTGTAAATTTCGTCGAACGTTCGCGTCTTTGTGCCACGCATCAACGCGTAGGACGTGTATTCCGCCAATCCCAGTTTTTCATCCGGGTCCATGAGGGCACCGGCGCCGAAATAGCCGGTGACCACCACCGAAGGGCTGTTGAAATTGGAGCGCGTCAGAATCGTGATTCCGTTCGACAGCACCTCACGAGTGATGTCATCAGGACCCGGAAGTGATACGTTGGAGTGGCTCATTATCTCTCCCTTAACCGAGCGGAACATAGGTGCCAACCACGCGACTCTGCGGCTTGAAGTATTCATTTGCCACGCGCTGCACATCCTTGACCGTGACCGAGGCAAGCTTATCCAGATATGTTTCGAACCACTCGTAATTGGCGAACATTTCGGCATATCCCATCCAGAATCCCTGGTTCGTAATGTTTTCGCTTCCGTAGGCGAACAAGGCACGTGCCTGTTTGATGGCACGCGAGATCTCCTCTTTCGACACCTTTTCTTCGTTCACGCGTTGGATCTCTTTATCCAGGGCAGCCAGCGCGTCCTCCGGTTTGCGTTTGGGATGGATCGTCATCGTAATACCATACAGGAATGGGTCGATCGTCGCTTGCGCGCCGCCATGTACGCTGACAGCTACTTCCTTATCCACCAGGGCGCGATAGAGGCGCGAGGTCTTATTGGAAATACCGCCGCTGAACATATTCAAGTTACTGGGTCCGGCAAGCAAACTATCGAGAACGCTTAACGGGAAGAAATCGGGATGGGAGGCAGGCGGGAAACGGTAGCAGACCTGTACGTAACAGGTTTCACCGGGTCCTTCGATGGAGAGGCGCACCTCCCCTTTTTGGGCTGGTTCAGGTCGCGCAAGCCGCGTCGGTTCTGATCCAGCTGGAACCGGTTCGAATAATTCACGGATGCGCCCCAACATCGACTGCGAGTCAAAATCTCCCGCGACTGCCATAACGGCATTGCTGGGCACGTAGAACGTTCGATAGTGATTGTAAAGATCGTCGCGCCTCATCGTCAGCAGGTCTGCCATATCGCCGATCACCTCATGGTGATAGGGATGGACTCGAAATGCAGTCTGCTGGATCGCCTCGCCCAACAGGAAAAGCGGCTCATTCTCGTTGCCCTCGCGCTCGGACGTGATCACCGTCCGTTCGGAGGCGACTTCGGTGGGATCGAACTGGCTGCCGACCATTCGATCCGCTTCGAGGCGCAGTGCCAGATCGATCTTGTCGGCGGGCATGGTCTCGAAGTAGGCGGTCCAATCCATGTAGGTGAACGCGTTCCATGTGCCACCCTCGCGCGAAATGGACTTATCGAGGACATTGGCAGGGAATTGCGGCGTGCCCTTGAACTGCATGTGTTCGACCCAATGCGAAACACCGGTATGCCCCGGAACCTCATCGCGGGAGCCGACTCGATACCACAACCATGAGGAAATAATGGGCGCAGTATGGATTTCCTTGAGGAAAACTTTCAGGCCGTTGGAAAGAGTTGTTTTGGAAAAGGTATTGTTCATTAGGGATTGTTTGGACCACAGACCATTTGACCGTTGAGGAACGCGTTGGGTTCCACGAGGCAATAATACGGCTCAACTACCTGTTGCAGACCACGGAACGGTTCATGCAATTGTGTCTGGTTCAATGGAATATTTACCGGCACATTCAAATTGATAGGGACAGTATTTTGCACCGGGATGTCGAAAGCCTGGATGTAAACAGGAAGCTTTGTGCGTGCCGGGAGTGTTATTGTGGCAGGAGAATCGAGCTTGAATTGTGTCCCAGGTTGATTAATCTGGACACGTACATTTCCGATCTCTATATCGCTTGCGAGTTCAATCTCCGTTATTAGCCCCGTTGGCCTCGACCGGTCTACGGGAACACGGAAGTCGAGCGCAATCGGCGCCTGCACCGCGATATTTGTTGAAATCGTGGCCTGATCCATTTTGACAAAGTTGCCATACAGCCCGCCCAGCAACCCTGAGACTTGATCGTTCACAGTCAGCTGGAGCCCGACGAGCATCTTCAGCACGATGAGAAAAAGGGCGATCAACACGACATTCACCGCGAGCGATAGCACACTGGCGACCGTCCAAAAAGCGGAGAGCATTCGATAGCGGAAGGGAGATGGATCGCCTTCAGCGGGCAGAGGGGCTGTTACCGTAATAGGTGGAGGAGGCGGTGGTGGCGGTTTTGTGACATTTCCGTGAGGCAATCGTTGCTTAATGGAATCGGTCATGCCGGCTTTTATGATGGTTCTCATCCGGCTGGTTTCGTCTGAATTGGGAGCTGGTGTTGTCATTCTGCCTCCAAATTACGGCTGGTCTGATTGATAAATAAACTTGTTGGCTGGGTCTGCAACGCAAAGTTCAAATGTGCCATTGCGTAACGCGGCGGCGTGCAGCTGCAATCTTAACATAGTATTGCAATGAGGAGCCATGGCATTTTAGCATTTCATATATATAAATCTTTCATAAATGCAGACATACCTGGCTTGTCCATTAATTTCCTTTTGGCTATAATCATCCAGTTATACGAAAATCCGGAGGCGTTGGAGGCGATGTGACTAGTCAATTTTTTGTTGCCGTGATCGGCGCAGGACCTGCGGGGCTATTTGGTGCACGTGAGCTCGCCAATCTCGGCGCCCGTGTGGTTTTATTCAATCGTGACATCAAGCCGGGTGGGCTCGCAGAGTACGGAATTTATCCCAACAAGCACACAATGAAAAGCGGGTTGCGAAAGCAGTTCCGCCAAATCATGGATGTACCCAATCTTGATTACTATGGAAATGTGACCGTCGGTAGTCAGGGCGATCTAACCCTCGAAGATCTGCGCGCCCTTGGCTTTCAAGCCATCCTTGTCACAGCCGGTGCTCAGGGCACAAAATGGCTGGGCTTGCCTGGCGAGGATCTTGAAGGGGTCTATCACGCCAAGGACGTTGTTTATTTCTATAACAGCCTGCCACCCTTTAGCCAGAAAAAGTATTTCTTTGGAAAACGCTGTGCAGTCATCGGCGCGGGCAATGTGATGCTCGACATTACCCACTACCTCAGCCGCGAGGTGAAAGTGGAGGAGGTTATCGCAGTAGTGCGGCGAGGTCCCGCCGAAGTGAAATTCGATAAGAAGGAAATGGAATACGTGATCGACAATCTCGACCAGGCTGCGCTGGATATGGAGATCGCTCGCGTGACTCCCATCATGGAGGCGGTTCATCAGGACCCGGCAGAGGCGCGCGCGGCTATATTGGAAGCTCTCCCAAAGGCGCTGCCCAGAATCTCCGACACGCGATTCCGTTTCGAGTTTCTTGCCTCCCCCGTGCAGATGATCGGCGATGAAAACGGCAAGTTAAAACAAGTCGAGCTGGAAGACAACATCCTGGTGGAAGCCAACGGCGATACGAAAGCCAAAGGCACCGGGAACAAACGGCGTCTGGATGTCGAAACCGTTGTATTCGCCATCGGCGACAAAGTGGATGCCTCCTTCGGTCTGCCCGTCGAATGGAACGAGTTTGTCAAGAATCAAACTCCACGTTTCCCGATCGACGGCATATCTTATGAATCCACGTTTGAGGATGTTTTTGTCGGCGGCTGGTCACGACAGGCGAGCTCCGGCCTGGTTGGTTACGCCCGCAAGGATGGGACGAATGCGTCCAAGGCAGTCTGGCAATATTTGCACACCAAGCAGCCAATTGAACCAAACACGGAAGCGGTTGCCGCCAGAGTGAAAAGCCTGAGCAAACCGGTGGTGATGAAGGAAGATATCAAAAAGCTGGAAGCGATCGAGACGTCTGAAGCTCAAAGGCGTGGACTGGAAGTGTTCAAGTTCGATAACAACGACGAGATGCTGCAAGCGATGGGATTGAAACAAACTGCTTGAGAAATGACGACCTGACAGGTTTCGAAACCTGTCAGGTTTTTTGAATCACGGGGAAAACCTAATTACCGATCATGGTCATCGCGCAATTTCCCTACAACTTGCGCTGTATGTTCCCCCAATCGCGGCGGTGGAAGCCTGTACTCCACGGGAGTATCGCTGAATTTCAACGGTGAGCCGACCAGTTTGAAATCTCCGACTGCAGGATGCTCCATACGAATCAACATTTCCCGCGCTTCCACTTGCGGCTTGGCAAAAACCTGATCAAGTGTATTGATCGCTCCGCAGGGAATCCCGGCTGTTTCGAGGCTGGACAGCCACTCATGTGCAGATCGTTGCAGAAAAATGGGTTTGAGCAGTGAAATCAAGGCATCTCGATTTCGCACGCGTTCGGCGTTCAAGGCGAAGCGCGAATCCTTCACCAATTCCAATTTCCCAAGTAGCTCACATAATCTTTCAAACTGTTTGTCATTTCCCACCGCCACGATGAACCAGGCGTCACTCGCCTGGAAACTCTGATACGGGACAATATTGGCGTGTGCATTCCCGTAGCGCTTTGGCAGGTTTGCCGAGATCAAATAATTGCTGGCAACATTGGCAAGCATCCCCACTTGCGAATCGAACAATGAAATATCGAGATGTTGTCCTCTGCCGGTTTGAGTCCGTGCTTGCAGCGCGGCGAGGATCGCAATTACGGCGTTCTGTCCGGCGAATAGATCAGCAACCGCCACGCCAACCTTCATCGGCTCACCATCTGGCTCTCCGGTGATGCTCATCAGCCCGCCTATCGCCTGGATCATAAAATCATAGCCAGGAAGATCGCGCAACGGTCCTGTTTGTCCGAAGCCGGTGATCGAACAATAGACAAGATTCGGATTGATTGCCGAGGCAGATTCAAAATCCAGGGCGAAGCGTGCAAGAGTTCCCGGACGAAAGTTCTCGACAAACACGTCACTTTCCTTGATAAGTTTATGCAGGATGGAGCGTCCCTGGTCAGTCTTGAAATCCAGGATGATGCTGCGCTTGTTACGATTTACGCACAAATAATAAGCGCTCTCCCCTTCCAAAAACGGCGGACCCCAACCACGCGTTTCATCGCCTTCAGGTGATTCCACTTTGATCACGTCGGCACCAAGATCGCCAAGAACCATCGTACAATATGGACCGGCGAGCACGCGACTAAGATCGAGCACACGGATTCCAGCTAGAGGTTGCATAGCTACTCCATTCAAAGGTCTTTGCGAGCCTTTCCTAACACCGTAGTCAGGACGGTGCGGGAAGCTATCGCAACGAACTAAAATTCATTTCGTCAGAGGAGATTGCTTCGCTCCCGATGGTTGCTCGCAATGACAGAACACGACATGAAACGCGATATCTATTTTAGCAAACCACTTATGAATGCAGCGGGTTCCCTGGGATTCACACCGGATCCGCGCGCCGGGATTTCCCTGGATTCGTTTGGCGCGTTTGTGACCAACCCATTCTCGCTGCGTCCGCGTCAGCCTGCAGCAAAACCAGCTGTGGTCGAACACCCGGGTGGCTTCCTGCTCCACACGGGACTGCCGAATCCCGGATTTAAGGTTGGGTTGAAAAAGTATTCTGCAAAATGGTCACGTTCCGATTTGCCGATCATCGTCCATCTGATGGCAGACCGGCCGGAAGAAACGCAGCGTATGGTCCGCATGTTGGAGTCGCAGGAGAATGTCATGGCCGTTGAACTGGGTTTCGCGCCACTGCTTGCAAACGATATCATCTCCCTCACACTTGAAATGTGTTTGGGCGAACTGCCTTTGATCTTTTCGCTGCCGATCGAACAGGTGTTAAGCCTGGGTCCGCGCCTGATCCAGGGAGGAGCGCAGGCGATCAGCATTGCCGCGCCGCGAGGAGCACTGCCCCTCGCCTCTGTGCCCGCTGAAGGAGGCGAAGTGACAACGGGACGACTGTATGGTCCATCGCTTTTTCCTCTAACGCTGGAAACCGTTTATTCGGCAGTGAAGACGGGACTTCCAATTATTGGCGCCGGTGGTGTGTGGACGAAAGAAAACGCCGAGGCGATGCTCTCGGTCGGCGCGCTTGCTGTGCAGGTCGATGCCGTGCTATGGGGGATCAACTGGCTGAGTCAATCGTCGATCGAGTAATCGAGTGTTTTCAGGAAGCGTTCCTTCTCTTCCGGGGACATGCGTTTTACAGCGAGCCGAATGGTGTAACCGCCGATCAATTTTCCGTCTTCCACGATCATCCAATCCACAATATCTTTTTCTTCAACCGTGATTTTTTCGCCCATTTCCAGCTTCAGGGAAGGAATATCGTCGCCCATACTGCCGCGAAAGACGCCGCCACTATAGGTCACTTCGTCCACCCAGATGTCTTGCGTTGGCTCATCGGCTGGGTAAAAGCGGACTTTAACGGCAGCAAATGTTCGGTCTGCTCGAGGGGTCGCGATTGCCGCGATAAAAGAGTCCAGCGAGTCCCGTGCCTGGGCGATAGCGGAATCCAATTCCAGGTCGGTGCCCGTTACCGTTGGCGTTGATACGGGGATCGGAGTTGCTGTGCAGGCAATTATCAAAACACAAAGAAGAAAGATGAATTTGCGGGCCATTTATCGTTTAGGTTCAAGCAACAAGACCGGGATACGACGATGCCCGGCGCGTTGTCTGTATTTGTCGTATCCGGCGTAAAGGGAGACTCCCATTCGCCAGTATTGTTGGTATTCATCCCCCATCACTTCCCGCGCAATATATTTTTGCGAGTTGCCACGATATTGAACTTCACACTCCGGATGCGCTTTCAAGTTGTAATACCAGCCCGGGTTATGTTCACGGCCCAGGCTCGAGGCGATCAGGGCAATCTTCTCATGATCGAATATCCCAACCAGCGGCAGGGTGCGCGACTGACCGGATTTCGCGCCGATCGTTGTAAGTTGGATGATCGGCCAGCCGAGGATCCCTGCACCCGCAAATTTTCCTCCCGTTAGTTTTAAGATCGCTGTATCGATGCGATGAATTCTGGGTGCAAAGAATGCCGTTACAGGACGAAGCATGAAAAAGCGATGCAGTAATCTCTGTATTGCATTGGGTCTGCGGATCATTTCTCGAGCCAGATGGTTACCGGGCCGTCGTTATGGATTTCCACTTCCATGTGAGCACCGAATTGTCCTGTTTGCGATGGAATGCCATGACCGCTCAACAATTCGGCGAAACGGCTCACAAGCAGTTCAGCGACATCCGGTAGGGCCGCATCGATGAACGATGGACGACGTCCTTTGCGCGTGTCGGCGTATAACGTGAACTGTGACACGACGAGCGCTTCCCCCTTGACATCCAGGATCGATAAATTCGTCTTCCCCTCTTCATCTTCAAAAACACGCAAGTTGGCAATCTTCTCGGCTAGGTAATTCACCTGCTCCTCGCCATCGCCGTGACCTATTCCCACTAAAATCAACAGACCCTTTCCAATACTGGAAATGGTCTGTCCGTTCACTGTCACACTTGCCCTGGAGACTCGTTGAAGCAGCACGCGCATGTTGAGGTTTGAACCATCCTTTTTTACTCAAATCGCAAGTAGCCCGTCCGCTCGTGATACTTCTCCTGCTCTTCCGGGGTCATGCGCTCGTATTCAAGTCGCAGGGTATAACCGCCCAGTACTGTACCGTCATCTTCGAGAATCATCCAGTCAATGATTTCGTCCGGAGAGACTTCTATCAGGCGATCCGGGTGCGCCTGCATTTCAATCGTTACGCCCTCGACCATCCGTACCGTATAAACATTATCCAGCAGGTCGACGGGTTCGGTCCACATGTCCTCGGTGCGGCTTTCACCCACGAAACGAACTTTTACACTCATAAACACGTAGGAGGGCTTCGGCGCCAGGAACGCCTGACGCAAGACATGCATCGAGTCCTGCGCCTGGCGCACGGCTTTGGTTAGTTCTTCATCTGGGTCGGTAAACGTGGAAAGGGGGACGGGCGTGGGTGCAGCCGGTTGACAGGATGCAAGCAAAAACAAACCCAGTACGAGAATGATTTTCCAATGGAGACGGTGAAACATATAAATTCTCCAGTCTGGATAAAACCGCAGGCGCATTCAACGTCTGCAGTTCAGCTACGGCTTGTTTCTTAGACGCTACGGCAATTGAATTGCTTCCCTCACTTCTTCCATGGTCTTCTGTGCGATGAGGCGCGCTCGCTTGCCGCCATCCTTCAAAACATCCTGAACATCGTCCGGCCTCGCAGCTAATTCAGCCCGCCTGGCGCGGAATGGTTCGAGGTGCGCGTTCAGGTTCGCAGCGAAGCGTTTCTTGCAATCCACACAACCAATGCCGGCACGACGACACTCGACGTTGACCATTTCCACTTCCTCTGCGGGAGAGAAAATTTTGTGCATCGAGTACACATTGCAGATATCGGGGTTGCCCGGATCTGTACGTTTCATCCGTGCCGGGTCCGTGACCATTTCCCGGACGCGCGCAGTCGTCTCTTCCGGAGTGGAGGCGAGCTCGATGTGATTGTTCAGGCTCTTGCTCATCTTGGCTTTGCCGTCGATGCCAAGCACTTTCAGGATCTCGGTATGCTTTACCTGCGGTTCGATCAACACTTTCGCGCCATAGCGATAATTGAACGAACGGACGATCTCACGCGCGAACTCCAGGTGCGGTGCCTGATCCACACCGACCGGGACAACATCCGTTTTGTAGAGGACGATATCTGCGGTCATCAACACGGGATAGCCCAACAATCCATAATTGACATTCTCCGGCTGCTGAGCCACTTTTTCCTTGAACGTTGGCAGGTCGGTCAATTTACCGATCTGTGTAACCATCGAAAGATATGCATGCAGTTCCATGACTTCAGGCACATGCGATTGTACGAACAGGATCGACTCGTCCGGGCGAATTCCCGCCGCGAGCCAGTCGATGGTCATCTCAAACGTATTCTGCTTCAGATCCTGAGTTGTTTCCACGGTTGTCAACGCGTGGACATCCACGATGCAATAGACACAATCGTAGTCCTTTTGCAAAGCAACATAGTTCTGGATTGCTCCCAGATAATTCCCCAGATGCTGGCGACCGGTTGGTCGCGCCCCCGAAAACACACGTCCCTTTTTTGCCATTCAGTAACCTCGATGTTCGATTTTTGCCACCGAGCCTCGGAGATTTCTTAAAAAATCTCTGCGCTCTCCGTGACTCTGTGGCTAATTCTGTTCTTACTCACCCGCCATCTTGCGCACCATCCCCAATATTTCGCCTGGTTCGGCATGACGGTGTGTGGACAATTTCGAATACAACAACTGTCCATTGACAGACACCTCAAACCGCCCGCCGTCCGATGGGATCAATTTGATCTCTTCCACCAGATGCTCATAATGCTTGAGCAATTCATCCATCAGGCTCACGGCCCGATTGGTGTAGTGTCAGACCGCGCAGTACACAATTTCGATTTTTAGCATGGTCCCTCCGCAAATTTGGAGCGATTATATCATTGAGGCATCTCGTGCAAAAACGCGGCGACTGTCTCATCGGCAGGCTTTGATTTGATCTGCTTCGCGGTCCCTACCTGCCGCAGCACGCCGCCGACAAACACCGCGATCCGGTGACTCACTTTGGAAGCCTCATTCAAATTGTGGGTTACGAAGACCGCCGTACGATGATCGCGCTCTAGCAAGGCAGATAGATCCTCGAGGAGTCTTGCATGAGTGGGAGGGTCGAGCGCGGCGAATGGTTCGTCGAGCAACAGGAGTTCCGGTTCGAGGACAAATGCCCGTGCCAGGCTGACCCGCTGTGCCTCACCGCCGGAGAGCTGCCCTGCCCGCCGTTTCGACAGCGACTCTACGCCCAATTGTTGCATCCATTTCCAGACACGCCGACGGGTTTCTGCCTTCGGGATACCGCGGAACTTCAAGCCCAGCGCGACGTTCTGCTCGACGCTCATGTCCATCAAAAGCGGAGATTGAAACACAAAGGAGATCCTTCTGCGATAATCGAGCTCGTCCCATCGCTTGAGGGATTTGTTCTCATACAGGATGTCACCGCGCGACGGCTTGAGCAGGCGCGCCAGGGCAAGTAGCAGGGTACTCTTCCCTGCCCCATTCGGACCCACAACAGTCAGCGTTTCGCCGCGTTGAATATCAAGGAAATCCACGCGCAGCGCATCAAGTCCGTTCCTTTGAATCAGAAGATCGCGAATCTGTATCATGCCTATTTCCGTGGGGCGGATTGCCCCCTTTCGGGGATGCTTTGCGACCAATCCGCCTTACGTCCTTTTTGCTGAATCCACGTCAGCGCAAGATTGATCAAATAGGTGAGAACCAGCAGGAGCGTGGAAAGGGCGAGCGCCTGTCCAAATTCCCCTTTGCTAGTCTCCAGGACGATGGCAGTGGTGAGCACGCGCGTTTGCCCGCGGATGTTGCCTCCCACCATCATCGAAGCCCCGACTTCTGAGATGACAGAGCCGAACCCAGCCATCAACGCCGCGAGGAGCGGCAACCGCGCTTCCCGCCATAGATACCAGACCATTTGCCCGCGCGAGGCGCCGAGTCCCAGCAGCTGTTGCTGCAGGCGTGGGTCCAATGCTGCCAACGCTGCGGCGGTCAATCCTGTGACGACTGGTGCGGCAATTATCGTCTGGGCAATGATGATCGCCGCCGGTGTGTAGATGAGTCGTAAATCTCCAAGCGGACCGCTGCGCCACAGGCTCATCGCTACGACCAGACCGACAACTACCGGTGGCAGCGCCATCCCGGTATTGATGAGGCTTAGAATAAATGAACGACCGCGGAAATTCCCCAGCGCGAGCCAGGTGCCAAACGGCAGACCAATCAACAGGCTGATGACCGTTGCAGCGGTGGAAACTTGTAACGATAGGGAAGTGATCTGCCAGATTTCAGGATCGAAGGGCACAGTTTCGCCTCGTATTTCGAAGATTATACAAGCCAAACCTCGGTTTCTCGTTGCAGGAGCTCAATCCGAATCGTGTTTCTCCAATCGTTTCGTGAACATCAGCAGAATGATAGAAACAATGACCAGGAGGACCGATAATGCCAGCGCAATTCCAAGGTTGCGTTCAAAGCCAAGATAGATTGCCATAGGCATTGTCTGCGTAACACCTTCGAGGTTGCCGGCGAAAAGGATCGTCGCGCCGAATTCTCCTAGGGCGCGCGTCCAGGTAAGGATCGCTCCGCTGAGCAATGCACGGCCTGCCAATGGAAGCATGACTTCATAAAATAGCTGCCATTGATTGGCGCCTTCCACATGCGCAGCTTCTTCCAGTTGCTTGTCGATCTCCGCGAAACCTACCCGCGCGGACCGGATATATAACGGCGATGCGACGAAAGTTTGTGCAAGCACTACTGCCGCGGTCGTGAAAGGAAGGCGTATCCCGATGGCACTAAGAATGGACCCAAACATGCCTCTGCGACCGAACGCAATCAATAACACCAATCCTGCAACCGAAGGCGGAAGAACGATCGGCAGATCGATGAATAACTCGATCCAGGGTTTCAGCCTGAATTTCCAGTGCGCCAGCATGTAGGCAAACGGGGTACCGAAAAGAATCGCGACCAGTGTTGTGATCGTGCTGGTCGCCAGACTCAAGCGTAAGGCTTTGAACGACTGCTCTGAAAATGCATACGTGAAGAAATTCTCGTCCATGGAGCGCAGGAACAAAGCCAATAAGGGAAGCGCAAACAGAGCCAGCAGAATGGCACTGGGCAGAATAAAGATCCAGTTCAGACGTCCATCATACAAGAGGTGTTTGAGGCGGTTCATGGATTCAAAAAGTCGCGGGAGCAGCCTCCCGCGACCTGCACTTTCGACTATGCGTTATCCGGGAGAGGCAAATCCCCATGTTTGCAGGATCGTCTGACCACCATCTGAAAGCACGAAATTGATAAAGGCATCTGCCACGTCAGCATTGGCAAACTGGGTCAACTTTGCAATTGGATATTCTGAAATCACATTCAACTCGGCGGGGATCTCTAAGGTTTTCAATTCTGGCGCGGCGACAGCATCCGAAGTATACACGATGCCTGCATCTACTTCACCAAGCTGGACCTTGGCAACCACCTGTTTGACGTTGTCTTCATTTGATACCACATTTGCAAGCACCTTATCCTTGAAATCGCTTCCGAACGTACCGCTCATCGTCGCCAGAGATTGACGCGCATACTTGCCGACAGGAACTTCCTCAGCGGCGAGCACAAGCTTGATGCCGGGATTGGCGAGGTCTTCAAGTTTTGCCAAGCCGGCAGGATTCTCCGCCGGCAGGATTAGGACCAGTCTGTTATTGAGAAAAACCTGCGGCGCATTCGCAGCAATGAAAGAGCCCTGGATCAGATTATCCATTTCCGTTTGGTTCGCTGAGGCAAAGACATCCGCAGGCGCACCTTCTTCGATCTGTGTCCGCAGGGCCTGTGAACCCGCGAAATTGAATGAGACGGTGACGCCAGGGTTTGCTGCCTCAAAATCCCGGCCGATTTCCGTGAACGCATCCGTGAGCGATGCAGCCGCGAAAACATTCAGAGTCCGCGATTCAGGAGCAGAGCCGGGTGTACATCCTGCCAAGAACAGAACGACCAGTACCACTAAATTCAACAGGCGTGTCATCTTCAACTCCTCGGAATATGGAATTGCGTTCTGATCTCCGCCATCCAGTCGTGGATCAACCTCATTTGCTGAAGGCGAAGATCAAGGCTTAAACGGTTGAACATTTGATCGGGTGGCAAATGTTCCAGCAGGCTTTCCAGCCGCTCGATTGTGGATTCGATTTCGTCAAGCTGCGCCGCATAGGTCTGCGCGATATTTTCCGGTCGATGAAGTTGTGTGAAATACAAACGGGTGAGAAATTCGAGACGGATGGAACGCGCCGTCCTGCCTATCCCCAATTCAAGCCATTCAAAG
>Ga0065705_10104481_pt1 | contig 14538 bp, 11 predicted proteins | sample SwibulcommuniRL2_FD_59092 | JGI IMG/M metagenome (GOLD analysis project Ga0065705, IMG submission 59092) | Bulk soil microbial communities from switchgrass field near Rose Lake, East Lansing, Michigan, USA - RL2 Bulk Soil v2 (version 2) | ecosystem: Environmental > Terrestrial > Soil >...
CCAGATCGCCCCACGAATCGCGTACGGTACGAGCGGCTTGATCATACTGTTGTAGAGAACTGACGGCTGGTTGGGATTGCCCGCCTTGAATTCCTTGCCCCGCTCCAGAATCGGGCCATACCACCCGGAATCGCTCTCGAGCGTTTCCTTGCTGGTCCAGGCTTCGGCAATCGTCCCGCCCCAGTTGGAGCTGATGATGCCGACGGGCACTCCCAAATCAGCGTTGAGCTTGCGAGCGAAGAAATAGCCCACTGCGGTAAAGTTCGGTGCGTTTTCCGGCGTGCAGACCTGCCAGCCGCTTGAATTGCTCGGAATCTCGTCTTGCGGCTTGTCCGTGGGATTGCGACCGACCTTGATCACGCGAATGGCGGACTGATTGGCATTCTTGATTTCCTCTGCGGCATTGGTCGAGGCTCTCAGCGGCCACTCCATGTTCGACTGGCCCGATGCAATCCAGACCTCGCCGGTCATCACATCGGCAAGTTTCAACTCGTTCTTGCCCTTCACAACGAGTTCATGCGGCCCCCCTGCGGCCGGTGTGGCAAGCTTCGCCATCCACTTGCCGTCGGCCCCCGCCTTCGTAGTCGCTTTCGCGTCACCCAGCGTGACGGTCACCTCCTCGTCGGCATCCGCCCAGCCCCACACGGCGGCATCCGTTTTCTGCTGCAAGACCATGTGATCGCCAAACACCTTCGGCAGCCGGACATCGGCCCGCGCCTGTCCTGCCCAAAAGGTGAGCATCACCGCCGCGACGAAACAGCACATCGTTCTCATGGAGCAAGCCCTCACATTGCCAGGAAGCGAGATTCGAAGGCCCGATTCTAGTCCAGCAGCCAAATCGAAACCACTTGCCGCCCTTCTCGTCATTGGTCCTTCGTCCTTCGACATTTGCCTTCGCTGCTGCATATGCCAAACGCATATTTTCGCGGACGCCCATTCGCCCCAACTCCCAGCCGCATAGCCATTTCCGCGAAAAGCCACCTCCAGCCGCGGAATACTTAAGCAGTAGTTCGACCACGCAGTGCAAAGGACCAACGACCCGTGGCGAGCGGCCATGCGCGCGTATTCGAACTTTTTTTCTGGCCCACATTTTTCGCCATAAATCGTCTTCCTGCAATGGTTTACGTGCAGTTCCCACGTTATGCGCCTATGCGCGCATATGCGCTGCTTCCCTCCGATTCGCCGCTGCCCACTCATGACTCACCCCACCATCTAGACAAAATGGCAGACAGCCGGATCCATTTCCTACACCAGCAAATGGTGTACCAGTTGTTCACTATCCCGACTCGCCTCTCCACTGCCTAGCCTGTCCACTACTGCCAGCCTAGTGCCCTCCACGCCGGCAAGGTCGGCGGCGGCGATTAGATGCGGCATCTGGTCATTCAGAACGGCTCCTCTCCTCCATTATCTCCATCATCGCGATCACTTCGGGATTGAAGACGCCAACGCGACGCAATTGCAGCAAGCGCTGTGTCATCGAGATAGTCAGTTTGCCAACCTTTTGAAAAACTAATGTCGTGTGAGCGTGGCAGTTGGAGTCGATCGAGGCGGCGAATGAGAATGCGTGAGGGGAGCGCGATCGCTTGTCCCACGACAATGGCTTCTCGCTGACGGAGACCTGAAAGAACCTTTGTCAGTCCAACAAGAGAATCTGGCAGTATCGCCCGGACGTGCTCACGGTCTGAATCATTTGTGATTCGCAGCACGATCCACGAATTGCATTGCGAAAGCACGGTTGGGTCAACTTCACTAGGCCGCTGAGAAACAAGCATTAATCCGATTCCGTATTTTCGACCCTCTTTCGCAAGGCGCTGTATCGCTTCGCGTGCTGCCGCGTACTGGGCTTCGCCCCTGTCCGGTACATAACGGTGTGCTTCCTCACACACGAGGAGAACTGGATTTTGTTCCCTTTCCGCCTGAGTCTGCCAGAGCTTGACGGCAAAGATTGTTCGTGCAATGGCCGAACTAGCTGAACCAGCGACTTCGTTGGGAACTCCCGATAGGTCAACAACACAGATCGCGCCACCTTCCCCAAAGAGCTGCCCAAGGATGGCCGGCAGCGGATCATCAGCTTGGGTATTGTCCCATTCCTGCATCAAAAATCGCAGTCGCGAATCCCTTCGCAAAGACTCGATTTTTCTGATCAACTTGTTGAACTCTTCGTGATCTTTCCTGTCCCTATTCTCTGGCCGCTGATCGTTAATCCTTCCAACCAATCCAACGGTGTATGCCTGCCCGTCCCTTTTGCCAAATACGTCAAGTCCCGTCGAATCACCGAGCTTGTAAGGCACCGGAGAATCAACAGTAATCTGATCGGGATCGATACGAAATGCTCTTGCGCCTTCGCGCCGTGCCTCAAGCAACGCATTCTTCAAAACGTTTGTCTGCGAAGTCGCTGCGAACAAAGTTTTCCCAACAATTAATGCGATGGTTTCCTCTAAGTCAAGCATCCAATAAGGAAGTCGCAAAGTCCCCTCATCAGTAGATAATCGACTGTGACCAGAAAAAGCAGTTCCATACTCATTATGTGGGTCGAGGATGACCACGCGCGGATTCCAAATTGGCAAAGACCTGCGCCCCCCATGTTCAGTGATTGAATGAAGTAACGCTGCGACCGCACTTGATTTTCCCGCCCCCGTAGAACCAAGAACAGCAGTATGTTTGCCTAGAAGTTCATCCAATTCGAGATAGCAGGGCGTGCCGCCGGAACCAACGTGTTCGCCGATTTCAATTGCCGTCGGCGAGCCAGTGCCGAAAACATGCAGCAACTCGTTCCGTGGAGTCAGATAGGCACGCTGCTGCGGAAGTGGAAACGTTGAAACCCCGCGCTCAAAACTAAGCAACCAGTCGCCCTTGATGGATGACCACTCCCCTTCACCAAACAGGTCGGCTTCGATGACACGAGCGTTTGGTTCAACCGCGGAGGCGACTCCACGCTCTCGATCCAGGTCGGCCTTCATTCGCAGACGAGAAACATAGCCAAAGATGAGCCTTCGTCCGAAATGAATCTTGATGATTGACCCGAATTGACCGATGGGATAGATCACGCCGTTAAACACGCGGGTTAACTCGGCAATGTTAGCGTCGAGTTCTGCGATAACGTGAGTACCGTCAACTTCGATGATCGTCCCGATAGCCAAGTTGTCGATCGGGTCGCCGGGGTTTCGTTGTGTGCTGCTCATCGTTCCCCTGCCAATAACTGCGTCAACACTTCAAACCGCCACCACGGTAACGGCTCTGCGGATTTTGTTTGCGCCTTGCCGTGGAAGTGTCCGCGATTTGCATAAACGGCGACCCTCTCTGCGATAGAGTCATCGGCCAACCATTCGGCCAATTGCCCTTGCGGCTCGTCGTCGGACGAAAAGGCAATGACTGTCAGGCGCTCTCGTGACTCTCGCAGTGCGCGGTCCACCTCGGCGTTTATATGTTCGTCTAGAAACGAATAGCCGCAAATGCAGAGGACAACCTCAGAATTGACCTGAGGACGAAGGGCAGTGCGCATTAAGGAGATGAGTTGAGCATACGGATCGCGCTGAGCCTCACGATATTTCGTCGCAGCCGGCCAGATCAAAAGATTGTCGTGTCGAAACGGCACGGGGACGCCGTCTCGGATTCGTCGTGGCAATGCATCCCCGTCACACTGGCACCAGTCAATCGAACCGTGCAGCTTGTAGACTTTAGCGCGAACATCGGTAGCTTGGTATTCGCTGAGGTCCCACCAACTCGTTGTGCCGCCAACGAAACCATCGGCAAAATGAACGCGCTCTAGTGCGAGAGCGTCCTCCAGCAATGTGTCGTAGTTCAACGTAAAATAATCGACCGGCATCAGCGACGAGCTTGTTTTTCCAGACCGTAGTGCGCCATGTATCGTCTGGACGAATCTCCGATGAGTTTCAATGCGCGGCGGCGAAGAAGGGTTAGTAATGCATTTCGCAATCGCTTTCTTGATGTTGTTGAGGCCCTCCAGCAACTGCTCGTTCCGGACTTCAGTCCCCCCTATACTCACACCAGGCACTCCTGCGCCACGGCGGCTGCGCCGCTCTGCAACAGAGAGATGGTCAACGAGTTCGCTCATGTAGTCTTCAATGGTGCAGCGCCGAGCGCCTCCGAAGTTTGCGACAATGCCCCGGAGAATTGCCGCAGTAGGCTCCTCAAGAGCTTGCTGCACTAACTCGGTCAACTTGTCCATCAACGGAAGCCCGGCGCAGAAACTACATCCAGCGCCGAGAAGAAAGGAAAGACGGCACTGAGAGAGTAGTCGCTCCAGGTCTTGCACCAGTAAAGCGAATCGTGCTTCTCGGAATGGGCGTAAGGTGTCGATAGCAGGTGCGGGCCCGGCCTGACCACCGGCAGAGTGAAAACTTTCTTCAGGCTTTTGCGGCCGCTTTGCCAAGGAATATACTCCGCAGCAATAGTTACTACCCCATATGGGCCCGCTATCTTACCAATTAGGCGGTAATCAGCCAGTCCGCGCCGGAGATTAAGGTGGCGGCAAGGAACGGGGCATCCTTGGGATCGCGCGGAAAGTCTGGATTTGTTGGTGGCGCTCCGATATCGACCGTCCGCATCCCCAACAGTTCGCGCCACTGGTTCAGTGAGTCGGTTGTCAGCTTGAATTTCGGCCGGGCCAGGACGCCGAGGTATTCGGCCAGAATTTGGGGCGTGACGAGCCACTTGATTTCATCGCACGTGGCAATGTGTAGGACGATGCGTTCCGGCAGGCGGTCACGCAACGCCGCGGACAAAAGCACATTCGTATCGACGATGACCTTCATCGTCCGGCCCGATATTCGCCGATTTCCTTCTCAATCTCCGTGTCGGTCAATTGCCCAGCCGGCTGGCTACGAAGTTTGGTGCATAGAGTTTGCCACGCGGCAGCGAAATCGGCAGGCGGGCGGCGCTGCGGCGAAATAGTCAACTTGACTGGAGTGCCCGGCGCAAAGGGGACACCGGAGACGCGCACTTGCCCCTCGCCTTCGACGGTTGCCGATGTTTCATAGGTTTGCATGAACGACTCCTTTGCTGACGGCGACCCCATCCATTGTTTCATGACCCGGTCTTCAATGCCCCAGGTCACAGCGATCCACGGCGAGCGACGTCGGGCGGCTTGGGCGGGGCGAGGTCGGCCGACGAGGAATCAGGTCAGGAATCGGGAAACTGGAGTCAGGGGTCAGGAAACCAGGTCAGCGATCAGGAATTAGGGCGCTGGAGTAACTGCACCTCCACGACCGGCCACTAGCATCCACAGGAGCAGACCGCAACTGCCGCCGCCGACGATCCACTTGAAGAACTCGCGGGCGGTCACGACGCGTCCGCTCTCGGGGCTGGCCTCGAAGTAGTAAACCGGCACCTCCTGACCCGCCTGGTAAAGCGCCGGGGCCATCGCGATCAGTGATTTGATCCGCCACGATTGCTCACCCACGCGGTACTCGACAATTGGAATGAAGACGGGACCTCCTTCATTGCTTTCATGCTCTTCCAGTTGGATGACTCTGCCGGTTGTCAGCCTGCCGAGCCAGCGATGGCGAACCAGATCGATGATCTGGCAAAACGAAACGAAGACCACCCCGCAAAGCAGTCCCACGCAGGCCAGTGCGACGTAGTCCATGGCCGGGATTGTAGCGGCTGTTGAGGCTGGTCGGGGTCAGCAAGTCAGAGGATGGAGGTCAGCAAGGTAACGGCACCACTGCTCATCCGTCGCGGAACGCCACGGTGGGCGTTCCCTACACTACATGCGTGGGGCGTTCACTAGGGTGCTTGTGGAAGGCGTTCCCTACAGCGCTCACTCCGCGACATACGCATCTCGGTCGATAATCTCGAAGTAATAGCCGTTGGGATCGCGGAAGAAGAAACGTTCAAAGGGCGTTGGGCGGATTGGCGGGATAACGGTCGCGCCGTGGGCGACGAGGCGCTCTTTGAGGGCGGCGAATTCGCGGCCCGGATAGAAAAATGCAAAGTGCCGGCCGAACTCGGCCTCAAACGGCGATGGTTCATAGCCGGGGATTTCGAGGATGTGAATCTGCTGGCCCGGGGCGACTTCGACCCAGGCAGCCTTGATCTCCACGTTGCCCGGCAGGTGAATCCGCCTCCAGCCGAGCGTCGCCTCGAAGAATCGAGCGGTTGCCTCGGCATCGCGCGTCGCAATCGTCAGATGGGCGAATGTCATGGGCGTGCCATTTGACCCGGCCTTTTTTGCGGACGACAATACCGGCCTGCCAGTTTAACTGACTTCGCAGGCGATTTCGCTCCACGCTCACCCGGAGGCTCGAATGTCCCGCCTCACTCGCCGCCAGTTTCACCGTACCGCGCTCGCAGCCGGGGCCTGCCTCCTGTCCGCGCCTGCGATCGTGCGGGGACGCAATCTGAACGAGAAACTGAACATCGCCGTCATTGCGACCGGAGGACGCGGCGGCAGCAACTTGAGCAGTGTTTCGTCCGAGAACATCGTCAGCCTCTGCGACGTGAACGAGAAGAACCTCGACGCCGCCTATGCCAAGCATCCGCAGGCGCGCCGCTTCGGCGACTTTCGCCGAGTTTTTGACCACGTCGGCGAGTTCGACGCCGTCGTCATCAGCACTTGCGAGCACACGCACGCCTTCGCCACGCTACTCGCCCTGCGGGCCGGTAAGCATGTCTATTGCGAGAAGCCGCTGACGCACAACATCTGGGAGGCCCGGCTGATCCGCGAGGAAGCGGCCAAGGCCAAAGTTGCGACGCAAATGGGGATTCAGATCCACGCGACCGAGAACTACCGCCGCGTCGTCGAGTTGATCCAGGGCGGAGCGATCGGTCCCGTGCGCGAGTGCCACGTCTGGGTCTCGCGGGCCTGGGGTCTGCAATCGGAAGAAGCGGCCAAACGGAACGCCGATATCGTCTATGTCGCCGACAGGCCGAAGGATTCGTCGCCAATTCCGCCGGGCCTCGATTGGGATCTCTGGCTTGGGCCCGCCCCAGAACGGCCATTTCACGAGGTCTATTTTCCCGGCCCCAAGTGGTATCGCTGGTGGGACTTTGGCAGCGGCACGATGAGCGACCTGGGAAGCCACTGGAACGACCTGCCGTTTTGGGCCCTCAAGCTCCAGTCCCCGCTTACGGTCGAGGCGTCAGGCCCGCCAGTGCACGCTGAGATCGCCCCAGCTTCCATGAGCGCGACCTACGAATACGGGTCGCGGGGCGAACAGCCCGCTGTGAAGCTCACCTGGCACCAGGGAGAGAGTAAACCGGAGATTTGGAAGGCCAAGGGCATCCCGCAGTGGGGCAACGGCTGCCTGTTTATCGGGGACAGCGGAATGCTCCTGGCTGACTACAGCAAATATCTGCTCTTGCCAGAGGACAAATTCAAGGAGGCCAAGCTCCCCGAACCGTCGCTGCCGCGCGTCGCCAGCCATCACGCCGAGTGGATCGCCGCTTGCAAGGGGCAAAGCAAGACTTTGGCCGACTTCGAGTACTCCGGCTGGCTCACTGAAGCAAACCATCTGGGTAACGTGGCCTATCGGACAGGCAAGAAGCTCACATGGGACGCGGCCAAGCTGCAAGCGACGAATGCTCCCGAAGCGTCGCGTTTCATTCGCCGTGAATATCGTAAGGGTTGGGATTTGGCGGCCTGGTGAGCGCGTTTAAGTGACGCGAGTAGCACAGAGGTGAGTCGCATTGGCATGACAATCGGACACGGCAACGCGCTGAGTCGGCGCTCCTACCTGCGGCAGGTCGGTGCGTGTTCGCTGGCGGCCTCACTCCCGGCGTGGCCGCAGCTCGCATGGGGACAGGCCACCACAACCTCAAAGATTCAGCCGCTGAACCGCTTTCCGCGGATGGTGCAAGAGCACTTCGTCGCCCAGGTACGGGCCGCCGAATCGCGCAGCCTGCTGGCAAAAGCCGCGCTGAAAACCAAAGCCGATGCGGAAGCATTCGTGCGCGATGTACAGCGTCGCATCCGCGAGAGTTTTGGGCCGGAACCGGAACGAACGCCGCTCAACGCGCGGATCACCGGTGTCGTCGAGCGCGACGCATACAAGATCGAGAAAGTCATCTTTGAGAGCCGGCCGGGATTTCTGGTCACCGCAAATCTATACGTTCCCAAAGGCCGCGAGTTTCCCTTGCCCGGCGTGGTTGGCACGTGCGGCCACTCTGCGAACGGAAAAGCCATTGAAGCATACCAGTCGTTCGCCCAAGGGTTGGCGAGGCAAGGTTACGTGGTGCTGATTTTTGATCCGCTTGGTCAGGGTGAGCGGCTGCAATATGTCGATGACAAGCTCCAGCCCAAACAAGGAATCGGCGTGAGCGAGCACCTGCTGGCCGGCAATCAGCAGTTTCTCGTGGGCGAATTTCTGGGTGCCTGGCGGGCCTGGGATGGAATCCGGGCGCTCGACTATTTGCTGACGCGGGAAGAGGTCGATCCGAAACACGTTGGCGTCACCGGTAATTCCGGCGGCGGCACGATGACGACGTGGCTGTGCGGTGTGGAACGCCGCTGGACAATGGCCGCGCCGTCGTGCTTCGTTACCACATTCCGCCGTAATCTGGAAAATGAGCTGCCCGCCGACACCGAGCAGTGCCCGCCGCGGGCGATTGCACTTGGCCTGGACCACGACGATTTCCTCGCCGCCATGGCCCCTAAGCCGGTGATCGTTCTGGCTAAGGAGCGCGATTATTTCGACGTACGCGGCGCCCAAGAGGCATTCGCCCGGCTTGAGCGGCTGTACACGCTGCTCGGCGCGCCGCAGAACATCCGCTTGTTTGTCGGCCCCACCAGCCACGGCTTTTCGCAGGAGAACCGCGAGGCGATGTACCAGTGGTTCAATCGCTGCACGGGAGTGAGCGATGCCCGCAGCGAGCCGACGCTAACCATCGAGAAGGACGAGACGTTGCAGTGCACACCGCACGGCCAGGTCGCCGAGATTGGCTCGCGGTCGGTGTTTTCTTTCACGCGCGAGAAAGCCCACAAGCTGGCCCGCGCTCGCGGCGAAATCGCCGGTGACGATCTAAAGCAGCGAGTGGCAGTGGCCTTAAAACTCAAAATGCCCCCCGAGCCGCCGGAGTATCGCATCCTCCGTTCCCTCAAACCTCGCGACTACCCGCGGCGTTTTGCGACCACTTATGCCGTTGAGTCCGAGCCCGGAGTATTTGCAATTGTCACGCGGCTGGCTGACGAAGCACACCTCTCGCGCCCGCCGCAATCACCTGCGGAGGCAATCCTCTACATTTCGCACCATTCTGCCGATGCGGAATTGCGCGACGAGCCGCTGGTGAAGGAACTGCTTGAAGCTTCGCCCGATGCGGTGCTATACGCCTGCGATGTGCGCGGCATCGGCGAATCGCGGCCCGACACGTGTGGCAGCGACCAGTTCCTCGCTCCGTATGGAAGCGACTTTTTCTATGCGATCCACTCGCTCATGCTCGACCGGCCCTATGTCGGACAAAAGACACACGATGTGCTCGCCGCGCTGGAGTGGCTGTCCTCGTTTGGACACCGGTCGATTCACCTCGCGGCCAAAGGTTGGGGCGCCCTCCCCGTGACGTTCGCAGCCGTCCTCTCGAAGCGGGTCAGTCGCGTGACCCTCAAAAACGCGCTCACGTCGTATACTGACGCGGCTCAGACCGAAGCTTATAAGTGGCCTCTCTCAGCGTTCGTGCCCAATGTACTGGAATCGTTTGACTTGCCCGATTGTTATCGCGAACTGGAGCGGGCCAAGAGACTCCAACTCGTGGAGACGCGCCGTGCAGACGAACCGGCGTAAGCAGACAAAATTCTAGGATCTTCCTCTTTATGCGAAAGCTGTCTGGATACGCTTACTTGCCGGTGCTAATGTTGTTCGCGCTGATCGGCCGCGCAGCCGACCCGCAAGCCGACAAAACGCCCCACTGGATCGGCATGGATGCCGCCGACCAGGTTCAGGTCGGTCGCACGATCGAAATTCGTGAAGCGATCCAGAGCGTGCGGCTCAAACTCGCTGTTGACTTTTGCCAGGTTGAGGTGGAAATCAACGGGCGACTGGCGACCATCGTTGAGCCGTACAGTCAAACTGTCGAGCTCGATGTCACCCCTTTGGTCAGGCTGGGCCAGAACCAACTCGTCATCGGCGCCAGCCATGCCATTGGGCCGGCCGCAGTCGCACTTGCATTGACCGTCGAAACGAGCGCGGGGCAGCAGACGTTTGTTACCGACGAGTCCTGGCGAACGATCGAATCAACCGCCAAAGTCCGCACGCTGGGCCGCGTGGCGCCGCAGCTCTGGGGAGTCGGTCGCCGTTCGGCTGATATCGATGCCTTCGACAATTACGAGCAATGGCGGCAAGCTGCCGGCGGCTCGCCCGCTGCCAATCCAGCCTCGTTCTGGCTAGCGCCTGATTTCGAGATCGCCCTCGTTCGCACCGCACTGCCCGATGAGGGGTCCTGGATCAGCATGGCCTTCGATCCCCAGGGACGGCTCACAATCGCCCGCGAGGACCAGGGGCTATTGCGGATGACGCTCGACGACCAGGGGCTGGCCGTGACGAAGGTCGAGGCAATCGAGCGGACGCTGCTTGAATGCCGCGGGCTGCTCTATGCGTATGGTTCGCTTTACGCCAATGCGAATAACTCCAAGGGACTATTTCGACTTACGGACGACGATGGCGACGGACAGTTCGACAAGACGGAACTTTTGCGCGAGTTTCCCGGCGGAGTCGGTCATGGTCGAAATGATCTGGCGCTGGGCCCCGACGGCCTGATCTATTCGATCCATGGCGACTCGGTCGATGTGCCGACAACGGATATTCTCGACCGCACGTCGCCACTGCGCGAAGCTCGGCGCGGCCAGAAAACGAGTGAAGGCCATCTCGTAAGAATGGACCGAGATGGCAAAAAGTGCGAGCTTTGGTCGAGTGGGCTGCGAAATCCCTTTGGAATTGCCTTCAATAGCGCGGGCGATGCGTTCACTTATGATGCCGATGCCGAATTCGACATGGGAACGCCCTGGTACCGCCCGACGCGTGTCGCGCAGCTCAATAGCGGCGCGGACTACGCGTGGCGGGGAGTAACTGGCAAGTGGCCGCCCTATTTTCCCGACCATCCCGGGCGCGCTCCGGCGACGCTCGACATTGGCAAGGGATCGCCGACCGCAGTTGCCTTCGGCACGGGCAGCAGCTTTCCCGACCCATATCGCAATGCCCTGTTCATCCTCGATTGGGCGTATGGCCGCGTTCTGACCGTGCATCTCGCGCCGCGTGGCGCTGGCTATCGGGCGGCTGCCGAAACTTTCCTGAAAGGCCGGCCGCTCAATGTCACCGATCTCGCGTTTGGACCCGACGGTGCGATGTACCTGATCACCGGCGGGAGGAAGACTCAGTCTGCGCTTTACAAGATCAGTTATCGGGGGAACTTGCAGGAACCAAGCGAGGACAGTCCGCAAGAGCAAGCCTGCGCGAAACATTCCAAGGCCGCGCGGGAACTTCGCAAACGGCTGGAGGGGTTTCACGGGCGCGTTGATCCAGCCGCAATCGACGCCGCATGGCCGAATTTGGGGAGCCCTGATCCCTGGATCCAGTGTGCCGCCCGCATTGCCATTGAACACCAGCCGCTGGGCACGTGGCGCGACAGAGCCCTCGCCGAAGCCGAACCAGCGACTGCGATTTCAGCGCTTTTAGCCTTGTCCGCTCGCGAGGATGCGGGCACCGTGGAACCGATGCTCGATCGGCTGCTGCGATTGACTCCCGCGAAAATGACAAGATCGCAGGTTCTCACGCTGGTTTACCTCTATCAAAACTTGCGTCACACTGCGCCGGCCTCTGTTTTCAGTCGGCAGCCGTCGATTGTGGCCCAATTGAACTTGGTGCCACGATTTCACATTCTCTCCGATTCACAGCCTGCAAGTGCGCGGTTGCGACACGAGCTGGCCCGACTGCTTGTCGATCTGGGGGCTCCCGCTGGCAGGGAGCAAGCCCGGTCGCTCCTGATGAGCGATCGCCAACAGGATCGTATGATGGGCCTGTTGATATTGCGCAATGTCAAGGACGGCTGGACCATCGACCAGCGGCGCGAGTATTTCGCTGGGCTAAACGATGCCGCGCGGTTTGTCGGCGGCGAAGGACTTCCTCGATTCTTGGCGAGCTTGCGCGAGGAATCCTTGGCCACGCTCTCGGAATCCGAGCGGCAGCAACTGGCCGATGCAATCGAGCCGCGCACCGATTCCGAGCCGGATTCGACTGGTCCGCAGCGGTCTGTGCTGAAGGCCTGGCAACTCGACGACCTGTTGCCGCTGATCTCGGATCGCTCACGCCGCGGTGATGCGACGCGCGGAGCGGCCGTGTTTCGCGAGGCCCTCTGCATCCGCTGCCATCGCGCCGGCGCACGGGGGCCAGCCGTCGGTCCCGATTTGACGCACGTGTCGTCCCGTTTCAGCCGCCGGGATGTGCTGACCTCTGTGTTGACCCCGTCTGCGGTCGTCGCCGAAAACTATCGCAACATACAAGTCCTGCTGAAGGACGGGCGATCGCTCGTGGGTCGCGTGGTCTCCGAAGGGGACTACCGCAGTGAAACGCTGCGTTTGGCGACTAACCCCCTAAAGCCGGCGGAGGTCGTCGAATTGAACAAGCGGGAGATCGAACGGTCGAAACTGGTCGAGAGTTCGCCCATGCCGGACCATTTGCTCGACACGTTCGACGACCAAGCCATTCTCGATCTGCTGGAGTTCTTTGAGGCTGGAGCACCGCTCACGCCGCGCAGCAACTGACCTTGGCTGGTCAGTTTTCATTTAGTTGACGTTAGCTGCCGCATCGTTTGCCTTTGCCGCAGGTTTTGGTCTCGCGCCGCGGCTTTTGGAGTCTTCGATCGAGAATTTGGCGAGCGGCCTGCTCGGCTTATCGGGATTGGCGGCCAGATAGCCACGCAGGATGCGCCCATCAGCCAGCCGCGTGGCCAGTACCCATTGGTCGTCGCGCCGCTCGAGCTGATAGCGCTGTCCGTCCCAGCCGAGCAGGCGGTCAATCCGCTGTCGATCGGTTGAGAGCAGCAAGCTGCCATCGGCGTCAATCGTGGCCACTGTCTTCTGCGAGCGATCGCCCAGACGGACAGCAATCTGGGCAACCGATAGCAGTGCTCGCTCGGCGGCTGGGCCAACGGACTGCCGACCTTTTTCACGGTCGAAAGTGGCCACTTTGACTGCGGGCGCCGCTGTTCGCTCACTAGACAGACGCTGCTGCAATTTGAGAACGACCAGCATCTCGCGCCGGGCAAGTTCCACGTCCGGGGCGACCTTCGCCTCGGTGGGAATGATCGGTTGACCTGCATTTGGGTCTTTCTGCCAGGCCTCGAACCCTGTCCGATGGACTGCGAGCAAGTGCTCAATTTGCGTCGCCGATGCGGCTGGCTGTGCCTCGCCGCGGCGACGGATCGTGGACTGGCTGGCTGCCGTCGCCCGGCCCGCATGCATCGCCTCGGCAAGCGCTTCCAGGAACTCCGGAGCGTGCTGGCCGTCTTCGCCAGCCAGCAAAAAGCCGACTCGCGCGGCGGCTGCCGTCCGGTCAAGTGGTGTCAAATCGAGACGGTCCTGCGTTGCCCGCTTCGACCGCCATTGTTGCCCGGCGAACGGTTCACCACGGGGGGCAAAGTCGTTGGCCTGGGGAGCGTCGGTCGGCTGGCCCTCGCGGGCGACGTGCGCCGCCAAGCCGCCCACGACCCAAGGGGGTAGCACGGCATCGAGCTCCGTTGAGTGCAGCATTGCAAACGATGCCGCCTCCCGCAGCCTCAGCAATTGGTCCTTCAGTCCAGGCTGTCCCGGCGACACGTTGACAAGCGCCTGCGTTTGGATGCCGACCACGTTTATCGTGACTGCTGGCGCATCCCGATCGCGGGGAGGGTTGCCGTCGATGACAACCTGGAGCGAGTTGAGACCGAAGTCCGGATTGCGGTGCACGCTCGTAAAGCGATCGGCCAGCGACGCGGTCTGCCCCCGCGCCTTGGCAACTTCAGCAGCCGCCCAGCGGGCGTCTTCCAGGCTCGTGTTCGCAGCGATGGTGAATTGGTCCTCACGAATCTCCCATCCACGATGCGACGATGTCTCCCGCCGGACAGGGCGGTCCAGCTCGTCGGGGATTCGTGGCCGGACATCCTGCACGCTGCGAAAGCTGTCCGGCTCAGCGCCGAGCATGATGTCCGATGTGCAGATCACCGCTAGCGTTGCCGTTGCCAGCATCCGCCGCCGGCTGATGCGCCGCCAACTACCCGCTGCTTGAGGAGTGGGCGAAGTGATGCTCATGATGGTCCCCAACCTGCACCGGAGTTTCGTTGCATTCCTCAGTATCGGCAAGGACGGTACAGGTAATCTAGGCGGCATTTCGTGCGCCACCGCTACGCCGGTCAGAAGCCGGATTATCGCTACATTTTCTCAATTGGTTGGATGGGCTGGGACGATTTGGCATGGTAGGGCGCGGTCGGTGCGATTGTACCGCCGCGCCTGGCACTGATTATTTGCGACCATCGCGCCAAGAGGTGACTCGGGGGGAACGGGCGAGGCTGGTTGGCAGGCGGTCTGGCCAAAAGGGCCGGGACCTGCACTGCCGC
>Ga0065705_10104482_pt1 | contig 14474 bp, 17 predicted proteins | sample SwibulcommuniRL2_FD_59092 | JGI IMG/M metagenome (GOLD analysis project Ga0065705, IMG submission 59092) | Bulk soil microbial communities from switchgrass field near Rose Lake, East Lansing, Michigan, USA - RL2 Bulk Soil v2 (version 2) | ecosystem: Environmental > Terrestrial > Soil >...
GTGCACGCCGGGACACCCACCACCTCGCCGGGGGCGTCCGGGGTTCGACCTGGGGATATGCCTCTGACCTGCGGAAACAGGGAGGGACACGCTGAAACGCTGCGTACGCTGCCGCGAGGTCAAACCGAGGTCATCGTTCCGCCAGGTCAAGGCGAGTCGAGACGGACTCGGTTCATGGTGCGGTCCATGCTGCAACGAGGCGACGCGCCGGTGGCGGGCCGAGAACCGTGACCGAATCAACGAGGCGCGACGGTCGCGTTACTCGTTACGGTCGTTCGGGGAGTCGGCTCGGCAGGCGGCCAAGGTCCGCGCTCGGTACGAGCGGCAGAAGGGACCGATCGAGGCGCGGCCCTGCGCGGGTTGCGGGCAGGACTACATACCGAAGACCCGCCATCGCGATAGCCGCTGGTGCTCCCAGCGGTGCAAGGATCGCTCGCCCGAGCGGCGGGCTTCCCATGCGAAGGCGCCGTCGGTTGCACGTCGGCGGATGGAGAGTCGCCAGCGAGCGGTCACCGCTCGGCTGGAACAGCAAGGGGCGCGGGCGCTTTCGCGGATGCGACCGTTGCCGATTCGTCGCTGCGAGTTCTGCGATCGTGCGTTCCTAGCTCGACCGAGTCGGCGCTTCTGTTCGAGGCGTTGCGGTGACCGGGCGGCACACGGACTACCGCTTCACCCGTTCGTCCCCGAGGAGCGGGTGTGTGACTGGTGCGGCGTGGGCTATGTGGCCCAAGTCCAGGTGCAACGCTTCTGCGAGCCGAAGTGCATGACGCGATCCGCCCGAGCGCGTCGACGGGCGCGGCTACGCGGTGCGGACGGGCTGATCGAGGATGTGGCGTTCGGTGAGGTCTGGGGTCGTGATGGCGGGCTGTGCTGGATATGCAGCGCGCAGATTGACGTGCAGGCAGCGGTGCCCGACGACCTGGCCGGGACGATGGATCACGTCGTACCGCTGAGCCGTGGCGGATCACACACGTTCTCGAACGTGCGCCTCGCGCACTTCATCTGCAACAGCAAGCGCGGGGACCGAATCGAGGTCGCATGACCGACTGGCGACTGCTCGACCCCATGACGCCCGATCACTTCCACGGGTGGAGCGGTGAGCTAGTGCTCGACACCGGCGACCCGTGGGTCATCGAGGACTTCCAGATGGCGTTCGTGGTCGACCTGCTGCGCGGGTTCCGCGAGTGCTGGCTCGTGATGCCCGAGGGCAACGCGAAGACGACGCTCGTCGCGGCGATCGCGCTGTACGTGTGCCGCTACGTGCGCTGGTCGGCGATCGACGTGGCCGGTGCGGCGCGTGAGCAGGCGCAGACCGATTGGGACGCGGCCGAGGGGTTCGTCCTGCGGTCCCCCGAGCTCGAGGGCGTGTACACGCTGAACCCCGGCCTGCGGAAGATTCGCTGCGTGGAGTCGGGCTCGCGCATCTTCATCGCCGCAGCGGACGCTCGGACTGGGGACGGGACGCGCCCGACGCTCTGCATCACCGACGAGCTCCATCAGCACCGCGACCTCAAGCTCTACCGGACCTGGCGCGGGAAGCTACGCAAGCGCGGCGGGCAGATCATCGCCATCTCGACCGCCGGTGAGCCGGGGTCCGAGTTCGAGACCGTGCGCGAGAAGATGCGCCAGGGCGGCCGTGACGTCACGCGCACCGAGACGTTCGTCCGATCGGCCTCCGCGGAGGTCATCGGTGGGTCGGTGCTGCATGAATGGGCCGTTCCCGAGGACGGAGACGTCAACGACCTCGAGCTTGTGAAGCGGGCGAACCCGCTGCGGGCCATCACGGTCGAGGCGCTCCGCGAGCTGCGCGAGTCGAGCTCGATGACGGAGACCCACTGGCGGCGGTTCAACTGCGGCCAGGCCGCCCGATCCGAGGCGGCGGCCATCACCGAGGGCGAATGGTTCGGCGCAGCGGTGGCCGAGGCCATCCCCGAGGGCGTGCCGGTGTGGGCAGGGCTCGACGTGGCGTGGAAATGGGACACGACGGCGCTGGTGCCGGTGTGGATTCGCGACGCGGAGTACCGGCTGCTCGGACCCGCCGACGTGCTCGTGCCCCCGCGGGACGGGACATCCCTCGAGCCGAGCCTCGTCGAGGACGCGCTGCGCCGACTGCACGCGCGGAACCCGATCCACACGGTCGTGATGGACGAGACCCGCGCCGAGCAGCTCGCGGTCTGGATCGCGGACGAGCTCGGCGCTCGGGTGGTCGCGTGGCAACAGTCGCCGAAGATGGCCGAGCTCGACTACGGGCGTTTCATGGAGGCTCTGCGCGAGGGGTGGCTCCATCACACCGGCGACCCGAAGCTGACGCGCCACGTCCTCAACGCCGTCGCGAAGGTGCGCGCGGAGGGGACGCGGTTCGACCGGCCGTCGCAGACACGCGAGGGCGGGAATCAAGACATGAGGGTGATCGACGCGCTCGTCGCCGCCGCGATGGTGCACAACGCCGCGGCCGCCGAGATCGGCGTCGAGAGGGAGCCGATGATGGCATGGGCCTGATGGAGCGCCTCGACCGCTGGATGTGGAGGCCCATGCCCCAGGTCGAGCAGAGGTACGGCCTGCAGGACTGGATCAACGACACGCTCATGGCGTTCGGCGGGAACACGTACCAGCTCCACGGCGGCTCGCTGCAGAATGACGTCGAGAAAGTCGGCTCGGGGTTCGAGTCGTTCGTCCGCGGCGCCTACCAGGGCAACGGCGTCGTGTTCGCCTGCGAGCTCGCGCGGCTCATGCTGTTCACCGAGGCGCGGTTCCAGTGGCGGAAGATGACGAACGGGCGTCCGGGGCAACTGTTCGGGACCACCGACCTGCAACCGCTGAACGATCCCTGGCCCGGAGGGACCACCGGGGACCTGCTCGCGCGGATGATCTTGGACGCCGACTTCGCGGGCAACTCGTTCATCAGACTGCAGGGCGAGCAGCTCGCACGCCTGCGGCCGGACTGGGTCTCGCTCGTGTACGACGGCGACCCCTGGGAGCCGGAGACGCGGCTCGAGGGCTACCTGTACCAGCCGGGCGGCCCGGGCGCCGGGAACGAGGTGCGCAGGTTCCCTGTCGAGCAGGTCGCGCACTTCGCACCACTGCCTGATCCGCTGTCGCCGCGACGCGGCATGTCGTGGCTGACGCCGGTCCTGCGCGAGGTCGACGCGGATGCCGCCGCGACATCGCACAAGGACTCGATGTTCCGCCAGGGCGGAACGCCGAACATGATCGTGAAGGCTGACGCGACGGTGACGAAGGAGCTGTTCGACGCCGTCGTGAAGATGTACCGCGAGGGGCACGAGGACGCGGCCAACGCTGGCAAGGCGTGGTTCGTTCAGTCCGGCTTCGACCCGGACGTCATCGGGTCGACCCTGCGTCAGTCGGATTTCAAGGCCGTCCAAGGTGCCGGGGAAACGCGCATCTGTATGGCCGCGGGTGTTCCGCCGGTGATAATCGGTTCGTCCGAGGGTCTGCAGGCTGCGACGTACTCGAACTACGGCCAGGCCCGTCGGCGGTTCGCGGACCTCACGATGCGGCCGCTATGGCGCAACGTCGCCGGATCGCTCGAGTGGATCATCAACACGCCCCAAGTGACCGCCGGTCGGGCCGAGCTGTGGTACGACGAGCGCGACATCGCCTTCCTGCAGGAGGACCGTAAGGACCTGGCCGAGATTCAGGTCGCGACCGCTTCGACCATGAAGCAACTGATCGACGCGGGATACGAGCCGGACTCGGTCACCGAGGCCGTGACGTCGAACGACTGGACGCTGCTCAAGCACACGAAGCTGTTCTCGGTGCAGTTGCAGCCCGCCGGGACCGTCGAACCCCCGACCGGGAACGGGAAGGTCCCCGATGCCCTGGCGCCCGTCGAATAGCGAGTGAAGGAGAGTCAGATGGTCATGCAGAAGCAGCACGTCGGTCGGCCTCCCCGCGAGAACCTCGTCCGAGCGATCGCTCCGGGGACCGGGTACGAGGTCCGCGACGCGGGGGCGGGGCAGCCCGTGCTCGCCGGTCACTTCGCTGTCTTCGACGAGTGGACCGAGGTCAACTCGATGTGGGAGGGGCACTTCCTCGAGCGCAACGCCAAGGGCGCGTTCGAGAAGACGATCAAGTCGAACCGGGACCGTATGAAGGTCACGCTCAACCACGGCAGCGACCCGGACCTCGGTGACAAGGTGCTCGGCACCATCGACGAGCTCGGGGAAGACGATCGCGGCGTGGCCTACGAGGTCGGTCTGTTCCCGTCGGTGCCGCCGCTGGTGATGGAGGGACTGCGCGCCGGGGTGTACGGATCGTCCTATCGCTTCCGCGTCCTGCGCGAGGAGTGGGTCGAGGAGCCCGGAGTGTCCGACCACAACCCTCAAGGGCTCCCCGAGCGTACGGTCAAGGAGGCCGAGGTCGGCGAGTTCGGTCCCGTCACGTTCCCGCAGTATGAGGGCGCGACGGCGGGGGTCCGCTCGCTCACCGACGAGTACCTGTTCGGCGAGCTGACGGCCGATCCCAAGCGGCTCGCCGCCATCATCGACTACCGACGCGGTCTGACAACCGCCGACATCCCGACAGCGGACAAGAGCAAGGGCGACAAGCCTCCCAAGGCTGAGTCCGAGCCGAAGCCGGACGAGACGAAGGAGGAACAGATGCCAGACATCGAGCGATTCAACACGCTCGAGTTGCTCGCGCACCGCGCCAACGAGATCAGAGAGCGGTTCGCGTACCTGCACGCCGAGTACGCGGGGACAGACCTCCCGCCGACCGTGCAGACCGAATGGGACGAGCTCGAGGAGGAAGAGGCTGCGATCGCCACGCGGCGAGATCACCTGCGGAAGCGGGAGGCGAAGGTGGCCCAGGCGGCTGAGGACCGCAAGGGCGTCGAGGATGCCGACAACGCCATCCGTACCGTGTCCGAGCGGAGGCCCGGGCCGAAGCTACCCGACGACGTGTTCGACCTCGCGGGGTACCGCAAGGCCGCCCACACCGAAGGACAGGAAGCGTCGCTGCTCCGAGACGGGCTCAAGCGCGCCGTCGAGTCGACGTCGTTCCCGATCCCGCCCGGCCGGGGCGTGACACGGGAGGACGCGCAGCAGGCGGTCCTCGGACTCGTCGAGAAGATCGAGGGTTCCGACGACGACGTGCAGGGCGAGTTCGGCCGTGATGGGCGGCTCGCGGGCTACTTCCTCGCGGTCGGGTCGCCGACGTACCGCAGGGCGTTCGCGAAGTTCGCGATGTCCTCACCGGCGCCAGCGATGCACAGCCCTGCCGAGGCTCACTCGATCCAGCAGGCGAAGGGGTGGGAGCAGCGCGCGTTCACCCTGGCGTCGACCGGCCTGCCCGTCCCGTTCCAGCTCGACCCCACCGTGATCCCGATTTCAAACTCGACGGTGAACCCCTACCGGGCGATCTCGCGAGTGATCCAGACCACGGTGAAGAACTGGCGCGGGGCGACGTCCGCTGGCATCACCGCGGCGTACGCGGCAGAGGGTACGGAGGCGACGGACAACACGCCGACCCTCGCCCAGCCCACGATCGACGCTCACCGGGCGCAGGCGTTCGTCCCGTTCTCCATCGAGGTCGACCAGGATTGGGGCGCCGTCGAGACCGAGATGCTCTCTGAGGTCGCAGACGCGAAGGACGACCTCGAGTCGAACAAGTTCACCCTCGGTACGGGCACGAACGAGCCTTTCGGGCTGATCGTCGGCGCGACCACGCTGGTCATCACGACCACGACCGGCGCGTTCGTCGTCGCCGACCTGTACAAGCTCGAGGAGGCGCTGCCGCCGAGGTTCCGGCCGCGGGCGTCGATCACGGGCAACCGTTTCGTGCTGAACAAGGTCCGACAGTTCGACTCCGCGGGTGGGGCTGCCAACTGGCTCCCGTACCCCGGCGTCGGGCAGGGCCTGAACAATCAGGTGCCGACGCCCGGGAACGTGGGCTATGGCATCCTCGCGTACCCGACGTACGAAAACTCGGCGATGGACGCCGTCCTAACGACCGGCTCGGAAATCCTCGTGATGGGTCAGTTCAACCCGTACTTCACGATCGTCGACCGGATCGGCATGACGGCGGACCTGATCCCGCACCTCGTCGGCACGGGTCACTTCCCGACCGGCCAGCGTGGCCTCTACTTCCTGTGGAGGAACGGGTCGAAGGTCATCAACGCCGCCGCGTTCCGCACGTTGCAGACGTAACACCGAGACCCGGGGCATCTGGGGCAGGGGCCAGGGTGGTCCCTGCCCGCCCCGAAGGGAGGCAGCATGGCGACAGCGAAGAAGACGACCGCTCGGCGGCGATCGCCACAGCGGCGCTCGTCGAGTGACTGGTACCGCGTGAGCGAGCCGGGCGGGTTCCACGCCGACAGCAAGGGGTTCTCGGGTTCCATGAAGCAGGGGGAGCTCGTGCGCGGCTCGCACCCGGCGGTCAAGGCGTACCCGCAGTTCTTCGAGCGGATGGACGACGTCGATCGACCTGAGGTCGAGTCGGCAACCGCAGCGCCGGGCGAGCAGCGGTAGGTGGTCTGGCGCATCACGGTCGATTGGCTCGAGGACGAGGACGCCACGCCCGAGTTCGTCGCGCATGGCCGCATCTGTCACCTGAACCCCGAGGAGTCCGGGCTGCCGCTGCGGTCGTTCCACTCGTACTGGGAGGTCGAGCCGAACCCTCGCTCGACGTTCGACCACCCGCAGACGACCCACAAGCTCGTGGGCTCGTCGGTCGTGCAGGACTACCCGCGCCTCGAGGGCTCGATATGGGACCTCGTCGCGACGATGCTCACCCACGCTGGCCGAGGATGGCCGGGGGAGGCCGATAGGTGACCGTTCAGCGCGTCCTGCGCGACACCCGGGCGCAGCCCGAGGTGGTGTTCTACGTCGGCACGACGCCGACCAACGCTGACGCGGCCGTCACCGTGGACATCTTCCGCGCTGATGGAACGATCTTCGCCACCGACGCCGCCACGACCCCCGGCGCGACCGGGCATTACGTCTACACGCTGGCACCGCAGTCGGTGCTCGAGCGGTTCCAGCTCGTCTGGGAGGGCACCTTCGGCGGCGTCGTGCAGCGGCAGACGTCGTTCGTGGAGGTCGTCGGTGGGTACTACGTCGCGCTCGCCGACATCCGCGCCGAGGACTCGCTGTCGAACGTGTCGCTGTTTCCGAACGCCAAGCTCGCCGAGGCCCGCCAGTGGTTCGAGGACAAGGCCGAGCGATTCTGCGGCGTGGCGTTCGTCCCGCGGTACGCGCGCGACGTGCTCGACGGCAAAGGGTCGAGCAGGCTGAAACTCCGGCACAACCGGCCACGCACGATCATCTCGGCGAAGTTCGACGGGGTCGCGCAGACGACGACGACCTGGGACCTGTACGAGGACGACGGGTCGGCCGGGTTCATCATCGCGTCGTCATCGTTCCCGGCGGGCTATCGTAACGTCGAGATCATCTACGAGCACGGGTTCGACAGTCCCGACTCGGACATCCGCGAAGCGGCGCTGACGGCGATCCGCGCGCGCCTGCTCGGTGACCGCTCGGGAATCCCGCCGAACATCTCGCAGATGTCGGTCGACGGCATGACGCAGACCTTCCGCGCCCCGACCCTGCCCACCGGGATCGGCGAGGTGGACACGGTCCTCCGTGACCACCAGGCCGCGATGTCGGACTGATGGCGAAGACCTCGCGCATCGGCGCCGCTGAGGACGCCCTGTTCGACCTGCTGACCGCGCGGCAGGCGATCGGCGGGGTCTGGAACCTGCCCGAGGTTCCCGGTGCCAAGGTCGAGCTCACGCTCGGTCACCCCGGCGGCGACCTGCAGAAGCAGCACGTCTGGATTCCAGGCGAGTCCGAGTCGGATCAAACGTGGGAAACGACCATCGGAGCGACCGGGCAGAAAGCCGAGACGATCACGCTGTCGGTCGCCGTGTGGGTGAACCTCGAGGCGCTCGACTACCGCGAGAACCGTGACCGAGCGCTCGAGCTCGCCGGTGAGGTGGAGCTCGCAGTCCGCGAGGACTTCACCCTCGGCACCGGGGCCAACGCGACCGTGTTCCAGGGCGAAGTGACGCGGCACCGGGTCATGGCTGCGATGGGGGACTTCGGGCGCGCGTGCCAGGTGCTCGTCGATGTGACCGTGCAATCGCTGCTGAGCTGAGGAGGTCGCAAGTGTCCAAGTTCAAGGTCAAGGAAGACGTGTCGGTGGCGAACCAGTTTGGGCCGGACACCGAGTTCAAGCAGGGAGTGCACGAGGCGAAGGAAGCGAACCGGGAGCAGCTCGAGCAGCTCGAGGCGGTCGGCCTCGCCGAACGCGTGAAGTCGTCCGACAAGGAGGCATGAGGTGGCGCTGAACAAGAAGATCGCGGTCCTCGCGTTCGACAAGCAGACGTCGTTCGGCACGCTCGCCGCGACCCGGAAGTACGGGTTCGGCCTGCGGTCGGGGTCGCTGATGAGCGCCGGGCTCGACCAGGCGTACGAGGAGCTCACGACGGCGACCCGGTTCCCGCCTTCGGCCTACCGTTCGGCGTTCCTATGGCAGGTCGACTGCGTGTCGCGGGCATGGCCGCGCTCGGTGGTCATGCTGTTGGAGAACGCGCTCGGCACGCGCGTCACCACGGGCGCGGGCGACCCGTTCCTGCACACGCTCACCCCGGCCGCTGCCCCCGGCTACCTCACCGCGGCGACCCGGCTCGACACGGAGTACCACAAGATCAGGGACTGCCGCGTCGACGAGCTGTCGTTCACCTGGAACCAGGCCGAGCCGCTCGAGATGGGCGTGCGGATGATGGGCACCGTCGCCACCGTCTACACGTCCTCGGGCAACCCGACCACGGACGACTCGGACCAGCAGTCGTTCTACCCGGCGGGCGGCGTGTTCCAGCTCGACACAAACTCGGCGACCCCGGCCACGGCAGACATCACCGGCGGCAGCATCACGATCGCGAACCACCTCGAGCCGGTGAAAGTCTCCCGGCAGCTCGAACCGATCGACGTCTGGCCCGGCCTGCACGAGATCAGCGTCACGCTCCGGCTGATGCCCACCGACACCGACCTGTGGCAGAAGATCATCACGGGGACGGGTGCCGCGACCGCCATCTCGAACGCGCCGGTGTACGGCTCGTTCCATACGCTGTTCACGATCACGGCTGGAACGCGGGACCTCGACTTCGCCGCGGCCAACATGGCCTGGCAGGGCGACTACCCGGACCCGGACCCGGCAGGCGGCCCGGTCGAGATCGAGCTCACGTCGACGGTGGTCGGGACCACGTCTCCGCAGTTCACCGCGCTCGTGCACAACCAGGACAACGCGGCCAGCTACGCCGGATCGTAGCCCGCGAGACAGGGGGGAACCATGCTCATCGTCAACGACCTCGGGAACGAGGTCATCAACGCCGACCTCGTGTTCGCGTTCAGCATCAGGCAGACATCGGAGGGTCAGTACGCCCTGCTCGCGCAGGGTGTGGCGCAGTGGAAGTCCGCGCTGACCGTGGGGGCCAAGGATCGGTGCGAGCGCGCACTCGGGCTCATCACGCAGGGCGTGAAGCAGCGGCAGCACATCGTCGACCTGCTCGGCGTCCTCGGCCAGCGGCCGGACATCACGGTCGCGCAGGGCGGTCTCATCGTGCCAGGCAACGGTGAGGGGCGGCCGTCGTGACCTCGATGCGCGTGGTCGCGGTGATGCTCGACGGGACGAAACACGAGGCCGTCGGCGTGTACATGGCGCTGTCGGATCGCGTCGCGTTCGAGCGGCTCTACAAGCTGTCGATCATCGACCTCAAGCGCGAGTCGAAACTGATCGACGCCGAGGGCGACGCCGAAGCGCCGGTGCGGAACCTACGCGAGGAACAGACCGCGTACTTCTGCTGGCGCACGCTGACCCGAGGCGACTGCCCGGTCGGTGGTTTCGAGGACTTCCTCGAGGCGGTCGAGGAAGTAAAGCTCGAACGACTGGATGGCCCCGTGGACCCTACGGACCCGGCTCCGGCGCCTGGCGAGTCGCCGTCTTAGCGGCGGACCTGCACATCTCACCGAACGCGATCCTCGAGGCACCCGTCGAGGTGCAGCAGGCGCTCGGGGAGTACCACGACCAGCAGCTCGAGCAGCTCGAGCAGGCGATGCGCGAAGCGGAGGTGAGGCGGCGTGGCTAGCGGCGGCGGCACCGTCACGGTCGAAGGGATCAACGAGTTTCGAGCGGCCGTACGCAAGGCCGCCGGTGCCGCTCCGAAGGAGATACCCCTGGCGCTAAAACGCGCGGGCGTTCCGATCCTGGCGCAGGCTGCGGCGAACGCTCCGAAGCGATCGGGTCGCCTGGCGGGCGGGTACAAGGTCGCGGTCAAGGGGACCACGGCGAGCATCGTCTCGTCGGTGCCCTACGCGGGTGGCGCGGAGTGGGGGCAGTTCGGCAAGTGGGCGGGGTTCGAGGGCGCACCCCCGCGGTACGTCTGGCCTGCCGTCGAGGCGCAGGAGGCGGCCGTGGAGCTCATCGTCGAGCACGAGCTGCTCGAGATCATCGGCATCTACGGCTGGGCGGTCTAGAGCAGGTTCCAGAACGCCCGAAGGATGGGGACGTAGAACCCGACCAGGGCCACGAGGATCGTCGTCGCCACGCACAAGGCGAGGATCATCACGGCCAACCAGCGGTCCGTGCTCACACGCTCGATCAACCCGGCCATCACACCGGCACTCTAGCACCAGGAGGGCAGACCCATCGCTGGCCGCTCGCTCACGATCACCTACCTCGCCGACGCCGACAAGGTGCTCGCGACGCAGAAGCAGATCGACGCCGGGCACTCGACGCTGGACTCGTCGACGAAGAAGACCGGCGGCGTGTTCTCCCAGACGTTCGGCTCGGTCATGCCGCTCGCGGCGGCGGCTGCTGGTGCGGCCGTCCTCAAGTTCGGCATGGACTCGATCGACGCGTTCAAGGAGTCCCAGGCCGCGATGGCCCAGACGAACGCCGTCCTCAAGTCGACGGGCGGCGCGGCCAACGTCACCGCAGACGACGTGCTGAACCTGGCGCAGAAGCTCCGCGACATGAGCGGCGCCGACGACGAGGCGATCCAGGCATCGGAGAACCTGCTCCTTACGTTCACGAAGGTCCGCAACGAGACCGGCCGCGGCAACGACGTGTTCAACCAGGCCACCGGCGCGATCCTCGACATGGCGACCTCCATGAACAACGGCGCGATCCCGACGATGGAAGACCTGAACAGCAAGACGATCCTCGTCGGCAAGGCGTTGAACGATCCGGTCAAGGGACTCACCGCGCTCACCCGCGTCGGCGTCTCGTTCACCGAGGGGCAGAAAGAACAGATCACCGCGATGGTCGAGGCGGGCGACACGATGGGCGCCCAGAAGATCATTCTCGGCGAGCTGACAAAGGAGTTCGGCGGATCGGCCAAGGCGGCGGGCGACACGTTCGCCGGTTCAATGGCGAAGGCGCAGCAGAAGATGGAGGACGTGCAGGAGGTGATCGGTGGACTCCTGCTCCCGGTCATCGTCGAGCTGTCGTCGGAGTTCTCCGACCTGCTGACGCAACTCGCGCCGGTCATCGAGTTCATCGGTCGCGGGCTCGTCGTCGCGTTCGAGGCTGCCCACGACAAGGTCGAGGACATCATCGGCCCGATCCAGTCGCTCATCGACCTGTTGCCGAACCTGACCGACCAGGCGGGCGAGTCGAGCGGGATATGGAAGGTCTGGGGCGACGCCGTCGGAAACGCGATCCAGACGCTCATCGAGAAAGAGGTGCCGGGTTCGCAGGCGTTCTTCGCGTTCAAGGATGCCAGCGACCAGGCTACCGAGGCGCTGCACACGCAGCAGGGCGTGATCGGTGACCTGTCCGAGTTCTACCGCGGGCGGTTCGCCGAGTCGATGGACACCGCGACCGAGAAGACCACGATCAACGAGAACGCGACGCGGTCGCTCACCGACGCGCAGCGCGACCAGCGGCTCGCCGTGCTCGCTCTGACTAACTCGTTCCTCGGCATCATCGACTCGGCCAAGACACTCGCCGAGGATCAGCGCGCGCTCAACCTGTTGCACCAGCACGGCAAGGACGACACGAAGGCGTACGACGACGCCGTGCTCGCCGTCATCGAGGATCAGATCGCCCTCGAGTCGGCCGTCTTTTCCTACGGCAAGGAGCTAGTCGACGCCGGTGAGAAGCAGAAGAAAGTCGAGGGGGCTATCCGCGATGCCGCGGCCGCGGCCGGGATCAACAAGCGAGAGGTCAACGAGCTCATCGGTGAGATTCGAGACTACATCGCCGAGTTGAACAAAGTCCCCGAGACCGTCACGACGAACGTCGTCACGAACTACGGGGCGCACGGTAACCCGAGGGGGTTCCAGCACGGCGGCGTCGTCGAGCGGACCGGCATGGCGCTGGTGCACAAGGGCGAGGTGTTCTCCGGGGTCAACAACGAGATGGGTTTCGGCGGCGGCCCCACGGTGCACGTTCACATCGGCACCGTGGTCGGCCCCGGCGGTGTCGAGGAGGTCGCCGACATCATCCGCCGCGAGCTGCAGCGGACCGGCCAGCGCAATGTCACCGCCGGGATCACGTGAGCCTGCCGACCATCACGGTCGAGGTCGCGTTCTCCACCGACCCCGGATCGACGCCGGTATGGACCGACGTGTCGGTCGACCACCGGCAGACGCGCATCCGGCGCGGCCGCAACCACGAGCTCGACAAGGTGGAGGCGGCCACGGCCACGATCCGGCTCCGAAACAAGGAGGGCAAGTACGACCCAACGAACGCCGGGTCGCCCTACTCGCCGAACGTCCGGCCGATGCGCCGGGTGCGGGTCCGGGCTACATGGCAGGGCGTGACGTACGACCGTTTCAACGGCTACATCGAGGACTGGCCGCAGGCGTGGACGCAGGGACCGGCGGGCGACGCCTGGGTCGACCTGCACGCCGTCGACGCTTTCAAGGTACTCGCGCTGGCGAACGTGAACACGGTGCGCTCGGCCGAGCTGTCGGGCGCGCGCGTGACAGCCATCCTCGACGCGATCGGGTGGCCCGCGGCCGACCGTGCCATCGACACGGGGCTGTCGACGGTGCAGGCCGTGACGTACACCGACGAGCGCGCGCTGTCGGCGTTGCAGACCGTTGAGGCTACCGAGGGTGGGGTCCTGTTCGTGTCGCGCGAGGGCATCGTCACGTTCCTCGATCGGACGAAGCCGGTCCTCGTGGGGCTCGACGAGGAGCTGACCTGGGGCGACGCCGGGACCGAGAAAGATTACGTCGAGCTCTCGACCTCGTTCGACGACTCTCAGATATGGAACGAGGTCAAGGTCACCGCGCCGGGCAACGCCGACGGGGTGGCCGTCGACACCGCGTCGCAGACCCGCTACTTCAAGCGGACCCTCGTGGAGTCGACGATCCACGAAGACGAGAACCAGCAGCAGTCCAAGGCCGAGTACCTCGTAACGCGGTTCGGCGAGCCCGCGCTCCGGGTCACCGGCGTCGACCTGGCGTCGGCGCGCGGCCAGGACGCGCAGTGGCCGTACATCTTGCCGCGTGAGCTGCACGACAAGGTGCGCGTGCTAAAGCGCCCGGTCGGCGGCGGCACCATCTCGCAGGACTCGTTCATCGAGGGCACCAGCGAAACGATCCGACAGGGCGTCTGGGACATCGTGTGGAACCTGTCGCCGCTCGATCGCGCCACCGACTACTGGATATGGGGAGAGTCCCGATGGGGTGTCGACACGCGCTGGTACTGGTGAGGAGGAGTTAGTGGCCTATACCACGCCAACAACGGCCGTCACCGGCGCAGTCGCACCGGCCTCCATGTGGAACACCGGCGTCCGCGACAACCTCCTGGCGATGATGCACCCGATCGCCGTCAAGGCGAACGACGAGTCGGTCACGTCGAGTGCCGTATTGCAGCCCGACAACGACCTGATCCTGCCGGTCGGGGCGAACGAGGTCTGGCAGTTCCTGTTTCACGTCATCGAGGTGGCGGGGACCACGGGGGATTTGCAGATCGGTTTCACGTTTCCAACCGCGGGCGAGATTTCCGCGTCGGTCGTTGCGGAAGATAACGCGGGCACCCTGAATGTGACCCGCTGGATAGGCACAACTACTCCGACACCCGGGAACCCCTTTCGGGGTACGACGAACGCCTACGTTCTGCCCATCACGGGCATTTTCGTGAACAGCACGAACGCGGGCAACCTCACGATGCAGTGGGCGCAGAACACCTCAGACGGCACGGCGACAACCGTGAAGAAGTACAGCACGCTCTGGGCGGCACGGCTCGCATAGGAGGCAAGCGTGGCAGTCATCGCAATCCAGACAGTCGACCTCGACGGCGAGGGCGCCGACTACGCCTCGGCCGTCGGGCCGGACACGTTCGTCAACGACGGTCGCACGTTCCTGCACGTCAAGAACACGAACGGCGCGACGCGCACAGTGACGATCGACTCGACGAAGGCGTGCGACCAGGGGTTCGACCACGACCAGGCCGTCATCATCCCGGCGACCACCGGCGACATGATGATCGGCCCGTTCCCG
>Ga0065705_10104483_pt1 | contig 14465 bp, 14 predicted proteins | sample SwibulcommuniRL2_FD_59092 | JGI IMG/M metagenome (GOLD analysis project Ga0065705, IMG submission 59092) | Bulk soil microbial communities from switchgrass field near Rose Lake, East Lansing, Michigan, USA - RL2 Bulk Soil v2 (version 2) | ecosystem: Environmental > Terrestrial > Soil >...
CATCAGCGGTTGTTTCTCAACCTCAAATGAGCAAGTGTAGCTGAATTCTGCATAGGACCTTCATGAGCAGTGCTCAGCGATCAAAAAATCTCCCGCTGGGTGCCTGGAAACCGACCTTGCCGTAGTTTCATAACATACGCGACCATCAGTAAGAAATTGCCTCAGAGAACGTCTGAGGCAATTTCTTTGGTTGGTTTTTCATCGGTCGTGTGGGTCCGGACATAAAAAGATTCTGCCATCCCAACCGAAGTGATACGCATAATTTTGCTATTCGCTTCCGGCGCGGATTCGACCCCTCGTAACAGTAGCAGCTCCAGGTCCGAAAGAGAAGAGGGTCCATCCTATAGAATTTTGCTCATGTAACTTTAGATTACCCACTTCGTCATGAAATTGCATTAAAGTAATTTTGACCAATAGGTTACAGTTTGCCTTGATTTTTTGACAAGACTTAATATAATATTAACTAGCAGGGTAAATTCCATAAGCTTTAATGGTACCGAAAAGGCAAACCCATCGCGAGATGGGGACGCAAAGTCATGGGTCTGTCAATCAGATGCGTACTGATATACAGATCGCCAGACCGCCGAATATTTTTTTATTTGGCGGTTTTTATCTTAAAAAGGAGGTGTTGCCCGAGGGAAATGCAAGTGTGGATCCACGTCAGCTATTTTCAAACGACTATCAGAGGAGATATAGTTTATGAAAGCAAAGTGGTTTAGTACGCTATTAATTGTTATGATGTTGGTCATCGCTGTAGTGCCCGCTGCTGGCGCAGCGCCTAATGCACCACTGCCGCCGGATGAATCGATTGGCACAAACCAGGATAACGGACATCATCCTTTAGGGGATCAGCAAGCTTCGCTCATGGCAAAGGGGTTGACCGCTAAACTCCATGGCAGGGCCGCGACCTCTGGACCTAATGCTGTCTTGCAGGTGGCAAGAGGTCAATATGTTGAGCTCGCTCGTCAGGGGGAGGATAAGATCTGGAGCGTGTTGGGTGAATTTGGTACACAAATCCATCCTTCGTATGGTGGCACACCCGGTCCTTTACATAATCAAATCCCAGAACCCGACCGCAGCGTAGATAATACAACGATATGGGCACCAGATTTCAACCAGGCGTATTATGAGAATATGTTGTTTTCGGACGCCGCTGGCGCCGTCTCGATGCGTAATTTCTACATCGAGCAGTCGTCGAATCGTTACACTGTTAACGGCGAAGTGACTGACTGGGTACAAGTGCCGTACAATGAAGCTCGTTATGGCACAAACGCCTGTGGCAGCATCGTTTGTTCCACAGTCTGGCGATTTGTCAACGATTCGACAGATGCCTGGTATAACGCCCAAGTCGCTGCTGGCATGTCAGATGCCGACCTCAACGCATATCTTGTCCAGTATGATGTCTGGGATCGTTATGACTATGATGGCGATGGGAACTTCAATGAAGGGGATGGTTATATCGACCATTTCCAGTCCATTCATGCAGGTGAAGGTGAAGAGACCGGCGGTGGCGCGCAGGGCGAAGATGCCATCTGGAGCCATCGTTGGTATGCGTGGTACACCGCCACTGGCCCCGATGGAGCTGGTCCACATGACTTCGGTGGCCTTCGAATCGGCAACACCGACTACTGGATCGGCGATTACACCGTCGAACCGGAAAATGGTGGTGTAGGTGTCTTCGCTCACGAATTTGGTCATGACCTTGGTTTGCCCGATCTGTATGACACCTCTGGCAATACGGGCGGTGCTGAGAATTCCACGGGTTTCTGGACCCTTTATTCCAGCGGTTCGTATGGCAGCACTGGCATTCCAGCCGAAGGTATTGGTTCCAAGCCCATTCCGATGAGCGCCTATGAGAAGATCTTCCTGGGTTGGTCAAAGTATGAGCTAGCCTTTGCCGGGCAGACCAAATCACTCAAACTTGGTCCTGCCAATGCCACCACCAAGCAGGCACAGCAGTTGGTCGTTATACTTCCGGATAAGAGTGTTGACTTCAGCATAGGTGATCCATATGCGGGCAGTTACTTCTATCATTCTGGTGCTGGTAACGATCTGGATAACAATATGACGCGCCCGATCACACTCGGTGCCGGACCAATATCGTTATCGTTCCAGGCGAGATATCACATTGAGGCTTGTTGGGATTATGCATACGTGGAAGTCTCGACCGATGGTGGTGCTACATTCGACCCAATCGCAACCTCCGCGTCTACTGATGACAACGAGAATGGTCAGAACTTTGGGCATGGTATCACCGGGACGTCAGGCACACCAACGGTTTGCGATCAGTTCGGTACGCCGGTTTGGGTGCCAGTCACCGCTGACCTCAGTGCGTTCGCCAATCAGACGATCCAACTGCGCTTCCGCTATTGGACGGATGGCGCCGTAGTAGGCGAGGGATTTGGTGTCGATGACATTATGATCACCGGTCTCGCCACCGATGATGCGGAAAGCGACTTCGGCTGGAGCTATGCTGGTTTCTCTCGAACAACCGGCACGACTACCATAGCCTTCTTCAACGCCTATTTCGCTGAATTCCGCCAGTATCGCGGCTATGATGATGGCTTGCGCACTGGTCCCTACAACTTCGGCTTCCTGGATGATCCGGATCTCCAGAACTGGGTAGAACACTTCCCATACCAGGATGGTCTGTTGGTCTGGTACTATGACACCTCATTTGACGATAACAATGTTGGCGATCATTGTGCTAGTGGACGTTGTGGTGGCTTGGTCCTGCCGGTAGATGCCCACCCCAACTTACTGCTCCGCCCGGATAATAGCCTGGTTTGGCGTCCGCGCATCCAGTCCTTCGACTCAACCTTTGGACTGCAGGCAACCGATCCGATTTGTCTCCATGCAAACAGTGTGGAACAGTGCTATCCTAGCCTGCCCGCCAATCCCCTCTTCGACGACACACAGAGTTACTGGTTCGCTCCCAATCCGGCGATCGGTCACTTTGGCTGGGCGAGTGTTCCAGTACCTAACACTGGAACTACAATCCGCGTGGTGAGCTACTCTTCACAGGGTAACTTCCTTCAAGTAACTGTCGCGCCAAAGAGGTAACGTAAGATCGAACTATAAAGGCAAGTTTCACAAAATTTCCCCGCAGAATATTTCTGCGGGGATTTTTCTTACATAAATTCTATGCGTCTTTATCTTTTTTCTTATATTGTCTCAATAGAATCTGGCTAAATCAATTCTTTGAAACAAGGAGATAACGACCATGACCTTTTATTTACACCCTTACCCGTATCGCCAGATGGCTCGCCGTGTGATGCAGCGTGGTGAACAGTCCCTGGGGATCAACATCCGCGAGGAAGATGACGCTTACATCTTGTCCGCGCTGGTGCCGGGACTCAAAGCTGAGGATCTGAACATCCAGGTTTTGGAGGATGTCCTGCGCATCGAAGGCGAGTACAACCACAGCACTCCTGTGGACAATGCAGACCAGCAGAGCTACCTCGTACGTGAGCTGCCCAACGGCTCGTTCACGCGTGCCCTGCGCCTGCCGTCCGTTGTCGACGCGGACCATGTCGAGGCGAAGATCGCTGACGGCGTGCTCACGCTGACTCTGCCCAAGGCAGAATCCGCCCGCCCGAAGAAGATCAGCGTCACGTCCAGATAAGGGACGATCTTTCATCAGACCCGTGCACCCGCATGGGTCTTTTTTTATTCAGAAGGGGAGCGTGTATAATTTGCCCATCCCTAACCCTGGAGATAGACTGTGCGTTTTCGATCCGTGTTCCTTTTCATCGTCGCGATTGCAATTGTGAGCGCCTGCGGGAGTGGCACTCAAGCTGCTGCCACATCTGCTCCCATTCCCACTGAGATATTAAGTCCTGTACCTGTGTTGACTGAGACGCCGACCGTGCCTTTGGCAGTGCTAGTAGTCCCTGCCGACCTTGACACCGATACCTCCAACCTCTATCAGAAAACCGTTTATGATCTTACGCAGCAGTCCGGCTTGCGCTTTCAGGTGCTGAATGCTCTTTCCCCTGCGGACCTTGAGCCAGCTTTGCGGGTTGTGATCGCCGTGTCGGCTGATCCCGGGATTGCCGCGCTTGCGGTGGCGGCGCCTCAGGTTCAATTCCTTGCGATCAATATACCTGGCGTCAGCGCCGGTGGAAATGTCAGCGTGCTCGGCGGCAGTTCGCAATCTGATATTGCCGGTTTCCTGGCGGGATACACAGCGGCGTTGATTACGGACGATTATCGTATTGGCATGCTCATTCCCCGTGACAATGGGGATGCCATTCGTGCTTTGAACGCATACGCGTCGGGAATGGTCTACTATTGCGGCGCGTGCCGTCCGCTCTATTTCTTCAATTGGACGTACCCGCAATATCTCGATATCGGTGCAGATGAAGACAAGAACAATTATCACGCCTATGCCGACATCTTGATGATGCAATACAAGGTGAACACGATCTATCTTTACCCTGATATCTATACCGAGGATCTCGCCAGCTACATCGGGACAACCGGAACATACATGATTGGAACGATCAGCCCCGAGCAGCGACCCGCTGGTTGGGTGATGACTATTCAACCCGATGTCATCAAGGCGATCCAAAATGCGTGGCCCCAGTTGCTAAGTGGTCAGGGTGGGGTGGTGGTTCAATCACCACTCGGGCTGGCAGACATTGACCCGGCTATTCTGACCCCGGGCAAGCAGCGCCTCGTTGAACAAACGTTGAATGAACTTCAAGCCGGGCTCATCAGCACCGGTGCAACTCCCTGAAGCTCCTGAAAAACAAATTGTCCATTAAACCAGAACTCCCGTGCATTGAACGGGAGTCCTGGCATCGATGGGGGCCACAAAAAGGAGGAGAAATGAGAAGAGAACTACAAGGTCACACTAACTGGGGAGGATAGTCGATCGCTGCGATGTCCGTGTCCAAGCCACGCCATGGCTTTGATGACCAGCACAGCTGCGTTGACAGGCTTGACCAGGCATTCATCTGCTCCGGCGCGATTGGCTTCGACGATCTCTTCTACGGTGTTGGCGGAAATGAGCATCAGAATGGGTCCGCGGGAAGCAGCGCGCAAGTCCTGCAGGAAGACAGCGCGTTCAGCCTTGTTCATTTGAATGTCTACAACGATTAGGGATGGGTCCATTAGGCGTGCGCTCTGCACGGCGCCAGACCTGACTGACTCACAAAGCACGATGCAGTTTCGCTGATTGAAGAGGGCGCTCCATGAAGCAGTGGTTTCAGGTTGATCAGAAATAATAAGAACAGTGTGGGCGGTTTCGATATTGGTCTTCCAGGTAACCATAAAAACTTCCTTTCTCCAACTCAATTACTTGACGGTATTGAAGCCGACATGTTACACTCGGGTTTGTCACAATTTTTGGAAAGGAGATGCACCCGATGTTCAGGAAATTCGCCACAAAAGTAACTGCTTTACCCAGCGGTATTTTTGATTCTCGGAGTGCGCCTACGACTCGTTAATTTACACGAAATGTGATTTAACGACGACCACGGTGCGCTCGCCCGTGGTCGTTTTTTATTTCCTGGCGGTCATAGGCATATACCTGTGACCGTTTTTTTTATTATGTACCGCTTATCTCATAAATAGCTTTGCTTTTCGTGTTCATTTGTAGATTGAAAATCCAAGCAAAGTTAAGCAAATTATGCGGCACTATGTAGTTTGGAGGACGTATGTTCGACATACAGACACAATTATTTGAAGGCGAGGATATCCGTTTCGGTCCGATCGACCACGAGAAGGATCCGGAAATCGAATCCAGATGGACTCATGATTCCGATTTCATGCGCATGATGGAAGTTGCCCCTGCCCGCCCCTTATCTGCTGCGCTGGTGAAGAAGCAGTATGAGAAGCTTGAGAAGCAAATGGAAGAAAGCAAGAACCTCTTTTACTTTGCCATCCGCGCCAGGGAGGATGATCATCTGATCGGGCGAGCGGCTGTTCAATGGATCGAGTGGTCGAACGGCAACGGCTTTCTCCGCATTGGTCTTGGCGCAGCAGAGGATCGTCGCAAAGGATATGGCACGCAGGCGATGAGCATGCTCTTGCGGTTTGCCTTCGCGGAGCTAAACCTGTTCCGTGTCAGTGCCATTGTGCCGGAGTACAACCTGGGTGCACTCGCGCTCTTACAGAAATTTGGTTTTCTCCGCGAAGTCTGCCGGCGCAAATCTCTCGAACGCGATGGACAGCGTTGGGACCTCTACGTATTCGGCTTGCTGAAAGACGAATGGCAGTACCAGTTCGACGAACAATCGACCGGTACGGCCTGAGCGCGGACAAAGAGATGATGCAATGAAAGATCTATTTCGCGGCGAGTTGGTCCGCATCACGGCAGAAGAGCCGGATGTAGCTGCAAAAGCGGAAGCGCAGTGGCAGCGTGACTCGGAGTTCATTCGGCTGGCAGATAATGAACCCATCCTGTTTTCTTCGAAGAAGAAGATTCAGGGCGATGTTGAGAAGCGCTTTGAAAAAGAATCAGAGCCAGACCGATATTCATTCAATGTTCGCGCGCTGGCGGATGATAAGTTGATCGGTTTCTTCCAGTTGACCGTGGAATTGATCCACGGCGAAGCGTGGGTTGGGATCGGCATCGGCGAGCGCGATTTCTGGAGCAAAGGATATGGCACCGATATGATGAAGGTTTGCCTGCGCTATGCTTTTCTGGAGCTCGGCGTGGAGCGCGTTTCGCTGGGTGTGCTCGGATACAACACACGTGCCCTGCGTTCGTATGAGAAAGCCGGTTTTCAGCTTGAGGGTCACACCCGCATGGATGTGATGCGCGAAGGCAAACGTAGCGATACATTATGGATGGGTATCCTGCGTGAAGAATGGATGGCGAGCCAGGGAGAAAACCAATGAACAACATATTTAGCGGCGAATTCGTGCGGCTATCGGCCTATGATCCGCAGGAAATGAGCAAGGCACTCTCCCGATGGAGTCGAAATTCAGAGTACTTCCGACTGCTCAATTCATCGGGGCGGCCCATGCAATCTCCAACCGCCAACTTGAAGTGGATGGAGGAAGAGGTCGCCGAACTGTCGCCTGCCACGTATATGTTCACGATCCGCACGATTGCGGATGACAAGCTGATCGGCGAACTTGCCCTGGACGTTGTCGATTGGAGCGGACGCGATGCCTTTGTGGGTTTGGGTATTGGCGAAACGGAATACTGGAGTAAAGGCTATGGCACAGATGTGATGAATATTCTCCTGCGCTTTGCTTTTACCGAGATCAACCTGCGGCGCGTCACCCTGACCGTATTTGAATATAACCCGCGCGCCATTCGGTCCTATGAGAAGGCGGGCTTTCAGCATGAAGGTCGGCTGCGACAATTTTTGAACAAGGAAGGGAAGCGCTGGGATATGCTCTACATGGGCATCCTGCGTGCGGAATGGATCGCCTCGCATCCCGGATAAGGAAAGGAAATCAATCATGAACATTCATGAAATGAAACTTGATGATGTATCGCTGTCTCCAGACCTGCGCCTGCGCCCCGTTCAATGGAGCGACGTAACCGCCGTGGCAGATTTGATCCTGGCTGCCAGCATCGCCGATGGAGACCCCACAACAACGGTTACGGAGGATGAGCTCAACCGTTTTTGGAGTTCTCCCGATGTGAATATTGAGACGGATGCATGGGTCGTTGAAACCAAAGAAGGAAGCATCGTGGGATATGAAGAGTTTTATAGCAAACACGCCCATGCTGCCATGCTGGGCGATGGTTATGTCCACCCGGAATTTCATGGGCTTGGAATTGGCACGGCGATGCTCCGTACCCTGGAAGCGCGTGCCCGAAAGGAAATGGAACCTGCCCAACCAGATGTACGTGTCTATATCCATAATGGAGTACCAGCCAATGACGCCGCCGCCTGTGAGTTGCATGAGAACGAAGGTTACAAAGCGATTCGCCATTCATGGCATATGGAGACCAAACTCGAGCAGGCGCCACAGGTTCCTTCATTCCCTGAAGGGATCGAACTGCGGCCCTTCGTCCTGGACGAACAGAATTACGCAGTCTATGAAGCGCATGAGGATGCCTTCAGCGATCATTGGGGCCATGTCCGTGGGACCTTCGAAAGCTGGAACCATCATGTGGTCGAGCACGAAAATTTCGATCCATCGCTTTGGTACATCGCCTGGGATGGGGGGCAGATCGCCGGGTATTGTCTTTGCCGTTATCGCATGGAATCGGGTTGGGTCGGTACTCTGGGAGTACCTCGTCCCTGGCGCAAACGCGGACTAGGCGAAGCATTGCTCATGCACGCGTTTAGTGAATTCTACAAACGCGGCACGAAGACCATAGGTCTCGGCGTGGATGCGCAGAATCCGACCGGGGCGACTCGCTTGTATAAAAAGGCTGGTATGTATGTTGCATTTGAAGCTGTCGTCTACGAAAAAGAGCTCCGTCCTGGACGTGATGCCAACGAAGAATAGATAGAAGCCACGAAGCACACTAAGACTCGGTGCTTCAGTGGCAGGAAGGGAGTGAGAGATGAAAGCAAATTTACAACCAAATATGGTCGTGGAATTGCCTGAGGGCTTCACAGCCCGCGGAGCAATCCTTGAAGATCTTGAAATATCCGTCAGGCTCTTCAATCGCTGGTCTCGCTCGGTTCTTGGGCGGGAGGAGTTCGCTGATATCGAATCCATTCGCGACGAATGGATGGCTCCAGGCGTTGACATTTCTGAGGATGTGCGTCACGTTTTTGCCCCGAACGGTGAGTTGGTCGGTCACATTGAAGTGTGGACGAATGCCAATCCACTCGTTCACCCGGAGCTGTGGGGACGTCTTGACCCCGATTATGAAGATTTGGGCATCGGCACCTGGATGCTGCAATGGGCTGAGCAGCGTGCCCTGCGCGCTCTCCCCAGCGTGCCTGACGGATTGCGCTTCGCACCGCATGTCGGAACGTATCGTCAGGCAGAAAAAGCGAGGAAGCTATTTGAGGATATGCGCTATCAGCACATCCGCAGTACCTACCATATGGTCATCGAAATGGATGCACCTGTGCCCGAACCGGAATTTCCAGAAGGCATTACTCTCCGTACGTATAACCCGGGAACCGATGCCGAAGCCACGTATCGTGCCGAACAGGACGCTTTCCGCGATCACTTCGGTTTCGTGGAGAAACCCTTCGAGGAAGGATTGCGGCAATGGAAACGTAGTCGCGAACATGACGGCTTTGACCCCACTCTCTATTTCCTTGCGATGGATGGAGAGGAGGTTGCCGGGATTAGCATCTGCCGCCCGGAATCCTATTATGATCCAGACCGAGGCTGGGTACGATCACTGGGCGTACGTCGTCCCTGGCGTCAGCGCGGTCTTGGGCTTGCCCTTTTGCGCCATTCGTTCAATGAGTTCTATAGACGCGACAAGCGCAAGGTTGGACTCGGTGTGGATCCGCAAAATCTGACAGGCGCTTTGCGTCTCTATGAAGGCGCAGGCATGCGCGTCGACCAGGCGTATGATCACTATGAAAAGGAACTGCGCCCTGGTACGGAAATCAGAGTACAGTCTCTCTCTGAATTAAACCAGACATCGCCATCGAACGTTTGATGAGAAAAAAGTAAGGCAAATATGAACACACATACGCAAATAGAAAACATCGTGGAATTGCCCGAGGGCTTCACTGTTCGCGGCGCAACGTTGAATGATATTGAACCGGCGATAGCGCTTATCAACCGCTGGTCCAGTTCTGTTGTGGGATGGGATGAAAGTGCAACTCCGGAAGGAGTCCGCGCTGAATGGACATCGCCACACTTTAATCCCGCGCAGGATATCCGTCTGGTCTTCGCGCCGAATGATGAGATGGCTGGCTATATCGAAGTGTGGACCACTTCCAACCCGCCTGTCCACCCATGGATCTGGGGACGCGTGCATCCTGATTACGAAAACCTGGGCGTTGGTACATGGATGCTGCACTGGGCCGAAGGTCGCGCCATGCAAGTGCTTCCAACCCTGCCCGCTGAACTTCGCTTTGCACCGCGTATTGGCATTTGGCGCCCGGCTGAAAAATCGAAGAAGTTGTTTGAGGATTTTGGTTATCACTACCTGCGCAGTTCCTACCATATGCTGATCGAAATGGCCGCCCCTGTCCCTGAACCAGAATTTCCCAAAGGGATTACGCTCCGCACCTTCCGCCCGGAGACCGATGCCGAAGCTGTATACCGCGCCGACAACGACGCGTTCCGCGACCATTTCGGCTTTGTGGAAGTACCGTTCGAGGAAGGTTTCAAACGGTTCAAGCATTTCACGATCGATTATGAAGGCTTTGACTCGTCGCTCTGGTTCCTCGCCATGGATGGCGATGAAATCGCAGGTGTTAGCCTGTGCCGTTCTCATTCCTTCGATGATCCCGCTCTGGGTTGGGTCGGCTCGTTGGGTGTCCGCCGCCAGTGGCGTAAACGCGGCATTGGGCTGGCGCTCCTGCGTCATTCGTTCAATGAGTTTTACCGTCGCGGCAATCGTAAGGTAGGTCTCGGTGTGGATGCACAGAATCTGACCGGCGCGCTGCGACTCTATGAAGGTGCAGGCATGCATATCGACCGGGCATTTGACAATTACGAAAAGGAAGTACGCCCTGGCACGGAAATCAGTGTACAGGCTATCTCGTAGAACTATTTTTCAGAGCTATATCGTCGCAGAAACAACAGTGACAAAATAAAGGAAAAATGAACACACAAGTACAGAAGGAAGACATCGTCACATTGCCCGCAGGCTTCACGGTCCGCGGTGCAACCTTGGATGATGTCGAAGCAGCCGTTCGGCTTTTCAATCGCTGGTCTCGCTCCACGATCGGACGAGATGAGGTCTCAGTGCCGGATGCCATCCGCAATGACTGGGTCTCACCGGGCTTTGACCCGAGGCGTGATATTCGACTTATCTTCGCTCCAAACAGCCAATTGGCAGGTTATATGGAAGTATCGACAACCGCCAAGCCACCCGTTCACCCATGGATAGATGGGCGCGTCGATCCCGATTATGAGGACCTGGGCATCGGCACATGGATGCTGCATTGGGCGGAGGAACGCGCCTCGCAGGCATTGCCTGATATCCCGGCTGGACTGCGCCTTGCGCCACGCCTGGGAACCTATCGTCAGGCGGAAAAGCCAAAGCGGTTATTTGAAAGTATGGGCTATCACCACATCCGCAGTTCCTACTCAATGCTCATCGAAATGGATGGACCAGTGCCAGAGCCGGAATTCCCCGAAGGGATTACGCTGCGCACCTATAATCCCGGCATCGATGCGGCCGCGGCGTATCAGGCTCAAACTGACTCCTTCCGTGACCATTTTGGGTTTGTGGAAGAGCCTTTTGAAGAGGGCTTGGATCGATTCAGGCATTTCTGGGAACAGGATGGCTTCGACCCGACGCTGTTGTTCCTCGCTGTCGATGGACCCTCCGGGGAAATTGCTGGTATAAGCCTCTGCCCACCTCACTCGCTTGAAGACCCCGAAACGGGCTGGGTGGGTACGCTCGGCGTACGCCGTCCCTGGCGGAAGCGCGGCATTGGGCTGGCACTTCTGCGCCATTCGTTCAACGAATTCTATCGACGCGGTAAGCGAAAGGTCGGTCTGGGAGTGGATGCGCAGAACCTGACAGGCGCCCTGCATCTCTATGAAAGCGCCGGTATGCACGTCGACCAGGCGTTTGACCTGTACGAAAAGGAGCTGCGACCGGGTAAGGAAATCAGTGTAGAATCCCTTTCGTAAAATGTTCTTGTAGGAAAAAGTATCTTGCCGCAGAGAACACAGAGAAGAAGAGTCTTTTCTCAAAGGTCTCGGTGCTCTCTGTGGCTAATCCTGAATTTCAAGGAGTAATCCCATGAATATCCGTTGCGCTTTTTGCCAGACGCCCTACACCCTCAGCCGCGTAGCTATGCTCGATGCCTTGCAGGAAGTGGATTCGAAGAAACTCTCGCACTATGACGCACATTGCCCACGCTGCAGGCGCGCCACACCCATTCCTCGTCAAAAGCTGGAAATGTTCATGCCGAAGTGGCGGGACGAGTTGAAGCAATTCGAAACGGAGATGAAGCAGCATCCGCAGCAGGAAGCGCCTCTTCCCAAAGCCGAGTCAGCTCTCGTGGAAGAAACAGCATCCGCACCGGAACCAGCGCCCGCCAAAAAAGAGGCGAGCAAACCAAAGCAAACAGCCAGACCAACGGTCGAAGGGTCGCCTAAGCCTGCAGCGCGGCAGACCACCCCGTCTGCGGAGACCAAGAAATCGACCGCCAGAAAGACTGCAACCAAAGGAACCTCGAAGAAAAGCAAATGAGTATTCGGGCAGTCTTCTTCGATCTCGGTGGAGTCATCGTACGCACCGAATATGAGACGCCACGCGAAAGGCTGGCGGAACGCCTCGGCATGGAATATGACGATCTGAATAAGATCGTCTTCGACAGCGAGACCGGTCAGCAGGCTTCCATTGGCGCGATCTCATCGCTGCAGCACTGGGAAGCGGTCATGAAACGTTTGAAGCGACCGTATGAGGAGATGACAGCCATCCGTGATGAATTCTTTGCCGGTGATATTGTCGATCGCCAGCTTCTGGATTTTCTCCGCTCGCTGCGCGGCAAATGCATCACCGGATTAATCTCGAATGCCTGGAGTGATCTGCGTGACTACATCGTCCGCGAAAAAATGGATGACGCTTTCGACCACATTATCATCTCTGCGGAGGTGGGTGTGGCAAAACCCGAGGCGAAGATCTTCCAGATTGCTCTGAAGCAGGCTGGGGTGAGCCCGAGCGAAGCGGTTTTCGTTGACGACTTTACCGTCAATATCGAAGGCTGTGAAAAGGTTGGCATCAGGGGCATCCATTTCAAGGATGCCTCATCCGCCCTGCAGCAGCTCAAACTTCTTTTATCCGCAGGACAGCTTCGCTAGTAACGACCCGGCTCCAGGCAATCGCCCGACAGGACAAATTATGTTCACTCAACAAAAAACAATTCTGCATGATCTTGGCGATGGCTTGATCATGCGCCGTTCGTCACCGGCAGATGCAGATGCATTAGCCGAGTTTAACGGCAAGATTCACGGCGATGATCCCCTGGATGGGCGGCGCATCGCCGCCTGGACCCGCGACCTGCTCTTGCGCCCGCATCCGACTCTCAACCCTGACGATTTCACCATTATCGAAGAGACAGCCACGGGCCGAATCGTCTCCTCGATGAATCTCATTCCGCAAACATGGAGCTACGAAGGTATCCCTTTTGGAGTCGGTCGCCCTGAACTTGTGGGCACCGCGCCCGAATATCGCAACCGCGGGCTGATTCGTGCACAGTTCGAAGAGGTTCATAAATGGAGCGCCGAACGCGGTCATATGGTTCAGGCGATCACGGGCATTCCCTATTATTATCGTCTCTTTGGTTATGAGATGGCGCTCGATCTTGCGGGTCGCCGGGTTGGATTCGAAGCCAATGTCCCAAAGTTGAAAGAAGGCGAAGAGGAACCCTATCGCATCCGCACCGCGACCGAAGCGGATCTTGCCTTCGTCGCCGAACTGTACGCAGGCGCTACAAAACGACATGCCATTGCCTGTCTCCGTACGCCAGAGATCTTCAAATATGAGTTCGATGGTCAAAGCGAGAACAACTCGGATCATTATCAGTTTTTTATGATTGAAGATATGGACGGTGAAACGGTCGGCTATTTCCAGCACCCGAGTTGGCTGGGCAGCACAGGGGTCAGCGCCCTCTGGTATGAACTCAAACCAGGTGTCTCATGGCTGGCAGTGACGCCTACCGTCATCCGTCACTTCTGGACCAAAGGACAGGAATACGCAAAACGTGACGGCAAAACCTGCACATCCTTCGGATTTATGCTTGGTGCCGAGCATCCGGTCTATAAGGCCTTGGGAGGGATTTTGCCTGAAGTACGCACGCCTTATGCATATTACATGCGCGTACCGGACCTGATCCGCTTCCTGAATCACGTCAAGCCCGCCCTCGAAAAACGGATCGCGGAATCCATTGCTGCAGGACACAGCCGGGAGATCAAGATCAGCTTTTACCGCGACGGGCTAAGGCTCGTGCTCGAAAAAGGGAATATCACAACCTTCGAGCCATGGAAACCTTCACCGGAAGACGAAGGCTTAATTGCTTTCCCGGAGCGGACATTTCTGCAGATCCTGTTTGGGTATCGCAGCTACGATGAATTGCACCAATCCTTCGCCGATTGCTGGTGCGATAACGAAGAGATTCGCGTCCTGGTGGACATACTCTTTCCGAAAAAGCTATCGGACGTATTTCCGGTAGCTTGAGAAACTAGCCATAGAGACACGCATCGTCCCGATGTCCTTCGGGAGAGACACAGAGTTCTTAAATTGTTTTTCTCCGTGGCATAAGCTCTTTATCATTCAAAACTTATTGATATCAAATGGAGCAAAAATGACAATCCTAATCTCAACCACAACGATCTGGCACAAGGGAGAAGTTCCTGCCTGATACTGCCGCAATTTTGACCTGACCATC
>Ga0065705_10002011_pt1 | contig 14464 bp, 11 predicted proteins | sample SwibulcommuniRL2_FD_59092 | JGI IMG/M metagenome (GOLD analysis project Ga0065705, IMG submission 59092) | Bulk soil microbial communities from switchgrass field near Rose Lake, East Lansing, Michigan, USA - RL2 Bulk Soil v2 (version 2) | ecosystem: Environmental > Terrestrial > Soil >...
ATTCTGCCAAAATGGAATCAACATATACCGTACTCTGACTCTAAAGTCTTCGCGAAGTATCCCCGTGGGACCAGACTTTGGGCACGCCAAGGATTGGAGTTCCTGGACTCCAATACCTTCATCTACTTTCCCTCCTGCATCTCGCGTCAATTGGGTATCCCAAAATCGCATCCTGAACATCGCTCTCTTCCCGAAACCCTGATTACAATTTCCGACCGCGCCGGCATCTATTTACACATACCGGAGGATATCGCCGGCACTTGCTGCGGCATGCCCTTTCATTCCAAGGGATATGAACAGGCATACCGATCTGCCTTACACAAAGCACTTATCCAAATGTGGGAATGGAGCGAGGGCGGAAAATATCCCATCGTCATGGACACCACCTCCTGTACGCAAACATTGCGCGCCTGTGCCGGTGACCTGTCGATGGAAGACCTGGCACTCTTTCAGCAATTGACCATCCTTGACAGCATTGAATTCATCCATGATGTCCTTTTATCGAAACTGGGAATCCACCCGCTCGAAGAAGCTGTGGTCCTGCATCCGAATTGTTCTGCAAGGAAGCTTGGCTTAGATTCAAAGCTGACATCTATCGCGACGCAATGCGCCACATCAGTCACTGTCCCGCTCAATCTCGGCTGCTGCGGATTCGCCGGTGACCGTGGATTGCTTTTCCCCGAGTTGACGCGCTCTGCTACCCAAAAGGAATCGGAGGAAGTCACTATGCGCGAATATGGTGGATATTATTCTTCCAATATTCCCTGTGAAATTGGCATGAGCGAAGCCACAGAAAAAGACTACATCTCCATTGCGTACCTGGTGGAAAGGGCATCACGGAAATGAGATGAGCAATAATTTCCTGAAGAAGTTTCAGTCCTGTCTGAGTATAGAGCTACGGGTAAAATTCCAGAAACTCTATACGCCTTTCGCGATCCAGGAATATCTGGACAGCATGCCCTACATCGGNGAGGAGCGCGACCGCTCTCCTTTGAACGTGATGCTCGACGGACAGTGTCACTGCCTGGACGGTGGCTTCCTGGCTGCACTGGCTTTATGGAGAATCGGTTTCAAGCCGCTCCTGATCGACATCGTGCCCGATCCCGGCATGGACGACGATCATGTCCTGGCGCTCTACCAAATCGATGGACGCTGGGGTGCAGTCGCCAAATCAAACTATGTCAACCTGGGATTTCGGGAACCTGTGTATAAGAACCTTCGTGAACTGGTCATGACATACTTCGAACACTATGCAAGTGTCCACCAGGAAAAGTCGCTGCGCAGCTACACGCGTCCCCTCGATGCATCGCGCTACATTCACCTCGACTGGGCATGGGATGAAGAGGGCGCAAACCGACTCTATTACAAGCATTTTTATGGGCGGAAAGCAATACCCCTCGTTACTGCGCGTATGGCAAAACGGCTGAATCCACTAACGCCTCGCGCCTATGCGGCAGAGACATTGCACACCAATTTGAATGAGTCGTTTGGGAATCGACCAACATAACCGCCCCTGACTGAATTTCGTCGGATTTCAGGGGAAGAATGGCTGGATTTTCAGATTTGTAAGTAACGTTTCAGCAACCTTGGGGAAGGGGCCCGCACACTATAATCAACCCATATTTCTTAGAATCTACGGATTATCTTAGAGCAGGCCAGGCAATGTCGCTTCAATCCATCTTCTATTTGTCAACTCTTACCATCGCTGCCATCATATCAGGGTCATTAGCCTGGTACACCTGGCGAAACCAGCAAACGATGGGCGCAAAGCCCTTTTCCCTGCTGATGCTGTCGATTTTCTACTGGAGTGTAACGTACATCCTGCAGCTCGCTTCCCCGGGGATTGCGACCAAAATATTCTGGGAAAAAGTGACCTTCATCGCGGTTGTAACAACACCCGTTATGTGGCTGATCTTCGCCCTCGAGTATGCTGGCAGAAAAGAATGGATGTCACGACCGCGTACGCCGCTTCTGTTCGTAGTCCCGTTTCTTACAATGATCGTGATTGCGACGAACGAAGCGCATCACCTGTTCTGGTTCAATCAGCAATTTTTCAGAGTCGGCGGTTTGCTCCTCGAGCAATCTGATAATGGTCTCTGGTTCTGGGTTCATGCAGCATATTCCTATGTATTGATTTTGATTGGGACGGTCCTGATTGTCCGCTCCTTGTTACGCTGGCCTTCGCATTACCGCAGGCAATTGCCATGGATGCTGTTGGCAATAGCAACGCCCTGGCTGGCAAATGCCATTACTGTATTCAAACTGCTTCCAATCCTGATCGATCTGACACCCATTGCATTCATGGTCACCGGCGTTGGCATGGCGTACGCTCTTTTCCGGTATCGACTTCTGGATCTGGCGCCAATCGCCCGGGACGTCGTAATCGAAGGCATGCACGACGGCATGATCGTGCTGGATGCCAGTAACCAGATCGTGGATATTAATAGTGCTGCACAAAACATCCTGAATCTCTCCGGTGAACAGGATCCAATCGGAAAGAGACTGGGCGAAGTGTTCACGTCCAGGCCCGCTCTGATCCAGCACTACCAAACTGTCACCGAGGCGCGCGATGAGATCGCATTAGGGGAAGGAGAAAACCAGCGCTGGTACGAACTAACCCTTTCACCGTTGCGGGATCAACAGAAGAATCCGGTCGGCCGGGTCATTCTCGTACGGGATATGACCGACCGCAAACGGGCCGAAGAACAGTTACGTCAACTCTCACGCGCGGTGGAGTCCAGCCCCACATCCATTGTGATTACCAATGCGGATGGGAAAATCCAGTATGTAAATCCCAAGTTTACTGAAGTAACAGGATACACTGCAGAAGAAATCCTGGGAGGAAATCCAAACATATTGAAGACCGATCTGACCCCTGCCGAAACACATCGCCAGCTTTGGGAAACAATCTCATCGGGGCGGGAATGGCGGGGCGAATTCTGCAATCGCAAAAAGAACGGGGAGATCTACTGGGAGCTTGCTTCCATTTCACCGATCGAGGATGCTGCCGGTAACATCACTCACTATGTGGCCGTTAAAGAGGATATTACCGAGCGCAAACGCACTGAAGCTCTCCTGCAGGAAAGCGAACTTCGCTTCCGCCAGATTGTGGAGAACGCCAGCGATCTGATTTACAGGACCGACGCAAACGGGCGTATTACATATGCCAACCAGCCCGTCCTTCGCGTCCTCGGGTATTCCGGCGAAGCAGAAGTCCTCGGCAAACATTACCTGGACCTGACTACGCCCGATTCGCGCATGAAATTAAAGCATACATATACTCGTCAACTCTTGAAGCAAACGAAGAACACATATCATGAGTTCCCCACGATCGCAGCGGACGGGCGCGAAGTCTGGTTTGGTCAGAATGTGCAGCTAATCACAGAAGGTGACAAATTCATAGGGTTTCAGGCAATTGCCCGGGATATAACTGCGATCAAACAGGCGCAGGAAGCATTACGCATCGCCTATGACCAGGCAATGGAAGCCAGCCGCGCGAAAAGTCAATTGATCGCCAAAGTCAGCCACGAGCTTCGCACCCCTCTCGGAGGCATTCTCGGATACGCCGAACTCCTGCAGACAAACGCGTTTGGTTCATTGCAGCCGCGCCAGGAGAAGGCAGTTGGCGAAATCCTGCAAAGTGCGGAGTATCTCAATGAGATGGTCAGGGAGCTTCTAGATGAGGCGCAGATCCAGGGAAATACATCCATCCTTAAGGCACGAGCATTCTCTCCTGCCACACTCTTACAACAAGCGACGTCAGCAATGGAGATTCTCGCTCAAGGGAAGGGACTGGAGTATTCGGCCTTCCTCGATCCGAATCTTCCTCAGGAGCTATACGGAGATGATCATCGCATCCTGCAGATCCTGATCAACCTGATCGGCAACGCGATCAAATTCACGAAACAGGGAAGCATCTGCGTGAACTTATCCTGTGCTGACTCAGACCATTGGAGTATGCAGGTAAAAGACACGGGCATCGGTATACCGAGCGAGGCACAATCGTCCATCTTCGAACCTTTTCAACAGGCGAGCAATGCGATCACCCGCGAGAATCCCGGCATTGGATTGGGACTATCCATCACGAAACAACTGGTAGTATTAATGGGTGGGCGCATCAAGCTCGAAAGCGAAGTCGGTGTGGGAAGCACTTTCGATATCCTCCTACCCATCGTAAAACGACCGCCAGGCAGCTAATCAATTTCTGAACATTGAGGACTTCAACATGACTAAACCACTAGCTCTCATCATTGAAGACGACCCAACACTCGGCGAGATTTTCAGTATCACCCTGGAAAGTGATTTCGAAACGGAAACGATTAAAGATGGTCCAACCGCTATTACCTACCTGGCTGGTGTTGTGCCTGCGCTTGTCATCCTGGATCTACATCTTCCCGGATTGTCGGGAGCGGATATCCTTTCCAGAATCCGCGGGGACGAGAGGCTGTCGAAGACCAGGGTGATCCTGGCTACGGCTGATAATCAACGGGCGAATCTGATCGAGACACAAGCAGATATGGTGCTGCTTAAGCCGATCAGCCCCACACAATTGAGAGAACTGGCCAGACGACTGAAACCATAGCGGGGGCCCGGGAATTCTTTATTCCAACAGGGGATTTTTGGGGATTAATTGTTGCCAAGAGACTACAGCAGGGAATATTCCTGTGATATCATCGACAAATAAGTGGCCATATACAAGGGGTATATGTATTAGATGGTTTGGATCTGTGATCGCTCTTTGGATATCATCGTTTGAATGATTCTCTGGAGGCACCTATGTCGAAAAAAGATAAGAAAGACAAAAAGAAGCATTCGGCAAATGGATCTAAGAAGCACGACCGCATCGAGGTCTTATCCGTTCCTGAGACGACTCAAACAGGCTCACCCGTTCCGCCTGAGGAACAATTCCCCATCAACAAGAAAACCTATGAAAAGGAACTGGCTCGCCTGCAAAAGGAACTGATCAAATTGCAGGAATGGATCCGTTTCCAGCACTTGAAGGTGGTGGTCATATTTGAAGGACGAGACGCAGCCGGAAAGGGTGGCGCGATCAAACGCATCACCGAAAGCCTGAACCCGCGCGTCTGTCGCGTGGTGGCGCTGCCGGCTCCAACCGAGCGGGAAAAGACCCAGTGGTACTTCCAACGCTACATCGCCCATCTGCCGGCAGGAGGCGAGATGGTGCTCCTGGATCGCAGCTGGTATAACCGCGCTAACGTCGAGCGCGTGATGGGATTTTGTACCGATGAGGAATATGCCGAATTTCTGCGCTCGGTCCCGGAGTTCGAACGGATGCTCGTCCGCTCGGGCATCATCCTGATCAAATACTGGTTCTCTGTCAGCGACAAGGAGCAGGAAAAGCGCTTCCAGGCGCGTATCAATGATCCCACGAGACGCTGGAAGCTCAGCCCCATGGACTTGAATTCGCGCGCCAAATGGGTGGAATATTCCAAAGCCAAGGATGAGATGTTTGCCCACACCGACATAAAGCAGGCACCATGGTATGTGGTGAACGCAGATAACAAGATGTGCGCCCGGCTGAACTGCATCCGCCATCTGCTGAGCATGATTCCCTACGAAGACCTGACGCCCGAACCCATCGTCCTGCCGCCGCGCCAGCCCGAGGCAGGCTACGTCCGCCCGCCGATCACCGACCAGACCTTTGTGCCACAAGTCTACATCCCCGAAGAAAAAACAGAGGAAGGCAAGGAATAGCCAGCCTTCCGAATAATCTCACCAAGGAGTCAACCATGCCGGGGCGCATCGAAAAGACGGTTTTCATCATCTTGCATTGTCCGAGTATTCTTCAGCCAACCGTTAAGACCGGCTACTGTGAGTCCGTATGATGAGCACTTGCCAATCTCTTTTGGACGGCATATCAGAATAAGTTTTGGGGCGGGTGGGTTTCCAGAGATTCAAAAAATTGCTTTAACTGCTCGCGCTGTATGTCTGGAATGTAGTCCATGTTAATACGACGCTCGTTCACCTCCCAATAGTCCTGCCGGGTAATTTGCAATAACTCATCGCGGATCACCTTGATCATTGCCGGATCGAGATCAAGGAAACTATCGCGGATGAGGGCGACTGGCTCGACCTGATTGTTGAGCATGAGATAGCTTGCCAGAATGGCGTGCGCTTTTTTGACTCCTGGCAGAGGTTGCTTGATTTTGAGGTCATAGTTCAAAAACCGTTCGAGCAGGACCTGACGATTGGGTGCCCAAGACTGAAAGGCACTCTGCACAATCAAACCCAAATCGTGAGCGATAGCGGACACAAGGAAGGGTAGACCGCTGTCGCGAGCCAACTGCCCATAGTATTCAAAGTAGAATCCGATCTCTTGCACCAGTTCGGGCCGGGCGCTATTTAACGACTCAGCCAGCGTTCTATACTGGTCGAAGAGGGTGAAGACCGAACGGTCGTCCTTACGCGTGATGGCCAGGCGAATGAAGGTGTTAAAGTATTGGACGACCATTTGGCGCAATGCCTCATCGCCGCTGACGATGTCGTCCAGGCCCAGCTTGCGTGAAGTTTTGGCAATGGTACTGACCAGATCATGTGTGCGTGGTACGGCGGCGCTCATCACCTGCCGCAGCTGCGAGAAAATCTTCATCTCGACCCAGATGCGCGTGGCAGTGAACTCCCGTACGGCCTGCGAGCCAAAGCCCAGGAAGAATCCGGGTTCGGCCTCGAACCACGTTAATGGAAGTTGGGACTTGAAGGTCCAATAGGTGCGGGCGACGCGTTCAAGGCTGAGCACGCTTTCGATGGCTGTGTTGCGGTCAGCCCGATCCACCGAACGGATGGCGATGTTGGCAATGTGTTCGATTCCTTCGGAGACTGCCTTTCGGTCACGCGCTGCCTGTCCCTGGTGGCGGACCGCCGTTCGGAGGTCGGTCGCGATCTCGTCTTCGAGCCTTTCGAGAAGGGTGTTGGGGTGCAGAAAGCGAAAGACGTAGTAAAGATAGGGAAACAATAACGCCACTGCGATGGTGACTAGCGCCAGGGAAAAAAGAAGGGCCGTGTTCGGAACAAAGTCGTCTTTGATCGCCCAGGCAATGGCGGTGTTATTCAGACCCGCAAAGACTACAAACGCCAGGACGGAGGCATTGACGGGGTCTTTGATGAAGAACTCAAGAAACTTGAGCGAGTACATGTTGGCGGTGAGGGGAACCGCGATGGCGACGGTGGTAAAGGTAACAGCCATCAGTTGATTGAGGTTGCGGCTTAGGGCGTTGTTGAGGTGGCGGGCTTCGTCGGCCGTCATCGTCGTCAGTTGTTCGAACGGGACGTTGTTACTGGCTAAATCCACACCCAGCTCGATCGCAATGATGAGCAGGAATGCGACGGCCATCACGATAACGCCGCGCGCGAAGTTGAAAATGCTTTGTCCCATGAGTCGATTCTGGATGGTTCGTATCAAATGGCGCACGACCCTGAATGATAACTCTTATCGTTTCACGAGTCGCCTTTTGCCACCAGCCGATTTTCAGGGATTATACACGATTCACTTCGGGCGACCTTCGGCGCGGATCCGGTCCAGTCAGCGGCGCTGCGTTTCATTTGAGCCTTCAGATTTGGGCTCGTTGACTTTCCAAACCCAAGCCTATCGCCGAAACTCTTTTCCGATTTGTATTTCCCTCACCCGGGTATTGCCGTATGGTAGAGGCAAGATTCCCCTCGCCAAGAAAAGCATCACCACGAGGTGAGGCCAGCGGTATAATGCTCGCAAGGAAACATGGATGACAGGGCTCACAGAAAAGAGTTCGTCACAAGACCCTCTCCTTCAGGAGAGGGTCAAGCCAATAAGCCGATCAATCATCACAATCAGGCGGTGCACTGACCTTGTCGAAGTGGTGAGGTCCCACACATGACGGCACGCATCGAAAAGACCGTTTTCATCAATTACCGCCAAATGAACTGATCTTGACAAGAGCAAGCTCGGCAAAGAAAAAGCTGGAGGATATATGCATATCTCCTGGGGACACTATAATCGGTTCAAAATACTTTCAACCATCCAAAGTAGTAGATGTTGTCTCTGTGAACAGTATTCGGAATGCACCGTGGAGAGGTGGCGAAGCTGGTTTTATGTTCAAATGATCCCAGTTTGGCTTGCAGCTAAAGGATATTTATTTACCTGGAAAGCTTGCGGACACTCGATGGGCATGGACGATCCTTCCGCCGTTAAGCGATATAAGGATGAACAAGTGGACACGGATCTATTTGGTATCCCGCTTTGCAGAGAATTGAAGGCAATGTCTATCGAACGACCAATGCCGCTTAACCTCAAGAACCTTTTGCTACTCTCGCCTTTTATCATAATAATTGTCGTGGGCATAATATATATATGCCTGGCAATCGCCGCCGGACTTCGTTAAGCCTGCCGGTTGTACTTATGCCCAATCGGCGCTTGTTTTCTCCCAACGGAAGAGGGAGTCATAATCCCCTCACCGCAACCAACGACAGGAGCCGCACATGACGGGGCACATTACAGTCGAATGTCCGCATTGCTACACAAGAGTTTTGCCAATGGAGAAGAATATCTGTCCGGCATGCAAAATGGACATGTCAGACACACAGGATGTTGACCCCACACTTGTCTCATTAGTTGTTTGGGAATCTGATGATTTACCTCCGTATTGCTACTCATGCAATTCGTATACGGAGCGCTATGTCAAGGTCGTCGGGGACAAAGGAACATTATTGGATAGCAGTCTTGGCTCCGTGGTTTCACTCTTCGTGCCAGCACGCAAGATCGAGGAGAATACATCCAATGTATTCGTGAGACTTCCACAATGTGAACTATGTGCGGAAGCGGGGGAACCATCTCCGCTGTATGTTGATTATGTAAATCAAGGCATGACCTTCCTTGTAAATACTGGTTTTAAAGAAAGGGTGCAGCCAACTCCCCCAGATGAAGACATTCCACATAACGATGAAAGTACTGATGAGGAAATAAATAACTTATGATTCCTCACCACAACCAACCAGAGGAGCCGCATCGGAAAGACCGTTCTCATCAGGCACCACCGTAAAAGTTCTTCTTCAACCATGCAACCCAACTTTTCTTCCATGAAGAAAAGAATTCGTCAGAATATCCTCTCCGCCCGGGAGAGGGACAAACCGACACGCCCATCAATCATCACAATCAGGGTGAGGGCATGACCCCGCGCATCGAAAAGTCCGTTTTCATCTGTTACAGCCGCACAAACTCGCCCTATGGTCTTACAATAAAATGAATCAAATAGAAGCCTGACTGCCGGTCGCGCCAATTGGAAGCAGACTTGGCATTCTTCAACAAGCGAATCATCAAACACTTTAGTAGGACAGAATCGCGGATAGAAAGAATGAAAAAATCAGCACGAGTATAATGATGGCAATTGCTAAATACAGCTCCCTCTGCCCGCCCCCTGTTTCCATGTTTTCAGGACGCGGAAAACGTTCCAAGACTCGCCTGGAAAGTGTTTTGACTGCAGCAAAGGACAGCATGGCCGATAAGATTTTATCTGTAAGCTCAGGAAGAAAGCTTGTGCTGAATATCGACTGCGGAATACCCTGTAAGGTTTGGAGCAAGAAGACCGTAAGGAATGAAGATGAAGCAGAGGCACTGATGCCGCCATAGAGATAGACTGAAATTGGCACTGAAGTGATCGAAACGGTGAGTGCGACGATGAAGCCAGTGATCAACGCTTTCCACCAATTCTTAAAGAAACCGGCGTTCGCACAAAGGCCTGTCACCAAGCCGATGAAGAGGGATATTGCCCACCACGGGAGATAATCAGGATTGATCAGCAAGCCCCATATTATATACGAAAGAACCCCCGCAAGTGCGCCCGCCCAGGGGCCACAACTAACTGCCACAAAAATAGTGGCACTCGCGTCCAAATAGACAGATAGACGAAGCGAGAAGGCAAGTTGCCCGAGGAGAATGTTTACTGTAGCCGCAACAGCGATGATCACATAAGAAAAGTTATTAAAATCTCTTCTAATCGGAAAAATAGAATTGATAATTGTTCTTCTTTTTTGGATTTCACCAGTTCTTTCAAGCTTCTCCTTGCTCACTCTTCGAACAGACGAAATTTGCCTACCGAACAGGCGACGCCGCAAAGCTTCAGGCACACGCACAGCTAAATTGGGCCGCTGAAGCATAAAATCTAAAAAGACCTGATCGTGGATAGGGCTTTCTGACGGATTTTGACGATGCAAAATTCGCAACAATGGACGTGCCAACCGCGAAGTCCAATCGCGGCGCTCATAGGCCACCTCCAAATCCAAGGATTCGCCATGACCTTGCACTGCGGTTACTAACAAGGCTTCCAATACGGTTCGCACCTCTTTTTCCTGACGGAACGAGAGGTCCAAAACAAGGCGCATCCGTAACCAATTTGGCATATTTCCATATCGGAACCACGGTAGTCTCGCGAGGTCGATTAGTAGATTGGGTCTCAGCAATGATTTGCCCTGGGCGTCTTTCAAAAGCTGTCCCAAAGTGATCGTAATTTGCCATTGCAACTGAGGATAAACTGCACAGGCTTTTAACCAGGTATAGCCCTCCTCACCCAGGTAAACGTCTAAATTTTCTAACAGCTCATCAATTTGGGAGGCTGGTGGAGAATCGCGTTCGATCCATCGTTGGGGACGCTCCTGTAATCGAGTGGGCAAAGCACTATCGGACCATATATCAATTTCCTTGGCCTTCTCCTGGCCCTGAATAATACGCATAAAAGTAGCCAGCCCATCCACTGTCCCTGGTAACACGGTAAATTCATGTTGTAACTCGCGCTCTGTGGTTCCCCAATTCGCGGGTGGTTCAGGAGTTAATACGGATCGGTACGCCCAGCGATTAAACAGCCGGGCCCAAGGTGCCAGCCGCCCGCTCACGGAGTTCAATAAGCCCTGACCCTCCGCAAAAATGATCAGACGCCTGTCTTCAAAACGTGCGGCAAGCTCATTGAGTGATTGTGGAGCTTCTTTACCATGCAGAGGAAAGCATAAACGCGGATCGCCATCAAAGGCATAGGCTGTGACAAACACACCATGGATCTCCAACCCTTTAACCATTCCCTCCATAAACTCAGCAAGGTGATCAAAACGACTCCGGCGATCAACCAGCACCAGATATTCAGGCGGAATCATGAGGTGGTCATATATAGGGTACAACCAGCCACCATGCTGCACTGATTTTTCTACTGTCCGGATGACATTTAACTCCTTGGAAGCAACCTGCGTACGTTGACGATAAAGCCTTGCTAATGAAAGAAATGTCAGCGACGGAAATAGCGCTTCATCTGAAGCAAGCAGAGAAATTCTCCTGATCTCTGGAGATCCCGTGCTTTGACGACGTTGTAGGAATTGATTTGCATTCCAACGCCACCAGGCCCACCATGCAAAATAGGTAAGACCCAGCAGCCCAATAGCAGCAACGAATTGCCTAAGAGTGTCACTCTGCATATCAAGCACGGGGTTTTGATTCGCAGGCGTTTGAGTAGTAGAGGTTTGAAATCCGGCTTGCAAAAAATTTAGTGAAATGAACCAGGTTGTGAGACCTAGGATCACGACTACCAAGGCAATCAGTATGCACTGCCAGCGTAAACCGCGTTTGGCAATGTCTTCTAATGCTTCGGCCATCGTTTCCTGATGACTTTCAATTTTCTCACGTGGTGCAGTCTGATAGCGCTCGGCCCACCGCGAAAAGTATTCTGGAAAAGCAACCTGTTCGGCGGGTGAACTACACAGCAAAGGACCCAGCAATGATGCCGCTCGCTGAGGATTTTCCAATCGTTCCCCGCGAGCAGTCAGCATCAATAACAGATCCTGGGCGGCAATATAATCCGCCAGGCCAATATTGAAACCATTACGGCGCAGCTCATCAATGAACTCGACCAAAGCTTCCGGCATAAGCCAGGGGAGCTTCAGGCTTTCTTGCGTTTGTCCATCCACCGCAGCACAATCCCTTGCGCTTTTTTCTGGTCCTCTGCAGTCTTGACCAAATTACTTAACGCCCGTAGGGCGAATTCGGCCTCTGCGAGTGGGTTCTCTGCATTCCCCGACATATCCTTCAAAGCCGCCATCCAATCCAATAATTCTGCCGTGGCAGGGTTTTTGCGCAAGCCGCTGGCTGGCGAGCGCAACTCATTGAACAACTCCAGAGCATCGTTGATAAAAGCACTGGAATCCATGGCATACAAGCCCAAACGGCCGCTCACGATCCGCTGCAAGCGATCCAAGCCCGGGAAGGGTATATTGTAATAAACGCAGCGACGTAGAAAGGCGTCCGGAAGGTCTTTCTCGGAATTGCTCGTAATGATGACAACCGGATGCAATGCCGGGTCAGCTTCGATGAGAGCGCCGCCCAGCTCCGGCATACGGAAGTACATTCTCTCCAATTCGTTGAGAATATCGTTGGGTAGGTCACGCGGGGCTTTGTCGATTTCGTCGATCAACACCACAGAGCGCGTCTTCACCGTGTGTATAAAACCTGGAGGCAGGTAATCAGCGACCTCCGATGGATCCTTTGTTCGTAGGATGGCTGCCCCGAGCGCCTGATAAGAGATATAGGGAAGTGCTGTGTCAGCTTTTATGTTACTTTGCGCATCTTGAAAACGTTTGAGCGCATCGTAGATATAAAACAAATCGCGTGCTGCGCTAGTGGATTTAGTCTCGAATTTCAATGGACGACCCAGCCCCAATTCCCAGGCCAAACTCCCCGCGAACTCGGTTTTGCCGGTGCCAGGCTCCCCTGTCAGAAGAAGGGGTTGCCCAAGGAGGAGGGCGACGTTACAGGCGTCAACGAGGCCCGCGTCGGCAAGGTAATTCTCGGGGTTGAGCGTCTGCGCCCGGCGTGAACCAGGCAAAGTGATGGGGAGGTCGATACGCTGTTGCCCCTGTCCGTGATAAAAAGGGTAAGTCATGATATACCCTCCCGTAATGGCATAGCAGAATCAAGGAGTCGTTTTAATGCGTCCGCGACTCGTTCCATGGGTGCGACCTGATTTTCTGGATCATTTGACTGTTTCGCGTACCACTCTCGTATTTCTCGAATAACCAAATCTGGGTCACATAAGGCTCTAACCGCATCGCTGCGGGCCCAGTCTTCGGCTTCCGCCCGTGAGACCCCGTTCAGGCGAGGCAACACAATGCCTCTCAAAGGCGGATATTCTGAAAATGTAAGCAGATCCAAATACGATTCGATTTGCCGATTCAAAGGCTTGGATAACAGGTTAGTTTTGCTGTGTTTACTTTCATACTTAATGAACAAGAATACCAGCAACCGTTGGCGCGGGGCCAGTTGTGGCCATCTTTGCCAAAATTGGATATATTGATCCATCAAAGCCGCACCAAAACGTTTCCACTCACTACTTAAAATGGTTGCGTGAATTAACACAGGGACTGGATGCACAGCCAATTCCTGCTGGAGTGCCTCTGGGCCACCAAATCCTTGGCGTAGCACCCCATTGGAAAGTGAGTTCAGCAATCGCTTGGAAAATTCTTTCAGATCAGAAATACCAGTTGGCCAATTGATTGCGTAAGACTTTATGACCTGTTCCTCGCTCAATTGCATGAACCGAGGCAAGGAGACCCTTTCCAGCCGTTCTCGGAATTTTTCAAGACACTGGTATTCATCTCCATGGACAATCACTACGATCGGCGATTGCCAAGTGTCGTTGCGAACCACTTCCTGCAAATGATATTCCTGATTACTACAATCCGCTAAATAGGGCAGGAAATATTTCACTATAGGAGGAATCTTTTTCTCCACAGAGAATCGCAATTCCACTGCCCGGCCGGAATCTCCGGGTGCGAGTCCTTTTATTCCACAATACAGAAGATACAGGGCCGTTTTATCGTCCAGCCCGCCCCGAAAATCCACCCACGTTAACAGACGAAGGAATAAGGGAAGCTTAAGAGTTGTGTTATCCGGAGCTCCGGGAAGCAAAATAGGTATAACTCGTCGCTGGCGGTCTTTGACCCGTATATCCAAAGCAACCTGCATTTCCGGGTTTTCCCAGGAGCCGATCCCCGACGGACCGATAAACACGGCAAACGCCCGACACGAATCCAGCGCCTCTTCAATAGCCTGCTGCCAGGAATCGCCAGGAACAAGATTCCACTTATCGAGCCATGATTTAATTTGGTGTTGGTCCCGTAATAGACGTGCCAATTGCTCAACAGCAGCTTTATCTTTGCTATTATGACTGAGGAACACGTCAAATTCAAATGTCGTTTCCGCCATGGCCATGCCCTTTATTCGTACGACTAAGATTACTTATCTGTCTGAGGATCCAGATTTTACTACGAAAACTAATACCTTCCCCTCTGCACTACCGCCTCGGGATTCGCCAACTCATCTTCCCTCGCCGGGAACACCTGCACCGCGCACGCCTTGAACTCGGGGATCAGCGCCTGCGGGTCGAGGGCGTCGTTCGTGAGTAAATTCGCGGCGGCTTCGGCGAAATGCCAGGCGATG
>Ga0065705_10002865_pt1 | contig 14452 bp, 15 predicted proteins | sample SwibulcommuniRL2_FD_59092 | JGI IMG/M metagenome (GOLD analysis project Ga0065705, IMG submission 59092) | Bulk soil microbial communities from switchgrass field near Rose Lake, East Lansing, Michigan, USA - RL2 Bulk Soil v2 (version 2) | ecosystem: Environmental > Terrestrial > Soil >...
AATTGGTCCACCAAGTTTTGGCAGCAACTGATTTTGGAGAACCTCCACTGTTTTGTTTGTACAGTAACGAGTCATTAAATAAATAGTGAGGAAAACCTGTTCCCCTGTCAGCATTTAGCCATGAGGAAGTGTGAAATTGGTGATTATCATAAATAACTTTTATTCCATATTTATCAGCAGTATTTGCGACCTGTTCTATTTCTTTCATGAATGCAGTTGGATTCTTTATGTACGATTCCCAATAGAACCTGTACCTCACATGATCTATAGCAGGTGTCTTGGAAAGGATCTGAAAGCTGCTTTTGTAATAATTATCTGGGAATAGAAATTTCGAGTCTCTTGACTGAGCCATACTTGTATAGTAGCCACGCATGTTAATTCCAAGGTAAGGATGACCATCTCGACTAAGGAATTGTTGGGTATCACTCTCAGGGCTGTTATAACCAATATTTGGCTCAGCTGCAATGTTATCGGTGAGGTAAGTGGATACGAAGACAGTACAAAGCATAATGACTACTGTACATTCGATCCTCATCTTTTTATTAACGGAAACGTAACTCTCATGTACTCCCATACCCATGCTTCAAACTATAACTATTTGAAAGATTTTGAACATTGTACTCTACAAATAAGAGTACCTATAAACGAGCTTGGCCAATCTATAGAAGTGATGCTTGTCAACGATTTGAGGAATATTGTATAAGACTGGCAACGAATGTTACTACGAAATATGCGGCGGCCATTATCACTATAATCAAAATTACTTTTCTTAATTTGGACATCTTTTTCATTTCTTACTCATTCGCCCTCCTGAACCCTTTTCCCCCGCCAATCATGTACAATAAGAACCATATAAATCTCCGTAATAGCATAACATAAGCCTATGTGAAGTTACCAACCATGAGTATGTGTGCATTAATTTTTTGGAATGATCTAAAAAGATTTTTGGTATCAGGTCTGGAGAATATAGGATCATTTAGTCCTGAACACAATAGTATTTTTGCTTGAGAGATCAACTAAACGAAAATGAATTTCTGAGAGGCACTTTTATTAGCTTGTCAAATTTTATCCACTTTACTTCCATTGATAGATTGAGGTGGCAATTGATCTGGCATTGTAGTGTTAAGACTAGTTGATTTGTTTGTGGTATTAGAATTTAGTATAGTATCGTCGTAGATTTCATTAATACCACTTACGCTCAATCCAGGTTCAGGTCCTCCACCAATTACAAAAATTTTGTTACCAATAGAAACAGCTGCTAGACCATGACGGGAAGTAGGCATTGAATCTAGTGATGTCCATTTACCATTTCCTATGTCATATTTTTCATTGTTGCCAAATGTTCTAGTAAGATCTTCTCCTCCAAATACGAAGNNGCTATTGTTTATCGTGGCAGCCGCTATTCCACTTCTTTTTGACGGCATGGATTCAATTTGTGTCCATTTGTCTTTTTCGGTATCATACATTTCATTAACATTTACATTTACTAAAGGAGAAGATCCAGCTATTCTTCCACCGACTACATATATTTTGTTATCAACTGTTGTAGACGCAGCATGATGTCTGCCAGTAGGCATGGATGCTTTTGAGATCCACTTGTTTGTAAGCGGATCATAAGCTTCATTTATATTCAAAATTCTAGCTTCGTCCTGTCCGCCTATGGCATATAGAGTACCATTAACGAATAATGCATTTAACGCACCTCTCGGAGTCGGCATCGATTTACCCTCCGTCCACTGATCCTTTATTGGATCATAAATAAATAATAGATTGGATGGAATCCATTCCCTTGAAATGAATCCCCCTACCACGTATACTTTTCCGTTATAACTCGCTGCAGCTGTATGATGTACTCCTTGCGGCATAGGAGCTATCGATTTCCATGAATTATTGTTGACATTATAAACTTCAACAACGTCCAAGGTATCGCCCGATTTATCAAACCCGCCGATAACGTATATGTCATCTCCTATATTGGTAGCAGTAATTTCTGATCTCGCAGTGGGCATACCAGCTCCCTTTGACCATGACTGTGCCATGGCAGGTGATGTTATCAATGGAATCAGCAAAGTGATTAGGATTGTTGAAACTAGTATTGCAACTAGTAATTCTCTCACGATCTAATGAGCTTTTTGTGGTTAATAAAATTAGTTAACGCACTTGTATCAACTTGCATTTCCGGTAATTATGAATGTAATTCCAACAGCTGCTCCTATCAGATTTTCACTCATCCCTACTGGTTGGATCCGAATTGCTATCAATATGGTTCCTGAAGGGTTCAGTGCTCTAACTTAATCGTTCCAAGGTGCGGAATTCTTGCACCAATTGATACGTTAGATACGTTACGACTTATTAATACTAGGTTCTCAAGTAACGGGATATGACAACTATGAAAAAAGGAGATTATCAAATTCCTCCCAAAGAAGGATTTGTGCTGACGCACTTTCTTACAGTTGCTGATGTTAAACAATCCACAGATTTTTATCATCGTGTTTTTGGAGGGAAAATCGTTCGCGAAGGCGAACCAACGATTATTGAGATTGCAAACAGTTGGGTTATTTTGAACGTAGGTGGAGGCCCAACAGACGATAAACCAACTGTGACTTTACGAACACCACATAATCTAAATGAGATCAGCAGCTTCATGAATATTCGTGTGGCCGATGTTCAGTCCTGCTACGATGAGTGGCGAAAGAGAGGAGCAGAATTCTTGACTGAACCAAAAGACCATCCATCCGAGATTCGTGCCTACATTCGTGACCCTGATGGCCATCTCATCGAGGTCGGACAAAGTAAAACCGTTTGAGAAAATCATAGTTTGAAAACGCCCCACGAGCAATGGATAATAAGTATCCCTTAGCATTCTGGATAATTAATATATGATTAAAACTAAAAAATCCATTAGGTCATCAAGAGGTCCAGAAGATGGCACAAGAATACTAATTACTAGATACGTTCCTAGATACATTAAGAAAGAAGAACAAAAAGACCATTGGGATAAATGGCTTATAGATTTATCACCTTCAAGAGCTCTTCACAAACAGTATAAGAATGGGAAAATAACTTGGGATGTATTTTCCCAAAGATTCCGTGATGAAATAAGAAATAGTGAAAAGTGCATGGAGTTATGCAGACAGTTAGCAAAAGAAAGTTTGAATAAAAATATCACATTGTTATGTTTTGAGGATGACGAACACTTATGTCACCGGTCGCTTGTTAGACGAATCTGTGAACAAATGAAGAAATAAAATTAAATAAAACTAAAATACAAGTTGGTAGAACCCCACTACATGAAGGGCACTAATCCCGATGAACCCATTTGAATTATCTTTAATAAAAACAAGTTGTGATTCAAATTCCTTAAAAAAGAGAAAAATTTTAAGCAAAAAATGGATTAGCCTTTTGCAGAGCTCTCTCCAGCCATGTTAATGTCTACGAATTCTGGCCTCTCTAGGGGAGAATTTTTACCATTTTCGCACTTGAGCTTAAAATTATCTGTACTCATGACACATACTTTGTAAGGTTCTCCATCATTAACAGCTAAATTTGGGAATGTCATTGTATAACTTGTTTTGTTGAGTCCTTGCGATTCAGGATTTTCTGCATTGAACAATTTTACCTTCAGCTGGTCCCCTACACTTAACCAATGTGACAATGTCTTTTGTTGAGTTTGATATTCCATANAATGTTACAATGACCTTGAATACGTCTTTNCCAATTCCCGACTCAGCTGTNGCGNGTGAGAGGCCANNGTACGCAAGCATAATTGACAGAACTAATGTCANACAGACACCTTTATTTGATAAAAAAATGTTTTTCATCATTTCCCTAACACTTCATTTCCTATATTCTTAAGTTTTGCTAATCTATGTAACCTTTAATTTCTGCAAAATCGCTAAACTTACAAAAGTTTCTATGCTGTTCACGTTCTAATCACGAAACTGGTTTAATTAGAAACTAGTGTTCCGATTAAATATTCAGCCGTATCCTGACGGATGGGAATATGTTCTCGAACGTCTAGAAAACGAAAACACTATCAAACTAATATATGCGATAAAAGATATTACTTTAATGGTAGTGTTCAACATATCTACAACGTGGAGTAACGGTCATAACAGAATTTTCAGAGGGTTTGATCCTGATGATGATAAGGTCGAAGTACGTGCTAATGGTAACATTCCATGTGTGATAGACGGTAACGGTAATTGTACGATTACTGGAGATAGGAGAAGGATTTATTGTCACTATAATAATTATAACGCTATACTTACTGTTACATTGATACCACATTTCGTAGGTACCAAAGACAACTGTTCGTTGAAAATGAGATCAAGGCATAACGAACCTGGTATGACATGTAGAGGAGGTAGTCCACTTGATGGTAATAGATTTGGTGGATATGGATTTGCCGTAAACGAAAACGGATGGAATTCAAAGAGAGAATCCACACATAACTGTCATGACCAGCACAGGTCAGGTACAGTTCCAATAAAAATACAAAATGAGAGAGCAGTAAAGTTACGGCACTCAGTTAAAGATGAGGGTGGAAATGTGCATCAAATAGGAGAGATTGACTATATGGATGGAAATGGTCTTCATAAAGTAATGGACATTTTCGATAATTCACCCGAACTGTGGATGGTGGATAGAAACCTGTATGAGGCAAAGTCGTACTTTTGGATAAGAAATAATGGATCTGGCTCCATTACAATTAGAGATGCGAGCTTGGAAATTCTTCCATAATTTTGTATTTTTTAGTTTAATATCTAACTGGGTTGATAAATATCCATTCTGCTTCATCAAAAACCATATCAACAACTATCTTGCATTTTTTGGTTGGTATATCTTCTGGTATGTCAAAATCAAAATCTACACAATATTCCTTGCAATGTGCCCGTCTTGGATACCTCTGTCAACTAAGTAAACGCGTACATCTTGAGGACATAAGCTATCATGGCATATATCGTTACTATCGGATTCAACTTCAGGAGACAAGCTATCATCGTCTTTATCCCATTTCATATTACTGGTCAGCACAGCGCAGCGTCCACGCCATGTTCAATTCGTGTCTCCACCAAAATCTATCGAATAATCTGCAGTAAAATCATAATCTTTGTGTTCGGACTTAATTATAGATGATGGTATATTATTGAATGGAACACAGGCTCAAATCGTGCAGCATATGCATTTGCTATATTTGAAAAAGGTAACGTACACTATCCCTAATATTATGCCTATTACGTGAGAACAACTAATTTGCATACTTGCATATTCATTTGTTGTTGTAGTGCAACTATCTTAACTAAAATGCAATTAAACGCCAGAAGCAACTCGAGTGGAAATGATTAGTTCAAGACATTCCTTACAAAACATCCTTTTTTTGAACTCATACAAAACCCTCGTATTGTTTTCACAAGTCTGGCAATACATCCCACTTTTCATACTGAAGATAATCAATAATAATTTAATACAGTTTAGGTAAAAAATACTTAATCTTTTTTATAATTTATTGTTCTTAAAATATCTAACTCTACCTTGATTATTATGTTACAAATCTTTTCATAATATTGTTAGGGCATTATATATGATTATACATGGTAAGGAACTCCCACTTGAAACGATGCAAGGTACTTGGCCATTTTGTTAATATCCGGTAAATTCTTCTATTTTTATTCGCTCAGCTGGAATCTGAAGGTCCAACTCGAGCATATCCTGCATAGCTTTTACCATAGCTGGCGGACCGCATATATAGAATATACCTTTCTCTAGATCATCAGAATTCAGGTACCTTTTCAGCATGGCTATGTCTATCCTTCCTTTTTCTCCCTTCCACTCATCGTCTCCGGTTTTATTTTGTTCTTTTTGTTCTTCGGTAATGGTATAAACGATTTTAAGATTCTTATTTGTATCTGCGCATTTGTCAAAGTCATTTTTGAACAATATATTTTGCCGACTTCTGTTTGAATCTAACATTATGATTCTTATATGTAAATTCTTGTCTGCGGCATATTTTATCATGCTCCTAAAAGGAGTAACGCCTATTCCTCCAGAAAGAAATATGGCAGGATTTGAATGGTCTTCATGAAGAGTAAATTTTCCTTGTGGTCCACGCACTTTGACAGCTGTTCCAATTTGTAGCGAGTCCAGTTTCTTTTTATAGGGACTATCTCTGACCCTTGTACTGATGAGAATAAACTCTTCTGTAGGAGACGAAGCAAGGGTAAAGTGTCGAATCGGACCTTTTGGATCATCATAGACCTTTCCAATATCAAAAAACGCAAACTGTCCAGCTACATAGTCGAAAATCCCATTATTGTCTTCCGCTTGCTCGGTAAATTTCAAAGACAATATATCCGTACCCTCTAATACTTGTCTTTCTTTGAGTATCAATTTGTAATTTGAGGATTCGGCCTGTTTAACTTGTGTTTTAACTTCTGTTGTCACCGAGCCGGCGTTAATCAGTACATTCTCACCTTCTACCTTAACTTGATAGGTTACCTGGGGTTCAACTGCAGGAGGGACCCTAACTTGTCCAGTTCTCATATCAAATTTAGACTGATGCCATGGACACTCTACTTCATATCCTTCAAGTCTACCATCAGCAAGGGGTCCTCCTTCATGACTACAAATGTTATTGATAGCAAAGTATTTTCCATTTATATTAGCTAGACAAATATTTTGACCATTAACTTGAACTTCTTTCATTTTTGAAACTGGAATATCGCTTGTTTTTGCAACTTTTACAAATCCGTCATTTTTCAAGGTAAATTAGTCCCATTCAATTTTGATCAACAAATAATAAATTAGTTACACTGATGACACAAAGGATCTATCAAGCATCATCACCAAGGAAATCAGAACGATTCACGGTTCGTGTTTCAAATCCAAAGAAAATGAAACAGGTAGAAAAGTTGCGGCGTCAGGAATCTGTAGATAGTGTCTTGTAAATTAAGATTTCAGTGTAATTAAAACAAAGTTCCGTCATCTTCAAATTTAAGATCAAATTAATAATTCTAAGGATAATTATGGATCCCATACAAGGATTGATCAATATAATCTTAAGAAAACTGATTAGAATATTGATGAGAAGAGAATATTATTCCAAGTAATAAAGGTCCACTTGGATTTTAAAATAAATCCTTACCGCTCCATAAAGATATCCTGTAGAGCTAATGTAATTACGGAGCTTAATACTAAGTTAGTAGAATCCTGCTACAAGAAAGCAATTAATCCTGACAGGCTCATAAAATAACGTTTTCTCTTATTTATATCAAATAAAATTCTTAGAATCATCTTATTTAATTAAAAGGTGATAAAGACCACTTTTCAAGTTCAAGAATTTTTTGCAATAAGATCTATCACTTTTTCTCGATTCGACTGTGCTTGGTGAGTATATCCTTAATATATCGTTTGAACCAAATTTTGTACACTTGACAGTTTTTGTTCAAATTTCCGATATCCACATAGGCAGCCTGTATGACGCATTGGTATTTGATAAAATAGTTCAAGAGGTAAATGGTATGAAACCCGATGCCATCATAGTAACGGGCGATATAACAGATGAAGGAATACTCCCACAATTCGAACTAGCAAGAACAGAATTACAACGTCTCAATTGTAGGGAACTAATTGTCCTCCCTGGCAATCACGATTACAGACACACAGGATATTTATTGTTCAAGAAATTCTTTCCAACGAGCCAAATCTACGATATGGGGGACGTAGTTCTAATGACCCTTCATACTGCGAGACCAGATAGGGATGAAGGGGAGGTTGGATATAGACAACTTTTGTGGATGGAGAAGGCTATCGAGAAGTTTGAAGGACAACAAAAGAAAATTATTATCGCTATGCATCACCATCTGATTGGGATCCCCGATACTGGTACTGATAAGATAATAATTTTAGATGCGGGAGACACTCTGAGGGTATGCTTGGATTCCCATGTTGATCTAGTTCTATGCGGTCATAAACATCGCCCATGGGTATGGAATCTTGGACCCCTGCAGATTGCATATGCAGGCACCGCCAGTTCCTCTAGATTTAGAGGATTCTTTCAAAACACCTATAATATTATAGATATAAAGAAAAATAATTTGTCTGTCAAATTAAAGATAGTTGGTGGAAAGAGTTTTCCTCTCTCAGATCTCGTTTCAAAGTATAAGCCGTTTCTTAACACATGAGCTTTTTCAGAATATAATCAGAACTTTTTTTCTATTTGTTAAAACGGAACATGAAAGTCTAATTACCAAGGTATTAGAACCCTGCTACAGAAAGGCAATTAATCCCGACTAGCTCTTAAAAAATAATTCTCCAATAGTTTTCGGCATACTAAGGAAATAATAGTCAAATAACTCAAGAAGTGATGATTCAGCTACAAAATAATATTGTCTAATCCCATATTTATTGACCCCTGACAAATTGTAACAATGTATGAATGAATCGGAATTAAAAGACCTATTTGTTAGTTCTATAGAATCAGGACATATTTTAGATAGTAAAAACAGAAATTTACCATTTACAAAACCCGACAGTGAAATCAGGATCAAAAGTGAAGGGTACTTTGGTCATTTTGACTTGGTAATTGCCATCTTGCAGAGAACCAAAGATAGTACAACTTACCAGAATTCAGAACAGAAGGAAGCTTATTATGAAATCCTCATGAGGTTAGGTCAACTAACTGATGTTGCCAGAACTGAAAAATGTAGAATAGACGCTATTTCATTCTATCCCATAGAGCTCAAGTCCAATTGTGATGTTTTAGATGGACGTTTACCGAATCAGATAATGAATGGAATACTTACCTTTGGAAGATCTATAGTTGTTCTGGATAGAAAGCACGTCAATAGAGCTTCGCTTAAATTCTTGCGTTTGCTACCTGCAACTATAATAGGGTATAGTGGTACAAAAGACCACTTTAATGTTCTGTCAGTATTTGACAGAGACATACATACAGGAATGTTCAATTTATCCAAAAGAAGGCTTACCAATACAATGATAGATAATGGTATTGTAGTAGGTATTGACAGGATATATACCAGACTCCAGACTTTAGAGAGAATAAATCAAAAACTGGTATTAAACGAACTATACAATTCCAATCCTGGATTCTTAAAAGAAGAGATTGAATTCCTAAATCAGTTTTCTAGCATCAAGGGAGTAATGACATTCAGGAAACAAATTGCAACACGTATCCTAGAAAGTAAAAATGATAAAATCACGGATTATATATAATGCATACGTGCTGATCGGGACATGAATTTATGGTTTCTTTCTAGCCTTGATTGCAAGTAGGAGCTTATTATTGAATTCAAATGCTAAAGATAGCTGTGTCAACTTTGTTCTAATCTTATTAATGAAATGCGTCGTAAAGTTGCTTATTTTATATTGGCATTTCTACAATAATCATGTTCATTCATATTACGGGATGAACCAATCCTATCTTAGTAATGAGTTACAGTGGAAGAAATGGTTATAGTGGAGGCGGAAGTCGAGGAGGAACGTATGGTTCAAGTCCAAAACCAGTAGAGATGGGAAAAGAATACGAAGTTGAGATATCAGAAATAAGCAAAAGGGGCGATGGAATTGCTAGAATCCAAGGATTTGTAATCTTTGTTCAAGGTGCAAAAGCCGGACAGAAAACAAACATTAGAATTACCAGTATTGGAGACCGCTTCGCAAAAGCAGAAGTTGTGTGAATCAAAAAAATGATAAATTGATTGAAAGTAGTAGTCTAAACCAATATTGGTCCTTTATTTAGACCAAACTTATAATATTTAGATCTGACACTAATCTAATTATAAACACCAACCGCCACGCTCTATGCTCAGATTTTCATAATCCGTGATTGTTTAGGAATGTGAGTTGGCCCGATTCTGAAAAAGTTATACTCTATTCACATTTATAAAAGTAATTTATTTATTTTAAACTATGGTTATTGAAATTGGACCGATTTTAGAGGATTTAGCCGTTGTCATGATTGCTGCATCGATTATGGCGTTGTTATCTTACAAACTCAAGCAACCAATGGTAATAGGTTACATTATCGCAGGAATGATAATTGGTCCATATACACCTCCTTTTAGTTTAGTATTAAACACAGATATTCTGAATCTATTTGCCGAGATAGGGGTAGTCTTACTTTTGTTTGTTGTAGGATTGGAATTTCCCATTGAAAAGCTAAAAAAAATAGGTAAAAAAGCGTTTGTAATTGCCCTATCAGAAGCGTTAGGAACCTTTGCAATAGGTTTCATAGTTTGTCAAAGTCTGAATTATTCACTTTCTAACAGTCTTTTTCTAGCACTTGCAATTTCGGTAACGAGCACAGTTATTGTCATGAGAATTCTAGAGGAACTTGGCATGATAAAAGAAGAAGCCTCTTACATAATTCTAGGTGTAGCCGTGATTGAAGACATTATCATCATCTCTATGTTAGCAATATTGCAGTCTGTGTCTTCTACTGGGGTAATATCTGTAGCAGACCTAGCTGTATCTATAGGAACCGTACTTGCTTTCATTGGTGGAGTATTAGTATTGGGTTCAAAAATAATACCAAAATTTGTTAATTATGTCGGGGCAACAAATCAACATGATGTATTATTAGTAATGATTCTTGGTGTAGCATTTGGACTATCATTTATTGCATATGAAATTGGTATTTCTGTAGCTACGGGTGCATTTTTTGCAGGTGTATTGATTGCAGAATCAAAAGTGCATTCGGTTACAAAAGTTCTTACTAGTCCTATCAAGGATATGTTTGGGGCGCTATTTTTCGTATCCATTGGTGCTTTAATGGATATTACTCAGATACCTTCGTTTATAATTCCTGCTATGATACTTATTGCAGTATCGCTAATTGCAAAGTTTTTCACAGTATTCATTTCCTCAAAATCTCAAGGCTATAACACTCTGACTGCTTTAAGGTCAGGTTTTGGATTGTCTTCTTCTGGTGGGGAGCTTGCGCTGGTTGTGGCTAAGGGAGGTACAGACATTGGTGGTGCTAGCTCTTTTTTATTACCTATGATAGGAACTATGACAATAATTACTACGTTTATAACACCATATATGATTAAGTGGGGATGGAAATTTGCAAACAATCTCTCTACTGCCAAAGGAGGAAAATTTTCATTTCGCNTTAAAAGAGCTCCAAAGGAATGAAAAGTAATACTAAGGTAAGATGACCTATCAAAATTGATCTTAGTAATCGATCATCTTATCAGCCGTCTCTTCTTTNCCTCCACGTCGATGACCATACAATTGCTCTATGCATATTGCAAATCCTACATGAGCGCAATCATCAGATTTACAAAAGTTACAAAACGGTATGCCATCGGTTAATTTTACATCGACTTCCTGGGACATAATGGTGTCATATACTATTGTATGTTTATCGTTAATGAATTTAATCAAGACAATGGGATTAGCCGAAGAAAGTGATTTTTTATCTGTTGAATTCATCCATTTCATAAAAGCTTCTGTTCCGTCCTCTAGTGTATCACACTTTACTCTGTCCTTATTGTCATCAGGAGGATCTTTATAACTATCTCCATTATTACTTGCACCATTATAAGAGTCATTATTCTCCTTCAATTACTCTTACCTTATTATGGATCTTGTAATCTGATGTTACGATATAATATTTTAATTTAGCTAATCCATACTCCTAGAAGATGAATAATAATGAATTTGCTTGTCTTAAACTAAAATAGAATTTGGAATAGCTTAACACAGGTACATTTTATTTGTGTAATGTCAAAAAGGTCTAAAAATTACATCAAATTTGAATGACAAACCACATGTCGTAAATAACTTTGGTTTAGTTATCGATAGCAATAGGTAATAGAAACCTACTACACGCAGAGCGCTAATACACACGAACCGTATAATATTGCAATAAAGCATTCTGGAATATCCTTCGGATCCACTTTTCAGAAGTTGAAGTCCCTAGTTTACTCTTATACCAGATATTCTAGCTTTAAATTTATAAAATAATACTTGGTTACCTGTAAGTAGAATAAATTTTTTCTACAATAGAGTGGCTTCATGTAGTTCATCCAATAAGGGCGTTAGTGCAACAAGCGCTTCTTTTTCTCCAAGTATTATGTTTGAGTCGATTACAAGAGCAATTGAAAGCATTTCCCTGTCCTCCCTCGAAGTAAATACGGCATTTCCAGCTATCGCAAATTTTCTATCATTCTGTTCTAACCATTCCCTCCATACTTTGGTTCGTTGGAGATTTTGTTCCAGTGCGACAATAGTATAATCCAGGTCTATTCGTTCTTCCTTATCAAGTAGATTCAATTTTATCAGAGGAAAGAGAATATTCCCTCCTCTAACATTTTGATGTGACTGGTTCAGTTCTTCAATAATTTCATCTTCGTTCTCTCCAGTTTCTACCAAATTGTAATTCGGAAAGAAATACGCTGCAAGATTTTTGTTCCAGTCATAAATCTTGTAAATCGTTTCTTCATATTCCATTTTCCATTTGGATTTCTTATTTTGACTCCCATACATCTAACTACCAGTAAATTGACAGAATATATCTAAGTTGGTTTAGCAGACTTTTCGACAACAAAATATTGGAAATCAATCATTGACCTAATCGTGCTAATTACTTGCCATATTCATCATGCCGTCGTACCCAATATTGAGGGAATTCATGGCCGTCTTCATCCCGTCCCTTGGGTACCAGGTCGAGGTAATGATATGCGACATTCAATACATCAATGCCACGCGCATAAGCGGAATAAGTATGAAACACATGGCCAGCAGTATCCTTGTAAAACACGCTAACTCCCTCTCGCTCTGGACTGTGTGTATCTTGCAAATTATAATTGTAGAAAGCTTTTTTCTCGCTCAATTCTTCTGGTGTGAACGATACATGATAATCAAAATTGAAATCATTATCATAAGAAGAAACCCACTTAAAATTCCAACCCATACGCTTCTTGTATTCCCCTATTTTGCTATAAGGTGCTTTAGAGACTGCTATCATGGTAACATCACGTTGATTCAAATGGACAACTATTCCATTAAAATTGTCGGCCCAAAAAGAACAAGACGGACATCCTGCGTCCCAGTTAGGATCATACATAAAGTGATATACAATTAATTGACTCATTCCATCAAAAAGATCTGATAACGTTTGTTTTCCATTTGGTCCGTCAAAGAGATATTCTTTATCGACTAAAACCCAAGGCATATCTCGTTGTTGTTGACCAAGTTTGTCCCGTAATAAAGTAAATTCTTTTTCCTTTTTGAGTAAAGCGGTACGAGCTGCAAACCATTCAGCTTTTGAAACAATTCGATGATTGTCCAAGTTTCTCATTTACCTATCACCCCATTATTCATGAAGTTTAGAAGTCTTGTAAAAAACCAAGGCCGTTGTCCTTCGTTATGACTGATATACTTTTGGCTATCTATTTGTGTAGAGTCGGTATGAGTTAAAATTAATTTATTATTTTCTTCGTCTAATTCTAAGTGCATATGCTTAAGTAATTATTTAATTATTTAAATGTTTATATTAAGATAAAATTTAAAGGTTAACCAATCTTAGCTTAGAGTAATAATATGGACATTCTAGCAGAAACTTGCTAAATAATGGGCATAAAGAAATAGTACTTACATGTTCATACCCCTGGCATATCAGCTTTTTTTACCGATTTCAGATTTGCTTTCATTAAGGCCGTGATTTTTTTCACTGTGAGATATACCCATATTATCTGTAATATTGCTTTCAGTATGCATAAACATCATACTATCGTATGGAATGATTAACCCCAGAATACTAGAGACGCCTAATATTATTAAGGCAATTCCAAAGCACCTTGCAACCCATATTCCTTTCTTCCACATTTTTTCTCCAAAAATTATTGCTGCAAACAAACTCATTAAAACAAGGCTCATCCAGCCCAATGCTACCATAATTAGAAAATAGGGCCAACAGCATCCAAGGCAATAAAGTCCATGATATGCTCCCATACTAATTGCACCTGCCGTCCCCCTTTTCCATCTCTTCATAAAAAAACTGAGTGGAGACTCGCAATATGCAATGCATTTGTTCTTTATGGGAGTAAACTGATAGATACCAGAGATAATCAGAATGCTTCCAAATATTATTGCCACATCATTATTTGAGTGGTTGTTCATAAGAAAATTCATAGGAACAGACCACCCTAGTAGTAAACCTAGACCTGTTAGCGCCCAAATTATGAGATATATTCCAACAAAGAGTACGATGTTAAAAGTATGCAAGAATCTTGTATGTATCGTTACTGCGAATAACTCTGACTGCTTATTAGTAATCAGTTTATTATAAAGCATGACCATTGGTATTATAGCCGGAAACATCATTGCAGCCATTCCTGCAGTCCAGCTTGCAATAAACAGTGAGATTAAAGTTGGATTGTAACCAATCATAATGTTCATCATGTCAGGCTGCATTGTTGAAAAA
>Ga0065705_10003007_pt1 | contig 14436 bp, 13 predicted proteins | sample SwibulcommuniRL2_FD_59092 | JGI IMG/M metagenome (GOLD analysis project Ga0065705, IMG submission 59092) | Bulk soil microbial communities from switchgrass field near Rose Lake, East Lansing, Michigan, USA - RL2 Bulk Soil v2 (version 2) | ecosystem: Environmental > Terrestrial > Soil >...
TCCCGGCGAGATTTGACGTCCCACAGAAGCGTTTTAGAATCGTTAGCCGAGCTCAATAAGCGCCGCCCATCAGGTGAGAAAGCGAGCGTCCAAATATGCGCAGTATGGCCCAAAAAGGGGCGCTCCTCCTTTCCACTAATCATGTTCCACGTGCGGATACCGCCGTCATTTTCACCGAGAACAAGAAGCGCACCGTCTGGACTGAATTGGAGACTGCAGAGACGACCGATGTTGACCGGCTTGAACTCACGCATCTCGCCCGACTTGAGATCGAAGCGCACGAGTGTGTTGAACGCGGCAAATGCCGCCAGGTCCCCTTTTGGAGAGATCGAAACGGCACAGACCTCGTCTTTAAACTCCTTCAGGATCTTGTAGGTCCCCTTTTGGACGTCCCAAAGGAGAACGGTTCCATCCACACCGCCCGAGAGAAGCTGAGTTCCATCTGGAGAGAAGACGGCGTACTTAACCTTGCCTGTGTGTCCCTTTAAGACTCGAAACTCGGAATTATCGCGCACGTCCACAAGTCGAATCGTTCCATCATCGCTTGGAATTGGAAGGAGCGGAATGCCAGGGGCAAACGTAAATCGCGAAACCGATCCGGGACGCGTTAGAAGCGTTCGGGCGGAAATCGCGTCCAAAACAGAGACCCGACCCAAACCGGGATCGGCCACCGCAATAAGCATACCATCGCCGCTATAGGCAATGCCCGAATTAAAAGCTCCGCGGAGGTCAATGCTGCGAAAGTTACGTGGGGGCAGATGCCTCAAATTCCAGATTCGCAGCGTCCGATCTCTGCCCACAGAGGCCAGATATTGGCCGCTATCATCAAAGGCGACGGCAAACACGGGTGCTCTATGACCTGCGAGTGTCGTGCTCTTGGATCCATCGCTCGCCTTCCAAACGCGGACAACTCCATCCGATCCGCCCGCGGCCACGTAGGTCGCCTGCCGGTTGAGAGCAACGGCGGATTGAAAGACCGAATAACCCTTGAACCGAAGAGGCTCTCGATCGGTCGGCGCGAGCATGTCTTCGGAAAAAAGCATCACCGATCCATCCATCAGGACAGCAAGATTTCCGGTTTCTTTTGAAAAGCTCAGCTCCCAGCAGTTGCCAGCATAGCTCCACACCTCCTTTTGAGAATCGACGTCCCAAAGTTTGAGAACGCCGGGCGGATCAGCGGCGTCCGTGGCCACAGTTCCCACGGCAAGGCGGCCACTATGCGAAGAAAAGCTCAGCGAGCGTATCTTTGCCCCCACGTCGATCGATTTCCAAGAGCTGTCGTCCAAAGCTAGCAGAGATGCCCACTTTCCATCTGCGAAAGCCAGGTAACGTCCGTCTGGACTGAAGGTCATCCGGGATGTCGAATTCGAAAACTGAGCACGCCAGAGGATCTTAGGATGAGTCAATTCTGATAAATCCCACAAAAAAAACCATCCATCGGCATCGATCGAGGCAAGTCGTCGACCATCAAGAGATGCGGCCAGGCTGACGACTGAGGCTGAGTGGCTGCCCTTGAGGGGAAAGGTGGCGCGGACGAGTTCAATATTTTCGCTGCTATCATCGGCATGTCTTACCTCGACCACAAACTTGCTTCCGGCAGGACCCACCATAATCTCCTGACGCTGTTCCTTGCTGAGGCTTGAAACCTCGGCCATGCCTCCGTCGGGTTTGGCAACCCTGAGGATCGTGTCACCAAGGCGCAGGCGTCCGTCTTTCCAAGCTGGTCCGCCGGGAAAAATCTCCGTGATCTTAACCGAGCCTAAAGTCGCGTCTGGGTCGTAACTAATTCCTACGCCGGTAAGCGAAGTGTCGGCGTCTGCGACCGGCATCCCTTTGCCCGTGGGCGCCTCCCATAGACTGATCTCACCATTGTTGGTCGCCGTAATAAAATGAGCGATCCTCGCGCTAGGAAGGGAGACCAAGCAGGTGATCGCGTTGGGATGTTTGATTTCAAGGCTGCTCGATTCGCTGAGCTCGACGAGCCCCCGGACGAAATACCACTCCCAACCGCGAGGGTCGGATCCCTTTGGCTGAACTGCAAAATCGCTGAGTAACTCACGTGCGCGTCTGATACGGCCATCTTTCCAGGCCGTTAAGCTCAATGCCGCGTGACTGCCGTAGGCCTGGTCTCTTTGCCTGACGGCGTTCTCTCGCTGCTGGATGGCGTTCTGGCGGTCTTTAAAGGCCAAGTAGGCGGTACAGGCCGCGAAGATGATGAACACGCATGCGATGCTTAAGCCGATAGCAAGATGTTTCTGGCGCTTAGCAGCGGCCAGCTGCTCATCAATACGCTGCTTTTCTTTGGCCGCGAGAAGCTTGTCCTGTTCGATCGCGGTGCGACTCGCATCGACAAGCGCCTGGATGTTCTCCCCGTAACCAAGCTCGCGAGCGTCATTGCTCGCGAGCCACCGTTCGGCCTCATTCAGCAGTCCTTCATCGAGCAGCGCCCCTTTGCTTCGTCCCGCGCGCTGCCATTGGTTAGCTCTTTCTTGCAGCCGACGGCGGATTTCCTCGGCACCAGCTCGCGCTGCCAGCCACTTCTGGTGCGACTTCTGGATGGCCTCGATAAACCGATCGTGCGTAAGTTCATACCAGCGGCTGCCACCCCGGAACTCCGCTCGGATAAGGTATAAGCGCTCGAGCTCGTCCACCGCGGCGTTAGGAATACCGCCCGTCTCTTCGTGGCCCCGGAAAACCATGCCTCGAGTTCCCGCAGGAGTAACCAGCTCGTTTTGAAACCAGGTGCGTAAAGCTGCCTCGTTGACACCGGTTCTTTGCGCGACGGTGCTGATGGATTCCTCGTAGAAGCTTAGCAGCGCTTTCTCGATGTTCGCCGAAGTCGCGAGGTGTTCAAACGTAATCTCGGTTTGTTCGGGGCGTAAGTCACGCCAGAGCCGCTGGCAGACCACTTGAAGCTGCAATGGCTCGACGAACTCGCTGATGATCGATTCTGTCCCGCCGGTCGCGGTTTCGAGCTCTACCGTCATGAGGTTCTCGACCAATTTTTCTGCCACGCCCGGCGCGAACCGTCGGCCGTAGCCAAGCGTCAGGGGGCCGGTCACCGCCTTGAGGGCCGCGTCTTGGCGGAGATTTTCGAGATGAAATCGCACCCGCAGGGCTTCGGGCAGAATTTTTGCGTAAGGATCGATGCTCGCGATGTAGTCTTCGCGCATGGAAAATAGCACGCGCAGCTGAGTGCAGGCGTTCAACGTGTCACGAAGCTGCTCAAAAAAGTTGTGCCGGTGTTTCCAATGCTCCGGATACAAAGTGAAGAGCTCCTCAAACTGGTCGAAGATCGCGACAGAGGATTTGCCAAGTTCCTCCTCCTCGGTCGCCTGCTCGCGTTGTTTCAGAAACTCCGGCATCGTCATGCGTGCAAGCACCTGTGCCGGAAGGCTGTCGCCGGCCCAACTGACCAGCGTGTGAAATACATAGACGTTCGCGATCGGCAACTGCTCCCAACCGGCAACGCCGGTGCGCATCCGCGCGACGGGAAGCACCTCGAACTCTTCGCCTTCGAGCAGCGGTTCCAGCCTTGCGTTAATTAGCGAGGTTTTTCCCGCCCCAGATTGCGCGTAGAGCAATACCTCCGAATGCGAGATCACCAGCGAGAGCAACTCGTTCGCCTCGCGCGATCGGCCAAAAAAGATCGATTGGTCTTCGCGCCTAAAAAAGCGCGGACCAACGTAGGGCTCGGCCTCAGCGGGCATTTTTTGAAAACGCCGTCCAGCGTTGCTTGAGCTCCAGGAGGAACTGCCGGGTGGTTCCCCAGTACGTAGTGATTTGAAAGGATTTACAATAACCGCTCAGGTAATTTTGCACCTTGGCGAGCCGGGCCAGTTCCGCGTCCGACGCAGGTTCGTCGCCGACGACCTGTGCCGAGATGTGCCGCCTCGGATTGAGCTTGAGCGGGCGCTTTAAGCTGCGCAAGAGCACCCGGAACTCGAGATCAGTTAGCCGGTAGCCGAGAAACAACAGTGAAGCATGTGTAAAGGACTGCTGGATGCGCGGCGGTATCGGGTTGGGCTCCTTGGATGTCGCAACAAGAAAATCGAAGTAGTCATCCTCGGTCAGTACCAGCGATTCGGTTATACCGGTCCGTCCATGCAAATGATACACAACCGGGTTCGCAACGTCCGGAAGAAAATCGGAGTCGAAAGCTGATTGCTCGTTGGTTAGCAGTTCATTCCAACGACAGATCTCCTGCCTGGCATCACGGTTCCGGCTCTTGAGCGCGCGGAACATGTAATCGTGATAGTCGGTCGTAATGTAGATCGGCAGCGGCAGGTCGGCCAGCACGCCGTGTGGCTCGTCGTCCGCGAGAAAATCAGGCGGAGTGAGCCCCTCGATCTCGCTGCGGATCTTCTCACGCGGTGCTTCCTCGTCTTGCTCCGTCGCCATAAACTGCGCGACTCGGGCGAGGTCGCGCGTATCGTCAAATGGAAATTCGAGCTCCGTCGCCCATCGCCCGGCCATTTCCGAGCGCCGGGGCAAGATGCCGCCACTCGCTTCCGCGCCGAGGAACGGTGTGCACTTCTGTTCGTTGATGCGGGCAAGGAGCCGGTTCCAATCAGCGTCGGTCAACGTAGCCGGTTGGGATGTGCTCATCCAATTTCGGCCTGCTTCGGTCTCGTTTCTGCTCCCGCGTTTCTTAATCGCTTAGACAAATCGGCACCGAATTCCCGCGCCGTTCCGAGATAGACCTGGAGATCCGTATTTGCGTAGCAACGCTTCAAGTGATCGCGCCGACCGCGCACAAGATTATGACCGCCGTAGAGGCTAATCTCGCGAGAACAAGTCCGAGCCTTAGCAATAAGAATGAACACGCGTTCGGTCGGACAATGACAGCGTCGGCTGGCTCGAGAACCTCTTACGGCCTCGGCATCGCGCATACGCCCGTTCGAACTATCAGCGCTCCTTTGCCAGTGCCGGCGCGTTGTCATCTTCGAATTTCCTCGCTCGCACGCAAGGCCTAGGCTCTGCTTATAGCAGATTTGGTGCACTAGCTGCAAATAGTTTGCTCTGATCCCGCAAGCTGGTGTGCATCCCAGCTGCGATCAACCGAGCAATCTCTAATCTATCGCGAAAGTCCCAAGTCGGGACGAGAGTGAACGAAAATGACCTCGAGGTGCAGCTTGCTCTCAATGTAAACAACGAAGATCTGCAACCAGCTCAGCCCCGATAAAGCCAGCAGGAACCTTCCAAGAAATCCTCACACTTCGGGCGGATAAAGGCTCAACTAAGGCAGCAAAGGGGCGAGGACTCTAATCAATTTCCAGACAGACATCCTCGCCGGACACGACGACCTCGTAGGACCTGACATCTTCAACCGCCGGAGGACTCATCACCTGGCCAGTAGCGAGGTCAAACTGGGCTCCATGCCAAGGACAAACCACGCATCCTTCGCTGACCACACCTTCGTTTAGGGGAGCGTTATCGTGCGTGCAAATGTTGTCGATCGCGTAGATGGCTCCATCCACGTTGAATAGTCCGATCGACCTGCCGGCAACCTCGACAGCACGCGCGCTGCCGGGGGGCAAGTCCTTCATCGTTGTAACCGTATGAAGTGGCATCGTCGCCTTCTGAGGCTACCTTCGGAAGCGGTGAATTGCAACGGCCTTACGGGCGCGGCACCGGCTGCCTCGTCTCAACAGCACGTTCCACTATATCAGTAGCGAGTCGGAGTCCTTCAATGTTGCCGATTTCCGCCTTCCATTGCTGCGCCCTCGCGCGGTAGTGCGCCTCACTAAGAACACTCCTTACGCTGACGCGCAAGCGTCGCACGCTCAGGCGCGCTGGCGGCACGACCTTGGCAACTCTCAGCCACTCAAGGCGGCTGGCGACTCCCGGCTGATCGTTGGTGATAGGAATAGCTACCATCGGAACACCTTGGGCAAGAGACCCGAGCGCGGTGTTGAGTCCGGCATGCGTTATTGTCAGCGCGGCGTGCCTCAGCAACTCGAGTTGCGGGGCAATGGCACGACGATCGCTGCGCCCGACAGCTTTAGCTCAAGCCGCTGATCGTGATTTCCCAATGAAAGAACGAGCTGCATGTCGAGTCCGGCACACGCTGCAGCGATCGCCTCAAAGATGGGCCCTTGTCGATTCTGGAGAGTTCCCATCGAAGCGTAGATTAAAGGCCGTCCGTCCAGCTTCTCCCAAGGAAAATCCAGGTTATCGCCGAAATCAACCGAGTGCCAGGGACCGGTGTAATGAAAGTTGTCTGGCAGCCGCTCACGCGGGTAGTCGAAAAATGCCCGGCTGCTGGGCGATTTGCGCCAGGCCAGGAGCCTCAGGAATTCGCGCTGCCAGTTGCGGTAGACCATGACGGACTCGTCGGACGTTGATCTCGCGAATGATCGGCCGAGCGGCCACACGCAGGATGAAATCGCCAAGCGCATTGCGCCAGCGCCAGATTGTGCCTGGGCGATAACGCCACGGTGTCACTGCCGGTGGAAGGGCCGGATCGGAATTTAGCGCCAGCGCATTGCACACCGAAACAAACGGTAAATGAAGTATCTCGGCAACGGTTTCTCCGGCTGGTGTCACCTGATCTACAAGCAAAGCGTCGACACCAGCAGTCGAGATGGCGCCCGGAGCTTGATCCAAGGTTGTAACTGCGGCCCGTCGCAGCAACTCAGCTGTAAATCGCATCGCCTTGAATCCCGATAAGCGTCCGAGCCGCGCCGTGGTCTGAGCAAGCGAGCCTGCAGGGAACTCCTTTTCGCCGACCGCAGCAAACGCCAGGCCGGCGGACTCCGTCTTCTTCTGCGCATCCGGCCGGCCGATGAGTGTCACCTGGTGGCCACGTCGTTTGAGTTCACGTCCGAGCGCCATCATGGGATTGAGATGCCCGGTCAATTCGGGACAAATCAGTCCAAGATGTGCCATCGGATGTCGTGATCCTGTCTCTACTTCAGGAACTTCTAGCCAGGAGTCGACACGGACGAAACACAGATTATGACCATCAGATGGAAGCGAGTCAGGGCTCCTATCCGTATTTGATCGGTGCTCAGCTGTGGCAGTTGTTTAGGCGCCAGACTCGCGGCCTCGCTGCTCATATTGTATAGCTGTCGGTTGAGCCGGACGAAGAGACCTTACGCACCTCGACCTCAATCGGCTGGACATGGCTGATGATGTAGGAGCCACGATGCGTATCGCGTTGCATCGGCTGCACATCGCCGCGCGCATCCGTCGCCCGAGCCATCAGGATGTGCGTTCCAGGCTCTCCCGGTGTTCGCCAGTAATACTCCCAAAAGCGCCAAGCATAGGGCACCGATTCCCCCAACAGTTGCGCCTGTTCCCAGCGGGCTCCGCCGTCGGTGCTCAGCTCGACGCCGCTCACCTCCGACTCTCCTGTCCATGCCGCGCCGTAAACGCGATAGATGGTGTCCGCCGGAATAATCTCATGCCAGGCGGGACGAGCGATTTCGGCCTTGACCTCCACTTCGCTTACCGGAAGCAACTGCACAGGCAACTCGTCGCGTTGTTCCCAGAAGGTATAGTCCGAAGTCTGAAAATAGCCGCGGAAACTGGTGTCCGTTACGATAATCCGTGTCAACCATTTTACAGAAGCCATTCCGTACCATCCGGGCACGATTGCTCGCAACGGAAAACCATGTGAGGGAGACAATGGCTCCTCGTTCATGCGATAGGCCAGAATCACCTCGGGCATCAGCGCCTTTGCGAGGGGCAAGCTGCGCGCGTAGTGAATCTTTCCCGGCGAGACCGGCTCCTTCGTGATCACGCCGTTATCCGCCCCCTCGAGGACGACCTCCATCGCCCCTGCCCTGATCCCTGCACGCTTAAGCACCGCAGCCAGTGGCACGCCAGTCCACTCAGCGTTGCTGACGGCGCCAAGCTCCCATTGCAGGCCACCAACTTTCGGCGAGAGAAAAATGCGGCTATTGCCTGCGCATTCCAGGGTCATCGTGACGGTTCGTGACGGCATGCTAAGTAGTTCCTCATAACTAATTTCGCATTGCTTCTCGACACGCCCTTCGATCGAAAGTCGCCACCCATCGAGGTCCAGCTTCGGCACCGCAAAATGGCTGCGGACGAAGAATTGTTCGCTCGAGGTGATGAAGCTATTGAGCGCGGAAAAGGGAAACTCGAGGTTCTCGGGATTTCGCTCGCGGACGATGAGCCCGGCAAAGGCCTGCATCTCAGAGATTCGTGCTGATAATTCGCTCACCTCTGCATCTTTCATCGCTCTTTGCTCAGCTTTCCCTCCAAGACCGTTTGCGTAAAGAGCAAAACGCCATTGCACTGATTGAAAACGGNTACGACTTATCGCACCGCTTCGTCATTGGTCTTCCGGGNGCACGCTTGGATGACCGGCATTCTCGCCAGCGAATAACAGAGAAAAACCGGACAATGAGCCAACATTCCGATAAATTGATGCATGGCTTCCATTCCGCGAGTAGCCGCTATCTACATCTCGCCCGGCCACAACTATTACGGTCACTACGGCCAGCCAGCTGGCGAGCACCGGGTTATTTCCGTCCCCAAGATCGAATGCATTGCCGGCAAAGGCCTGATCGGAGATCGCTACTTCGATCATAAAGAAAATTATAAAGGTCAAATTACCTTCTTTGCCTGGGAGACTTACGAGGATCTTTGCCGTCGCTTTGGCGTGACGGATAAGCATCCAGGTGTCTTCCGGCGCAATATTATAACGTGTGACGTGGATCTGAAGCTATGGATTGGCAAAGAGTTCGAGATTCAAGGCGTGCTCTTTACAGGAACGCAGGAATCGGCACCCTGCTCATGGATGAATCAGGCATTTTGTGAAGGCGCAGAGGCCGCCATGAAAGGCCGCGGAGGCCTACGCGCGAGAATTCTCACCGATGGACTGCTGAAGATTGATAACCCATGAAGAAGTTTGCTGCCGTCTTGCTCGCTGGTGGTCGATCCAGCCGCATGCGCACCAACAAGGCCTTCATCAAATATCAGGGAATTCCCATGTGGCGCTTTCAAATCGACAAGCTCGTCAAATTGGATCCGGAACAACTGTTCCTCTCAGTCCAGCAAGGCGCTGAATTCCCGTCAGGACCGTGGAGCTTTGTCCACGATCGTTCTACCGAACTCGGCCCTCTCGGCGGTCTCGAAGCGGCGCTGCGAAAGACTCACTCCGACCTTTTGGTGACGCTCGCCGTGGACATGCCACGCATGACCGTCAACTGCCTCAGCGACTTGCTGGAACAATCCGGACCGGCTGGCACGGTCCCGCTCCTCGATGGATTTTACTTCGGAACTGCAGCGGTCTACCCAATCAGAATCCTTCCGCTTGTAGAAAGGATTCTCGCTGGCAAGGATCGCTCGTTTCAACGCCTGATCGACGAAGCTCTCAGAGCCGGCGTGATGAATGCCAAGAAGATTCCCATTTCACAAGCGGCTCTGTTTACCAACTTGAATTCCCCTGAGGATTTGTAGCGGCGTCGTCCCTGCACAGGGCGCGCCTAGGCCGGACCCGCCACCGAAGACCCCTCGACGCTGCGGACACGGTCGCGACAAACTGCGGCGATGAGGATCGAGGATCAAGCCAGGCGCGAAGCGAGGCGGCCGAGGACACCGATCGCGCGTTCGATTTTGCTGCTCCAGGGAAAACCGCAGCTCAGGCGGATGTAGCTGCGGAAGTCGCCGACGGGCGAGAAGATCGGGCCTGGTGCGATGCTGATGCCGGCTTTGCGGGCCTCCGCGCAGAGTTGCATGGCGTCAATCGTAGGCAGAAGCTCGACCCAGAGTACAAAGCCACCCTGAGGGTTGCTGATGCGGAGTGGTTTGGGAAACTCTGTCGCAATCGCCTCGCGCATTTTCTGGACTTGCTCTCGATAGGTCCGACGAATTCTGCGAAGGTGGTTATCGTATCCTCCGTTACGGAGAAATTCGGCCACAGCCAAGGCGGGCAGCGCGGCGCCGCCCCAGTTTGTGGCGATTTTCAGCTCGACCGATTTATCGTAAAAGCGACCCGGCGAAACGTAGCCGATGCGATAGCCCGGCGCGAGCGTCTTGGAGAAGGAGCCGCAAAGGATCACCAGATTGTCTTTGTCGAGAGCCTTGAGACAACGCGGCCGAGTGCCGTTGTGCTGCAGGTCCCCGTAGATGTCATCTTCGATGATCGGAACCCCGTAGCGTTTGGCCAGGTGCAAGAGAGCGAGGCGATTCTCCTCGGGCATCAGGCTTCCCAGTGGGTTGTTAAAGTTCGGAATCAGAGTCATGGCCGCCACTTTATGTCGGCTGAGAGCACGCTCGGTTTCCTCGATGCTCAAACCATCGCGTGTCGAAGCCGGCACTGCGACCGCTTTCAGCCCGATCTGATTGAGAATGTGGACGAGTCCATAATACGTTGGTGACTCGATAAGAACTGTATCGCCCGGCTTGGTGACCGCTCGCAAGGCAAGATGGACGCCCTCTGTGGCGCCATTGACGATCAACAATTCTTCGCTGCTCAAATGGCAGCCCCAATCCAGCGAGCGCCGGCTGATTTCACGACGGAGTTTGAGGCAACCCGGCACCGGATCGTAGCTGATCGTCTCCGCAGTCTGCTCGCGGGCCAGCTTCCCGACGATCCGAGCGAGCTTCGCGCCAGGAAGCAACTCCGGGCTCGGAATGGCACCGCCAAGGGGCACCAAGTCGGGATTAACCAGATCACGAACAATCGGAATAGAGGGATGGAAGTCGGCCCATGGCACCTTTGAAGTCCGCAGCGAAGCAATGGGTTCGGCCAGCGCATCGGAAAGCCTCGGCTTAACGAAGAAGCCCGACTTAGGGCGCGCCTCGATCATACGCCGATTTTCCAGAACCATATAGGCCTGCAACACGGTAGGAATGCTGACGTTCTGCTGGCCACTCAGGCGCCGCACCGACGGAACGCGATCTCCCGCCCTCAGGCTCCCCGCGGTGATCAGGTCGGCGACATTGTCGGCAACCTGCAAGTACAGTGGCTTCTCCTCCAGCATCGTCACTGCACAGAATAGCACAGCTGCTGAAGCACGGCTATACACAGTTGCTGCTTCTTTGAGGCATAACCGATCTGGCTTCAGGCAAATCTGTACAGGAAAGAAATTTAGTTCTCTGAATCTGTTATTTCCGCAGACAGGTGCGACAATGCAATTTATGACCGGAGCTGTTCTCAACAAGGGGCGGCAGACATTTGCTTCCAGCGCCCAAGGAAGCAGCGGCCTTTCCGCCGGGCTCGCCCCACTTACGGGCACTTCCAAACTGCCACCGACCGCTCCACACGGCGAAGGGTTTATGCGACGAGCGATCCGCTTGGCTTGGAGCGCGGCCCGGAGGAAGACCGAGACGACTTTTGTCGGCGGGTTATATCACCTTCGCAAGGGGATGGTGGAGCGGGCGCATTTTCCGAAAGGGGGAAAGATCACCTGTTGCTCCGGCACCGTCTGGATCACCGCCGATGGCGGCGGCGAAGATGTCGTTCTTTCCTCGGGAGAATTTCGCTGGTTTCGTCCCGGAGGCTGGATCTTGATCGAAGCCATTGCCACGTCGGAAGTCCTCGTGGAAGCTTGACGCTGCGCTCCTGTTGACACCGCCGGGGACCGCACCCATAGTCACGGCCTCGCCGAGCGGAGCACATGGAGAACATTCGCAACATCGCCATTATTGCGCACGTGGACCACGGCAAGACGACGCTCGTGGATCAACTGCTCAAGCAGTCGGGAACGTTTCGCGCAAACCAGAAGATTGATGAGCGGGTAATGGATTCCATGGATCTCGAGAGAGAAAAGGGCATTACCATTCGCTCGAAAAACGCGGCCTTTCGCTGGAACGGTTATCACGTGAATATTGTCGATACTCCCGGGCACGCTGATTTTGGAGGGGAAGTCGAGCGGATCATGAAGATGGTCGATGGCGTCCTTCTGGTGGTGGATGCCCACGATGGACCGCAGGCGCAAACAAAATTTGTCTTGCGGAAAGCCTTGGAAAACGGACTCAAGCCAGTGGTCGTCATCAACAAGATTGACCGCGAGAATGCGCGCCCGCATAAAGTGCTCGACCTGGTCTTCGAACTGTTTCTCGAGCTCAATGCGACGGATGAGCAGCTCGATTTTCCCCATATTTACGCGAGCGCGAAGCAGGGATTTGCCAGGCGGGAGCTCGTCGATCCTAGCCAGACGATGCTTCCGCTCTACGAGGCCATCGCCTGGCACATTCCGCCGCCGAAAGCCTCCGGCGTCGACCACTTCCGATTTTTGGTATCGAATCTTGACTACAGCGATTACCTCGGCCGGATCGCTTATGGGCGAATCGTCAGCGGTCGCGTCGCGGTTGGCCAGAGTGTCGTTTGCTTTCACACCAACGAGAAGAAGACGCGTGCGAATGTCACGGCGGTTTTCAGCCACGAGGGACTCGATAAGGTTCAGGTAGAGAGCGCGAGCGAAGGCGATATCGTAGGCATCGCGGGTTTCGAGGACGTCTTTATTGGCGAAACAATCACCGATTCCGAAGACCGCGAGGCGCTTCCCTTCATCCACATCGATCCGCCGACGATAACGATGAAGCTCTGCGTGAATGATTCGCCGCTCGCCGGGCGGGAGGGAAAGCTCCTGACTGCTCGCCAGATCAAGGATCGTCTCGTTCGGGAGACACGCACTAACGTTTCCTTGCAGGTATCGGAGACCGCAACAGCGGGACATTTTGAAGTGAAAGCCCGCGGAGAGATGCAGATAGCCATTCTTGTCGAGCAAATGCGCCGGGAAGGATTTGAGATTCTCGTCTCCCGTCCAGAGGTGATCTTCGAGCAGGCGGAGGATGGCTCTATTTTGGAGCCCCTCGAGACTCTCTATGTTGACGTGCCCACCGAGAATTTAGGTGACATCCTTCAATCGCTGGCGAGCCGGAAGGGCGAGATCGTCTCCATGCAACACAGTGCCCGCAACGTGCTGGTGGAAGCGATCATCCCCACCCGTGGGCTGATCGGGTTCGAAACTGATCTTGTGAACGTCACCAAAGGACACGGCATCGCCAGCCATCTCTTCAAGGAGTATGGCGCCTACAGGGGCGAGATCCCGAGCCGGGGCAAGGGCGTGCTCGTCTCTATGGAGGCGGGGATCAGCATGGCTTACGCGCTCGATTCCATCCAGGAGCGCGGCAGACTCTTCATAGGCCCCCAGGAGGAGATTTATGAGGGGATGATCGTCGGCGAAAATTCTCGACCCGATGATATGCCTGTGAATCCCTGCAAGGCGAAAAAACTGACGAATATGCGCAGCCAGGGTGAGGGCAAGGGCATCTCGCTCGCGCCACCCGTAATTATGAGCCTGGAGCGATCGATCGAATACATAGCGCCCGACGAATATGTAGAGGCCACACCGAAGTCGTTGCGCCTGCGAAAGAAGATCCTCGATGCTACTGCGCGCAAACGAGCCGCCGCCCGGGTTGCTCCTGCAGCCGAACGGTCCTAAGAGAAGCGCTAATCTAGTCCAAGTCTGATTGGCAAATGAGCAAAAAGATCCCCATCTCAGTGCCGCAGCAACCTTTGCAATCTCCGTTTTCTAGGCTTAGCAGCGCCGGGTTGCCACAGGTCTCGGTAGATTCAGCTCCTCCAAGTGCGAAGAAAAAGTTCCGGGTCGTCTTAAGGCGAGAACGGGCCCAGCGGGGAGGGAAAACCGTTATTGTCCTCAGCCAACTGCCCACCCATCTCTCGCTATCGGAAATCGACGAGTTGGCGCGCGGCGTCCGCCGCGATCTTGCCTGTGGGGGTGCGGTTCGCGGGAGAGAGATTGAAATTCAGGGCGACCAAGCGGGACGTGTCCGGCGCTACTTTGAAGCCTTGGCTTACGAAGTTGTGGGCCCGTAAAGCGGCACGCCGTGTTAGCGAGCGAAAAATTCGCTTATAGTTTCCGGTTGATGTTACGCTTAAGGAAAAGGTAATCAGGAGCGTGGCGCGGCGCAGTAAGAAATCCCGACTCCCCTTGGGAATCATCATCGCCGTTGTCCTGATCGTGGCAGCATTTCTTGGTTCCCGGTTCTTTATCACAACGACCTCGCAACCGTTTCGGACCGCCACGCCGCTGGACGTGGAGACGTATTTGGAGAACGCAAATAGCTTGCGAGGAAACGTATATCGGATGCAGGGCGAGGTGCTGAATTCTCTCGGATGGTCGCCAACGAAAGGACGCCTCATCGCCGTCGGCGTCGACAATGGCAAGCAAGTCGTTCCCGTGTTAGTCACCACCAATTTCAGCCATATCAACATCCAGCGAGGCCAAAAATTTATTTTTCTGCTGGAGGTCGACGACAAGGGTATATTGCGCACCAAAGACATGACGAAAGCATGAAACGCGTTCTCCTCGCTTTATTGAGCTCCGCAGCGTTAGTCGCTGCCCAGGAAAATCCCCCCGCGGAAGCTGCACAGGCTGCCCCTCAACAACAGGTTGCTCCGGCCCCTCAACAACAGGTTGCTCCGGCCCC
>Ga0065705_10002782_pt1 | contig 14425 bp, 9 predicted proteins | sample SwibulcommuniRL2_FD_59092 | JGI IMG/M metagenome (GOLD analysis project Ga0065705, IMG submission 59092) | Bulk soil microbial communities from switchgrass field near Rose Lake, East Lansing, Michigan, USA - RL2 Bulk Soil v2 (version 2) | ecosystem: Environmental > Terrestrial > Soil >...
CGGTGCTGTTCCTCGAGCACAAGCATCTTTATCGACAGGCTTACAACAAGTCGCAGTATCCGACTGACGACTTCATGATCCCGTTCGGCAAAGCGAAGAGAGTTCGCGAAGGCACCGATATCTCAATCATCACGTATGGCGCCCTCGTTCAACGTTCAGTCGTCGCGGCGAAACAGATGGAACAGGAAGGCGTCAGTGTTGAGATCATCGATCTTCGAAGTCTGGTGCCATTCGATTGGGATGCAATCGCTGCAACGGTTAAGAAGACTAATCGCGTAATCGTCGCGCATGAGGATTCGCTCTCGTTTGGTTATGGTGCGGAGATAGCCGCGCGGATTACTGACGAGTTGTTTGAATACCTCGATGCACCCGTGAAGCGCGTTTGTGCGCTCGACACATTTGTTGCTTACGCTCCACAGCTCGAAGACGCGATCCTGCCGCAGGCATCCGATGTCGCCAAAGCGATCGCTGAACTGAAGGCATATTGAGACACGATTGCAAGATTGAACAGGATTGACAAGATTCTGTTAATCCTGAGAAATCCTGTTAATCCTGTCTAAAAGTCCCCTCACCGTACAGGCCTGTATTGTTCCCCTGCGCACATTCACCCGATTTCCTCTGATTCGCTACATCTTTAGCTGGCATAAATCTTGCGCAATTTTCTGCTTAGGTACGCCTCTGAGCGTCTCCCCGACATTAGCTTCCCCCACGTTCGACAATTAATCGCGATTGATTAGACACAAGGGAGGTACAAATAATGGGCAAGCACGTATTGAGGGTCCTCGGCGCTGCGACTCTGACTCTCGCAATTGCCGCGATCGCTCTCGGACAAACGACGACCGTCACCAAGACGGTGCAGAACCCCGACGGCACTTACACAATCATTGAGTATCCCGCTAAGAAAGAAGTATTGGTTAGCCTGACCCCGATCAACGTAACTGGTGCAAAAGGAGTGGCCACCATTCTCCGCGATGACGATGGGACCAGGATCAAACTAAATCTTACTGACGTTCCCGCAGATCTATCTGCGATGACTCTTTACGCGGTCGATGACAAAGGTGTAGTTACTGCTCTCGGTCCGGTCGCTATTTCGAATGGCACCGGAACACTGATGGCATCCACGCCGCTATCGAAGTTCATGCTTGTCGCTTCACCGGAGCCAGCCTTGACCGCATACGATGCGAATACCAAAGTGCTGTTCAGAAGCGCAGTGCCCGAAGGCTTCACGGTGATTCCGTTAACCAGCCCGGCGGGTGAGACTGTGGCCGCAGTAGCGGCGCCCGGAGCAGCGCAAGCGCAAACGACAGTAACGACAACGCCAGGTGCAGTGGTCACCAGTCCAAGCGGAAACACGACGATAGTGGTTCCGATGAAAGAAACCCAAACCACTTACACGGCGCCAATGCTCAATATCCCGGCTTACAAGAAAGGCGACGACACTAAAATCAAAGTAGAGTTCACTGGTGCTCTCCAGGGTACGCGCGCGAATGTTTTCATCACGCCGCATAAAGGTGGAGCAACCGAGGTCAATATCCGTTTCCACGACTTGAAGGAAGCACCTAAGGGTCAGAGCTTCATCGTGTGGGCGGTTTCACCTGACAACCAGTTCACCAAACTGGGTCAAATCGTAAACACAAAGGGCCGCAATGAAGCGGAGATCAAGTCAGAAGTAGCACTGTCGGACTTTGGTCTGGTTATCACGATGGAAGGCGCTGAGGGCGCAATACCGGTTGGACCGGCCGTCGGAACAATCACGATCATTCCGTAAGTGTCCACTTCGTCCACAGATTACACAGACCAAACTCTGTGTAATCTGTGGATTTAACCCTTGTCAAATCCTTCACAAAAACCTTTCAATCCGTGACCATTCTGCGTTAATATGTCTCGCCTGAGCGCTGCGCCTCAGTCTCCCGACAGGGCTCCGAGTGCGAGCCAATCAGCTTTTGCCAATTTGCGACGAACCCTGCCCGTGACCCCTTTCACGCGCCGAAGTTCTCCTTTTTTGTTTCGGGTTAACGACAATGATAAAGAGAAGTTATCTCCTCGTGGTTCCCCTTGTATTGACTCTTCTCTGCGCTAGTGCTGCCAATGCTCATCTGCAGGAAGGTCTGCCAGCCCTCGTAAAGAAAGTAAAACCGGCCGTTGTAGCCATCGCGACTTACGATGCGAGTGGTGAGGCATTGATGACCGGTAGCGGCTTCTTTCTGCGTCCGGGCCAGGTGGTGACGAACCTGCACGTAATACGTGGCGCGGTCAGAGCCGAGATAAAGACTCTCGATGGCAAGGGTAAAGTTTTCCCCGTGAACGGCACGATCGCAATCGATGAGGAAGGCGATCTGGCATTGCTGAGTGTTGACACGCCAACCGAGCGGCCACGAAGCACCGAGTTGGCCAGTGATCTGCCCGATGAAGGCGAGCCAATCTTTGTGATTGGAAATCCGCTCAAGCTGGAAGGCTCGGTGAGCGACGGTATCGTGTCGGCGGTGCGGGAAGTTCCAAACAGCTATCGCATCATTCAAATCACCGCGCCGATCTCGCACGGCAATAGCGGCAGTCCGGTATTTAATCTGAAGGGCCAGGTGCTGGGCGTGGTGACAATCAAAGTCACAAACGGTCAGAACATTAATCTCGCGATTGCGGCAGCCCGCGTGGCCCAATTGACTCCGGGGAAGCTCCAGCCGTTATCTGAACTCGCGCTGAAGGGCAAAGGCGATGTAGCGGAATCGTTGTACAAATCCGGTCTGGATTCGCTCTGGCTCGGGAACTACGACAACGCACTCGGCTATTTCGAGAACGCAGCGAACAAGAATCCCAAGCGCGCTGAAACGTGGGTGCAGGTTGGGTATTGCAGAGTGAAGCAAGGCAAAGCACAGGAAGCTATCCGCGCTTATCAACAGGCACTACAGCTCAAGCCGATGGATGCGGATATTCATAACAAGCTGGGTGATGCTTATTACTATTTGGGTAGGCTTCGCGAGGCGATTGACTCGTACACCGAGGCCGCACGCCTGCGTCCTGACAATGCCGAGACTTTTTACAATTTAGCGATTGCGTATTCAGAGAGCGGAAATCCGAGTATGGCCGCCACCCAGGCGCGCATCCTGCAGAAGCTCGATCCGAAGCTCTACGAGAAGTATCTTCGCGAAACGATGTGAGACAGGAGGCAGGAGCAGTAGTCAGGAGCAGGAGCAGAAGGCAGGAGCAGAAGGCAGGAGCAGAAGGCAGGAGCAGTAGTCAGGAGCAGGAGGCAGAAGCCGTAGCGGACCTGCTCCTGCCTTCTGCTCCTGCTCCTGTTATTCGCCAGTGTGCCCGGTAAACACACCCTCATCCACACTCTTCGGGTCCCCCAGCACCACAAATCGAATATTCTTCATGTACTTCTGCGACACGCGCTGAATATCCGCGGGCGTCACTGCCATCAGGCGCTCGAGGAAACTAACCGAGTTTCTCCACCCACCACCAATCAATTCATACTGCGCCAACTCGCCCGCCTGCGCTGCATTCGTCTCCTGCCCGAGGTAGTAGGTCGTCAAATACTGCGCAATCACGGCGTGAATGTCATCCGGGCCTACGGGTTCATTCTGCAAGCGCGCGATCTCGTTCAACATCAATCGAATCGATTGATTCGCATCAACCGCAGTAACGTATAACCCACCGACATTCGCCGCCTGCGTTCGCAGAAAAGCATCGGGCGCGTACGACAGATTCTTCTTCACGCGAACCTCTTCAAACACACGATCGCGTAACAGTGAGCTCGCAATCCTCATTGGATATATGTCAGGCGACGTTAACGGTGGTGCCGTGAACAATCCCTGAATGTAGTTTGTCTTCAGCTCGCGAGGCGTAACTTCAACCGACGACTTGTCAAACGCCAACTGCGGCATCGCTTGAGGCTTGTAGTTGCCACGCGGCAACTTACCGAAACTCGCCGTCACCAGTTCGCGCACATCGCCGGGATTTAAATCGCCAACGAGCACCAGTAGCAGCCGCGACGTTTCCATCAGTTTCGTGTGGTAACTACGCAGATCTTCGGGGGTCAGCTTTCCGACCGTTTCCGGCGTGCCGTTCGTGTTGTTTAGATACGGATGACCGGCATACGCAACGCGCTCCTGCAATTTTTGCAGGTATACATCCGGATTGTCGGTGTCGTCGCTGAGTGAGACAACNTGACGTTGTTGGACNAGCGCGACGTCTTCTTTCGTAAACGAAGGTCGCAAGGCNACGTCAGTNAAGATCTGCCACGAACGCTCGAAGTGCATACGCGTTGTCGCCAGCGAAAGGACTGAGTAATCGTTGTTGGAACTGCTTCCGATTACAGTGCCCATGCGCGACAATTCCGAGCGCATCCGTTCCCGCGGAAAGTTTGTGGATGCTTCGGTTGCGGCGCTGAGCATCAACGTCTCAATGCCGGCATTTCCCGCGTTGATGTTCGCAGCGCCACCGCGAATGAAGAGTCCGGCAGCGACAGTCAAACTTCCCTCACGCCGTTTCAAAAGCACTTTCAGGCCGTTAACGTCAAACTCACTGACGAGCGCTGCCTGATTTGCTACAACACTCTGAATCGACTGTTGTGCCTGCGCCTGTGGAGTTGCCGGCCGGGTCGTCTGTTGCGCAGGCGAAGAGCCGGCGCCCACCAACAAGATTGCGAGCAGCAACGTTCTGCTGATCATCCATTTCACGCGATTAGACATACCTGATTTCTCTTCCAACTGATTCATAAATTGACTCACTATTGTTGCCGGCGTTTACTGCCCCATTAACTCTTCCGGTGTCATTTTGATCCGCGCTTGCGCCTCATTCGACATTAAAGCGAGGCCGATGTGGGGCTTGCCTTGAATGTAGGTAGTGATGTAGCGATTGATGTCGGCGCGAGAAGTTGCGCGCAGCCGTGGCAGGTAACCGCGGAAATACTCGAGTCCCGTCGATGCCCACCAGAAACTCAGCGTATGCGTGTAGTCGCTCAGCTTCTCACGCGAATAGAGATCGTCTGCTTCGAGAAGTGCTTTGGCGCTCTCGAGCTGTTCGTCTGTGTAGTAATCCTTGTCGTTGAAGTGAGCCACTTCTTCGTACAGGGCTTTGAGTGCTGCTCGTGCTTTATCCGGAGTCGTTTGCGCGACGAGCGAGATCGGTCCGACGTTGCGCTGAGTGTAGTAACTCAGATCGACGCCGGTGACCAAACCTGTATCCACGAGGTTTCGCTGAAACCGTGAATTCGGTTGACGCAGGATGAATGAAAACACGTCGGCAGCGTAAGTCGCCGGATTGTCTTTACCGATCGAAGGACCATGCCAACTGATGTTGAAGATCACGGTCTGCACCGGCTGCTCAATCACTCCACCTTCGCTCTTTGCCAATGCCGGATGTTCGACGAGCGGAAATTCAACGAACGGATCTTTCTCGCGCTTTGGCCAGTCGCCGTAAAACTCCTGCGCCATTTTCATAACATCAGGCGGGTTTACATCGCCCGTCAAAACGAGTGCTGAGTTATTCGGCACGTAGTAGCGCTGTTGAATCAGGCGCATCATGTCGGTGGTTGATCCGCCAACCGTTTCGCGATTTCCGAGTGGGTTTTTACGGCTCGGGTACTTGAAAAACAGCCGGTTGTTCATCTCTTTGCTGAGATAAAAGAACGGATTCGACTCGTTGCGGTCGATCTCGCCAATCACGACCTGCTTCTCTCGACCAAACTCACGCTCGTCAAACAGCGGGTAACGAGTCGCGTCTTTCATAAACTGCATCGCCGTACGAATGTTTGGACTGGTGGTAGTGAAGTAGTAGTCCACCACTTCCTCGCGCGTGGTGCCGTTGTAGGCAATTCCCATTTGTCCGATCGTGCGTAGATAGTCTTCGGCGTTCGCGATGGCACGGTTCTGCTTGAAGAACATGTGCTCGTACAAGTGCGAGAGTCCGTTGAGCTCAGGCGGTTCAGTGTATGAACCGTTTTTTACGGCCAGTTCGATCGTGACGAGTGGTATTGAGTGATCTTCGAGAATGATGACTTCCAAACCATTGGGAAGCACCTGGCTGAAAATCTTCGCTTCGGGAAGACGCGCCGGTGCTGCAACAGGCGGAGCGGCCGTCGTTGGCTTTGCGGCACGCTGCTGCGGCAGAACCCGAGCCGACAACATTGACGGCGACAGAAAAGTTAAAAGAAGTAAAAAGACAAGCGAGCGACGTTTCACTGATAACTCCATATGCTGGAAATTGATGTTAGTCGAGGGGAAAAGGTTATCTTGCCAGTTGAAAATTGTACAGCAAGCGCTCTTGCAAACGGATATTTGGACAGGATCGACAAGATTGTGATCAGGATTTACAGGATTCATTCTGCAAATCTTGTAAAAAATCCTGTTAATCCTGTCACCGCTTTTTACTCACAATCGCGCGTGCTTTTTGACGGAGGGCTGTTCGATAAACTGCGGCATCGGTTCCCGCGGCATTGGATAACCATTGAATTCGTGGGGTGCCGCGTGGGGTAGTTTCGCCGGTCATCTGCATTGAATAGGTGCGTCGATCATTCGGGACAAACAAGATTAACCGCCGAAGACTTCGGTTCTCGGTGGAATCTTTTCCGCTAAACAACAATTCCTGATACCCNTCTTCGTCTGCATCAACAAGCTCNGCGCTCCAACTCGCGTGACTNAACCCCTGCCCGTCGAGTTTGCCTTGAGCGGTTTGNCGAAACTTGCCATCGCGTTTCTGAAGTAGGAGAAAATTGGTCGTNCCTGCTTTTCGTTGACTATTCACAACCACAATCGCCGGTCCCGANTCAGTATCAACGATTTCCAAATCTCCAACGGATCCACGAGCAAACCTCGCCGCGATTTTGCGTGCCTGGTCGAGTGACAACTGTTCGACTGGCGCCGGACTTTCAGATGATGGCGCCACGGCGCCTCCATTTGGCGCCACATCATTGCGCCATGAAACCGGCTGCATGTTGACCTGAGATGCTGCGACTGGAAGAGCCTTAGTCGGAATTCGTGGCTCAGGCGCACTTTCTCCCGTGTATCCCCACGCCAGCAACGCGCCAAAAGTGGTCACCAAAATCAGTGGCGCACCAACGCGAAAAACAAGATTGCGTCCAGCATCAGCAGCCGCCACCATCGCTGAGAGTGGCTCCATATCCGGCACAGTGTCCGTCCGCACCAGACTGCGCTCCAATAACGTTTTTGCCATTGCGGCAGTCCGTGGCCGATCCTCAGGACGTTTGGCGAGGAGAGAGTGAACTGCGAGAGCCAGCGAGCGCGGAATGTCCTGCCTGAGTCTCGGCAAAGGCGGCGCAGGCGCGGTCGCCTGTTTCACCAGTAATGCTGATTGAAGGGGATCGACAAAGGGCGTCCGGCCCGCAATCATTTCATAGACCAACACACCGAGACTGTAGAGATCGCTGCGCGCCCCAACCCGCTGACCCAAACACTGCTCGGGCGACATGTAACGCGGCGTTCCCACCAGTTGACCGGAGCCGGTGCTGGCGTGTGTCGCGGTCGATTCCGCCGATGACGCCAGAACTTTCGCGACACCGAAATCGAGCACACAAACACCGCGCTTGCCCAGCAGGATGTTTGAGGGTTTCAAGTCGCGATGCACAATCCCGATACGATGCGCTTCTTCAAGGACGTCGCAGATCTGCGTCGCGATGCCGACCGCTTTCGAAAAAGAGAACCGCCCTTCGCGAGCCAGCGCCTGCGAGAGTGTTTCGCCTTCGACAAACTCCATCACGATGAAGTGGCGCCCGTCAGGCAGATTTCCGGCGTCGAAGATCATCGCGGCGTTCGGATGGCGCAACTTGGCCATCGTGCGCGCTTCGCGGAGAAATCGGTCGGTGACGTCGGCGTCGCCTGCGAATTCACGCCTGATAATCTTGACCGCAACAGGCCGCTCCAGACCGAGGTGCGTGGCCAGGTAGACCGCACCCATTCCACCCGTGCCGATCTCGCGCTCTATTCTGAATCTGCCGGCGATAAATTGGGGGACATCCATCTGAGACCTTCCTTCGGGTTAAAAGGTCGAAGTCCGATTCTCTTTTTAGAGTGGTTTAGGGGGAAGAGACGTTGTAGTGTAGCACCGAAGGAAATTTTGAGCCACGGATTTTCACGGACTATGGCCGCACTCCGTAGTTTTACGAACCCGACAAGCCATCCATTGTCCGTTTAGGCCTCGCGCGTCGTTGTGACGAAAACCTGATCCCGTATCATTAAAGGAAAGGACGGACCCACCCATGAGCGATTCCCTTGATGCGCATTACAAGATGGTTTTGAAAGGCATCGCTGATGGACGGCTCGTGCCCTTCCTCGGCGCTGGAGTCAATTTGTGCGGTCGCCGCGAAGGTACCCTATTTGAACGAGGTAAGGACCTGCCCAGCGGCGGCGAGTTGGCCAAGCTTTTAGCTGAGGACTTCGGCTACTCATCAGAAGGACAAGAGGTCCAATGTCCCAACTGCCTCGCGAAGCATCGCATCGTGTATCCGCTTGATTTGCTGCGTGTGGCGCAGCACATTGCGGTGATGACTGGCTCCGGTCCGCTTTACGACGAGTTACGCACACTCTTTGACGCCGATTACCCGCCTACGCCTCTGCACACGTTCTTAGCGAGCTTGCCCGCTACTATGCGCGCGAAACAACTGCCGCCTCGTTATCAATTGATCGTCACTACCAATTATGACGACGTGTTAGAACACGCTTTCCAGCAGGCGAACGAGCCGTACGACCTTGTTGCGTACATGGCGGATGGCGAGCATCGAGGAAAGTTCTGGCATTGGTCGCCTGATGGTGCAAACAACCTCGTCGACAAACCCAACGAATATAAAGAGGTGTCAACTGACAAGCGCACTGTCATTTTAAAAATTCACGGCGCGGTGGATCGAGGCACTGGTGAACGAGACAGCTACGTCATTACTGAAGATCATTACATTGATTTTCTCACTCGCACAGACATCTCCAATCTTGTGCCGGTCCTGCTGGCGGCAAAGATGCGCCGCAGCCATTTTTTATTTATGGGGTATAGCCTGCGTGATTGGAACCTGCGAGTGATCCTGCATCGCATTTGGGGTGAACAAAAACTCTCGTATAAGTCGTGGGCCATTCAACTCGATCCGCAGGAATTGGATCTTCGCTTTTGGCTCAAACGCGACGTGGACATCCTTAACACTCGTCTTGAAGACTACGTTGCCGCACTCAACAAGCATGTCCAGGAAATGCCGCAGTCCGGAGGTGTGCAATGACTGAGCAGACACTTCGCGAAACACCGTACAAAGGATTAGTCCCATATTCAGAAGAAGACGCCCCCTTCTTTTTCGGACGTGAAGCGGAGCGAGAAATCATCACCGCCAATCTAATGGCCTCGCGTCTAACGCTGCTTTATGGCGCTAGTGGTGTCGGCAAAAGCTCAGTTCTGCGCGCCGGCGTTGCGCATAATTTGCGGCAACTTGCACAGAAGAACTTGAGCGAGCATGGGGCGCCTGAGTTTGGCGTGCTGGTCTTCAACTCGTGGCGCGACAATCCCGTCGAAGTCATGGAGCGGCGCCTCGATGAGGCGTTGTCGTCGTTGGTTCCTAACGGAACAGACTCACCTGCTGATGGTGTGCGCGAGCTGCCTGAGATTCTGGAAGCGTGGTCCCGAAAACTTGATGGCGACCTCTTTATCATCCTCGATCAGTTTGAAGAATATTTTCTCTATCACGCCCAGGAGGACGGCGATAACTCATTCGCCGTTCAGTTTCCTCGCGCCGTCAATCGATCCGATCTGAGAGTCAGTTTTCTTATCTCGATTCGTGAAGACGCCCTCGCAAAACTGGACCGCTTCAAAGGACGTATCCCCAACCTCTTCGACAACTACTTGCGTATCGATCATCTGGACCGCAACGCAGCTCGCGCCGCAATCACGGAACCGGCTCGAACTTACAACGCGCTGCACCCGGGTTCATCAATTAGCATTGAACCACCGCTCGTGGAAGCAGTTTTGGACCAGGTGAAGACCAACGAAGTCGTACTGGGAGGCGGCGGACGCGGTGTTGTTGAAGCCGCTTCTGATCTCGCTGCTGACGAGCGAATCGAGACCTCGTATTTACAACTCGTCATGACACGCCTCTGGCAAGAAGAAGTCGGCGCCGGCTCGCGCACCTTGCGGGTAGCCACGCTCGATAGTCTCGGCGGCGCAAAACGCATCGTGCAGACGCACGTTGACGCGGTCATGGAAAGACTCGAGCCTGACGAACAACGCACGGCTGCGCAACTGTTTTACTACCTCGTCACTCGCGACGGCACCAAGATCGCGCACACGGTTTCCGCTTTGTCCGAATATACCCGAACAGATGAGACACGATTGACCGGTCTATTGGAGAAGCTGTGCGACAAAGATGCTCGCATCCTGCAACCCGTCGATCCACCACCAGGTCAACCAGATTCACCGCGTTACGAAATACGCCACGATAAGCTCGCGGCGGCGATTCTGGATTGGCGTCGACGTTATGCACAAATGGAGGAGCGAGCGGAGGCCGAGCGACTCGCGATAAAACAAAGGCAAGAGGCCGAAGCCCAGGCCCGAGTTGAGGAGAAAGCCAAATCAGCCGCGCGCCTGCGCTGGCTTTCGATCGCTCTGGCCGTGATGACCGTGTTGGCTCTGGCAGGAGCAGCTCTTGCGTTCAAGCAACGCGGCCTCGCGATCTCAGATGCAAGGGAATCACAGAGACAGAAAGCCATTGCCGAAGACCAAAGCAAGCGGGCCGAGGAACAACGCGTACGGGCCGATGCTCAGTCAGCTCGTGCTACGGATCAGGCTAACCTGGCTGAGAAAGAGCGCCTGCGAGCCAATGAGCAAGCCGATCTGGCGGAGAAGCGGGCCACGGAGGCTGACATAGCTAAAGGTGAGGCCGAAGCCGCGCGCGGTGTGGCCGACATGGAACGCAAGCGGGCTGATCAACAAGCTGCAATCGCGAAGTCACGCGAGCTGGCCGCCGCCTCGAGAAGCAATCTGACCACAGATCCGGAGTTAAGCGTTCTCCTTGCTCTGCAAGCAGTCTCAAAGTTTGCGAAGGAACCTGGCATAAAGGAGACCGAGAAAAAAGAAGTCATCGAAGCCTTGCATGAGGCGACGCAGGCATCCCGAGTTAGGCATACCCTGAAAGGACATACGGAATCGGTTTCGGAAGTAGCTTACGATCCAAATGGGAAATTCGTGATTACTCACGGCGATGATGGCGCAGTGAAATTGTGGGATGCAAAGTCCGGCACATGGGTACGAGACCTTGTCAAAAACGCGGCTGGACTGGGGTACAGAGGAGTGGGGAGGGTGCTGCTGAGCCACCACGGCGGTCGCGTCGCGATTCCAATTGAGGGTGGAGCAGTGGAAGTACAAGATTTGGTTAGCGGCGCGACTGTGTTAGCTGTGCCGAGTGAGGATGAACAGGCTGGAGTCATGGCGTTTGACAAGGATGACTCTATGCTGGCGGTAGCCAACGCGAAAAGTCTGAAGGTGTGGACCCTCGCCACCGGTAAATCACTGGAATTACCTTACGAGCTTCCCCTGACGATCGAGAGTCTAACCTTTAGCGACGGCGGTAAGCGGTTAGTGGCAGGGAGTTGTCCACGAGCCGACCGAGCTGGTTGTACCGTTTTTGAGGCGAGTTCCTGGGATCTGACTAAAGACCCGCAGTCGCCTCAGAGTATTCAAGTGGGAATCGATAATTTCAAGAGGCCGGAAAGAGTCTTCAGCCCGACAGGGGATCGGCTCTTTACGCTAACGAACGACGGAACCGCGAAGTTATGGGACACTACCTCAGCCTCGGACAAAGAATTATTTGATTTCTCAACATCGCATGTCACCTTTCCAGCGACCTTCAGCGACGATGGAAAACAACTCGCCACCTTGTCCGAAAACGGCAGCGTCTTGATCTGGGATCTTAGCGCCGGTCGTTCAACAGCAATGGAAGGCCAGTTTGAAACCAAGGTAACCGGAAAAGCAGATGCGAGATTTTCGAAGGGCCTCGCTTTTAGTCCGAATGGGAAGTTCATCGCTGCTTTTGCTGGAAAGACGGTGGAAGTTTGGGATGTCAACTCCAAAAGACAAGTGATGACATTGTCGGGGCACAAAGATTCGATCTCTAGTGTAGCGTTCACCGCCGATGGCAAATTCATAGCAACTGCCAGCATTGATGGAACAGCAAAGATGTGGGATACAAGTTGGCGCAGCGAGTTATTGGTGTTGACCAGCCCTGATGAATTTTTCGGATTCGACGGTCTTAGATTTAGTTCGGACGGAAAGCGTCTGGCGGGGGTACTTACCAATACGGCGAAAGTGTTGGACGCGAATTCCGGCAAAGAGTTGGACTCGATTTTGTTGCATGTCAACGCGGTCAATTCGTTTGCCTTTAGCCCGGACTGGAAACTTGTCGCCTTCCTTAACGATGACGGTGTGAATATCCGGGACACCAGCTCGCATAACAGTATTTGGTCCGAAGCAAAGGAAGCTGCTTACGGATGTGAAATTGTGTTTAGTCCCAATGGCAAACTTCTTGCCGGCGGCAGGGGCGATGTAGCTTTAGTGTGGGATGTTCAAACCGGAAACGAACTACATGCATTCAAACATGAATCGCGTGTAGCGAGCGTCGCCTTTAGTCCGGATGGTCAGAAAATCGCTACGGGCAGCTCTGATGGGACCGCGAGTTTTTGGGACCTCAAAAATGGGAACGAGTTGGGCACTTTGAAGGGTCAAACTGCCAGCGTATCGCGCGTTTGCTTCAGCCCCGATGGAAAGTATCTCATCACTGCCAGAGAAAACGGTCATGTTGAGATTTGGAATATCTCGACAGGCAAGGAGTTTATGTCTCTCTCCGGTCACAGTGAGGTTGTGAATGACATCACGTTTAGCCGTGATGGGAAGCTCATTGCTACAGCCAGCGATGACGGCACGGCGAAAGTATGGTTGGCAAACACCGGCGAGGAGTTATTCAGTCTGGACAGCCATTCAGGAGTGAAGAGCGCTGCCTTTAGTCCTGACAGGTCGCGCCTGGTTATCACCAACTCTAATGGTGACGCACTGGTTTATACCCTTGACGTTGAAGAACTAATCAACCTCGCTCAGCAGCGAATTTCCCGACGCGATTTAACTGAGGACGAGCGCAAGCGATATTTACACGAAGTGAAGAAGGAGTAGATCACTTATCCAATCCCGGATGTATGCCTGGTACATTCGGGATCCAGAACACCTGCCCGTTGATTTCCAAACTGCGGAGTCCGTGTTTCGGCAGATCTTTTTCTTTCAACCCGAGAAACGTGAAGTGAGGCAGATCGCTCAGCACGGTCTGAAACCAGCCGTGTTTCGCCATGATTTCGCGGATGCGCGGATTCTCAAACTGGTCGACGTCAAACGCCAGCATCGCGATGTGTTGCGACGCGCCGGGCGCTGCGATCGAGTAAAGAATCGACTTCGAGAGGTCCTTACTGAAGTAAATTCCGGTCTTTTCGAGTTCAAGAACCTCAGCAACCTGTTGTGACAACGGCAAACCGCGGAGTCGCGTCACCTGCTCCTGCGTGAGGCGTCCCTGCGCGAGCCAGTAGTCGAGCGCCGGTTCAAAACGCGAGGCCCAGAGGCGAACACTGTCTTCGTAGTTGCGTCTCGCCGCCTCTGAGCCATCGCGCGGAGTAATGTCCAAACCCTCTTTCCGGGCATCTTCGCGGGCTTTTCTCAGTTTCTTCATCGCTTCAGGTTGCAACTCAACCTCATCGAAGCCGATCGTTTCGACGTCCCAGCCCGCATCTTCCTGAAACTTAGTCACCTGCTGTTCGTTGGTGAACACGCAGACGGGCGGCGGAAAGACTTTCTTATCCGCGACGAAGATCGCGCCGTATTCTTCGAGAATTCGCTTTGAAACCGGATCAGACGAAGGACAGATATTCTCGAGTTTTATCTTTCGCTTTTTGAGGGCCTTCGCAAGCGCGTCGTAGAAAGGAGTTGATTCGTTCCCGTCGTTCGATACCCGACTAACGTTAGACGACATTGAATGTGTTGACATATTTTTCGGTACTGGTATCGCTCCGCTTACAGTGCTCCAGACGACGAGCAAAATCAGACTGGTAACCAAAGTGCAACGATGATAGTGGGCGCGGTTTAAGGCGGTCAACCGGGTATCCACAGATTACGCAGATTTTGTAATCTGTGTAATCTGTGGATATGAACACCGCTAAACTCTTTATCGAATTGGTCGCAACCTATCGCAAACATGGATGGGAGTTGCGAAGTGCGCTTTTGCAACCGGCGACGCTTGCGGAGTTTCATGCGGAGGAGGCTGAACTCCTGAGCAAAGTGACGGTTCGAGAAGCTGAATTTGATGCCCTGTGGTTTTCGCGTCCCTCGCACGACAACCGCGAAGCGTGGGAATTACGGCTGCTGGCTCAAACTCAATATGCTTTGTTTGAAACGTTTGAAGCTGACG
>Ga0065705_10003976_pt1 | contig 14423 bp, 14 predicted proteins | sample SwibulcommuniRL2_FD_59092 | JGI IMG/M metagenome (GOLD analysis project Ga0065705, IMG submission 59092) | Bulk soil microbial communities from switchgrass field near Rose Lake, East Lansing, Michigan, USA - RL2 Bulk Soil v2 (version 2) | ecosystem: Environmental > Terrestrial > Soil >...
CTGGGCGGCACGCTGATCCTTAATGTCGTGCTTCTTCATTTTGCTGTAGAGCGTCGGCCGGTACAAGCCAAGAATTTGCGCCGCCTCCTGCTTGTTCCAGTTCGTGCGCTGCAGCGTCTGCACGATTGCCATCTTCTCGATTTCGGCCAGCGTTCGGTGGGGAGGAATGGTGAACTCCTGCGCCGGACTTCCCTCTTCGCGGATCGTCTCGGGGAGATCGTTCGGGGTAATTTCTCCGGTCTTGCAGACAAGGACGGCGCGCTCGATGGCGTTTTCCAGCTCGCGCACATTGCCCGCCCACCGGTTGCGAATCAGCAGATGGTACGCAGCCGGCGAGATAGCCCTGACGGCCTTTTGATACCGCTGATTGAACTTGGCAAGGAAGTGATTGCACAGCAGCGGAATGTCCTCGCTCCGTTCTCGTAACGGCGGCACCCGGAGCGTGATGGTGTTGATGCGGAAGTAGAGATCCTCCCGCAACTTTCCTTCCCGAAGCGCCGTCTCCAAGTCGATGTTGGTGGCGCAGATGAGCCGGAAATCAACGTGAACGATCCTGTCGCTGCCGATCGGCCGGTACTCCCGTTCCTGCAGCACCCGCAGAAGCTTCGTCTGAAGGTACGGCGGCATCTCGCCAATTTCGTCAAGCAATAGAGAGCCGCCTTCGGCCATCTCGAAGAGCCCGACCTTGTCGGTATTCGCGCCCGTGAATGCGCCTTTCTTGTAGCCAAACAGCTCGCTCTCGATGAGGTCCTTCGGGATTGCCGCGCAATTAATCTTGATGAACGGACCCTTGACCCGGTTCGAGTTGTAGTGGATCGCGTTGGCGATCAGCTCCTTGCCGGTCCCGTTCTCCCCCTGGATCAGGATGTTCGCGTCGCTGGCGGCAACGCTCTCGACCAACTCGAAAAGCTCCTTCATCTTTTTGCTTTGGCCGACGATGTTCGCAAAGCTGTACTGGCCGCGGATCTGGTCTTTCAGCTGCTGATGCTCGGCGCGCTCCTGTGTGCGATCGATGGCGCGTCCGAGGATGTTCATCAACCCGTCTTGGCTCACGGGTTTTTCGAGGAAGAAAAAGGCCCCTGCCTGTCCCGCTTCCACTGCACGGGCGATGGTTCCTTGGCCACTGATAACGATTACCTCCGGGGACGGATCGATTTCCTTCAGCCGGCGCAAGAGTTGGACGCCGTCAAGGTCGGGAAGCATGAGGTCGGTGACGACCACATCGGGGCGCCACTGCTTGAAGATCTCCTCCCCCCGAGTTCCGATCAGCGCCGTGCGGACTTCGTAGCCTTCAGCTTCGATGACCATCTTCAACCACTCGGTCATCGCCGGCTCGTCGTCAATCGCGAGGACGCGGCGGCGCCGTTTGCTTGCGGTGGAAGAAGAAGGCTGACTTGCCATGCGTCACGGAATCACTGCGACGGGCGCCAAGACCGGCCCCGCCACGTCTGCGAATCATACAAACATCGGAGCACCGAACTCAAACCGTACATTTTGTAAAGATTTCATGCAGTTGAGATGCGCTCAATCCTATAATGCCCGACGGGATGGCGCACTCGGAAGACACCCGGAACAATACTGACGAGGCTGCGGCCCTATCAGACCCGCCCCGGAACTGTGCGCCAGCCAGCGACTCCATGCTGTGCGAGCGCTGCGGCAAGGCGGAGATGTACCGGATGCACGCCGTCTGGCGCTGCCCGGAGTGCGGGTTCAAGACGGACTGTTGCGGCTGGTGATGGATAGGATTTCCTCCAAAATCCGCACAGACAGCACGGAATTCAAGACGAATCGAGACAAGACGACGGCCGCCCTTGCGCAGCTTCGCGAGCGGCTGGCACAGGCACGCGAAGGCGGCGGCGCTCGCTACCTCCAGCGGCACCGCGAGCAGGGCAAGCTGCCCGTGCGCGAGCGGATCGACTTGCTCCTCGACGACGGTTCGCCGTTTCTCGAGCTGTCGCCGCTGGCCGCNTGGGAAATGTATGACAACGAAGCGCCCGGCGCGGGTCTCGTGACGGGNATCGGCCGCGTCATGAGGCAAGAAGTGCTCATCGTGGCCAACGATGCGACAGTCAAGGGCGGCACCTATTACCCCATCACGGTAAAGAAACACCTCCGTGCGCAGCAGGTCGCGCTCGACAATCGTCTGCCCTGCATCTACCTGGTGGACTCGGGTGGCGCGTTCCTGCCGCTGCAGGCGGAGGTTTTTCCCGATAAGGAGCACTTCGGACGGATCTTCTTCAACCAGGCCCGAATGTCCGCGGAATCGATTGCGCAGATTGCTGTGGTGATGGGGTCGTGTACTGCGGGTGGCGCCTACGTCCCGGCAATGTCCGACGAAACAATCATCGTCAAGGGTACCGGGACCATCTTCCTCGGCGGACCGCCGCTCGTCAAAGCCGCAACAGGTGAAGACGTGACGGCGGAGGAACTTGGCGGCGCCGACGTTCACACGCGGCTGTCAGGAGTCGCCGATTACCTCGCCGAGGATGACCCTCACGCGCTGCGGCTGGCGCGAACGATTGTCTCCACCCTGAACAGTCGGAAGACGCTCCCGTCCGATGTCACCGAACCAGAAGAACCGACGTATGACCCGCAGGAGCTGTACGGCGTTGTCAGCGCAGACGTCCGAAAGCCATATGACGTCCGGGAAGTCATTGCGCGGCTCGTGGATGGCTCGCGGTTCGATGAGTTCAAGGAGCGCTACGCTCCGACGATCGTCACCGGGTTTGCGCGTCTGCATGGCCTGCTCATCGGGATTGTCGCCAACAACGGGGTGCTGTTTTCGGAGTCGGCGCTCAAGGCAACCCATTTCATCGAGCTGTGCAACCTGCGCGGCATCCCGCTGGTTTTTCTGCAGAACATCACTGGATTCATGGTCGGGAAGCAATACGAGCGCGGGGGCATTGCCAAGGACGGCGCCAAGATGGTGCACGCGGTCGCCAACTCCGTGGTGCCGAAGTTCACCGTCATCATCGGCGGGTCGTTCGGCGCGGGCAACTACGGGATGTGCGGGCGTGCATACGAGCCGCGCTTCCTCTGGATGTGGCCGAATGCGCGTATCTCGGTGATGGGCGGCGAGCAGGCGGCCGGCGTGCTCGCGACGGTCAAGCGCGAGCAGTTCTCACGAGAAAGCAAGACGCTCAGCCGGGAAGAAGAAGAGCAAATCCGGCAGCCGATTCTCGACAAGTACGAACTTGAAGGGTCGCCCTACTATTCGACGGCGCGGCTGTGGGACGACGGCATCCTGGACCCGGCACAGACGCGCAACACACTGGCGCTCGCGGTGTCGGCCTCATTCAATGCGCCGATGCCACGGCCCCAATTCGGCGTATTCCGGATGTAGAACCACGAAGGCCTTTGGCAGTCACGAAGCCCACGAAGTGAAATATTCTTTTGGCTTCGTGGACTCCGTGTCTGCCGCGACAGCGGCCTTCGTGGTCTAACGTGGCCTACCAAACTATCCAGACTCGCCGCGATAGCGTCGTCGAATACCTCACGCTCAACCGCCCTGACGTCCGCAACGCATTCAACGAGCAGATGATCGCCGAATTGACCGCGTGGGCCGCTGCCATCAATGCGGACGACGATGTGCGCGTTGCCGTGGTGGGAGGCGCGGGCAAGGTGTTCTCGGCTGGTGCGGATATCGCCTGGATGGCGAAAGCGCTCGAGTACACGCACGACGACAACGTGCGCGATGCCAACGCCGCGGCTCGGATGTTCGCCGCGCTGGATACGTTGCCTGTGCCGCTCATTGGGCGCATCCACGGCGCCGCACTCGGCGGCGGCTCCGGGCTCGCAGCGGTGTGCGACGTTGTCGTTGCAGACGAGGATGCGGTGTTCGGCTTCACCGAAGTGAAGCTCGGTATTCTCCCCGCGGTCATTTCGCCCTATGCGGTCGCCAAGATCGGCCGGTCGGCGGCACGCGAGCTGTTCCTGACGGGCATGCGGTTCAATGCGCTCCGCGCGAAGGAGATTGGACTCGCTCATGCGGTTGTTCCGACGAATGAACTCGACACGATAACGGGCATGTATGTGAACGAATTCCTCAGCAGCGCGCCGGATGCGATCGCCACGGCGAAAGCGCTCATTCCGCGCGTCTGGGCCCGGGGCGCATCCGATGCCGCAGGCCTCACGGCGGAAGCGATCGCGGCGCAGCGTGTGTCGAAGGAGGGACAAGAAGGACTTCGCGCGTTCCTCGAAAAACGGAAGGCACGTTGGAACGTCAGCCGCTGAATCGAATTCTGGTCGCCAATCGCGGCGAGATCGCCATCCGCGTCATTCGGGCCTGCCGTGAGCTGGGGATTCCATCGGTCGCCGTTTATTCGGATGCGGATGCGCGTGCGCCGCACGTGTTCCTCGCAGATGAGGCGATCCGCATCGGGCCACCGTCACCAGCCGAAAGTTATTTGTCGATTTCCGTAATTCTCGATGCCGCGCGCAAAACTGGCGCCGATGCGATTCATCCCGGCTACGGATTTCTCTCTGAGAACGCGGAGTTCGCATCGGCGTGTGAGCGGGCGGGTATCAGGTTCATTGGGCCGCCCGCGGCGGTCATCGAGCGCCTTGGTTCGAAAATCGCCGCACGCGCAATTGCGCAGCAGGCTGGCGTCGCTGTCGTTCCGGGTGAAACGCCGGTAGACCAATCCTCCGATGCGATCGCGGCCGCGGCGCGCCGCGTTGGCTTCCCGCTCCTGCTGAAGCCGTCGGCCGGCGGCGGCGGGATCGGCATGAAAACAATTCGAGACGAGCGAGGACTTGCTGCGGGCATCGAACAGGCACGCCGCGAAGCGATTGCGGCGTTCGGCGACGGCACGCTGTACGTCGAGCGGCTCATCGAACGGCCGCGGCATGTCGAGATCCAGGTCCTCGCGGACAACCACGGGACCGTGCTGCACCTCTTCGAACGTGAATGCTCGATCCAACGCCGCCATCAGAAGGTGGTTGAAGAAACACCGTCTCCGGCGCTGAACCCCGTGCTCAGGCAGCGGATGGGCGAAGCGGCAGTGGCGCTGGCACGTGCGGCTGGGTACCGGAACGCCGGCACAGTGGAGTTTCTGCTGGAGGGAACCGGCGATCGGGCGTCGTTCTATTTTCTCGAGGTCAACACCCGNCTGCAGGTCGAGCATCCGGTTACCGAACGGGTCACNGGCGTGGATCTCGTCCGCGCACAAATCGCCATCGCCCGAGACGAACCGCTGCAATGGCGGCAGGATTCGTTGACACAGCGGGGACATGCCATCGAAGTTCGCGTCTACGCGGAGGATCCGGCGAACAACGATCTCCCTCAGGCAGGGCGGGTACTGCTCTACCGGGAACCTTCGATGCCGGGCATCCGCATCGACTCGGGCACGTATGAAGGAGGCGAAGTCAGCGTCCACTACGATCCGCTGATCGCGAAACTCATCGCCGACGGCCAGACGCGCGAGATCACGCGGCGACGTGCGATCGACGCACTTCGGAGCTACCCCATTCTCGGCATTCGCACGAACGTCACGTTTCTCATCGAAATCTTGGAACACCCGCGTTTCATCAGCGGCGACATCGATACAAGGTTTCTCGACACCGAAGGCAAAGAACTACGCGCCCGCAGCGCGCCCGACGTTCCGGCCGAAGCGATGGAGGTGGCGAGCCTCCTCCGCTCGCGCGTGACACGCTCGGGCGAGGCGGCCGCCGAGCAAAGGGACCCTTGGGAAACGCTACGGGGTTTCCGTGGTTGAAGCGCTTGGCCATGGCCGGTTTCTCGTCTCCCGCAGCCAATTGTCGGGAGCCGGAAGGCGAATTGCCTACGCCGTAACAGATACAACGCAAACGTGGATTTTCATTGACGGGCGTACGTACGTCGTCGAAGACGACGACCGCGACGGGAGCGTTCGCGCACATGCAACCGATGACCAGATGGCGTTATCGGCGCCGATGCCGGCAACAGTGGTCGCCATCGACGTCACGCCGGGCCGGGAGGTTGCGCCCGGCGATCTGCTGGTCATGCTGGAAGCTATGAAGATGGAGCTGCCCATCAGGGCACCGCGCGCGGGACGCGTGAAATCAGTCGCGTGCCGCGAGGGCGAACTCGTGCAACCCGGCGTGCCGCTCGTCGAGATGGATTGAGCCTCACCTACAATCAAAGAGATGGAACGCGACCTCGCCGTCCTCCTGACCGAACTGATCGAAAAGGTCGGACTGCTTCGTCGCGACTTGAAGCAGAAAGGCGACCTCGAGAAGTACGAAGCGCGGCTGGCAAGGATCGACCAGAAGTTCTCGGCGCTCACCGAAAAAGTCGCAGTGGACGATCCCGAGCTCGCCAAGACGCTCCGCACCGCGTGGCAGATGCCCGCGCGCAGCCTGGCGTTTCGTAATGCCGAATATCAGAAACCACGAGGGCCTGGCGGCGATCACGAAGATCACGAAGAGAAATAAGAGTGTTCGTGGTTATCGATCCCACGCCCCCGCCGCCCACTCCAGGAATTTCTTCTCGGGCCAGTAATTGACGATGCGCGCCTGCGGAATGCCCGCGAGCTTCGCGTGTGCAATGGCGATGTCGGCGAAATCCAGCTCCGGATGTGAATGTGCGTCGCTGTCGAGCGCGAAGATGCAGCCCTGCTCGAGTGCCTGCGCCGCGAGCTCGTAGGGTATGTCCTGTCGCGCCCAGGAGCCGTCGATCTCGATCGCCACCTGACGTCGAGCAGCGATCCCGAACACCTGTGACCAGTCGGCGCGGACGCCAAGCCGCATGTTGAACACACGTCCCTGCGGATGGCCGAGAATCGCGACGCCAGGTTGAGAAACGGCGGCAACCATGCGATCGGTCTGATCGAATCCCTTGCGGAGCGCCGAATGCGGCGAGGCAACGATGTACTCGAACTGCCGCATTTCGTGTGGCGCCATGTCAATGTTGCCGTCGGCGAGGATGTTCGCCTCAATCCCCTTGAACAGCCTGAAGCGGCCGACAAACTTCTGGTTCAACGCATCGATTTCGGCGTGCTGCTCGACCGCGCGCTCCATGCTCATGCCACCAGCGATGCTGAGACCGTAGGAATGATCCGTGATTCCGGCGCACGACCATCCGCGCTCGAGACAGGCGTTGATGATCGATTCGAGTGTCTCGGCTCCATCGCTCCAAATCGAATGCATCTGGAAATCGCCCCGATACTTCGCTCGCGACGGCGATCCTTTGCGCGACAGAATCTCCTGAACAGCGGCGCGGCTCAGATAGAGTCGGCGCAGGTTGTGGAGCCGGGCAACCTCTTCTTCCTTACCGGATTCGCGGACGGCGCGTTCGACAAACGCAGAGCGGCCGTCGACGATGAGTTCGCGGGCGATGCGATCGGTCGTCGGACCAATTCCCGGAATGGCCTTGAAGGTGTTCGCGGTCACAAGTGGCGTGATGTCGCGATCGATCCGCAGCACTGCCTTTGCCGCACGCTTGTAGCCGAACGCGCGCTGACTGTCGCCCGCAATCGCCGCCATGTCGTACAGCACGCTCGCCAGCTCGAGATTCACATCCCGCATGCGCCACTGTCTTGATATATCACCTGCCGCCAGCAATGCCTGACCTTTGGGCATTACCCGGAGCTATCTCTCGCTGACGCACGCCTTCTTGCAGAGGATTAACTCGCGAAACTGGCGAAGAGTTTGAGCAAGGGTCTCCTTACCTCCGCGAACGAACCCGAAACGATGCGCCGTCGAGAGCAGGTGCTCTTCGAGCTGGCCAAGCGCAACAAGGCCGATGTGGCCGAGACGTTCCGCGCCATCACCGAGGCGGCGGCGGTGGCCCTCGATATCGAACGGACCAGCATCTGGCGGTTGCTACCCGACAGAGACGCGATCGTGTGTGAGGACGACTTCGTTCGCACCCAAAATCGACACACCGCCGGCGACATGCTGGGAGCGCGTGACTGCCCGAGCTATTTCTCCGCCATCGCCGAAAACCGTGTCATCGCGGCGCACGAGGCGCGCACCGACGCCCGCACCCGCGAGCTGAGCACACCCTATCTCGACGTGCGCGGCATCACGTCGATGATGGACGTGCCCATCTGGCACAAGGGGCGGCTCTACGGGGTCCTCTGTCATGAGCACGTCGGACCCGCGCGACGTTGGACGAGTGACGAGGAAACGTTCGCTGGCAACCTGGCTGACCTCGCGTCGCTGGCGCTCGAGGAAGGCGAGCGACGCGAGGCGGAGCGACGCTGGGACGCGGTGGTGAATACCATCCAAGAGGCGGTGTTCGTCTTGGACGGCGACGGTACCATCGTGCAGGCCAACCCATTGGGCGCACGCATGATCGAGCGCGCCGGCGGGGGCACAACTCTGGCCGAACGAATGGAGCTGGTCGAGTTCCGAGACGAGCAAGGGCGCGTGATCCCAGCCGACCGGACGGGTGGAAGGCGTTCGTTGAGGGGAGAGATCGTTCGCGGGGAGATCAACCACCTCGTCTTCAAACGCACCGGCGAGCGAAGGTCGTTTCGCATCACGAGCGCGCCGATGCGGAACGGCGATCGCATTCACAGCGTCGTGGTCGTGCTGGCGGACGTGACCGAGGAGGTGGCCTTCGATCGTCTGAAGCGCGACGTGTTGGCCGCGCTGGCGCACGAGTTCAAGACACCGGTCGCGATCGTCAAGGGATACGCCCAACACATGAGCAAGCGCCCCGATGCGAGCCCGGCCGAGCGTCCGATGTTGGATGCCATCGAGCGGGCGTCGAACCGGTTGCAGAGGCTGATCGACGATTTGATCGAAGTATCGGGCATCTCCCTCGGGCGGCTGGTGCTCTACCGAGAGCCGGTGGAGCTCACCGCGATGCTGCGTTCAGTGGTGCGCTGGGCAGCGTCAGCGGCGACTCACCACCGCCTGGTCGTGAACGCGCCTGAGGCTGTGGCGGTGTCCGCGGATCTCCCCCGCCTCGAACAGGCCGTCCGGCGGCTCGTGGATAATGCAATCCGGTATTCACCTCCCGGCAACGTCGAGATCGACGTCGCGCTGTCGGACAACCACGTCGTGATCTCGGTTCGCGACCGAGGAATCGGAATTCCGGCGGACCAAAAGAGTCGCATCTTCGAGCTGTTTTTTCGCGCTCACGCCGGGACCCCACACGACATCGGGGGGCTCGGGATCGGGCTCTTCTTGGCGCGCGAGATCACGATCCGTCACGGGGGAGCGATGTGGTTCGAGAGCGAGGAAGGAAGGGGCAGCACGTTCTACATGCGCCTTCCGCGCGCGGAGGTGCCGTGAAGAGCACCGGCGGGATTCTCGTCGTCGACGACGACCCCGATCTGCGCGAGTTCCTCCGGCTCATGCTCACTTCGATGGGCTTCGAGGTGACCAGCGCCGCGAACGGCCGAGAGGCACTCGCCGTCATGGAAGGTCACGACCCCGATCTGATTCTCCTCGACATGAAGATGCCGGTCATGAACGGTTGGGAGTTCTGCCGCGCCCTCGAGGGCCGCGACGCGCGCCCTCCGATCGTCGTGCTCACCGCCGCCCCCGATCCGGCCGCCCGGGCCGGGGAGGCGCACGCCGACGGCTGGCTCGGCAAGCCGTTCGAATACGACGACCTCGAGGCGACCGTCCGTCGGTTCGCGGCGCGTCCGGCACGATGATCTTTCGCGCGCAATTCCGAGACCCTCCAGCTGCTGATATACCATTTCGTTTTCTGGTTGGTGGTTGGTGGTTCGTGGTTACGACGAACGCTGAACTACTAACCACCAACTACTAACCACCAACCGATTGGAGCGCACAGATGGCATCGTTTGCGAGACACGTGGATGTGGAGTGGAACGGCAACCTGATGGAAGGTAACGGCACCGCGAAGGCGGGAACGGGCGCATTCACGTTGCCCGTCACGTTTCCGAGCCGCATCAACGAAACCGGTGACGGCAAGACAACGCCAGAAGAGCTGCTCGCCGGCGCGCATGCCGTCTGTTACGCAATGGTGCTCGCCAACACGATCGGCAAGCAGGGCGGAAAGGCCCGCCGCATCCGCGTGACCTCGACGGTTACTGGCGATCGCAGCGANGCAGGCCTGAAGGTCGTCTCATCGGCNCTCAAAGCCGTCGTCGANGGCCTCGAAGGAATCGACCGCGCCGGGATCAGCGAGNTGGCGCAGAATGCGGAAAAGGGCTGCCCGATCTCGAACGCCATCCGCGGCTCTGTCTCGATTTCAGTAGACGCATCAGCGTCCTGATCCGCCAGTGGAACCGCGAAGGCCTGTGGCGCGCACGAAGTGGCTGCCGGTGGCCTTCGTGGTGATCACGGCGACGATTCCGATCGCCGCGCAGTCGGTCTCCTCTGAAGGGTTCAGCGTCAACTATCTCGATCGCAGCGTTGACGCCTGTACTGACTTCTATCAGTTCGCATGCGGCAACTGGCTCTCCGCCAATCCGTTGCCGCCTGATCGCTCGCGGTACAGCCGGCTGAACGAGCTCGCGGATCGCAACGCCCGCATCGTCCGCGACATCCTCGAGAACGCGGCGTTCACGACCTCGCCCCGGACGCCCGACGAGCAGAAGATTGGTGACGCCTACGCCGCCTGCATGGATCAGAAGACGATCGAGGCGCGGCGCGCGACGCCTGTCGAACCGTTGCTTCGCGAGATCGATGCCGTCAGAAACCGTGAGCAGTTGATTCGGCTTGCGGCCCGTTTCAGCCATGACGGCTTCCCGTCATTTCTCACGCTTGGCTCCGCACCAGACGTGCACGATTCGAGCGTCTTCATCGCGGTCCTCGGTCAGGGCGCGATGGGGCTGCCCGATCGTGATCTCTTCCTGAAAGACGACGAGCGTTCGACGATGTTGCGACGCGAGTACCAAGCGCATGTCCAGCGGATGTTCGAGCTCGTCGCCGCTACCCCGCGATCTCCGGGGGTAAGGCGCGTCCTTTCGGACGCGCCGGCAAATCTCGCACGCGCCGTCATGGACATCGAGACAACGATCGCGCGCGCGACGATGGACCGCGTCGCCTTCCGTGATCCGCGGCGTCGCGACAATCCAACCACGGTCGCTCAGCTCGCCGAAATCGCGCCGAACATCGATTTCACGCTCTATTTCCGCGGGACGGGAGCTCCGACGTTTGCGCGTCTCAACCTGCTGAACCCGCAGTACCTGCGCGACATCAGCGCCGCGCTCGCCACGATACCCCTCACCTCGTGGAAGGCATACATGAAGTGGCGGGCGCTCGACGAAATGGCCTCGCTGCTGACCGGGCGCTTCGAGCAGGAGCAATTTCACTTCAATAGCGAGATTCTCAGCGGCCAGAAGGAAATGCGGCCGCGCTGGATGCGCTGCAGCGACGCAGCCGCTGGACAGCCGGGCGCCGACGCGCTTGGCGAGCTGGTCGGAAAGATCTTCATCGAGCAGCGATTCGGTGCGGACGCGAAGGCGCGGATGGACGAACTGATTACGGCGCTCCAACGATCGCTCCGGCAGACGCTCAGCGACGTCGACTGGATGAGCACCGAGACGCGGGACCGCGCGCTGGCCAAGCTCGACGCAATGCGGAGAAAGATTGGCGGCACCGACAAATGGCGCGACTTCAGCGGTGTGACGATCCGCCGCGATGACTATGCGGGCAACGCCATCCGCATCGCAGCGGACGACAGGCAGCGACAGTTCCAATGGATCGGCCAACCCGTCGATCGGACGATCTGGCTGATGACTCCGCAGACCGTGAATGCGTATTACGCCCCACCACTCAACGAGATCACGTTTCCGGCCGGCATTCTTCAACCGCCGGTGTTCGACGCCGCCATGGACGATGCGGTGAACTTCGGTGCGGCGGGCGCGATGATCGGCCACGAAATTACGCACGGTTTCGACGACAGCGGCCGCCGGTTCGATGCCGCCGGCAATCTCATGAACTGGTGGATGCCGCGCGACGAGGACGCGTTTCGGGAACGCGCCGCATGCGTCGCCGCACAGTACAGCGACTATTCGTCACTGCCTGGCGTGAAGCTGAACGGAGAGCTCACGCTCGGAGAGAACGTCGCCGACAACGGTGGAGTGCGGATTGCCTACTACGCGCTGATGGAACTGCTCGCCCGGAAAGCTCCGCCACCGCCAATCGACGGCTTTACACCGGAGCAGCGGTTCTTCATTGCCTACGCGCAGGTCTGGTGCGAGAACGCGACCGATCAGGACTTTCGTCGGCGGGCACAGGAAGACGTCCACTCGTCAGGCCGCTGGCGTGCCAATGGCGTACTGCAGAACATGCCGGANTTCAGGAAAGCCTTCGGTTGCAAGGAGGGTACGCCGATGGCGCCTGTTAACGCTTGTCGGGTGTGGTAACGGTGCCCTCCCCGATCGTGCGAGCCATCGGAAAGACATATTCGAAGATCGTCTCGGCGATGTAACGCGCACCTGCTGCATTCGGGTGCACCCCGTCGTCCGAGATCAGATCAGGATTGCCGAGCACCCCGTTCATCAAGAACGGAACGAGCGTCACGCCGTAGGTCGCCGCCAGATCTTCGTACATCTGGTGGAACGCAATCGTGTACTGCCACCCCTGCAGCGGCAACGCTTCCATCGCACAGAGCACCACCTCGATGTTCTGCGCCTGCGCCGCCATGATGATCTTCTCCAGATTCGNCTTGACGACNGGAACCGGAACACCACGCAGCCCGTCGTTGACGCCGAGTTCGAGAATCATGATCTGCGGATGCTCCGTGAGCGCGCTGTCGAGACGACGCAGCGCCCGCGTCGTGGTGTCGCCCGACACGCCGTGGTTCACGACGGTGGCAGGCAGTCCCTCGGCTTTCAGCTTCGCCTGCAGCACGGACGGGTAGGCGTCCTTTGACGGAAGGCGATGGCCGGACGTCAGACTGTCGCCGAAGGCGACAATCTTCACGGGAACGGACTTCGCGCCGGCCGCCTCAGCGGGAATGGCGGCGATCAGCGCGAAGAAAACAAGAACAGCAACCACCGGCAATCCAGTGTAACAGGCGCTAGTCCTTCGGCCCCTCGACGTGGAGCGTCAGATACCGCTCGTAGCCCATCTCCTTGATTTGATGGACCTGCGCCTCGAGCCAGTCCACATGTTCTTCCTCGTCCTTGAGGAGCTTCGAAAACAGCTCACGCGACTGATCGTCGCCCGCCTCGCGCGCGGCCTGAACGGCTTTGTTGTACATGGCGACGGCGTTGACCTCGAGCGCGAGGTCGGCTTCGATCTGCTGCTGCACGTTGCCGCCGACGTTCAGATCCAGATATTCCATTTTCGGCGTCGAGTCGAGAAACAGGATGCGTTCGATCAACGCCTCCGCATGCTTCATCTCGTCGATCGATTGTTTCTTGATGTAGTCACCGAGGCCGTGATACCCCCAGTTGTGGCACATCTCCGCGTGCAGGAAGTACTGGTTGATGGCCGTCAATTCCTCACGAAGCGCTTCGTTCAGGTGCTCGATGACTTTCGCGTTTCCACGCATTCAATCCTCCAGGTAGACGTCAGACAGCTAGAGGAATCATAGTAGCCCGATGGACATTCCACAGCGTCCCCTCGGCGCCACCGGCGTGTACGTGTCGGCGCTCGGTCTCGGCGGCTATCACATTGCGATGGCCAGCTCCGATCGCGAAGGCATTCGCATCGTGCACGCAGCCATCGATGCCGGCGTCACGTTCATGGACAACGCCTGGGAGTATCACGACGGCAAGTCAGAACAAATCATGGGCAAGGCCCTCGCGGACCGTCGTCACCGCGTGTTTCTGATGACGAAGGTCTGCACGCACGGCCGCGACAAACGGGAAGCGATGCGGCAGCTCGAGCAGTCGCTTCGCCGCCTCAAGACGGACTACCTCGATTTGTGGCAGATCCACGAATGCGTCTACTACAACGATCCCAATCGCCACTTCATGCGCGGCGGCGTCGTCGAAGCGCTCGGAGAGGCTAAGCGCCAGGGAAAGGTGCGCTTCATCGGATTCACGGGACATAAGGATCCTCGTATTCACCTCGAGATGCTGGCGCACGACTACCCGTTCGACACGTGCCAGCTGCCGCTCAACTGCTTTGATAGTTCCTTCGAAGACCGCTCGTTCGAGCGGCAGGTGCTTTCCGAACTGCTCCGCCGCAGGATTGCGCCTATCGGTATGAAGAGCCTTGGCGGCGAAGGCCGTCAGGTGAAACAGAAGGTGATCACAGCACAGGAAGGACTGCGCTACGCCATGAGCCTTCCCGTCGCCACGACCGTGAGTGGGATCGACTCGATGAAGGTGCTGCGGCAAAACCTCAAGGTGGCGCTCGGCTTCAAGGCGATGTCCGAACGACAGATGAACGCGCTGCGACGTCGTGTCCAGGAGGAGGCAGCGGATGGGCGCTTCGAGCTGTACAAGACCAGCGCGAAGATGGAGGGACCGATCGGCCGCAAGCAGCACGGCTTCCCAGACGAACAGGAACTGTCGGCGTAGGGGCCGACCTGAAGGTCGGCCCCTACGATTCGGTGGGGT
>Ga0065705_10104484_pt1 | contig 14419 bp, 15 predicted proteins | sample SwibulcommuniRL2_FD_59092 | JGI IMG/M metagenome (GOLD analysis project Ga0065705, IMG submission 59092) | Bulk soil microbial communities from switchgrass field near Rose Lake, East Lansing, Michigan, USA - RL2 Bulk Soil v2 (version 2) | ecosystem: Environmental > Terrestrial > Soil >...
GGCGGGTGCGCCCGCCGCCGCGGCCAAGGAAACTGAGCAGGTGTCAGCAGATCCAGCGTTGCGAAAGCGATTCCAATCGTCCGGTGACGATTTGAAGTCGGAGTTGCAAGACCTAGTAAAAGAAAACCCTGATGCCGCGGCCAGCGTGCTGCGGATGTGGATTGGCGACGCTGTCTGAACACTATGGCCAAACTCTCTCCCGCCATTCGCAAAGCGGCGATACTCGTCTCATCGCTCGACGACCTCGCAGCCGAGGCTCTCCTGGAAATGATGGGGGCCGACATGGCCGCTCGAGTTCGCAGCGCCCTCGTCGAGCTGGATGACATTCCCGCGGTGGAACAGCAGGCGGTATTGGCAGAGTTCCTGGCCGGACGTAAGTCCGCGGGGCCAACCATTGAGGCCAATTGCCGCAACGTGGAACTTGCGGTCGGTGACGAGCAACGGGGCGGGGCAACTTCGGCCGTACAGCGGACCACCGATGAGAGCCAGCAGCCGTTCGTCTTCCTCGCGCAGGTTCCGCCGCGCGAAGCGGCTGGCGCGCTGGCCCGCGAAAGCGCCCAGACGATTGCCGTCGTCATCGCACGGCTTGATCCTGCGATTGCGGCTGGTTTACTGGCTCACCTGCCGCCGGAACTGGCGACGGATGCCTTGGAGCGGATGGCCTCGCTCCAGCAGCCGGCAGCGGATGTATTGGCAGAAATCGGGCAGCACTTGCGGCTGGAGCTGGCGCCGCACCTGTCGCCGAGCGGGCGGCCGGAATCGCTGGCCGCGATGCAGGCACTCTTGGGCGAAATGGATGTGGACGCGCGCGACCGCGTCTTGGCTGGGTTGCGCCGACGCAACGGGCGGCTTGCCCGGCAATTGGGCTACGAGCGATCCCAGAGCACCGATTCCAGGACCCGTTATCGCATGGAGTCTGCTGTTGCCGACGGTCGCTTGCCGTCGCGCTCCCCTGCCCCGCTGGTCGAATTTGAAGACCTGCTCATGTTCAGCGACGAAACATTGCGGCGAGTGTTTGCCGCTGCCGATCCGGCGGTGGTCATGCTGGCGCTGACCGGCGCCTCGGAATCGCTGCTCGCTCGCATCTTGGGACGGCTCCCGGCGGCGGATGCCGCAATGCTCCGCAAACGACTGAATCATCCGGGGCCGGTTCGCCTTTCAGATATCGAGACTGCACAGGACCAGCTAGCCGCCATCGCCCGCCACCTAGCCGAGCAGGGTGCCATCGTCGTGCCCAGTTCCCGCCACTTTGCTGCTGCAGCATGAGGGCCTATTGCCATGGCAGGAATCATCAAAGCTCGCCAGCCATTGGCTGCTACAGCAGTGGGGCCGTCAGCGGTGTACCAGCTCGCTGACTTTGAAGACGCCCACCGCATTAGCGCGCATCGCGAGGCGGCGCAGATCATCGTGGATGCTCGCGCCGAGGCTGCAATCCTCAAAGTTCAAGCCGCCGAAGAGGGCAAACAGGCGGCGATGGCGGCCGCGCAGGTTTCGCTTCGCCACCGCATCGACGAGCAAGCCCAATCCGCCCTGCAAGCACTAGGCCGCGCGGCCCAGGCCATTGTGCAGTCGCGCCAAGCCTGGCAACACCACTGGGAGGAGCACGCAAACAAAGTGGGATTGGCAATTGCTCGTAGAATCGTCCGGCGCGAGCTGGCTCACGTCCCGGACATTGCCATCGAGTTGGTACGCGAGGCCCTGGAGCTGGCCAGTGGAAATCAGCGGATTGTCGTGCGGTTGAATCCCGCTGACCACGCCGCCCTCGGTCCGCAAGTCACACAAGTTGTCGAGCAGTTGCGCCTCGTGGGCCGGGCCCAGGTTGTGGCTGACGCGACAATCGACGCTGGCGGTTGCAAGGTGGAAACCGAATCTGGATCCATCGACGGTCAGCTCACAGCACAGCTCGCGCGGATTGCCGAGGAGCTGGCGTAGGCTCACACCAATGACGTTCAACCTTGCGAACCAACTTGACGCTGCGATCCCTTTCGCGCTGACTGGGAGCATCGTCCGCACCGAAGGGCTCGCCGCCGCCGTGGCGGATTTTCCCGTACCGGTGGGCGCCGTGGTCCAGATCGAGCGACAGGCCGGCGAGCCCGTCGAGGCCGAAGTAATCGGCTTTCGCGATCGCCTGACGCTGGTCTATCCGCTTGGCGAATTGACCGGAGTTCGCCACGGCAACCGCGTGCGACTGGCGCGAACCGCGCGGACGGTCCGCGTCGGGCCGGACCTCCTTGGCCGCGTGATCGACGCTCACGGCCAAATTCTGGACGACCGTCCGCTGCCGCATCTGCCCGATCGCGTGGCGCTGTCGCGAACGCCACTACCGGCCGTCGAGCGGCCGCGGATTGACGCGCCCCTTTCGACCGGCGTGCGGGCGATCGACGCTTTACTCACCTGCGGCCAAGGCCAGCGGCTGGGAATTTTTTCCGGTTCAGGCGTTGGCAAGAGCGTCATGCTCGGAATGATGGCCCGCTACACGTCGGCTGACGTGATCGTCATTGGGCTGGTTGGCGAACGCGGCCGCGAGGTGAATGATTTTCTCGAGCGCGACCTGGGAACAAACGGACGAGCACGAAGCGTTGTCGTCGTGGCGACCAGCGATCAGCCCGCTCTCATGAGGGTGCAGGCGGCAATGACCGCCACGAGCGTCGCCGAGTATTTTCGCGACCAGGGACAAAACGTCCTCTTGATCATGGATTCGGTGACGCGGCTGGCAATGGCCCAGCGCGAGATTGGCCTGGCCGCAGGTGAACCGCCGACAACCCGTGGCTATCCGCCGAGCGTTTTCGCGCTCTTGCCAAAGCTGGTGGAGCGGACCGGGCGCGCAAGCCGTGGAAGCATCACTGCCTTCTATTCCGTGCTCGTTGAAGCGGATGATGTCAGCGAGCCGGTGAGTGACACGTTGCGCGGCCTCTTGGATGGTCACGTCATCCTATCGCGGCGGCTGGCATCGCAGGCACACTATCCGGCCATCGATGTGCTGGAGAGCATCAGCCGGCTGTTCATCGACATCGCTTCCCCCGAGCAACAGTGTGCTGCGCATGCCGTGCGCGAACTTCTCGCGGCCTATCGCGACCACGAAGACCTGATCTCGATCGGGGCCTATCGAAGCGGCGCGAACCCGGCGGTTGACGCGGCGATGGCTATGCGCGACCAGATCAACGAATTCTTGCGACAGGCCGTGACAGATTGCTCGTCAATCGACACGGCCCGCTCACAGCTCTCGCAACTCGCGCAGCGCTGCCTGGCGGCTCGTCATCAATCAAATCCCAAATCCTAAATCGAATGCCCTCCTTCTACTTCCGTCTCGCAGCGCTCCATCGGCTTCGGCTGGCCGATCGCGACCAGCATCGTGCGGACCTGGCGGAAGCACGGGCGGCGGAGGACACTCTGCTTACTGAAGCTCGGGCCGTGGCCCAAGAGCGGTCGCAAATTCAGCAGCTCTCACGAATCCTCGGTTCGCCCGGTCAAGTCGATGTCGATCGGCTGATGGCGGCCCATCGATATGAAGTAGCGCTACGCGCAAAGCTCCAAGTGCTGGCGGAAAAGCTGCATGCTGCTCGGGCCGAAGCCGAGTATAGGCGGCTGGCGCTTGTCGAGGCCGATCGGCAAGTCCATATCCTCCAGAAGCTGCGCGAGAAGCAACACGGGGCTCATCAGGCCCGCGAGGAGAAGCAGGAGCAGAAGTGTCTCGATGACAGCGCACTTGCCGAGTTCCTGCGCCGTGAAGCGGCGACTCAATGAGGGGCGATTTAGGCAATTTGCACTGCCCCGAAAACTGGCGAGACTGCGCCGGCTGGCCAGACTGTACACGACAGCCGTGGTGCAGCCTAATTGGCCTTGCTGAACCCATGAATATTGACGAAAAGTCGCGTCCGCTTGCGCGCACCCAGAGTGGCAATTTCGGAAAGGAAGCCGATGGCAGGCGATCCGCCGATCCGCCGTCACGATTGCCTAGAGCTGCCGGTTCGTCAGCCGCAGCTCACCCCTGGCGATGCGTCAGATGCGCGCGAGCCGCTGGAATGCAAGGAACCGGCCAGCTTATCACTGCCGGGCAAGGAGGCCACCCTGGAGATGCTCGACGAAGTCGAGCTCAACGTCCGAATCGAGCTGGGCAGGACTCAGATGTACCTGAAGGACGTGCTCAAACTCCGCGGTGGCAGCGTTGTGGCACTCGATAAGCTGGCTGGCGATCCGGTTGATGTCTTGGCGAATGGGCGAATTGTCGCCCGGGGAGAGGTAGTTGTGCTGAGCGACAACTTCTGCGTGCGTGTGACCGAACTTGTGGCGGGAGACGATGGCGACTAGCACGCGCGACGAGCAGCGGGAGCGCGCCTCCCTTTACGATTCACGCAAGTCCGTGCAGTTATAACCTGTTTTCGCACCGTCGTTATCGACAAGCGACTCGCTACACTTCACCTAAAATCGCAGCGATGCGAATGAGCACTCCGCCAACTCGACTGGCCTTCGCCTGCCTGGTGCTGGCGGCCGCGACCGGACGCGCGCAGGAATCGCGCTACGAGCCACAGCGCATGTCGCGGGTCCTTCAAGTCGGCGCGCAGCCGCTCGACAGCCCACCGATTCAAAACCAGGCAGTTGCCGAATTGGGAAAACGTGAATCGATTCCGTCGTTCCCTTTCCGACAGATTTCGGCCAGCGAGCCAGCCGGTCGTGATGCGTCGGCGGCCGGGCGCAAGCTGGCGCCGCGGAGCGCCTCCCCCAGGCGATCGCCCGAGCGGGCGATTGCTCCCACGCCCACGGCAGCCATCGGCACCGTCGCCAGCAGCCTGGCGATTGTCTTGGGGCTGTTCGCCGCTCTGGTTTGGTTCTCCAAGCGATTTGCTCCGGCTGGCGCGGCCGCTCTGCCAAGCGAGGCGGTCGAGCTGTTGGGCCGGACTCCGCTCGATGGGCGGCAAACGATGCAGCTCATCCGCGTTGGTAATCGGCTGCTTCTGGTCGCACTCTCGGCCGGCGGAGCCTCGACGCTGACGGAGATCACTGATCCGCAAGAAGTTGAGCGCCTGGCGGCCCTATGCCGCCGCGGCAAATCCGATAGCGCCACTGCCTCTTTCAGTCAGGTGCTCAGCCAGCTTGCCCACGAGCCGGCTGACCAGTCGCCTCGACCCCGCGCGCGAGGTGCGACATGAAGTGGATACTTGCACGGCGGGTGTGCGCGGCAGCGCTGGCAATCGCTGTTGCGCTGGCAGTCTTTGCTCCGGCTCTTGCACAAGCCCCAATGGCGGCGGAGCCAACTCCGTCTGCCAAAGCTACGTCCCCTACCCTGGCGACGCTGACAGATCCATTGTCCGACGCGCTGGGCGGCGGACCTGAATCATGGACCAGCCCTCAGCGGCTCGGCTCGACGTTGCAGGTCATGGTGCTTCTGACAGTCTTGAGCCTCGCGCCTGCGATCCTGCTGATGACCACGAGCTTCGTGCGGATCGTTGTCGTGCTCGGCCTGTTGCGGCAAGCCCTAGGCACGCAGCAGCTTCCTCCCAGCCAGGTGATTACCGCGCTGGCCCTGTTCATGACGCTGGTTGTGATGACGCCGACCTGGAACGAGGTCTATTCCGCCGGCATCCGGCCGTATTCGCAGGGCGAAATCACCAATCCCGAAGAGGCCTGGAATGCCGGCGTCGTTCCGCTCAAGCAGTTCATGGCCCGACAGATCGACCTTGCCGGCAACAGCGACGACGTCTGGCTATTCTATGACCACCTGCCCGAGTCGCAACGCCGCGCCGAGCCGCCAGCGACTTATGACCAGGTGCCGCTCCAGGCATTGCTTCCCGCATTCATGCTCAGCGAGCTGAAGGTCGCGTTCCTGATCGGGTTTCAGATATATCTGCCGTTTTTGATTCTCGATCTCGTCGTTTCGAGCGTGACCATCTCGATGGGAATGATGATGTTCCCGCCGACGATGATCTCGCTGCCGCTGAAGCTGCTCTTGTTTGTGCTGGTCGATGGCTGGACGCTCGTCGTGCAGATGCTGCTGGAGAGTTTTGGCGGGCCGCCGTGAGCGGCATCATTGGACACTGTCACTGGTCATTGGTCATCGGTATTTCTTCTGTTCCCTGTCTCCTGTTTCCTGTCCCCTCGATTCCATGAACGCCGCCGACGCTGTGACACTCACCCAGCAAGCGATGTTTACCGCCCTGATCATCAGCGCGCCGATTTTGATCGTGGGACTACTGGTGGGCTTGCTCATGGGAGTAGCGCAAACCCTGACCCAAGTCCAGGATCAGACTGTCTCGTTCGTTCCCAAGATCGTGGCGATGACCATGGCCCTCGCATTCGCCCTTCCCTGGCTAGTCCAGAAGCTGGTTGAGTATTCCGAGGAGCTAATTACGAATATTCCGCGGACCATTGGTGGAGGGTGACGAGGTGAGCTCGTGAGTAGGTGAGTGATTGATGTCGCCTCCGCTGAGGCTGGCGAGCAGTGCTCGTGCATTCGGCCGCCAGCCTCGTGTCCCTTATCCCCTATACCCTGTCCTTTGTGTCCCCTCTCCTTGCCCTGTATCTCGACCAGTTCCTGATATTCCTCCTGGTCCTGACGCGCATTGGCAGCTTGCTGCTGACGCTGCCGGTGCTGGGAACGGCAACCGTGCCGATGCAGGTACGGGTGCTATTGGCCGTGGCGATTTCGCTGGTCATTGCGCCGCTCCACTTCGGCCATCCGCTTCCGCCGCCGGATCATTTGCCCGCTTTGGCCTTGCTCCTGGCCAAGGAGGCAGCGCTGGGGTCGGCAATGGGATTGGCGGTCACGGTGCTCCTTTCGGGAACGCAGCTTGCCGGCCAGGTCATCAGCCAGATGAGCGGCCTTTCGCTGGCGGAGGTGGCCAGTCCGAACTTCGAGACCAGTGTGCCAATCTTCTCGCACGTGCTGGAGATGTTGGCGCTGGCGATCTTCTTTTTGGTGGGTGGGCATCGACAAGTGCTCGAGGCGCTGCTCGGTTCGTTTGCCTGGATGCCGCCGGGACAAGGCGAGTTTCCCGCCAGCTTCGCAGAAACGTTGTCTGCCATCGCTGCGAGCAGCTTCGATACGGGAATTCGCGCCTCCGCGCCAGTGATGGTGGCGATGCTCCTGGCCACTTTGATCGTCGCCCTGATTAGTCGCTCGATTCCGCAGCTCAACGCCCTGGCGGTCGGGCTCAACTTAAACGCCCTGATCGTTCTGGCAGTGTTCGCGCTATCCCTTGGATCGGCTGGCTGGGTATTTCAGGCCCAGGTTGGTCGAGTGCTGGAGGAGGTGCGCGTTTTGTTTGCTGGTGGGACGGATTTGTAATCCGTCGAAAACGGCACGGATTGAAAATCCGTCCTACGACTTGGCATGGCCACGGACGACTTTGGCGACAAGACGCATGAAGCGACTCCATTTCGCCGCCAGAAGGCGCGCGAAGCGGGACAGGTCGTGCGCAGCCAGGATCTGGCCTCGGCCGTGCTGCTCTGCGGCGGACTTGTGATTCTCTGGTACTTCGGCGGCGCAGTCGCCAGGTTTCTGGGCGATGTGACTCGCGAGCAACTCAGCGGCGGGGCCTGGCTGACGCTTTCGATACAAGACACGTCGCATCTGTTTTCTCGAATCGGCTATGGCCTGGCCGTTGCGTTTCTTCCCTTGCTCGGACTATTGGCACTGGCCGCGCTTGCCTCGCAGATGGGCCAGTTTGGCTTCCTCTTCCTGCCGCAGAAGCTGGCCCTCGACTGGCAGAGGGCCAGTCCGCTCGCCAATTGGCGGCGGATTGTCTCGTGGAATAATGCGGTTCAGCTCGGCTTCGGGCTGGTCAAAGTGCTCGCAATCACGCTAATTGCCGGATGGTGCCTGTGGAGCGAGCGCGGCCGACTGGCGAACCTGACCGATGTGTCGCCACCGGAAATCGCCTCGTACGTGTTTCACGTCCTGTTCTGGACCGGCTTCAAGATCGGAGGAGCGCTTGTCGGGTTGGCTTTGCTCGACTATGGCTACCGGTTCTGGAAGCACGAGCAGGACCTGCGAATGACCATGCAAGAACTCAAGGAAGAGACCAAGCAGCAGCAGGGCGATCCGCAGGTCGCCGCCCGACGCAAACAGATTCAGCGGCAGATTGTCATGCATCGGCTAGGCACCACAATTCCCAAGGCGGACTTTGTCGTGACTAGCTCCACGGAGGTGGCCGTGGCAATCCAGTACGACTCGGAGAAAATGGCCGCACCGATCGTGATTGCCAAAGGGGCCAATCTGCTTGCAAATCGCATGCGGGATTTGGCCGAGAAACACCGCATACCCTTGATCCAGCGCGATGAACTGGCCCAGGCGCTCAATGCCGTCATCGAGATCGACCAGCCAGTGCCTGCGGAGCAATATGCCGCCGTGGCCGAGGTCGTGCGGTATGTCTATCGGCTCAAGGGGATGAAGCTGGCGGCGTAGGGATTTCAGATTTCGGATTTCAGACTTCAGATTTGAGAATGGAAGTGCGCTTCTGTAAATCTGAAATCCGAAATCTGAATTTATTCATATCCGTACCGCTCAAAGTACCCGCTCCACCGCTGGCGAATCTTCGCCTTAAGCGACTCGTCCAGCTCGTGCTTGTTTGTCTTGTAGTCCTTTTGCTGGCCGGCGGCGACGGCGATCGCGTTGCGGACGGCGCTGTAATCGCCCAACCCCAGCGTCTGGTAGATCTGGCCTATCTCGCCGACCGGATCGGCAATGAGGTCCTCGTATCGCACATCGTAGATCGCCGCCGGGTCAAGCCGCTGGCGCTGGTCTTCCAGGCCGCGGTACATGCGTGTCAGGCAATCAAAGACGTACTCCTCCAACCCCATGTCCTTGGGGAATTGGAGCCCCTGCACTTCGTCGAGCGAATGCCACAGCCGTGTCGTGGACGGGAAGAGCGAATACGGGTTGCGGGTGATGTGAATGAACTGGGCGCCGGGGAACAGCCGTGAGAGCACCTCGATCCGTCCCGTGTGTGGCGGCGACTTGAGCAGCAGCCGCTTGCCGGGCGAGGCGAAGGATAGCAGTTTGACGAAATCGACCACCGCCCGCTCGAACCGGGCCAGATCGTCGGCCGAACATCCCTGCATGTCGAGAAACTCGCTGTACGGCGGCGGATCATTCGGAAACGCCATGCGAAAATAGGGCGTCGGCGCACCGAGCGTCAGCAGGGCGAATTCGTCCTCCTGCGGCCGATCCCAGCCGGCGGCCATGTTGTCCATCGGCCGCTGCTTGGGCACCAGCCAACTGCCCAGGTTCAGCATCAGCCACTGCGTCAGCAGGAAATGATGCGGGGCAAAGCATTGATAGGTCGTCGGCGAAACGAACCGCTCGTCGAGGTGCATCAGCTCGTGCAAATAGGTCGTCCCGCTCCGCCAGTGGCCGATGATAAACACCGGCGGCTTTTCGATTCGCGTCTGGTCGATGAGCCGGCCGTAGCGCACGCGCTGGGCCATGCCCGCGAAGGAATTGAACGGGTTGATGACGCTGATCAGAAAGGCCATCGGCCAGCGGAGCGGATGGATCCGAAAACGGTGCCGCCAGCAAAGGGCCCACCAAGCTCCCGGCCGCATGCCGTGCCAGAAGCGTGGCGAATACCAAGGATAGGGGTTGGCTTTGGCCGGCGCAGGCTTTTGGGCGGGAGGCGAGGCGAGCGTCGCGGTCATTGAGCAGGGGCGGTGTCGGTCGCGGCAAGGTCGTGCAAGGCTTGGAGTTAGACATTCTAATTGCGAGCGGCGGTTGTCGAAAGCCTGACGGTTTGGGAGACTGCCATGCTGTGTGAAGCAGGTTTGGAACCTGCCAGATTCGCAGGGCAGGTTGAAAGCCTGCACCACTTCGATGCGCTGCTTTGCCTTCCACTTGATGCCCTGGGACCGACTGCCGGCCGACTTTGCAACGAAGTACGAATCGGCTTGGACGTGGCTCCCCAATGCGATTTACGATCCGCAGCACGGGCACACACTCTATAACCGCTATCTCGACGAGCTGTGCCTGGCCGACGAATTGGGCTTCGACGGCGTCTGCGTTAACGAGCATCATCAGAATGCCTATGGCACGATGCCCAGCCCAAATCTGATGGCGGCGATCCTCGCCCGTCAGACCAAGCGGGTGAAGATCGCGGTGATCGGCAACGCCCTGCCGCTCTATAACCCGCCGACGCGCGTGGCCGAAGAGTTCGCGATGATCGACGTCATTAGCGGCGGCAGGCTGATCGCGGGACTCGTTGTCGGTGGCGGGCCCGAATACTACAGCTTCACGATCAATCCGACGCACGCCCGCACGATGTTTGCCGAGGCGATGGACCTGGTGCTGCGGGCCTGGACCGAGCCGGGGCCGTTCGAGCACTACGGCGAATACTGGAAGCTCAAATACGTCAATCCCTGGCCGCGACCCCTCCAACAGCCGCACCCACCCGTCTGGATCCCCGGAGCGGGCAGCAAGGAAACGATCGAACTCGTCGCCGCCCGCCGCTTTGGCTACATGGGAATTCCATATTTTCATATCGACTTCTTCCAGCGCAACTTCGATATGTTCCGCGACTGCGCGGCCAAGAGCGGGTACGAGGCGAGCCCCTATCAGCTCGGCTGGCTTTGCCCGATTTATGTCGCGCCGACCGATGAGCAGGCCTGGGCCGAATATGAGCCGCACCTCTGGTACTTCGCCAAACAACTCCTCAAGGGTCTTGTCGTCTTGCCGCCTGGCTACACGAGCGCCCGCTCGATCGTCGGCATTCACACGGCCCTGTCAAAGTTCCTCAGCACGGTCGAAACTCGCAAACAAATTGAGGAGGGCGCCTACGCGATCGTCGGCAGCCCCGCCACGGTGAAGCAAAAGTTACTGGAGTATGGACAGCGCCTCGGCGTCGGCAATTTACTTGGGCTGTTCCAGCTTGGCACGCTCCCGGGTGACCTGACCCGCAAAAACATGCAGCTCTTCGCCCGCGAAGTGATGCCGGCCCTGCAATCGGTCGAGCACGCGTCGCTGCCCCAACTCGTTTCTTAGCCGGGACCAAACTTGGTCCCGGAGCGCCGCAAATAGACGACCGATTTCAAATGGCCCGCATTCCGGGACCAGGTTTGGTCCCGGCTATTGGACATGCCAAACACCTCGTTCCTCACGATCTCCGGCAAGAAGTCCCAACTCACCGTCGGTGGCTCGGGGCCGCCGCTCTTGTATCTGCACTCCGCCGGTGGCGAGACCGACTGGATGCCGTTTCATGAGAAGCTGGCCAAACACTTCACCGTCTATCTCCCCGCCCATCCGGGTTTTGCTGATTCGCAGGGGCTCGACCAGATTCGCGACATTGCGGATTACGCCTGGCACTACGTCGATCTCTTGGCCGAACTAAAGCTGAGCCGCGTACCGGTCGTCGGCTTTTCGCTCGGCGCATGGACGGCCGTCGAACTGGCGATTCTCCGGCCGGCCCTCGTCAGCAAGCTGGTCCTCGTCGATGCGGCTGGCCTGCGGCTGCCGGACGCACCGATGGCCGAGCTATTCATCGATGACCTCGCAAAACTCCGCCGCCTCCTGTTCAAAGACCCGAATGATCCGAGCGTACCGCTCGCTCTGCCCAAAGGGCTTGAAGACTCGCGGATTCTCCAGTGGCTCAAGGCCCGTGAAGCCACCGCCCGTGTTGGCTGGAATCCCTACTTGCACAATCCACGCCTGCCGCAACACTTGCGGCGGATCGAGTGCCCCACGCTCGTCCTCTGGGGCCGGCACGATCGGCTCATCCCTCTGGCCCACGGCGAATACTACGCCGAGCACATCCCTGGCGCTCGCCTGGAAGTGCTCGACTGCGGCCACATGCTGCCGTTCGAGAAAACCGACGAGTTCGTCGAGCGAACCATGGCTTTCCTCGCTTAGCCCCGTCGTCCACGACGCCTTATCGCCCAGCGAGTGACCATCTCCCAGCGTTGGTCGGCGGCTATCGAAATGTTTGCTAAACCGTAGCGGGTGTACTACGTGCATTACAACTTCTGCCGTCGCCACTCCTCGCTCAAGCGCCAAACGCCCGCAATGGCCAGCGGATTGACTGACCACGTTTGGACGATGGGCGAAGTGCTGGCCGCGATTGCGGCGATTGCCGCCTAGCCCGATGGTACAATGCCCGGCTGGGAAACTGGCGGGGCATTTTCTTGCGCGGTGTGCTATGTTTCGATTCACAATTCGCGAGTTGGTGTTGCTGACTTTGATTGTCGGATTGGGATTGGGTTGGGGCCTGGAGCGCCTGGAGCAAACTCGCTTGCGCGCTCGGCTGGATTTCCTTGAACGCGGCGCACATATGGTCATCAAACAGGAGAGAATTTCCGTAATTCTCGATGAGCGGTCTTGGCCGTCTGGAGAACCGGTGGTCACTTGGTAACTCCAACACCACTTAATCGAACACCACCCGCTGAACAGGCCCTAACGGAAGGGTTTTGGCAGTCGACCGCGCTACTGGTGAACAGTGACCGTTCATGCATCGAACTGCTTATACTCCCGCGCGTTTTCGCTGTCCAAGAGGCCTATTCATAGGCACAAGTCGTTGCCATCGTGTAGGTTGTGCCTTCGCCTGACCTGCAACCGCTTTTGAATCATAAGACCACGCGGCCCGCCACGGCAAAACACTGAACACCACCCCGACGGGGAGTGATTCAGCATTCGCCAATCTAGTTGTGAACAGGGCCGAGCAGCGGCCGATTGCCGCGCCAACTACCGAAGTCGGCTGTCCACCGGGCTTATCAGCTTTCAACCAGGATGCCAAAGAGCGACCGTGACGGCGGCCATTTCCTGCTGCCACGCTTTGCGCACATTCAGCGCAACGTATAGAACGCACCATGTGTCAAAATGTTCCCCTATAATTCCGAGTCGTGACGGTTTTTCTTGAGATTTGTTCTAAATGCCTACCTGGCAAGCACTTGTGAACGACTCGTGGTCCCCGACCGGAGAACCGCGCCGCGCGGATACCAACGGTCGGTGGCGACTTACTCGATTCGGCGTCAGCTCTTCCAAAACAGCGACTCCCGCGGCGCCGGGTACTTCACCGCCAGATGCGGCGTTTCCAGGCGCTTGCCGTAGTGCAGCGATTGCATCCCGGCTTGGACCAGGCCGCTCGTGAGCAGCGTTCGCTCGACGGGATAGGGCGCCTTGCCTGTCAGGAACATTTCCTCGGCCTTCGACATCAAGGCCGCCGAATAGACGACGTTCGGATTGGGCGGCAGATAGAACAGCGTCGAGAGCGGCTCTTTCTCCCCCTTGAGCTGCGCCGCGAAGTTGAAATCCTCGACGAGGCCGTTCATGAGGAGCATCGTCGCCACCAGGCCGTCGGCGTATTCAATCCGATAGGCGACTGGCGTCGTGCAGAACTCGCGCATCTGGGCGGGCGTCGGATAGCGGTGGCTGGAAATCTTGTCCTGGGCCAGCGTCTGGCTCCGGGCGAGACACGCCTCGAAGAGTCGCGGGCTGAAACGACCGGCCTTCCAGGAGCCCGCTTCCAGAGCCTGCCAGACTGCGTCGCCGCGAAGCGCGTGCAGGCTGACCACGCCAGTCTCCCCTCCCTTGCGCCGCTCGGCCATGGACTGGATCATTTCCAGGGCGTGAAAGTCGTAGATATCGACAGCGCCGAAGGCAACGCCGACGATCTCCTCAACGTCGGCCCCATACGGCAGATCGATCGCGGGCATCCGCCAGGTCACGGGGAGCGACGAACCAGCTAGAAGCGGAAAATTCAGCTCCTTGGCCGTGGCGACCATCTCCTTGGCCCAGTCGAAATTCCACGACAGGTGCTTGTCGTTGAAGACCGGCACGGCCCGCCCGTCCTCGCGGAAGACCTTGGCAATCTGCGAAAAGAGCTCGTACCGCGGGTATTGCTTCTGACCGAACTCGTTCTTGGGATAGTCGCCGTGCTCGCCGATCAGCAGCACCGCATCGACCGCGAGCCGCTCGCCCCCGCAGCGCAGCGCCTCGGCAACCGACTTATAGATCGGAAAGCCAAACTCCTCGGACCGCTTGCCGGAGAGGTCTCCCTCGGGCCGCTGATCGACGTAGGCACTTACGACCTCGATCGGCGGCCGGTGCCAACGCCCCTCGCGCGGATAGCCGTGCAGGAACCGTTCGGCCATGTGCCAGGCATGCGAGCGGTAGTTCCAGAGCGTCGTCACGACTGCCAGTCGCTTTTTTCTTGGCGGCGACTCCTGGCCGTAGCAATAAGCGGCGCCGGCAAGCGCAGCGGTCGAAGAAGCGAGAAACGTGCGGCGGGTGAGCATGATGGAGACTCCGGATACTGAGTACGCGCCCGTCCTAAGTACAGTACCGTGCGCCGTGTGCTTGGTGCTGTGTACTTGGTACTGCGTACTTCGTACTGAGTACAGAGTACTTAGAAGTACCAAGCACTCACTCTTTGACCCTGAACCCCCGGCTCGGCAGGAGCCTCGCCCTCGCGTCCCACGGCTCGGCAGGAGCCTCGCCCTC
>Ga0065705_10104485_pt1 | contig 14409 bp, 11 predicted proteins | sample SwibulcommuniRL2_FD_59092 | JGI IMG/M metagenome (GOLD analysis project Ga0065705, IMG submission 59092) | Bulk soil microbial communities from switchgrass field near Rose Lake, East Lansing, Michigan, USA - RL2 Bulk Soil v2 (version 2) | ecosystem: Environmental > Terrestrial > Soil >...
CGGTTGGCCGGCCACATCGACCAGCGGCCCGCTTGCGGCCGGATCGATGGCCGTGATCGTCGAGTAGGGAATGCCCTTGCGATCAGTGGCCGCTGAATCGACCTTCTCGATCAGGTTGGCGAGATACGTCAGCACCGGCTGAGGTTTCAAGTCCTTGAACGCTCGCAGCGCCTCGCGCTCGCTCGCCTCGTCGAGCATCATTCGCTCGGTCGTCAGGCTGAAGTAGTCATAGACCGTTTCGGTTTGCCCGCCCTTATCGAACGTTCTGCGGACATGCTTAAGCGCCAGGCCATAGTCTTGCAGCCGCGGCGCCAGAAGAGCCGTTAATTGGTCGTGCGACTCCAGTGACGCAGCACCACTGGCCGACTTACCGGCAACGACGATCGCATTCGCCTTACCGGCGACTTCCAGCCCCTCTTCAAGCGTCGCCAGCGCCACGAAAGCGACGCGGGGCGAAGTTTGCATCGGCTGGAGGCTGAACCGGCCCAGGCTCTCGGCCGGGATGATCGCGGTCACCGTGAGTGATGGAATGCTCTGGATGCGGTCGGTTTTGCGGCCAAGCGGACTGTCGGCTGGGACCTGAGTGGCCTTGCCCAGCCGCAAGATCACGCTGTCGCCGACTCTGGCCTCGAGTTCGGCCGCCAACGGCTCGTTGAGCGCGATCTGGCCTTGTCCTGGCGGGGTCGTCGCCGCGAAGCGCGCGTCGCCGAGCTTCCAAAAATCGCTCGTGCTGCCGACAACCAGCACGCTGCCGGCGCGCCGCTGGCTTGACTCGCTGCCGTGCTCGACCGTCCCGGCCGGAAACAAAATGGCCGGCATCGCGGCATCAAAGAGCTTCCCAAATCCGGGCTGGGTGGCCAGCTCGCTCGCCAATTCCTCGCGAAAGAAGCGATCGACCACCAGCAGTTCATCGATGCGTCCGAGCCGATCGAGCGTCAAATGCCGCAGACTGCCGCGAACCGAATCGCCGACCAATAGCGCCCCGGTGAGCACGGCCGCAGCGGCGGCAACGCCCAGTGCAACGGCTAGGTGAATCCGCCAATGAAATGCCAGGCTTTGCGTAGTGAATCGAAACCACGACATAGGATCATGTTAACTAATTCACTGCCATCCGCGCGCTGTCTGCCTTCATCAAGAATTCACTTGACGGTGCTGCGCGCCTTTTTGACAATTTGTCGATCGCCGCTCTCTCTGATATTTCCACGTCGTCGGGCCTTGAGGCTCGAACCTGAACTTATCGCGGCAACCGGTCTTATTGGCGGATTATCTGCCTGTTCCTTTTTCTCTCTGCACAAGGACAGACCATGGTTCTGCCCCATCGGCGACGCGCATTCACTTTGGTGGAACTGCTCGTCGTGATTGCGATTATTGGCATCCTGGTGGCGCTGCTTTTGCCGGCCGTGCAGGCCGCCCGTGCGGCAGCCGCGCGGATGAAGTGTTGCAATAACCTGCGGCAGATCGGCCTGGCGGTCCACAACTTCGAGAGCACGTACAAGTCGCTGCCGCCGGGTGTTGTGAACACGGGCGCGTTGGCGACAGCCAACCCCGACCTGGAGCAATTTCTTAAGGCGACTTCCACCCCGACAAGCTTCGTCTATGCCAGGCACGGCTTTCTGTCGATCATCTTGCCGTATTTGGAGCAGTCCAACGTGCTGCAAGCGACGGGCGGTGGCTTTAACTATCGCCTCGACTGGAACGAGGGAACCACCAATCAGGCGGTCAGCGTGATCCACATTCCCGTTTACGAATGCCCCTGGACGCCCGGTCCGCACGTGGTGAATCCCAATCCTGTCACGGCCGGATTCTTTCCCGCCACGAGTGACTATTGGCCGGTCAGCCGGGCGAACAACAATTCTGCGGTTTGGACGGCGCTGGGCATGAACTACCCGGGAAATGAGAATATCAATGGAGTGCTCACAGCCAACCGGCAAACCCGCATGGCGGAAGTTTTGGATGGGCTGTCGAACACATTACTCGTGGGCGAATCGGGAAACCGCCACGAAGGCTGGGTCATTAGCAGAAGGTACGCCGACTCCAGCACGTCGGGCTGGGGCGTGCGCGGCGCCTGGGCGTCGGAAAGCAACAACATCGTCTGCGCCGGGACGGTGGGACCGATTGTCTTCCCGCCTCCCAATCCGCTCAAAGTTTCGACCGCTGCGCAAGTGCCTGGGGCCGTTTCGATCAACGGCTGGAACCAGGGCGAGCTGTACTCGTTTCATGCCGGGGTTTGCAACGTCACGCTAGGCGACGGATCGGTGCGCAATCTGAGCGCGACGATCTCGCTGAAGGCCCTTCAGAAACTGGCCGCCCGCGATGACGGAATGCCGCTGGAGCCGGAATGAAACCGGGGGCGGCCGGCCGCTATATAAATAACGCTAGACGAGCAACTTAGCTCTATGCTGCGCCACGCAGGCTGCAACCACGGCGTCGCGAACCGCGTCGGCTTCCTGGCCGGTGAGCGTCCGGTCCTTGGGCCGCAGCGTGAGTGAAAACAAGAGCCGCTTGGTGCCGGGCCCGTCCTTCTGCTCGTCGCGGTACGTGTCGAGGTACTCTAGCCGCTCCAGGCCCTTCCCGGCAGCCGAGCGGGCCGTGGCGGCCAGATCGGCCCAGCGGACCGCCTCGGCGACGATCAGGTTGATGTCGCGGGCGATCGTGGGAAACGCACTCTGCTCGGCATACTTCGTCGTCAGGCGAGCCTTGGCCGCCAGCAAATCCAGATCGATCTCCAGCAGCGTCGCCGGACTGCGCAGGCTGAACGTCTTGAGGGCGGCCGCTGAAGCATTGCCGATGAACCCAAGCCGCTGACTGCCGAGCTTTAGCTCGCTGGCTTGGCTTTCATCCACCAGCGAGTGGCGAAATTCCACAAGTTCCAGCGGCTCGGCAATGTGCAAGGCAGCCAAGAGCGCCTCGACGAGCCCCTTCACGTGCAAAAAGCCTTGCCCGCTGACCGCCGCCAGCGTCCATTGTTCCCGGGGCAGCCCGGCGGCCTCTGGCAGGTAAATGCGGGCTGTTTCGAACAGCTCGATCACTGGATTGCTGAGCGACTCGTTGATACGCCGGACGTCGAGCAAGCTGGGAACGAGGCTCCGCCGCAAGTGGTCCGCCTCTTCCAGCATGGGCGAATTGGCGACAAGCGGTTCGGCCGAAGTCCATGGGCTGTAAGCGGCCGACCACTTCTGGGGCACGACGCTGGCCGTCATGGCTTCGTCGAACCCGCCGGCGGTCAATACCTGCCGTACCTTTGCCAGCACGCGGTCAGCGTCGGTCCGATGCGAGGCGACCATCGGCACGCTCGCGTCCTCAGGTATCTTGTCGTAGCCGTGAATGCGGGCTACTTCCTCGACGAGGTCGATCTCGCGAGTCAAGTCGCGCCGCCAGCTGGGTGGGACGGTGATCACCTGGGCCGGCTCGTGCGATTTCTCCTGGCAGCCGAGGGCCGTGAGAATTCTGCGGACCGTCTCGGCCGGCACGTCGATACCCAGAATTCGCTTGAGCTGCGACAGGCGAAGCACAATTGGCTCGCGCGGTGGGCGTGGCGGGCCCACGTCGATCACTCCTTCGACTAGCTCGCCGCCCGCGTGTTTCAAAATCAGCTCGCAAGCCCTACGGCTGGCCCAATCGACCCACTCCGGATCGGTGCCGCGCTCGAAGCGATACGACGATGGACTGTGCAGCTTGAGCTTGCGGGCGGTCGCGCGAATCGACAGGGGTGCAAACTGGGCTGCCTCGATCAGCACATCAGTGGTCGCCGGAGAGATTTCGGTGTCGGCGCCCCCCATGACGCCGCCCAAGGCGACCGGCCGCTGGGCGTCGGCGATGGCGCACATTTCGCGGTCGAGCGTATAGGTTTTGTGGTCGATGGCCTCAAACGGCTCGCCGGACCTGGCGCGGCGGACGATGATCTTACGGCCAGCGAGCTTCTGAAAGTCAAAAGCGTGCAGCGGCTGGCCGCACTCCAGCATGACATAGTTGGTAATATCGACGACGTTGTTGATCACAGGCTGGCCGATCGTCCCCAGGCGCACCGCAATTTGCGACGGCGACGGCTTGATCTTGACGCCGCGAATCAGGCGGGCTGTGTAGCGCGGGCATAGCTCGGGGCATTCGACGGTGACGCTCGTATAGTTCCCCAGGTGATCGGCAATGGGTCCGCTCGTCTCACTCGCGGCTCCGACCGCCGGATCGGCCACGGTGAGCGGCTGAGCGAGAAGCACGGCCGCCTCGCGAGCGATGCCGATATGCCCCAGGCAATCGGGCCGATTGCTGGTCACTTCCAGATCGATGAAGACGTCGCTACCGAGGGTCTCGGTCTTCTCGAGGTTCAGCCCAGCCATCATCAGCCGCTGAACCAGCTCCTCCGGCGTGACCGCCAGCGGCACATAGTCTTTCAGCCAGTTCCAGGAGACGATCATCGCGGTCTTGTCAATTCATCGATGAAAAGTGAATCAAACCGGCGCACATCACCAATCGGACGGTCAACTCAAAACTGCTCTAAGAATCGGACATCGTTCTTATAAAACTCGCGGATGTCCGTGATGCCGTGGCGGCGCATGCAAAGCCGCTCAATCCCCAGGCCGAAAGCAAATCCGCTGAACGCTTCGGGATCGTAGCCCACGGCAGAAAGCACGTTCGGATCGACCATTCCGGCCCCGCCGAACTCGATCCAGCGATCGTTCCACTGCATGTCGGCTTCGACCGAGGGTTCGGTGAACGGGAAGAACGACGGCCGGAAGCGAACGTGAACGTCCTTGCCGAGGTAGCTCGTGGCAAACATGCGGAGGACACTCTTCAGGTCTGCCATGGTCACGTGGCGATCGACCAGGAGCCCTTCGATCTGATGAAACATTGGGTAGTGCGTCGCATCCGCCGCATCGGGCCGATAGACGCGGCCCAGCGAAGTAATGCGGACTGGCGGCTTCTGCCGCTCCATGACACGGATTTGCACCGTGCTGGTCTGACTGCGGAGAAGCAGTGGCGAGCGGGAGGCGTCAGCCTCCCGGTTGGGTTGCGTATCGGAAGGCGCGGCACTACCGGCCAGCTTACGCTGGCCGCTCGCCATGCCCGCCACGGACAAGTAGAAGTTTTCCAGCGGATCGCGCGCCGGGTGTTCCGCTGGAATGTTCAGGGCCTCGAAATTGTGCCACTCGTCCTCGATCTCGGGGCCGTCCGCCACCGTGAACCCAAGCCGGCCCATGATGTCCTTGAGCTCGTCGATCGTCTGCGATAGCGGATGGAGCCGGCCGACGCGCAACGGCTTGCCGGGGAGGGTCGGATCGAATTGCGAGCCGGATTTCGTGGCCGGCCCCGCCGAGGCTAGACGGACCTTGGCGGCCTCGAAATCGGCTTCCAATTGGGCCTTCACCTCGTTCAGGCGCTTGCCCGCTGCCGGCTTGTCCTCCTTGCTGACCGCACCCAGCCCCTTCTGCACCCCCTTGAGCCGTCCCTTCGCCGCGCCGAGGAATTCAATTCGAGCGGCTTCGAGCGCGGCAGCATCCGCGGCCGAAGCGAACGCCTTGCCAGCGTCGGCTACCAGCCCGTCAAGTTCGGCAAGGAAGGAGTCGAGGCTCATCGTGGACAGGACCCATGCCGGTGCATCGAAGTTCGGCGTCGAATGCAGCCAACCGGGAGCTGTTAGCTCCCGGAGAATGGCAGCAGATTGCAATCGGCAACTACAGCCCCAGCGCCTTCTTCACCGCGGCGACCACCGCGTCAAACGCGGGCGGATCAAGGGCGGCAATTTCCGACAGACTCTTGCGATCGAGCTCGATCTTCGCCTTTTCGAGGCCGCCGATAAACTGACTGTAGCGTATGCCGCGCTCGCGACAGGCGGCGCTGATGCGGATGATCCACAGCTCGCGAAAATTCCGCTTCCGCGTCTTACGGTCCCGATAGGCGAACTTGCCCGCCCGCAGAAGCGTCTCTTTGACGGTGCGAAGCAGCTTGCGGCGTCCGCCGACATAGCCCTTCGCACGTTTGAACAGCCGCTTCTTCGCCTGGGTGGCGGCGGCTCCCTTACGTGCACGCATGGAACGAACCTTTCGTCAATCGCGAAGCGAGGCCCCTGAGAGTCGGCCTCAGGTGTTGATCGCCCGTCCGCGAGATGCTCGCCGGCAAATTGCCGGCCAGCCGCAGCGTTAGCTGCTATAGCCGCCCAAAGCGGCAGTAATCTGATGCAGCATCGCCTTGTGCATGACCCGCGTGCCGCGGAGGTTGCGGCGGCGCTTCTTCGACATCCGCGAAGCCAGGTGGCTGGTGCCCGCGGCCCGATGCTTCGCCTTGCCCGAGGCGGTCAGGCGAAATCGCTTTTTGGTCCCCTTGTGGGTCTTCATCTTGGGCATGGCTCACCCCGCTTGGCGGCGGATTTTGCGTCGTGGAAAGCCCTGTAGTATAGGAGGCCCCCGAAAATCGCGGTAGGGGCGTTGGCGCGCCATGGGCAGAAGCGCGGGCAGGCCAGTGAGTGGGAGAGGGGGTGAGCGGGCGAAGGGCGTATTCTCCCCCTCTCCCTCTCGCCCCCTCTCCCCCTCATCGCTCCCAGCGGGACAATGGTCAGCTCCTGCATCCCATCACGTCCAACCAACTATGTCGCCTCCAATTGCCGTCGTCCTGGCTGCCGGGATGGGCACACGGATGAAATCCGACCTGCCCAAGGTGCTCTGCCCGGTGCTGGGCCGGCCGATGATCGAGTTCGTCCTCGATTCGCTCCAGGCTGCAGGCGTGGCACGCGTGATCGCGGTCATCGGCTACCGGGCCGATGATGTCCGAACTGCTTTGGCCGCAAGGGGTAACGTCGAATTTGCCCTACAAACCGAGCGGCTGGGGACAGGTCATGCCGTCAAGATGGCCCAGCCACTACTTGCGGGCCATCGCGGGCCGGTAGTGGTCGTGGCGGGCGACTCGCCCATGCTTCAGGCCCAGTCGGTGCGGAAACTGCTTGACCATTTCGCTCAGCATCGGCCCGTTTGCCTGCTGGGAACCTTGCATAAGCCGAACCCCGCCGGGCTGGGGCGCATCGTGCGAGATGGGCAGGGCGACTTCGTGGGCATCGTCGAAGAGAAAGACGCCACGCACGAGCAGCGTCAGCTCACAGAGGTCAACATGAGCACCTACGTCTTCGATGGCCCGGAGCTTTTGCATGCTCTGGAGCTGATGAAAAACGAAAACCGGCAGCGGGAATACTATCTCACCGATTGTCCGGGAATCCTGAAACGCGAGGGGAAGCTCGTCCAGGCCCTGCCGGTCCTCCAGGCGTGCGAGGCCCTGAGCATCAACACGGTCCAGGAGCTGGCCGAGGTGGAGGCGGAGATGCGACGACTAGGTTACACTGAGCAGCGGTGATTTCTCGATGTCACTTGTCATTTGTCACTTGTCATTCGTAGCGAAGACAAATGACCAATGACATTTGACCAATGACCACGATGCGTGAACTCAAAATCTTCAGCGGCCAGGCCAATCGCCCGCTTGCCAAGGCGATCTGCAATTTCCTGCACTTGCCGCTGGGCGAAGTGACGCTGGGAAAATTCCCCGACGGCGAGAACTTCTGCAAGATCGAGGAGGACATCCGCGGCCGCGACGTGTTCCTGATCCAGCCGACCTGCCCGCCGGTCAACGACAACATCGTCGAACTGTTGATCATGATCGACAGTTGCAAGCGGGCCAGCGCCGCGCGCATCACTACAGTCATCCCGTACTTCGGCTACGCCCGGCAGGACCGCAAGGATGAAGGGCGCGTGCCGATTACGGCGAAGCTCGTGGCCAACCTCATTACGCGGGCCGGTGCCGACCGCGTCCTGACGATGGACCTGCACTCGCCGCAGATTCAGGGCTTCTTCGACGTCCCCGTCGATAACATGTACGCGGCACCGGTGCTCAACGACTTCGTGGCGGCCCTCGATGTCCCACCGGAGAAGCGCATCGTCGTCAGCCCCGACGTGGGGAGCATCAAGCGGGCCCTCGGACACGCCAAGCGCCTGGGAGCAAAGCTGGCGATTGTCGATAAACGCCGCGACAATCCGACCGAAACGCGGCAGGAACACCTGATCGGCGGCCCGGTAGAGGGGATGGTCGCGATCATGTTCGACGACATGATCAGCACGGGCGGCTCCATCGCCGGCGCGGCCGCCCGCTTGAAGGAGGCGGGCGCGGAGGCGATTTACGTCGCGGCGACGCATGGCGTATTGTGCGGCAAGGCGATCGAAAAGCTCGGTGCGGCGCCGATCTCCACGCTTGCCGTCACCGACACGATTCCCATCTCGCCCGAGAAGATGATCCCCAAGATCAAGGTGCTCTCAGTCGCGCCGCTGTTGGCCGAAGCCATCAAACGGATTCACCACGACCAGTCGATCAGCATTCTGTTTGACAAGACCGAGCAATAGGCGCCGGTGAATCACGAGCGGCAGCGGGCTGGTCTTCGCTGTCGTGGCCTTGGCCTACGTCTTCGGCGGCAGCGGCCGGATCTTGATATTCCGGTACTCAATCCGCGCCGTGTGGTCCTGCAAGCAGATGTGCCCCTTGGTCGGCGGCTCCAGAAAGTGCTTCATTTCCTTGAACTTGCTCTTGGCCACGCGCGCCTTCCAGTCATCGCTGCCCAGTTCGTACTCCAGCAGCTTGACCCCGTTGAGCCAATGCTCGATATGCCGACCGTTGGCGACGACACGCACGGCGTTCCATTCGCCAAGCGGCCGCGACACATCCTTGGGCGGGGCATAGAGGTCATAGCACGCCCCAGCCAGTTGCCGGACGTCTCGGCCAGGATACGCTGCATTGTCCAGAATCTGCATTTCCGGCCCAGTATGCCAGGAAGTTTCGGCATCTTCCGAGGCCCTCAGGATGAGCCCGCTGTTGCCGGCCTTGTCAACGATTTTCCACTCGAGCGCTAGTTCAAAGTTGTCGAATTGCTCGACCGTGATAATGTCGTCGCCGCCGCCGGCCCCTTTGCCGCCCGCTCCGCCGCTCACGCGCACGAGGGCGCCGTCGATCACTTTCCAGCCGGGCGGCATGCTGTCCTTCTGGTAGCCACGCCATCCGTCGGTCATCTTGCCGTCGAACAAGAGCTTCCAGCCGGCGTCTTTCTCTTCGGTTGTCAGGCTGTTCGCCGGTTTATCGTCCGGCGCGGCGGCCAAAATGAAAAGAACAAGCGGCAGCAGCTTCAGGGGCGCAGTCATCGTGATCCCTCCATACATTATCTAGCGCTATGACTTGCTAATTACCGGCCATCACCAGGTACTGAATTGTGAGCTGTTCGGGTTGGATTTGCCACTGTCTCGCGTCGTCCAGAATTTGCATTACGAAACCGGCTTAGGCAATTGCCTGTCGGATTTGACTTCTCCCTACTGGGCCGCGAAGATGCCTGGAATTCTGCCGCGTTTCAGCGGTCGAACTCTGATGGCCCTTTGAGTTTCGCGGACTGCGATGCCGCTCGTCATTCACTGTCCAAGCTGCACGAAGCGATATGAGGTCGCCGATGCCATGCTCGGCAAGCGCGTGCGCTGCCAGCAATGCGGGAACGTCTTTACGGCAGCAAGCGCCGCGGCGTCGGCTCCTGCCCCGCCAGCGATCAGCGAGCCGCTCGATCAGCTCGGAGGAGTTGACCTGTCGCAATTGCCTGCTCTGCCCGCGTTTCCGCCGCTTGGGTCCAGCACCAATCCCCTGCGGACGACTGGAATTCCGGCACAAGCGTATTTGCCGACAAGAAGCAGTGCAGCTGGTGCCAGAGTCTCGAATCCCTCCGGCGGTCCCACCGATTTGCAAATGCGGCTCGTTTGCTGCGGCATGTTGGGTTTAGGGATCGCGATCGTCGTGGGGAGCCTAGCGCTGGAGACAGCCCAGGGAACGGTCTATCTTGGCATCCTCATACTTGCGCCGCTGATGCTCGTCCTGGGCATCGCCGGGCTGATCTCGCCCGACGTGGTCCGCGCCGTTGGCAAATACGGCGGGCATCTGCCGTGGCATTACAAGGCCATCGGCTGGAGCGTGATGGCCCTATGCTTTCTCCTCATGATCCTGCTGATGATCGGCCTTTTTGCGGCCGGTTTTCGACCAGACCGACCAGGCGCCCGCAACCAAGCCCCGGGGCTCTCCCGCTCGCAAACCGCAACTGTCCTGGAGCGCATCCGTAAATCGTACGAATCGTCTAGCAATGCGGATGTCGTGCAAGCGGTGTCGTTTCCCGTGTTTTCGATTCGCGGTCCCAGCCCAGAGTCCGACGCAGAGCGCGTTCTCAACCCGGTGCCTGGGTACGTCGCCGGTTCGTTTGAGCTCAGCGCCGATCGAAAGACGGCCTCCTTCCGCTACAAAGGCGACAAGGAGATCGCAAACCAATATGCGCTGCTGCTGCCCGGCCCTACGGGAATCTTCATTGCATTTACGCCGACGTTCGAGCAGTGACGTTCAGTTCGTCATTGCATCACGTCCCGGGAAAAGGACAAGCTCATGCATCCCTCATTGACTCGCTGGTCGCTCGCCGCTGCCGCGCTGGTCGTCGGTTTTTCGATCGATGGCGGCGTGTTGGCCGTCGAAAAAGACGCGGGCAACGACAAGGTGTTCGTGGGATACGTGTATCGACGACCAGAGAAGATCAACTTTGGCCTTTACACGCATCTTTGCCATGCATTCGTCGTGGCCGATGAAGACGGTACGATTCGCCAAAGCCGAACGTGCCCCAGCCGCGAGTTGGTTACGGACGCCCACAAGGCGGGCGTAAAAGTGCTGCTTTCGCTCGGCGGCTGGGGCTGGGACAAGCAGTTCGCCGCCATTGTGTCGAAACCGGAAGCCGAAGAGCGTTACATGAAATCCGTTATGGCGATGGTCGAGGAGTATGACTACGACGGCATCGATCTCGACTGGGAGTACCCGGACACGCGCGAGGAGGTCGTCGGTTTCGAGCGTCTGAGCCGAGGATTCCGCAAACAGCTCGACCAGCTCGGCCAAAAGAAGGGGCGGCATCTCTTCCAGACAATGGCCGCATCGGCGAACCCTCCCACGCTCAAGTGGCTCACGAACGAGCTGCTACTGGAGACGATGGACTGGGTCCATGTGATGACCTACGACTATGCCGGCGACTGGACACAATACGCCGGCCACCATTCACCGCTGTTCGCCTCGTCGAAACAGCCGGGGGCCCCTCGCTCGACGGAATTGACGATGAAATACCTGATCGATCGCGGTATGCCCGCTAATCGGCTAGCGGTCGGCTTGCCGCTCTATGGCAAAGGCTTCGCCGTATCACAGCCCTATGCCTCGACAAAGGATGCCGCGAAGGGCCGACCTAGGGGCGGCGGGTACAACAACATCGCGAGGTTGATCAAGGATGAGAGATGGACCCGCAGTTGGGATGACGAAACAAAAAACCCGTGGGCAATTGCGCCCGACGGCGCGGCCGTAATCGGCTTTGACGATGCCGAGTCGATCTCCTTGAAGACCGAGTGGGCCATGAAACAAGGATTCCGCGGGGTCTTCTTCTGGCAGATTGGCGGCGACCTGATGCCCGACGGATCCAATCCGCTGCAAGAGGCGTCTCGCAAAAAGCTGAATGACAGCGCGCCGGATGGCGGTGGCAAGTAAAGGAGGGCACTACGCGCCGTCGCGCATGGGTCATGCGGACGGAACCATCACAACCGACCCCGTGGTCCGCCGGCCTTCAAGGTCTTCGTGGACCCGCCGCACGTCGTTGAGCGCATAGGTGTGGCAGACTTCGATTTTCACCTTGCCCGACATCACCACGTCGAACAATTCCTGGGCTGTGGCCTCCAGTTCTGCGCGGGTTGCGGTGTACGTCGCAAGGGTTGGCCGCGTTACATAGAGCGATCCCTTTTGGGTGAGCAGGCTCAAGTCGAAGGCGGTGACTGGGCCAGAGGCGTTGCCGAAGCTGACCAAGAGGCCCCGCGGCCGAAGGCAATCGAGCGAGCCCAGAAAGGTGTTCTTGCCCACGGAATCGTAAACCACGGGGACGCCCTTGCCGCCAGTGATCTCGCGGACTCTGGCGGCAAAGTTCTCCTTTGAATAGATGATTGTGTGATCGCAGCCGTGTTGCTTCGCGAGTTGGGCCTTCTCTTCGGATCCGACAGTGCCGATCACCGTCGCGCCCAAGGCTTTGAGCCACTGGCAGGCGATCAGACCCACGCCGCCGGCCGCCGCATGAAACACAACGGTGTCGCCCGGATGGACCTTGTACGTGCGTCGGATCAGATACTGCACCGTCATGCCTTTGAGCATCATGGCGGCTGCCTGCTTGTCTGTGATGCCCGCGGGCAGCTTGACAAGGCGATCGGCAGGCATCACGCGCACTTCGCAGTACGAACCGACCGGCCCACCCGCATAGGCCACGCGGTCGCCGGGCCGGACAAAGGCTACGTCCTTGCCAACCGCCTCGATCACCCCTGCCGCTTCGCTGCCCAGACCGCTCGGCAGCGTCAACGGGTACAGGCCAGAGCGATGGTACGTGTCGATGAAGTTGACGCCGATGGCCGTATGCCGGATGCGCACTTCTCCGGCGCCGGGATCACCAACCGCTACATCCTCCACCTTTAGGACGTCTGGACCGCCAGTCTTGTAGAACCGAATGGCCTTGGGCATCGGATGCTCCATGCACGAGTATCAACCAGCCATGAACAACGTGAGCTGCTCCAGCAATCTTCGAATCCGCTAGCTCGGCGGCCGCTGAACCGTCAAAAGTTGACCTCCGCACGCCGGCCGTCATAGTCGATCTCTTTCGTTGCGCCGTCAGGCAGCAACTGCACGACGAGCTTCCGTGGCGCCAGATCCAGCGTGCCCGCGGTCGTGTCGCGCTCGATCGAGAGCCGCCTGGCAGCATCATCCCACTTGAGATTTGTCCAGGCGTACTTGCCGTTCAGGTACTCCTGCGTTGCGCCGTCGTCCTCGTACCAGCGAAACTGTCCACTGGCGCCCGAATAGACGCGGATCGTCGTCGGATGGGCAACCGGCTCGGTCATGTACTGCCGAACCGGGTCGAACGGAATGATCGCGCCGGCACGGACGTAGATCGGCATCGTCGCCAGATCGATCTGCCGCGTGATCGTCTTGCCGCCCGTGACCTTGTCGCCGGTCCACCAGTCGTACCAATCGCCTTCCGGCAAAACGACGTCCCAAGTTGCGGTTCCCTGCTTGAAGACGGGGGCAATCAATAGGTCGCGCCCCCACAGGTATTGCGTGCCCAGTCCGCGCAGCCGCTGGTCATCCGGATAATGCAGCCACATCGCGCGCATTAGCGGCAGGCCCGACTGGCGGGCCTCAGCGGCGAGTGTATATGTGTAAGGAATCAGTCGATAGCGCAGCTCGGCATACTTCCTGCAAATCGGCTCGATCGCCGGATTGTTCATTTCCGACTGCTTGGGCAAGTCAGTCTGGCCTTCGAGGAATCCCATGTCGGCAAGTCCCCAGCCCCACGGCGTACGCAGCCGCCAAATGCGGCCATGCGAACGAAACGACGGACAAAAGGCCGAGAACTGGAACCAGCGGGCATACAGTTCGCCCGTCAGTTCCGACGTCGTGTAGAAGCCGCCCGTATCGGAGCCCCAGTAGGGACTGAGGCTCAGCGAGTGGTTGATCCCGACCGCCACCTGACCTTCGAGCGTCGTCCAAGTCGATTGCGTGTCGCCCGACCAGACCCAGCCGCCCCACCGCGCCACGCCAAGGTGCCCGTTGCGGTGCAGACTCCACGGACGAACATTCGGCTGCGTGAGAAGCGGGCCCTGATAATAGAGCTGATGCCGCTTGAGGCGTTCGAACAAGTTGAACCAATCCCCTTCGTCCGGCCACCAGGCGTCCACGCCCGCGTTCACCAGCTCAACGTGCTGTTGCCAGTAGTTTTCGATGTGTGAGGCGTCGAGCGTTTCGTCCGGCCTGGCGGGGATCGTCCCTTGCAAACTGGGAAGGCGGTCGCGCTGCCACGGCACGATATGGACGATCGTCTTCACATGTCGCGCGTGCAGGTCGCCGAGCACGTCCTTGGGATCGCGCTCAAAGACGCGCGGATTGAAGGCGAACGACGGCTGCCGCGTGTTCCAGCCGGTTGGTGTGAAGCCGGTGCCGAGATAGATCACAGCATCCAGCGGGATTTTCTTGTCGCGAAAGGTGTCCACGACATTAAGCAAGAGCGCCTCGCTCGAAAGCGTCTTGTCCACAAGCTCACGGTGCGACTGCATGTAGCCAAACGACCACTTTGGAGGCATGACGGCCGGCCCGCTGATGACGGAGATGTCCTTCATCAGCCGCGTCGGGTCGTGAGCGTCGAGGAGGAATAGGTCATAAGCGCCGGGGACGAGGCTGCTCGTCGGCGGGCGGCCTTGCAACTGTGCCGTAAGATTCGCTCTCCCCTTCGGGCCGCGTTTTGACGGGTCTTGCCCGCCCTCGCCGCGGACTCCCGCCTGCTCGGGCGGCTGCCAGGGGCTGAAA
>Ga0065705_10104486_pt1 | contig 14405 bp, 13 predicted proteins | sample SwibulcommuniRL2_FD_59092 | JGI IMG/M metagenome (GOLD analysis project Ga0065705, IMG submission 59092) | Bulk soil microbial communities from switchgrass field near Rose Lake, East Lansing, Michigan, USA - RL2 Bulk Soil v2 (version 2) | ecosystem: Environmental > Terrestrial > Soil >...
GGCGAGCTGATTACGATCCGCCGCGCCTCGATCGGCCCGGGACGCTGCCCGCCATGCTTCAATCAGCATCGTTGTCAGCAAACTCTGCACTTGTATGTCGCGGTCCGGCGTTCCCGAAGCAATTGCAGGGCGTGCTTCTGGTCGCGGATGCTCAGGCGGCCGTCGTGCAGGCCTACGTGATCGCGGCCGACGGCAATTCCTTCGTGGCCCGCCAGCAAATCGAACTGCTCCGCGGAGCCAGGAACGGATTTGGGCCCAGCATCCTGACGATGGGTCCCGAGGGCGCGATTTACGTCGTCGATTCCCGCCCCGCCGGCAGCCGCATCTTGCGGCTCACCTGGTCCGGGACGAAGTCCGTCCCGGCGATCGAAATTCCCGTGCTGGCGAAGTTCGAGCCTCCCGCTCCGCTTTCTCAGGCTGACTGCCTGGCGCTCGCTCAAGACAAGTCGAAACCGGCGCCCGAACGTGCCGCCGCGCTGGGACGGGCCTGTCGGCAATGGGACAACAAGGTGCTGGAGGCGTGTTTGGCAATCCTCGAAGACGAAAGCGCCGACCTCGCCCGGCTGGCGGCCGATGCCCTGGGCGATCACTTGCCGGCTGATGCCGAGACTCAGCAACGGATTGCCGACGCGATGCAGCAAAAGGTGCTGGCCGGGCCGCTTTCCGTGCGGCGATCGCTCTTCATTGCCCTGGGCAAACTTGGCACGAAGCTCGACACGGTGCCGGAGTGGATCTTCGAAGCGTCGTCAGTCACGCCCGACGTCCATACCAATCGTTACCTGTTCGAGGCCCACGCGCGGGCTGCGGAAATGCCCAAAGGTTGGGCTACTGAATTGATGCTGGGCAATCTGGAAGTCGCGCTTTTCGATCCCAACCCGGAACCACAGGAGCGCCACCGGCTGAAGAAATTCGTCACGGCGACTGCCGAGCAGATGCGGACCCGGGAGCTGGCCAACTTCCTCGACAAGTCGATTCGCGATGAGAAGGATTATTTCTCGAAGCTCGACGCGCCGTTTCAAGCGCGGCTGCTCGCGGCATATCAGAACGTGCTCGTTGATCCGGCCATCAACGCGGATGCAGTCGCGATGTGGCTGGAAAAGCATCCCATGGCGGCACTGGAAGTGCAGCAAGCCGCATGGGCCACGCTCGCAAAGGTGGGTACATCAAAGCCCGAATCGGTCATCGCGCCAGCCAAAGCGCTCGTGACACGCGGCAAGCTAGATGCAACGCTCAAGCAGAGCGTTCTTGCGGCCCTCGCGCGGCATCGCGATCCTGCGAAGCGTGGAGAGATTGACGAGATGATGGAGTCTTTGTCGCGAATGACGACCCAATCACCGTGATGTTTTCGCGGTCTGTCGCAGCCGCCTGAGGAACGCCAGGCCCACGCTCAGCAAGGCCACTAGATACAGGCTGAACCAGATACTCATGTAAGCCCGGCCGTCCATGAATTCGAGCGGTGAAACCTGGCGGGGAACGTGTCCCGTCGAGGACCACGCGACCGCGGCCAGCGCCCACGTCAACAGGCCCGTCGTCCATAGCGCCAATACGGCGAGCGCCGCAAACCGGCACCAGGCAGGAACCCGCTCAGTTCGCGGGGTCTTCGGCGGCTGGTGAATTCGTTCACGATGCTGCTCGACGATTTCGAACGCCTCGTGCCGCTCGTGGGCGGGGACTTCGACCAGCTCGTCGTCGCCGCGAAAACATCGCCGCGGATGCAGGCCCGCCTTGGCCAGCAATTCCGCACAGCGGGAGGTCTTGAGCTTGGAACTCGCGGCTGCCACGACGACCCAACTGTCATGGTCCAGGCCGGCGGCCAGCGGGCCGGGCGCTTGTGGATCGTCCTGGGCCTTGGCCACGGCCGTCAGGACCGAGCGAATTTGGCCCAGCGACTTGGCCGGCTTGCCGTCGAGTGCTTTGGCCTCTGCCGAATCGAACACGAGAGGCGAAGACTCGCGCGGCTCGGGCGGCAAGTCCCAGTCACCCCCGCCATAGCAGGCTAGAAGGAATCGATACAGGCGGACCTGCATGCGGGCCAACCAGGCGGCGCGGGGAGTTGTGCTTGCGCTCTCCTGGGCCGCGGCGAGTCGTTGCCGCCAATCGGCAATTAACTCATTGCGGGTTGTCGCCATGACCACCTCGCCACACACATGAGATCCGACCTCATTGTCTCAGGGGGCTGACGCCCCCTGCTCGCCTTTGGGGTCACTAGCCAGTAGTTCTTTGATTGCTTGGACGATCTTCTCGGGGGCCGCCATGCGCCCCGCCCCGACCTGCCGGCAGCTCAGCCAGCCCGACTCGGGGTCTATGAATTGTACGCCGTCGGCACGCAATTGGGTTACATTGCGCTGGACAGCTTGCTTTTCCCACATGGCCGTGTTCATTGCCGGTGCCATGAGCACGCGGCCCGTAAAGGCCAGGTACAGCGTCGAGAGCAGGTCGTCGGCCAGGCCCAGTGCCGCCTTGGCGAGAAAATCAGCGGACGCCGGCGCGATGACCAGCAGTTCCGCTCTCTCAGCCAACTCAATGTGCGCTCCGAGGGGAAATTGTGCCTCGTCAAAAACCTTGCGAGCGACCGGTCGGCCTGTCAGTGCGGCAAAAGTGGCCGGGCCGACGAACTGCTCCGCGGCGGCGGTCGTGACTACAGTAACACTCGCCCCGGCCTGCACGAGCTGGCTGACCAGGGCCGCGGTCTTGTACGCCGCTATGCCGCCGGTGACTCCCACGACAATTTCGCGGCCGTTCATGAGGACAATACTCTACAGATCGCCCAAGTCGAGCTCCATCGATTCGCCCGTCCCCTGAAATTCACCGACCAACTTCACCTGCTGCGTTGCGTCGAGATAGATCTTGTCTTCCAGGATTTCCTGCAGCACGACCTGCATCTTGTCCTGCGTGCTCAGATCGACGAGCGGCCGGCTGCCGGCATTGAGCTGCACGAGCCGCTTCTGAATCAGCGTGCTCAGCTTGAAGCGGCCCCCCACTTTGTTGACGATCTGTTCTTCTCTCAAGGCATCGAGCATGGCGGCTCCTTGGCGTGACTGGATAGTATTTCACAGATCTCGCGGACGGCCTGAGGCACGTCGCGGTTGATCACTTCGTAATGATAGCGGTCTTTGAAAACGAGCTCGCGGCGGGCGACTTCCAGACGGCGGCGGATCGATTCCTCGGTTTCGGTATTGCGCTGACGAAGACGGCGTTCCAACTCGTCGATCGATCCGCTGTGAATGAATATGCTGAGCAGCCCAGGATGCTGCCGCATGACCTCAATGGCCCCTTCAACATCAATTTCCAAGATTACCCACTTTCCAGCCGCAAGTCCAGAGGCCACTTGACTTTGCAGCGTGCCGTACCAGTCGCCGCGGCCGAATACTTCCTTGCACTCCAGGAACTCGCCGCCTGCCCGCCGGCGGGCGAATTCTTCTTTCGAGAGGAAGAAATAGTCCACGCCCTCGACCTCACTCGGCCGCGGCTTGCGTGTCGTGGCCGAAACGCTGAGTACGAGCGGCAACTGGCAAGTCTTAATCAACTCGCGAATCACTGTTGACTTACCCGCGCCCGCAGGGCCTGAAATCACCATCAGCCGGCCGGACGCCAATGTATCGTTCGCCGCCATACTCAGCCGCTAACTCAAATGACGAATAACCAATGACAAATGACTACCATGTCATTCGACATTCTGAATCATTTCCCGCATCCGCTCGATTGCCGATTTCATTTCGATCACGTGGCGGGCAATCTCGGCGTCGTTGGCCTTCGAGCCGATCGTGTTTGTCTCGCGGAACATTTCCTGCGTCAGGAACTCGAGCTTGCGGCCGCTTGACTCGTCAGTCGCCATGACCGTGTCAAACTGCTCCAAATGGCTGCGCAGCCGTACGATCTCCTCGGCGATGTCGCTCCGCTCGGCGAAAATGCCCACTTCACGGACAATATCCGCCGGCTGGATCTGCACGCCCAGTTCGCCCAGCAGTTTGTTCAGCCGATCGCTGAGGCGCGACCGAAAGGCATCGACGACCTGCGGAGCGCGGCGCTCGACCGCCGCCAGTTCAGCAGTGATCGCGCGTGCATTCACAGCCAGGTCCGACGCCATCGACCGCCCTTCATCAGCCCGCATTTTCGCGAGGTTCTTCAATGCTTCGGTCAGAATTGTCTCGATTAGCGGCCACTGTGCTTCAATTTGCTCAAGCTCCGCCGTCGGCTCGCGGACCACGCCAGGCAAGGCCAACAGCGACGCCAGCGGCACCGACGCTTCCTCAACCGGCCGGCCCGTGATTCGCTCTAGCTGCGCCAAATAGCCCTTGAGCACAACCTCATTAAGTCGGTAATCCTCGGCGGTCGGCTGGCGATCGACGACGAGGCCGACCTGAATCGTGCCGCGGCGTATGTGCTGCCGAACAAGGCTTTCGACCTGCGGCTCGAGCGATTGGTAACCTTCGGTCGCTCGAAAACTGAATTTCAGATACCGATTATTGACGGTGCGGACTTCGACGCCGACGGAAACCCCGTCTGCATGGCGATGAGCCTCTCCATGGCCAGTCATGCTCAGGAGCAAGGGGCAACACTCCCGGAGTGCTACGGATTGTTCTTCTTCACATCGTCGGAAGACGGTGCAGCCGGTGCGGGCGATGAAGGAGCGGGCGCGCTGGCCGGAGCCGCGGGTGCCGGCGCGGAGGATGCCGGCGCGGGCGTGCCGGGCGGATTTGCCGCCGGGGCAGGCGCTGCACCACCGCTGGTTTTCGACTCGCCACTCTTGCTATCGCCCGTCGTTGATTCGCCTGCCTTCTCATCGCCAGTCGCGGGTGTTGACTTGCCGCCCGACGTCTTCGTCGTGCCGGGTTCACCCGTCGTCTTGCCGTCGGTCTTCGTCTTGGCCGGAGGCGGAGCAGCGATCTGTGTCGATGGAGGGTTGAGCACTTTCAGGGTCAACATGCAGAGCAGAATCCAGACGGCCGCCACGGCGATCGTAATCCGCGTGAACAAGTCGCCCGCCTTGGTGCCGAACGCACTCTGTCCACCCATTCCGCCCAGTGCGCCGGTCAAACCTCCGCCGCGACCCCGCTGCACGAGGATGATCAGCATCAGGAAGACCGATATGATGCTCAGCGGAATGCTGAAGGCGTAGTGCTTCCAGCTCAAAGCCAATAGGTCAAACATTCCAAACACGCTCCTCAGACGCAATCGCGACTGGTTATTTTCGGGCCGCGGCAATAATCGCCAAAAAACTATCGGCCTTCAGCGACGCGCCGCCGACCAAGGCGCCGTCGATGTTCGGCTGGCCGAGCAGTAGCGCCGCGTTTTCGGCATTCACGCTGCCGCCGTATTGAATTCGCACGCTCGCCGCAACTTGTGGAGTGTAACGGGTTTCCAGCAATTTGCGAAGGTCAGCATGCACCTCTTCCGCCTGCTCGGGAGTGGCCACCACCCCGGTCCCAATTGCCCATACTGGCTCGTAGGCAATGACCAGCTTCAGAACCTGATCGGCAGTCAGCAGGCCCAGGGACCCTTCGATCTGTTCACGGACTACCGCCTTGGTGCGATTGGCCTTGCGCTCGTCGAGAGTTTCGCCAACACAGACAATTGGCGTCAGCCCAGCCGCGAGCGCGGCAACGACCTTGCGGTTCACATCGGCGCTAGTCTCTTTGAAGATCGCCCGCCGCTCACTATGGCCGAGGATCACATATTTACAGCCTAGGTCCACGAGCATCCCCGGACTGATCTCGCCCGTGAACGCCCCCTTGGCTTCGTGGTAACAGTTCTGAGCTCCCAGCCCGACGGCCGATCCCGCCAATGCACTGCCGACGGCGGCCAGGTAAACCGCTGGCGGGCAAACCGCGACTTCGACGTCCGTCGCGGTCCCGACTCCCTTCGCCACAGCCGCAGCCAAAGCTACGCCTTCGGCGCGGACGGTGTTCATTTTCCAGTTGCCGGCTATGAATTTTCGCCGCATCCCCACTCCTCGGTTTATGCACGCACAAACAAATTTTTTGCACGGCGAGGATTTGATCCTTAAACCGTTTCTGCAAAAGGACTTATGATCGATTTTTAGCAGACAGCGTTATGCACATTATGCAAGTTATGCATAATTCAGTCGCGATCGGGAAGGCCTCACGCACATGGCAACGTCGTAGTGGCACAATGTATAGATGCGCGAGGGCAACGATTTATTGCCGCATTCCTTCTCCGAAATTGCCTTTCTCCAGAGCAACTTGCCGCAACCGGACCATGTCCTTGTTCGTTCCAATCCGTGTTTCATCCGTGGTTTCGGCTTTCTCGCGAAACATCAGCTGGCCGCTGTCCCAGGTACCGTCGAGATCGTCTTCCCGAACATCGCCGCAAGCTGCCTGATCTTGGCCACGACTTCCGCATATTGTTTGGGCAATAGCGCCTGCGGCCCGTCGGACTTCGCCCGCTCGGGGCAGTCGTGGACTTCGATATGGACCCCATCCGCCCCCACCGCGACCCCCGCCAGGGCACAGGGCGGAATTAGGTCAGGCCGGCCCGTCGCATGGCTCGGATCGACAATGATCGGCAGGTGCGACAGCCCCTTGACCACCGCGACCGAGGCGACGTCGTACAGGTTGCGCGTTGCTTTGTCGAACCCCTTGACGCCGCGCTCGCAGAGGACGACGTTTGGATTGCCTTGCGAGAGAATGTACTCGGCACTCATCAAGAGGTCCTCGACCGTCGCGCTCATCCCCCGCTTGAGCAGCACCGGCTTGCGACTGCGGCCGACCTCCGTGAGCAGCACGAAGTTCTGCATGTTCCGGGCGCCGATCTGAAACATGTCGGCCCACTTCTCGACGGCCGGCACGCATCGCGGGTCCATGACTTCCGTCACGACCGGCAGGCCATGCGCGTCGCCGGTCTCGCGGAGAATCTTCAAGCCCTCCTCGCCCAGGCCTTGAAATGCATAAGGGCTGGTCCGCGGCTTATAAGCTCCGCCGCGCAGGATGTTCGCGCCAGCCGCCTTCACAGCCCGGGCGATGGAATGCATCCTCTCGGGATCTTCCACCGCACACGGGCCGGCGATCATCGCCAGGTTGCCGCCGCCAATCTTGACTCCGGCAACTTCGACAATGCTCGGCTGCGGATGGGCTTCGCGGCTGGCGAGCTTGTAAGGGGGCAGCACCGGCACGACGTCCTGTACGCCGGGAATCGCCCGCAGCGGTTCGGACGCGATCTTCTGTTCTTCCCCGATAACCCCAATGATCGTGCGGAAGGTGCCGCGGCTGAGGTGAGCCTTCAGGCCCAACGCCTCGACCCGTTCGATCACATGCTGAATCTGGTCTTCCGATGCGCCGGATTGGAGGATGATAATCACGGGACGACGCTCACTTCGAGTTGCACTGCTACGTGATGCAGTGAAGCACCCGCCCTGAACGGGTGGAATCTAGTCAAATGGAATCTCGGATCTTAGCATGGGTTCAGCCGGGCCGTCGAGGCGGCGTCACTTCACCGGGACCATCTCTTCACCAACAATCTGAGCGCAGCCTCATGGTTGATGTTTCGCCCGTCGCACTGAATTTACGGCTCGATTTGATCCCATAACTCGGCGTTCCATGCATTCACAATCGATTGGTTTCATCGGCGCCGGCCAAATGGCCCGCGCGCTCGCCAAGGGTTTCGTTCATGCCGGCCTCGTGAAGCCAGAGCAGATCATCGCGGCCGACCCTGTGCCGGCTGCGGCCCGGCAATTTGTTGAAGAAGTCGCGGGCGCAAGCCTGGTTACCAGCAACTCCGCGGTTGTCTCTCAGGCATCCACCATCTTCCTGGCCGTCAAGCCGCAAAGCATGGCCGCCGTGTTTGCCGACCTGGCGGGCAAGGCGCCATCCGGCAAGCTCTTCGTATCAATTGCCGCCGGCGTGACGCTCGCGAAATTGGAGGGCGGCCTCAAGACTGGCCGTGTCATCCGCGTCATGCCCAACACGCCGGCCCTCATCGGCGAAGGGGCGTCGGCCTTCGCACTCGGACCAGCGGCGACGCCGGACGACGGGAAGCTTGTCGGCGAGTTGCTCGCCGCGGTTGGCAAGGCCTTTCTCGTTGACGAAAAACTGCTCGATGCGGTCACCGGTCTGTCTGGATCAGGGCCGGCATTCGTCTATGTCATGATCGAAGCCCTGAGCGATGGAGGCGTGCGGATGGGCCTGCCGCGCGATATCGCCGCTGCCTTGGCCGCACAAACCGTCCGCGGTGCTGCGGCAATGGTCATCGGAACGGGCGAGCACACCTCAGTCCTCAAGGACAGAGTCGCCAGCCCTGGCGGCACTACGATCGCCGGCCTCCAGGCCCTCGAAGACCGCGGCCTCCGCGGGGCCCTCATCGCCGCTGTCGAAGCGGCTACCCGCCGCTCGCAAGAGTTAGGCAAGTAAGCCTTGCTCCGCGCCCGACCCATACGATAATGGGCGCAAGGGACTCCTTCGGTCATTGGAGCGTGCCAAACGTGTCCTCCTCCATCTTTGTGCTCGTTGACGATAAGCACGTCCCCGTTTTCCGGATCATGTGGGTGTCCGACACGCCCCACTTCTGCGGCAACGAAGATTGCACGTGTGAAGGGGACTACGAGGTCCGGCTCGAACAGGATGAATCGGTCTGGGCCTCTCGCCAGGAGCGCGACAACGTGCTCAAGGCGGTCGAAGCCTGGTACAACGGTGAGCGCGAGCAGGAAGGTGAGTGGGACGAAGAAGGAGAATAGTCCGCCGGCTGTGTGAAGATTTCGTTCCCGCGGGTGGTTCCCGAGCCGCCACATTGCTAAATTGCCGGGGACTTATTTCGCCCGCGTTCACATAGGTTTCCCTGATGTCGCTATTCGCCGACAGCCGGTATCAGTGGCGCGAAACCTATTTCGTGCTGTTCGAGAAGAAAAACCGTCCGAAAGCATCGGACGTCAAGCACGCCCTGGCCGAGCTTGGTCCACGTCTGGAAGTGCTCCACGTCCATGCCAACAAGGAGGGGCAGCTCGAATCGATGACGGTCCTCTCACACTCCGACGCGGCCGGGATGGATGTCACCTTTGTCACGGGCGAGGAGGTGAAGGAGCAACTCGCCGAGCTTAAGGAGGAATGGCAGACGCGCAGGCTCGATCCGCAGGAGAAGCTGCGGCTGGCCAGGCTGATGCACTCCGATTCGCGGTACGACGTGTACCACTTCGAGGAAGTCACAGACATACCCAGCGAAGAGGACGAGGGCCCGCTCGACCCCGGCACGCTGCTCCTGGTGCTCAACAAACTGGCCCACCTCTGCCACGGCCTCTCGCTCGATCCGCAGTCGGGGGAATTGCTGACGTAGCGCTCAGCGGCCCTTGTCTGTCCGCTCGCGCCGCTCTACCGACTCGTCTTCTACTTCCTCCTGCTCGGGCACGCCGAACACAAACCCAGCCCGGACGGGCGGCGGCATCGGTGATTTGGCCCCCCGCACGCTCCGCCAAATCACTTCATTCAGAAGCAGGTCGTCCGCCGCGTCTTCTTTGCTGAAGTCGAACGCGACCGACATCTGGGCACCCCAGGCGCTGGCCAGGTTCGTCTCGTTCAGATCGACATTCGAGGGCAGGTATTTGTACGGGCTGAAGTCAGGGTTGGGCGTGAACGAGTTGTACATGGGCAGCGCTGCCGCATCGAACTGCGTCATCGGTTTGAGTCCCAGAATCAGCTCCATCGTCCGCAGCATACTCGCCGTGCTGTACAGGCTCGAATCGACGGCGCCCCGCTTGGCGTACGGGCTGATGACCATCGCGACCGTGCGATGCGCATCGACGTGGTCCGAGCCGTTCTGGGCGTCATCTTGCACCACAAATACCGCGGTGTCTTTCCAGAATCTGCTCTCGCTCAGCGCCTCGATGACCCGGCCCAAGGCCAGGTCGTTGTCGGCCACCATTGCAGTCGGCGTGTGCTTGCCCGGTTGTGTGCCGATGGTGTGATCGTTCGGCAGCCGGAGGATAATCAGCCGCGGCATTTCCCCTTCGCGCTCGAAGCGTCCTAGTTCCTGGATGAATCGGTCAGCCCGCTTCTGATCGGAATAGTCCAAGTCAAACCCCTGAAACTCCGGATCAAAATGTCCCTCCAAGGCTTTCACGCGGGCCTTCCGCGGCTCGCCGGGCTTCGAGGGATTGGAAACGAATTCGCCGTAGCTGCGATAGGTGATTCCTGCCTCCTGACAGCGGTCCCAGATGTAGCCGCTCGACGGCTCGGCGATGCGGTAACTTCCCTCCGATGTATAGCCGAGCTTTTTCTCGGGGCTGCCCCGATAGTTCAGCGGCCAGACTTTCTCGACGAAATCGGTCGCGTAGGCCGCCATGCTCCACTCGTGGCCATCGGCGCTCACCTCGCTCTCGACGTAGAAGTTGTCCAGCAACACGAACTGTTTTGCCAGCGCGTGGTGATTCGGCGTCACCCGCTCTGGAAAAATGCAAAGTGCCGCGTCACCGTTCCCCTGCGGCAGATCGCCAAACACCTGATCGTAGGTCCGATTCTCTTTGATGATATAGATACAATGCTTGATCGGGCTGGCATCGCCCACCTTGGCCGGAACGGGATTGTCGGCCTCGCGGGGCCTGGACACCGGCTGCTTGTCCTCGCGCAAGGGGCTGCACGCAAATGCCGTCCGCGTGTATTTGGCCATCTGCCCGGGCGACGGCGTGTCGATCTGGGCCAGCGTCCCCTGGAACAGGCCGCCAATGTACTCCTGGAGCGTCCGCGGCGGCTGATTCAGCGGATTGGGTCCCTGGCGATTCGCCTTGGGCAAAAGTCCTTTGCCGTTGGCGACGTAGAGCTTGTTGTCGAGGGTGCTATAGCGGACGCAGGTCGGATACCAGCCGGCCGGGATGAACCCCAGTGAGCGACTGTGGCCCCGCTCGGACACATCGATCACCGCGACGTTGTTGTTGTCCGAGTTGACGACGAACAGCACCTTGCCGTCGGGCGACAGGGCCAGGCTGCTGGGCGTGCTGCCATTGTCGGCCTTGGCATAGAGGGCCGTCGTGAGCATCTCCAGCGGCTTGCCGGTGGTCGTGTCGATGACCGCGACACTGGTGCTGTTGGCACACGCGATATAGAGCAGCGAACCATCGGGCGATAGCAGCATTTCCGTCGGATGAGCCGGCGTCGGCCAGCGGGTCTCGACCGCCCGCGACTCGAGGTTCAGCACGCCTACGGCCGATCCTCCCCATAAACTCACAAAGAGCCGCTGACCATCCTTCGCCGGAAGTGAGGTGTAGGGATAGTCATTTTCCAGGAGCTTTACGTGCTGGAGTTTGTCGGGCGACTGAAGCGGCACGAGCGCCAACGTGTGCCCCCAGGCGCAGGCGACATACAGCGTCCTTCCATCAGAGCTGACCGACAGTCCGGCGGGCACGAACTTGTCCGCGAGCTTGGCGATGCGAATCTCGCGATGATCGGACAAGTAGCCGTCGCGGTGAGCGAACTGGTGAACGACCTCTTTCTCGGCCCCGCTGGTGAAGAGCTGTGAACCATCGGGCGAGAAGGCCAGGCCCACAAACGCTTCAGGAATTGCCGCCCGCGAGACAATCCGATACTCCTTCAAATCGACCAGCACAATCTCATGCTCGCCATAACCCGCGTGGAGCACCGCGGCCAGCGGCTCCTTCGGGTGCAGGGCGATATTGACGGGAAAATCGCCCAGCTTGAGCTGCTTTCCCGCCGGGTCGAGCGACCACTGCGTCGGCAGCAGAACCTGACCACTGGCCTGCATGCCGGGCAAACGTCGCGGCTCGTGTGTCGCGGCATTTTTCTCTTGTGCGGCGGCGGTGGCGGTGAGGATGAGAACGGCAATGGCGATGGCTACGCGATGCGGCGACATAGTGGTCAGAGTTCAGGGTTCAGGGGCGACAATGGCGGAAATGGCATGGCCCGATTGTACTCAGTACTCCGTACTCAGTACCAAGTGCTCAGTACTTCGTACTCGGATTGATCCACACAGCAACCGAGCAATCTGCATTCGGCATTTAGAGGATCGCCAGCGGATTCCGCCGCTCTTCCAGTGTGCCGCGGGTGACGCCGACGCGATTGCTTGCCTGTAGCCGGCCCCAGACCTCCTTCGCGGTGACCGCCCCCGCCAGGAGCCGGCGATAGAGATCGAGCACCTCACGCAGAGCGGGGCCCATGACATCGAGAAGCTCAACCCGGAAATTCCGAACGCCCGCGGCGAGCAATTGCGGAACCGCTTCGGCAGCACTCTGGGGCACTGCGTTAAAGAGGGTATTGCGGCAGCCAACGTCGGCCACCAGCGGGTGTTCCATACCGATCCGGTCGCGGAGCTTCACCTGGTGCGTGTCGCAGGGCCGGCCGCAGTTGGTTTTGTTGGTTCCCGGCGAAAGGACCGCGCAAAACACGCAGTGCTCCATGTGGAACATCGGCATGTGCTGGTGCACGACGACTTCCAGCCACGCTGGGTCGCTCGCCCCAACAAGGTCGAACAGCTGCTCGCGATTGAGGTCGTACGAAGCGGTGATGCGCTCGGCCCCTTGCTCGCGCAGGTAACGGGCCGTCAGGTCATTGGCACAATTGAGCGAGAAGTCTGCGACTGTCCGCAAGCCGCGATCGCAAAAGAACCGCAGCCCGCCCAGGTTGCGAACCAGAATGCCGTCGGCCCCGCGCTTGGCCAGGGCGTGAAAAATGCCCATCTCGTCCGGCTTCTGGATTCGCGGTGTCGCCAGCCAGATTTCTGCGCCCGCGGCGTGCCCCTCGCTCACCGCTTCGCGATACTCGCGGATATCCTGGAAATCGACATAGACCGATCGCATCCCCGCCGCCAGTACCTCGCGCAGTTGCACGAGCGACCGGCAAAGGACAAGGAGCTGCGGTGCGCTGTAGGGAACGCCCCCTGTGGCGTTCCGAGTAGCACGGAGCGACGACAGCGTCCGTTCAGTCGCAATCGCCCGTCTCGGCCGCGCCTGCGACAGCTCCATCAACCGCGCGACCAGCGCGTGTCGCAGCTTCCCCAGCACGCTCAGCGGAAGCATTGGCCTGCCGATAATCTCCGCGGTCAGCGTCCGCAACTCAAATGGCGTCCCTCCCAACCGGCCGAACTGCTCGCGCAGCGTTTCCTCGGTGAGCGGATGCTTGCGGGCCTCCTCGCATGCTTGCACCGACGACAGTACGCAAGCAGCGCCTGTCTCGGTGATGGCCGAGAGCTCCAGTGGCTTACCGGCCGTGGCTCGGATCATGAGATCAACCGCCGTCCGCCGCAATGGAACCGGCCCGGTGAACGTCTTGCGCAAACGGCTCGTCAACTCGGGATCGTCGGTCTTCCAAACGCGCTGGCCAGTGTGAATCTCGCCGAGGGCGAGCGCTCCGTGCGCGAATGCAAGCTCAACCACACCGCTTGTGGCTGGTTCGGTCAGCGAGCGGCCATTTTGAAACACTTCATACACGCGGCCCCCCAGCGGATCATCGACCGGCTGGCCGCAGTCGAACGACACACCATCGCCCCGTTTAACTTGCCTGCCGTCAAGCTGTACCACCACACGCTCCCGCCGCACAGCCACGACATGTCCCAGCAGCACGCCCCGCTTCGAAGAGCTAAGCGCCGGCACGAGCATCTTGTGGTCGCATCCCTGGAGCCAGCCGGGCGAGAACCCGCGCGAAAACGACAGCTCCATCTCCTCCACGTCGCGGGGCGAAAACTCAGTCGGCCGGCCGGCCCAGGCCGCGTCGATCGCCTGCCGATAATGCCGCACGATATTCGCGACGTACTCCGGCGTCTTCAGCCGCCCCTCGATCTTGAAGCTGCACACCCCCGCGTCGATCAAGTGCGGAATCAGGTCGTAAGCCGCCAGGTCCTGCGGGCTTAATAGGTATTTCTGCTCGCCCAAATCGACGTCGCGGCCGTCACACACCAAGTCATAGGGCAATCGGCAGGCCTGAGCACACTGGCCCCGGTTGGCACTGCGGCCGCCGAGCGACTCGCTGGTCAGGCATTGTCCAGAATAAGCCACGCACAGCGCCCCGTGCACGAAAACCTCTAGCGGCATCGTCGTCTCGCGGCGGATGCGGCGGATTTCGTCCAGGCTGCACTCGCGGGCCAGCACCACGCGGCTGGCGCCCAGCTCCTTGGCCGCCGCGATCGACTGGCTGCTGGTGAGCGTCATCTGGGTGCTGGCGTGGATCGGCAAGTCGGGGCAGATCGCGCGGATCAGTCGCACCAGGCCCAGATCTTGCACAAGCACCGCATCGACGCCGGCCGCCACCACTTCGCGGACGTGCGTTTCGACTTCCGGCAGCTCGCCGGGAAAAACCAGCGTATTGAGTGTGACGTAGCCCGCGACGCCCCGGCCGTGCAGTTCGGCCATGATCTCGGGCAACTCGGCGGGCGCGAAATTCTTCGCCCGTGCCCGCGCGTTGAATCCACTATCCAGGCCGAGATAGACCGCGTCCGCGCCGTTCTCGATCGCCGCG
>Ga0065705_10104487_pt1 | contig 14396 bp, 8 predicted proteins | sample SwibulcommuniRL2_FD_59092 | JGI IMG/M metagenome (GOLD analysis project Ga0065705, IMG submission 59092) | Bulk soil microbial communities from switchgrass field near Rose Lake, East Lansing, Michigan, USA - RL2 Bulk Soil v2 (version 2) | ecosystem: Environmental > Terrestrial > Soil >...
CCGCCACAGCACGCCTGGCGGCCCAGATACGCCAGAATCAAGTCGCGCGACTTGGCCCGCGTAAAACTGATACCGTTGGCCAGGAGATCGAGGTTCGCGCGGGCATCGATGAAGCGTGTGACGGGAATTGCCGTCCCGCGCGCGCGGTAGGCGATGGCGATTTGATGGCAATTCGGATGAGCGCAAGGGAGCGGCAGAAAGTCGTCCTCACGAAACAGGCCATTGGTCTGCTTTGCCACGCCCTTGATCACGTCCGGAAACGTGATCCGCCGTTCCAGAGTCTGCGGCAAAACGTGGCGGCCTGAATACGTCGCCGGCTGGAAGCTGATGCCGGTGATCCAGGGCCGAGCCAGCCCGAACTCGACTAGCGACCCCATTTCGTTGTCGTTCACGCCCCCTTGCAGCGTCGCCACGAGCGTCACGTGAACCCCGGCCCTGCCGAGCGCCTCAAGAGCGGCGAGCTTCGTTTCGAGCAGCGGCTCGCCGCGGAGCGACAGATACACATCTTCGCGTATTCCATCGAACTGAAAATAGACCTCTAGCCGGTCTTTGTGCTGGGCAGCCAGTTCCACGAGCGACGGATCGCGGGCAAAGCGGATGCCGTTGGTGTTGATCATCACATAGTCGATCTCGCGGGACAGGGCGTACTCGACGATTTGGTCGAACTGCGGGTGAATCGTCGGTTCACCGCCGGAAAGCTGGCAAATCTCGGCCCGTCCTTCCACCTCGACCAGCCGATCGATTTGCCGCTTTGCGTCGGCCAGCGACAGGTGCTTGCCGCCGGGACCGCTGGCGGCGTAGCACATCGGGCATGTCAAGTTGCACGACGACGTGATTTCCAGGACGCCGACACATGTGTGCTGTTCGTGTTCGGTACAGAGGCCGCAGTCAAGCGGACAACCTTTCTCGGGCTCCACGCCGAACACGGCGGGCATGCGGGCGGGAAGCGCGAACGCCATCTGGTCGTAATGCCTTGCGTCAGAACAGACGAAGTCGTCGCGCGTGCCATGCTCGGCGCACGACTTGCGGAAATAGACCCGCCCGCCGCGGTTGATGATTTTCGCCGGCACAACCGCCAGGCACTCCGGGCAAAGGCTTTTGGTCGTGCCGAGGAAGGTGTAGTCGCGGTGCAGCATGGATTAGTGATAGGGTCCTGAGGGCACGATCAGGCACAGGCAAGCGATGAACAAGGCGATGAGGATCGCCAGACCCAGCAAAGCCAACACAACCGCCCCGCCCATCGCGCCTAGGAAAATCTCCAAGTATCCAAGCCGGTTGCCGCGCCGGTGCTCGCGAAATACATGCGCCAATGCAGCCAGAGCGAGCGGGATCATCACGATAAACAGCAAGACACCGAGCGTTTGGGATTGCGCCACGACGCCAATTCCCAGGCTGATCGCGACGAACCCAGCAGCGATGCCGCCAATGATGTCGAAGATTGTGAGCGTATCTCGATCCGGCGCGAAGCCGGACGTGGAACGGGTCACCTGCCGCGGCCGAGCAAGCGGCGGCTCATCGACGAACGATCGATAACAAAGCCAGCATTGCGTGGCCCGCGCCACGTTCAAAGCGGCACAGTCGGGACACGGCAGGTTGTATTCCGCGTTACTCACGGCTGGACCTTCTGTGCGGCCAGGCGCTGTGCATATTCCACTGACAGCGCTTTCACACGTCGCACAACCTGCCCAATCACGACGCCGGTGAGCCCGAGGCTGACGAGCGTGATGAGCTGCTCGACGGGCGCGACCGCATGCTGGCTGTCGAACCAGTGGCCGTTATTCTCGCCGTCTTTGATTCCGACGAGCAGCCAATAGCCGAGCATCGATCCCAGAGTGGCCATCCATACGAGGCCCAAGCTGAACCGCAGAGCGGCCAGGGCGATGATGAGAAAGTACGCCAGCACGAGCGGGCTATGGGGACCGGCGGCCAGCGATGCGAGCGCCGTGAGCAGGAGCAAGTCGCAAGCGGTCGTGCAATACTTCAAGGCAGCCGGCAAGATCTGCCGCCGCAGACAAAGCATCACCGCCAAGGAGACCATCGTCCAGGCGACGGCGACTGCAGTCGCTCGCTGATGGAACTGCCTGGCAACGTCCCCCTGGTCGGAGAATCCATAGAAGTGGACGAGTTGCACGATGTAGAACGCACCGATGGCGACAATGCGGAGCAGGTTCGCCCGGCTTTCGCCTTCAAACTCCTGCCAGCGGCCGACGATGAACCACTGGCGGTCGGCTGGCGTTGTCGTGGGTGCGGAGGGGGATGCTGTAGCCATGAAGGAAGATTGTCGGACACATGAGCGGGCCGAAGCAAGTCAATTCGATCGACGCCGCAGACATATCGGGCTGATGTAGATGGAACTCGCCGCCTCGTTCGGCTAGAATCGAAGACGTTCGCGTCGCTGGCGCCGCGGTACGCGGTTTGCTGGACTTGGGGGCCGACGTGGAGCAGCGAGGATTGCACTTGCAGGGTCAGCCCCGATGCTTGATTGCAGCCGCCGGAGTCGCCGCTTTTTTGGGCAAGCGCGGCGGCAGTCTTTCGCTGTGCAGTCGTTCTCTGTGTGGTCATTCGCTGTGCGGTCGCTTCGCACATCATTCGGGGTGCTTGCCGTCGCCTGTCTTTTCGCGGCTGGGATGGCAAACGCCGCCGACCTCGTCGAAACGACGAAGTTGCTCCGCACCGGTGAATACGCCGCTTGTGCCCAATCGGCGGCAGCCGCGATCGAAGAGAACGCCTACAACGAGAGTTTCCGGCTGATCAAGTTGCGGGCCGAAATGGAGCTCGGCCACTACGGCGATGCTCTGAAGACGCTCGACGCGGCCCTCGAGAAGTTTCCCCAGAGCATCCAGCTTCGTTGGCTGGGAATCGAGGTCTGCCGCTTCAATCAGCAGTCCGAGCGGGCCGCAAAGCTGGACGCGGAAATCGCCGAGCTCCTGAAGCAGTCCTCATGGCGATATAGCGACGTGGCAAACCAGATCGTCGTTGGTCGCTATTTGCTCAGCCAGGGGACCGATCCGAAGAAGGTGTTGGATGGCGTCTATAACGAGATCAAACGCCGTCAACCAGGATTTGTCGATGTGTTTTTGGCCAGCGGCGATCTGGCGCTGGAGAAACACGACTATCTGCTCGCGGGCGAAGCCTTTCAGCAGGCGGTGAAGCTCGATGGCGATAACGCCGATGCCCACTTTGGCGTCGCCAGGTCTTTTGCTCCGAGCGATTCGGAAAAGGCTGACGCGGCGCTTCAGGCAGCGTTGTCGAAGAACCCGAACCATGTGCGCAGTCTGCTGTTGATCGCGGACGGCAAAATCGATGCGGAGCAATATGACGAAGCCGAGAAGGTGTTGGCCCAAGTGGGGAAGTTCAATCCGCACCATCCGCGGGCACTCGCCTACCGGGCGGTGCTGGCCCATCTGCGGAACCAGCCAGAGAGCGAGAAGCTGCACCGTGCGGAGGCCCTCAAGGACTGGCCGGCCAATCCGGAGGTCGATTACCTGATCGGCCTCAAGCTGTCGCAGAAGTACCGCTTTGCCGAGGGCGAACAGTATCAGCGGCAAGCGCTCCAGTTCGATAAGAATTATCTGCCCGCCAAAGGACAACTCGCGCAGGATCTGCTGCGGCTGGGACGCGAGGTGGAGGGCTGGAAACTGGCCGGCGAAGTCAATGACGCCGACGGCTATAACGTCTTCGCCCACAACCTGGTGACGCTGCAAGACAATCTGCTTCGATTCCGTACCTTGGAAGACGACGGCCTCCTCGTGCGGATGGACGCCCGCGAAGCCGAGGTTTACGGCCGGCGCGTCCTGGCCCTGCTGAAGCGGGCGAAGCACGATCTGTGTGCCAAGTACGGCGTGACATTGCCCGAACCGGTCATCGTCGAACTCTTTCCTAAGCAGGAGGATTTCGCAATCCGCACGTTCGGGCTGCCTGGAGGTTCGGGCTTTTTGGGCGTTTGCTTCGGCACGGTGATCACCGCCAACAGCCCCGCGTCGCAGACCGCGAGCCCGTCGTGCTGGGAGGCGACCCTCTGGCACGAATTCTGTCACGTCGTCACGCTCAACAAGACCAACAACAAAATGCCCCGTTGGCTGAGCGAGGGCATCAGCGTCTACGAAGAGCGGCAGGCCGACCCGACTTGGGGGCAGGCGATGAAGCCGCAGTATCGCGAGATGATCCTCGGCGACGACCTCGTGCCGGTGAGCGGGCTGAGCGGAGCATTTCTTAGCCCCAAATCGCCGCTGCATTTGCAGTTTGCCTACTATGAATCGTCGCTGGTCGTTGAGTACGTGATTGAGAAGTATGGGATTGAGACGCTCAAGCGGGTGCTCGTCGATCTGGGCGTGGGGATGCCGATCAACGACTCGCTTGGCAGGTACACGGGCTCGATTACGGCGCTCGATGCCGAATTCGCCAAGTATGCCCGCGACAAGGCCAGCGCCATGGCGCCCGCCGCCGATTGGTCCGTGCCGGAGTTGCCTCGGCGAGCGTCGGCTGAGGTTATTGCGGCCTATGTGAAGGAGCATCCGACTAACTATGCGGCCTTGCGGCGGTTTGCCGAGCGGCTGATTGCGGATGGAAAGTGGCAAGCGGCCAAGGAGCCGCTGACGAAGATGCGCGAACTGTTTCCGCGTGATGGGGGCACGGCAAATCCCTATTCGCTGCTGGCCCAGGCACACCGGGAACTCAAAGAAACCAAGGAGGAGCGGGCGGCGCTCGAAAAGCTCGCCGAATTGTCGGCCGACGACGTGGAGATGTTTGCCCGCCTGACGGAATTGACTCTGGCCGGCAGTGACTGGGAGGCAACTCGCAAGTATTCCCTGCGCTGGCTGGCTGCCAATCCCCTCGTGCCTGAACCGCATCGCCGCGCCGCCGTTGCCGCGGAAGCCCTCAAGGACGATGCCCTCGCGGTCGAGTGCTACCGGGGGATTCTGCTCTTGGAGCCGTTCGATCCGGCCCAGGCCCATCTGCAACTTGCCACGGCGCTAGAGCGCGTCGGCGATTTGCCAGAGGCCAGGCGGCACGCTCTGCTCGCCTTGGAAGAGACGCCCCGTTTTCGCGCGGCACAGCGGAAGCTGCTCGAAATCGTCGAAGCAATTGGGAAGAATGAAGACAAGCCGAAGGACAAGACCCCGTAGGAGTCCCCGTGATGAGTCGGCGTCGGTGGATCTGCATGCTCGCGGCCGGCGTGGCAGTCACGGTCGTTTGTACCGTGGCAATCGCTCAGCGAGGTCGTGGATACCGCCGCGAATTTCGCCCCGGCGATGCGGTCGATCGCGGTGGCGTACCTGAGTGGAAGAACGACGAGCAGTTCAAGGACGATGTGTTTGTCTTCGCCCGCGTGCGCTACAGCTCGGATGACCGGGGCTGGGGCCGCGGCTGGGAAAAGTGGAGGACGGACTATCCCGATGCGGACCTCAACTTTTCGTTTCGCCTGCAGCAGCTCACCACGATCGAATCGGACCCCAACGGCCGCGTGGTCGAGTTGACCGACGACTCGCTGTTCGATTATCCACTTCTCTATTTGGTCGAGCCGGGGCTTATGCACCTCGAAGAGGACGAGGTGCTGGCCTTGCGGAAATACTGCCTGAACGGTGGTTTCCTGTGGGTCGATGATTTTTGGACCGATTGGGAATGGGACAATTTCTACCAGAACATCAAGCGGGTCTTTCCTGACCGTGAACCCGAAGAACTGCCCCTGGAACATCCGATTTTCCATTGTGTTTATGAATTCAAGGAGAAGCCGCAGGTTCCCAGCATTCACGCCTGGTACGACGGATTTAAGGCCGAGCGAGGAACGGAGGGACAGCAGCACTATCGAGCGATCAAAGACGACAAAGGGCGAATTATGGTTCTTAGCTGTCACAACACCGACATCGGCGACGGCTGGGAGCGCGAGGGGATGGATGCCGGCTATTTCAAGGAATACTCGGAGAAGCTCTCGTATCCGATGGGGATCAACATCGTGACGTATGCGATGACGCATTGAAGTAGGCGTGAGTGGTGAATGGTGAGTAGTGAGTGGTTACTGGTCAAGCGACTTTGTTGAGGACAAGAGAGTGGCAACCGAGCTAGACGATTTCCTGCTGGAACAACAGACCGTCGAGCAGATTCGCGGCAGCCGCGAGCGGATCTATGCCGAACTCGGCAAGACAATTGTCGGCCAGGCCGACGTGGTCGAGCAGCTATTGGTGAGCCTGTTTGCCGGCGGGCACTGCCTGATCACCGGTGCGCCGGGACTGGCCAAGACACTGCTCGTCCGCTCGATCGCGCAGATCTTCCACCTGAAATTCCAGAGGATCCAGTTCACACCCGACCTGATGCCAGCCGACATCACGGGGACAGAGATTCTCGAACAAGAGGCCGATGGCCACCGGCGGATGCAGTTCGTGAAGGGGCCGATCTTCGGGAACGTGATCCTGGCCGACGAGATCAACCGCACGCCGCCCAAGACGCAGGCGGCGCTGCTGGAGGCGATGCAGGAGCACCAGGTCACCGTTGCCGGCACGCGTTATCTGCTCGAAGAGCCGTTCTTCGTGCTGGCGACGCAGAACCCGATCGAGATGGAGGGGACCTATCCGCTTCCTGAGGCCCAGCTCGACCGGTTCATGTTCAATGTGCTCATCGACTACCTGCCTGAGGACGACGAGGTAGCAGTTGTCAAGCAAACGACGTCGCGCAAACCGGCAGTGATCGCGCCCCTCTTTTCGGGCGAGGACGTGCGACGGTTTCACGACGTAGTGCAGCGGGTGCCAATCGCCGAAGACGTGATCCGTTATGCCGTGCGATTGGCCGCTGCCAGCCGGCCCGGCCAGATCGGGGCGCCCGATTTCATTCGCGATTGGGTGAGCTGGGGGGCGGGAACGCGGGCCGGGCAATATATGGTGCTGGGGGCCAAAGCGCGGGCCCTTCTGGCCGGCCGCAACCATGCCGACCTTGAGGACATTCGCGCCGTCGTTCATCCGGTGCTGCGGCACCGTGTGCTCGTTGGATATCGGGCCGAGGCCGAAGGAGTGACGGTCGAGCAGGTGATCGATCGGCTGTTGGAAACCGTGCCGCCGCCGGGAGGGAAGTAGCCGATGAGCCGCATGATGCATCGACTGTCGTCCGAGCGCTTGTCCGACCAAGGTCGTGGGACAACGTTCATCGACCCGGCGGCTCTGATGCGTATCAAAAACCTCGAGTTGCGGGCACGACATGTCGTCCAGGGATTCCTGAGCGGACTTCACAAGAGCCCCTACCACGGCTTCTCCGTCGAATTCACCGAGTATCGTCAGTACACGCCCGGCGACGATCTGCGATATCTCGACTGGCGGCTGTATGCCCGGTCCGATCGCTATTATCTGAAGCGTTTCGAGGACGAGACGAACTTGCGTTGCTATCTTCTCGTCGATCTGAGCCGCAGCATGGCCTACGGCTCGCTGGGCTACGACAAGGCGGAGTATGCCAAGACCGCGGCCGCAACGATCGCCTATTTCCTGTCGCTGCAGCGCGACGGCGTGGGTCTGGTGACATTTGACGCCGCGATTCAGGAGTATCTGCCGGCCCGGTTCCGGCCGGGGCATCTGCACCGGCTGCTGCTTGGACTGGAGCGTTCGCCGGGCGGCACTTCGACCGATCTGACTGTTCCGCTCGAGCAGGTCGCCCGAATGTCGCGTAAGCGTGGAATGGTGGTCCTGCTGTCGGATTTGCTCGCGCCGATCGAGCGCCTGGAGACACATTTGGGCTATCTGCGGTCGCAGGGGCACGAGGTCGTCGTGCTGCGAGTCCTCGATCCGGCCGAGGTCGCCTTTCCGTTCGCCGAAGCCGCGATGTTCCTCGATATGGAGTCGGGCCGCGAGCTGTATGTCGATCCGGACGGCATACGCGACACGTATCGCCGCCGGTTCGCCGAGCACGCCGCAGCCCTCTCGGCGACCTGCAACCGCCTTGGGATCGACCTCGTGGAACTAACGACCGATCGCCCGTTGGAACTGGCCCTCTTTGACCTCTTGCATTCGCGGCTGCGGCGGGGACGACAGATCAGTCGCAAGCAAAGTGCCTCGCGCCGACCGGCCTTGGCGGGAGGCGCTTAGTGGGAATCCTGGCACCTCTGTATCTGGCCGGTCTGGCAGCCCTGACGCTGCCGCTGATTTTGCACCTCGTGCGGCGGACGCCTCGCGGGCGGCAGACGTTCAGCTCGCTGATGTTTCTGACCCCGTCGCCGCCGCGGCTGACGCGCCGCAGCCGGCTCGATCAGATTCTGCTATTGCTGATGCGACTGGCGGCGCTGGGGCTGCTAGCGTTTGCGTTCGCGCGGCCATTCTTGCGCGAGGCTGCATCGCTTGCCACGAGCAGCTTGCCGCAGCGACGCGTAGCGATTCTGATCGACGCAACCGCGAGCATGCGGCGGGCCGATTTGTGGCAACAGGCGATTGCCGCCACCGAGAAGGAGCTGAACGAACTGGCCCCGCACGACGAGGTGGCCGTTTTTACATTCACTGATCGGCTGACGACGGTTGTCAATTTTGACGCGGCCGCGGACCCGGGAGGCACAGTGCGTGCCGACATAGTCCGCGGCGAGCTGCGGAAACTGCGGCCAAGCTGGAGCACAGGTGACATGGGCTCAGCAATCGTCGCCGTGGCAAGCGAGATGGACGCATCCGGCGACGCCCAGCAATCCGCCGCTGAGTCTCAGATTGTGCTAATCAGCGACTTCCAGATGGGCAGCCGGATCGAGGCCCTGCAAGCCTTTGCGTGGCCGGAAAAGGTGCGGCTGATTACGCGGCCTCTCAAAACAAAGCGCGTGAGCAATGCGTATGCTCATCTGCTGCCGAGCGACGAGGACGCGGCAGATGCTGAGCCGCGCGTGCGGGTGGTGAACGCGGCCGATTCGTTGGCGGATCAGTTTTTTGTGCGATGGGACGTGGGGACGGCCGGTGCTTCGAAGGCGCCTGGCAAATCCGCCGCGCCCGGAGCAAGCGGACTTCAAGAGACTGCCATTTACGTTCCTCCTGGCCAAAGCCGTGTCGTGCGTTTGCCGCGTCCGGAGACTGCGATTTCCGCCGACAGGATCGTGCTCCGTGGCGACGACCACGACTTTGACAACATCCACTATGTCGTGCCTCTGAAGCGGCAAGAGGTCAAGCTGGTCTATGTCGGCTCGGATTCAGCCGACGACCCGCAAGGAATGCAGTATTACCTGCGGCTGGCCGTGGCGGGCGATCCACTACGACAGGTTGAGGTCCAGAAGCTCGACGGAGACGCGGCACAGATCCTGTCTGGTCCGGTTCCGCCGCCGCTAGTGGTCGCGACTGGTCCCCTTTCGAGCTCGCTCCTATCGGTGCTGAAGCAATACGTCGAGCGCGGCGGAACATTGCTTCTCGCTCCGCGCGACGCAGCGGCGGCGAGGATTCTGCCGGATTTGTTTGCCGGGTTGGAACTCGGCGAGGAGAAAGCAGCTAGCGAAGACGACTTTGTACTCCTGGGCGAGATCGACTTTACGCATCCGCTGTTCGCGCCGCTGGCCAGCCCGCGCTATAGCGACTTTACGAAGATTCACTTCTGGCGGCATCGGCCGGTGAAGGTACCAAGCGCCATATCTTCAACCGGCACGGATCCGTCCAACTCCCCAACCAATGAACGGAGCTTTGCGGTCGCTGCTCGATTTGACAACGGCGACGCCGCGCTTTTTGATGGGAAACTGGGCCAAGGCCGCGTCCTGGCGATCACTAGCGGCTGGAATCCTGACGACAGTCAATTGGCCCTGTCGAGCAAGTTTGTGCCGCTCATCGGCGGGCTTTTGGACCTCGCCTGCAGCCGTCAGAAAAGCGGTGTCGGCCTATCGGTCAACGATCCTGCGCCGCTCGCGCTGCCGGCGCCGCGGACGGCCCTCGTCGTTCGCACGCCCGACGGGAGCGACGTCAAAGTGCCGGCAGACGCGGACAGCTTCACTGAGACGGGTGAACCGGGCATTTACCGTGTGCGGGGCGCCGCCGATGAACTGCGTTTTGCGGTGAATTTGGCAGCAGCCGAGAGCAACACTGCGCCGCTTGAGCTGGAACAGTTTCAGCAACTTGGCGTTAAGATGGGAACCGATCTGACGCGAGCGGAGCGCTTGGAGCGCATCCGCCAGAAGCGCGACACGGAGCTTGAGAATAGCCAGAAGGTTTGGCGCTGGATGTTGGTGGCGGTGCTCGGCCTGTTGGTCGTAGAGACCTGGTGGGCGGGTCGAGCCGCACAGCAGCTCGATGCCCCGAAACCTGAGCCAGTGGAGACAACCGGATGATCCACGATCATTTGCTCGACGAACTCGATAAGGTGGCCAGCCGCATTCGTCAGTTGCGGTTTTGGCGGCTCTTAGCGGCAGCGTGGCTAGTCGCGGCAGCGGTGGCCGCAATTCTGTGCTTCATAAAATCCGCGACAGGTTTGCCAACTGGCGTCGCCGCGCCCCTGGCTGTGCTGGCCGCCGCATCGCTGGCGGCCATCGGTGCGTGGCTGGCGAGCACGGCCGCCCGCGATCCGAGCTTCGTCGCCCGGCGCGTTGAGACGGCCTTTCCCGAGTTGCGCACGTGCCTGCTGGCCGCCGTCGAGCAGCGACCTGAACTACCGGGCGGTCGCTATGGATTCTTGCAGGCTAGCGTGATTCGCCAGGCGCTCAACCACGCCCAGCGGCATCAATGGCCCGAAATCGTAAGCCAGCGGAGCATCGTGCTCGCGGCTGTGACAAACTGCGTCGCCATGCTGGTTTTTGCCGTTGCCTTGACGGCCGTCGTGTTCACGGTTGCCGGCCCCATGGCCGATGCCGCGGCAGCATTGGCGGATCGCGGACTGGGAGCTCTGGGCAGCGGATTTGCTGTCACCGTCGAGCCTGGCGATACCGAAGTCGAGCGCGGTACGAGCGTGATGGTCCTCGCCCGCGTGGCTGGTCGGATGCCAGCCGAGGCAACGCTTGTCTTTCGGACTGAATCGGGCGAGGAGACTCGCCTGCCCATGAACGCCAGCCTCGACGACCCGGTCTTTGGCGCGCGGATTCCGCTCGTGGACCAGCCGCTCGCGTATCACGTCGAACTAGGCGGACAAACCACGCCGACGTACAAAATTGCCGTGTTCGAATATCCGCGGTTGGAACGGGCCGATGCGAATCTGGTCTATCCCGCGTACACCGGACTCGAGCCGCGCCTCATTCAGGATGTCCGCACGGTCTCGGCGGTCGAAGGGACCGAGCTGACGATCATCTGCCGGTTGAACAAGCCCGTGACGAGTGCGCTGCTTGTCGAAGCGCGACAGAACGCGGCCGCGGAGCCGAAAGCGCAGCCCGCCGACAGAAACATTGCGCTGGCCGTGACCAATCCGGCAGAGCCAGCGACTGTGCAAGCATCCCTGAAGCTGACCGAGTCGCGGCGGCTCGCGCTGCAACTAGTGGACGACGCAGGTCGCAAAAACACCCAGCAGGCACAATTCTCCATTCATGTATTGCCGAACCAGCCGCCGGCGCTCAAGCCCACGTTTCCAGCCCGTGACCTGGAAGTTTCGTCGCTGGAAGAGGTCGATGTGAAGGCGACTGTGTATGACGACATTGGCCTTGTGCGGCACGGTCTGTCGTACGCGATCGCTGGTCAGGAGACTGTCGAGGTCGTGCTGGGCGAACGTGCTGCCGCCAAACAGAAGCACGAGCTGGCTTATGTCGTGCGGCTCGAGGATCTGAAGGCCGAACCAGACCAGCTACTTTCGTATTACTGGTGGGCCGAGGATCACGGACCGGATGGCCAGGTGCGGCGAACCCAGAGTGACATGTATTTCGCCGAGGTGAGGCCGTTCGAGGAAATCTTCCGCCAGGGTCAGCAGCCGCCCGGCGGCGAGCAGCAACAGCGCCAGCAGCAACAGGGCCAGGGGCAAAACGCGCAAGATGCCCAGCAGCTCGCCCAGCTTCAGAAAGAGATCATCAATGCCACGTGGAAGCTGATTCGCCGCGAGATTGGCGAAAAGCTAACCGATCCTTTCGCCAGCGACGTCGAGCAAGTGCAGCTTTCGCAAGCCGCCGCGATCGAGCAGGCTGGGGCGCTTGCCCAGCGACTGACGGACGAACAGTCGCAGGGTCACATCGAGGCAGTGCTCACGCACATGACCGGGGCGGCAGAGCAGCTCAAAGCCGGGCACGACGGCCCGTCGGCAGCGCCGCTTAAGGCAGCACTTGCCCACGAACAAGCGGCATTGCAGGCTCTGCTCAAACTGCGGGCGCGCGAGCACGAGGTCATCCGCCAGCAACAGCGGCAGCGCTCGCAGGGCCAGCAGCGTCAGAGCCAGGCCCGTTCGCGCCAACAACAGCAGCAGCTCAACGAACTCGACTTGCGAAACGAGCAGAACCGCTATGAGACCCAGCGCGCCGCCCAGGAGCAGCAGCAAGAATCGGCCGCCGACCGCGAGAATCGGCAAGTGCTCAATCGGCTGCGCGAGCTGGCCCGCCGCCAGCATGACTTGAACGAGCGGCTCAAGGAGTTGCAGTCGGCCCTGGAAGAAGCCCGCACCGAGGAGCAAAAAGAGGAAATACGACGCCAACTCAAGCGGCTTCAGGACGAGCAGCGCGAGATCCTGCAAAACACCGACGAACTTCAGTCGCGGCTCGAGCAGCCAGAAAATGCCGAGCGGACGGCTAACGAGCGGCAGCAGCTCGACGAGACGCGCGATAATGTGCGGCGGGCGTCGGAGGCGCTCCAGCAGCAGCAAGTGACGCAGGCGGCTGCTTCCGGAACGCGAGCGGAGCAGCAGTTCGAGGATTTGCGGGAAGAGTTCCGCCGCCGCGCCGCCAATCGCTTCACGGAGGAAGTCCAGCGGATGCGACAGGCGGCTGAGCAGCTCGATGAGCGCCAGCAAGATTTGTCGCAGCGGCTCAATGACACCAGCGCCGCCGAACAAGAGCGCCAGCAGAACCAGGAGCAATCTGGGAAAGCCGGCTCGAAACAATCCTCCAAGGGGCAACTGGGACAACGACCCAAGACGAAATTGCTCCGCGAGGAGAACCAGCGAGAGCAAATCGCAGAAGATCTAGGCCAGCAGCGCCAGAGGCTGGGCGATCTGCAAATCCAGATGCGCGAAACAATCATGGAAGCGGAAGAGACCGAGCCGCTATTGTCGCAGCGGCTCTACGATGCAGCCCGCGGCGTGCAGGAGCGTCAACTCGACCAGACGCTGCAATCGGCCGAACGCTCGGTGCGACAGGGTCTGGCTCAGGACGCCCAGCAGCAAGAGCGGGCGGCCGGCGAAGGAATTCGTCAACTCCGCGAGGGGATCGAGCGGGCATCGGAAGCTGTCTTGGGTGACGAGACTGAGGCGCTCCGACAGGCCCGCCAGCGGCTGGAAGACTTGAGCCGGGAGCTGAATCAGGAGATGCAGCGCAACGCCAGAGAAACACAGCAGCAGGGTCAACAACAGGCCCAGCAGCAACAGGCCCAGCAACAACAGGGCCAGCAGCAGGGTCAACAACAGCAAGGGCAACAGCAACGTGGGCAGGATCAGCAGGGGCAGGCTGGTCAACGCCAACAGCCTGGTCAGCAGCAGCCTGGTCAGCAACAACTGGGACAGCAGCAACCCGCCCAGGGGCAGCCAGGTCAACAACAGCAAGGCCAGCAGCAGCAAGCCCAACCGCAAGGAGCCCAGCAGCAACGTGGCCAGCAATCCGGACAGCGGCAGCAAGGCGGACAGCGTCGCCTGGGTACTCCCACGAACCAACAGCGAGCCGGCGCAAACGAAGGCACCGGGAACGAGCGGCAATTCACTCCGCTTACAGGTGGTGGCGAAGAATTCCGCAATTGGTCTGACAGGCTGCGGGACGTGGAGGAAATGGTGCAAGACCCCGAATTGCGAGCCGAGGCAACACGAATTCGCGAGCGGGCACGGGCCCTGCGGGCGGAGTCCAAGCGGCATTCCGAGGAGCCGAATTGGGACTTCGTTCAGCAGCAGGTAGCAGGGCCGCTCGTGGAGCTTCGTGACCGTGTGGTTGAAGAACTGGTCCGAAGGACCGCCAAAAAGGCGATCGTTCCGCTCGATCGTGATCCCGTTCCACCGGAGTATGCAGAGAAGACGCGGCGCTACTACGAGCAACTCGGGAGCGGTCGATGATCGTTGCGAACCTCGCGCTCGGCGCCCCCGAGTGGCTCGTCCCCGCGGTTGCTCTGGGCGCTGTGGCGTTGGCTGTGCTGCTGTGGTCGTACCTGCGCGGTGCGATGGCCAACTCGCTGCGGACCGCCTGCACGCTGCTGAAGGCCGCGGGAATCGTGCTGCTGGTCGTCTGCCTGGTGGAGCCGCTATGGACCGGCTCGCGGCCCAAACCGGGAGAGAATCTGTTTCTAGTTGTTGCCGACAACACCCGCAGCCTGGAGCTTGCCGATCGCGGCAGCGGCCAGACGCGTGGGGCGGCAATGCAGGCGCGG
>Ga0065705_10104488_pt1 | contig 14392 bp, 9 predicted proteins | sample SwibulcommuniRL2_FD_59092 | JGI IMG/M metagenome (GOLD analysis project Ga0065705, IMG submission 59092) | Bulk soil microbial communities from switchgrass field near Rose Lake, East Lansing, Michigan, USA - RL2 Bulk Soil v2 (version 2) | ecosystem: Environmental > Terrestrial > Soil >...
CAGCGCTCGCCCCGGAACGCCGCAGCTACCTCGCCGACGGGAAGGACGCCTGGGGCCGGCCCCTCCTGTACTGGACCGGCGGGCGGCGCATGGTGCTGCTGAGCTACGGCGCCGACGGCCAGCCCGACCGCACCTACGACCCCCTCGCGCCCTGGGCCGGCGTGCCGCAGGGGCCGACGGCGCCCGATCCCAACGCCGACCTGCTGATCGTGGACCGCGAGGTCTGGCGGGGGCCGGGATCCTCGAAGGACCGGCTTCGCTGGGCGATGGTGGACCTTCGAGCCGTCGGGATCGCGATCGAGTCGTACTCGGTGGACTTCTCGCACTACCTGGCGGCGACCGACGGCGTGCAGCCGACCGACACCGCTGCCTCCGAGCTGGAGCCGGTCTACATCAAGCGCCTCCCTCGCACCGATCCCTGGGGGAACCCGTACCTGATCTGGTCGAGTCCTGCCGAGGGGTATGCCCTGGTCAGCTACGGCTCCGACGGGCAGCCGGAGTATCCCTACCCCACCTGGACACTCCCGCAGTGGAGCGCGCTCTACGCTCCCGACACAGCGCAGACCGGCCGCGACCTGGTCTTCTTCACCGGCAGCTTCGTGCAGTGGCCAGCGGGGGTGGAGGCAAGGCCGTAGGGCGGAGCGGGGAGCACTGACTTCAACCCGATGGCCACCGCCACCTACCACACGGCGGACTACGACGGGGGCGACGTGGACAACTGGTTCCCACCGGAGCCGTTCTTTCCGGGTATCTACACCTTCCGGGGCACGGATCCGCGTGGCCAGTGGAACCTTTGCATCACGGACGATGCGACCTCGCACGTGGGCGGGCCATCCGCTGGTGCATCGCTTTCTTTTCGGTGTACCCACCCGCCGAGGCGACCCGCGCCCGCTGGCTCAGCAAGAACTTCCTGATCTGGGACGTCGCGCAGAACGCGTCGGAGTACGCGGTCCTGCACGGCACCCCCGCGGACCTGCCGAACCTGCTGACCTCGGCCTTGGACAGCTGCAACGCGGAGGCGGCCCAGGCCAGGGAGCGGCGGGCCTGTTCACCGAGCCACCCGGGCTCGTTCTTCTGGTACCTGGTGCAGGGGCGGAACGACCCGCAGGTGATGGGACCGGTGGGTTCCGCCCGCATCGCAGGGACCGACACGCCGCGCACGGTGAACGAGACGGGGTACTGCCCGGCGACGTAGGGAGGGGGGGGGCATCGGAGTGCGCCCGGTCCCGCAACCCACGGAGAGGGCGCGACCCGCTGGCCGATCTGAAGCGCCAGTCTGAGAGCAGGCTACGCGGCATGCGCTCGGACTCGCGCCCGCAGACGAAGGACACGAACCCGGAGAGCTCCGACCGACACTCCGAAGAGTCCCGCGAGTTCCTGATACCCGTAGCCCTCGCTGACCGCGAGCAGCAGGATCCACTGATCGCGCGTCAACACCGGGGTGAGCAACGACAAGTTGAGGCGGGCGTGCAGAGCGACGTCAGCGGATACGGAGACCGGCTCGCTTGCGAGATGAAGTCGACGGAGCCGCGCCCGATGTCGGCACTTTCGGCTCTCGGTCTCGGCGGCCTGAGTCGCAACCGCCTCCCACTTGGCTGCGGTGCGCTCGGTGAGCAGGCTGTTGAGGCCAGCCTCCAGCCCCCAGGCCCGATCGTCCACATGATCTCTTCGCGCTAGGTCTGCTTGGAGCCGCTCGTAGGCGCCCCAGACGGACTCGGGGTGGGACATTCGTCGCTCCCTTCCTGTGCAGGACCGCTATGGCCTGCGGGTATGCGATCACGGACGCGAACTCAGGTTCTGCGCGGTACCTTCGCGGTGGGACGCTGTGCCCAGGCTGCGAAGACCACCGGTGCAGACGTCAACTATCAGGAGATGAACCACAACCGCCGTTACGGTCATGCCAACTCCTCGGCCACAGGGTAACCGACGGCCGTCGCCACGACAAGGAAGCCCTCCCGACGGTGGTGGGTCAGTTTCAGATGAACCCAACCCGGGGAATCCCGCCGCGAAGTCCACAGGAGAGACTAGCCAGTCAGAGTGCGCTGGTGACAGGGAGGATTGCAGCCAGAAGTGGAGGTGTCGACGATGGGCCGCCGTTGTCGTCTTTGGAACAGGCCATCCGCGACTGTGGCGGCAACGCCGTCAGCCGCGGAGAGCCTGTCCAAGCGGCCGCCTGCGAGGTGGAAGCGGGCGGTTGGGGATTAGACACGGCTCGGGTCCGCGAGGAGGTCCTTGTAGGCGTAATTGTCCGGCACTTCGGTCACGAAGATGCGGTCGTTCGCATCCATGAAGCCGACCAGGTAGTCACCGATACCCTTCGGAGTGGTTCCTGTCCGCCGAACGAGCCACACGGACGCGAGGATTCGTACGGCACCGATGGACGCGAGCGCCTTCCACAATGGCTCGTAATCCTTGCCGGGCTTCATGAGATCGTAGGTAATCACGTAACGCATTGCTAGGTTCCTCAGTTTCAACCGGAAAGTCTCATCGAGGGTTCAGACATGATCCGAGAGGCCAGCCTCCATCGAAGGCGTAACTCAATTACCGATGCAATCGGCTGGGCTGATCGTTGAGGTCAATCGGGGTGCGTTGACACTGCCCCCTACCGTCCCAACGGGAGAAGCCCCGCCGGGACCAGCAACAGTCACATCGTGAGCTGGATCCTGTAGGTATCCGACCACTCCCTCTGGAGCGCCTCGAGGAGATGGCGAGCCTCCTCGTTTGCAGTGGCGAGCCTGCTCTGCGTTCGAGCCAGCGAGAGCAGAAGCAGTTCGAGCGCAACGATAGCCCCATCCCTGCTTTCGACGGGATGATCACTCACAACGTCGTCCGATTCTTGTGCAGGCTCGACGATCCTCATCTTTCGAACCGGTTCATAGAGGTCACTGAAGAACGGATGAGCACTATTGATTGTTAGTATCACTCTACCGAATCGGTGCCTAACGTCATAGAACGGCCAGTACTCGTCGTGCTTGAAGTCGATGATGTACCTCGAGTTCTTGACTCGCTCTAAGACCTGATCTTCGGTCTCGCTGTCTCTCCTCAGCGTAGTGGCCAGCCCACGCAGATTCTCTTCCAGCTGACTCTCCTCCTCCGGCGTGGTCAAGTGACCAAGGGGATTCTGCTGAAACGGATCGGCGTCTCCCGCCCTTGCTTCACTCGCGCTCGGCTTCGCCGGCTCCCTCGACGAATTCCGCTGAGCCTGAAATCGCTTGATCTCATCGTTAATGGTCGTGATCTCATCCCCAATCGCCGCCTTGATCGCATCTTGGACGTACCCCTTGAGGCGCACACCTTGCTTGTTGGTTGCGACACCGAATGCTTCGTCAAGCGCGCCGGGGAAGTCAATCTGTACCCTATACCAGGCCGTCACGCTATGGCGCGTCGTCAGCCAGGGCATGGACCCTGCGAACACCTCTCGGTCGTTTCGCAGGATCGACACGGTGTTCCCATCGAAAACCTTGAGGTCGTTTCTCAATGTCTTTCGAGGAAGAGAGGACCACTCTTCGATCGGAAGTTTGTAGAGCTTGATGGCTACTGGCGCAGTCGCACCGGCATTCTCCGACACTCGGACGTCGAGAGCTTTTGAAATAATCAACCGACTGCACTTCACTGCGAGATCTTCAATGCGCGTGTGCCGGGCGTTTGCCATGGAATACGTTGGGTCGAATGCCTCGACCGGACGGTTGTTTACGAACAGGTTTAGGCCCGACCCAATTGCTCGTCGATACACACGAGCCATCTCCTTGACAGCATGATCGACAAGAGTACTCGCCTTGGCGAAGGTCAGTCGATCGCACTCTGGCATGTAGACGATCGTGCCATGATCACCCAGGCCTTCAGCCAGATTGTCTTTATGCGTCACGAAGAGACGTTGGTCCGCTCGATCCTTAGGGTAACTCATGGGCTTCGTGAACAGGTCGGCGACTTCGCCCGGCAATTCAGTGAGAAGAGTAGGCTCAGGAAGCTCCACGAGGTTCCTGCGATCTCTCCCGATCGCATCCACGTCGAGCGTCATATTGTAGATGGCGCCACCCTCCTGCCACGAATAGATCTCGAGAACAGGGCTCATGCTCAACGCAGCGGTCTTCATGCCCATTCCGAACCGCCCGATTCCGTTGCGATTACCGAAGGTTGTCGACCCGCCAAAGGCTGTCGCGACCTTCAGCACGCTTGGAGACATTCCAGCGCCATTGTCGAAAACCGCCCCGTCGATTTGGTAGTCGCCCTGTTTGCCTGATTGTCGAAGGTAGACGCGGATCTCCGTGGCCCCAGCTTGAAGCGCGTTATCCACATGTTCGCAAAGTGCGGACGTTGTGTGGTTGTAGCCCACGTCGCGAAGCGACTGGATCAGAGTCTGCCCAAAAAAGAGGGGAACGGTTGCGTTCTCCTTCAGAATCCGGTTCATCACGGCCTTGCCGCCGCGCGGCGCATCGGATGACCATTCCAGTGTCGGAATATCCCCCTGGTCCTGTACAGCATGATCGTTGGCCATTGGTTTTGCTCCTTTCGTCTGTGACGCCGGCTATTCGGCATCGAAGCGAGACGCAAGAATTTGCGTCCATCTCTTGGGAGATGACCTAGACGCTTTGTTACATTAGCGCACCGCCTTTGTGGCCTGCCCCCCTCTACTGGGCCGAGCGTGAGTTGACAGATCCTACCCGACTCCGCTTCATCTCCGACCCCCGCTGGGCCAGAATCTTCTGGCCAGCTTGAGGTGGACCAGTTTTCGGGGGCAGGCCAATGGGTGACAGGACCTTCCGGAGAAGTGGCGATGCTGCGGAGCCGAGTACTCATGGACCAGAGAATCCGGCTACCCGGCGATACTTCTTCTCGTTGACCTAACCAGTGCACTTGCCATCGTATCTATGCCTCGTCCTCCAGCACTTGTCCGTGTTCTCGGAGCCAGACTCGGGCCTGTTCCGCCTTGGGCACTTGCGCTCGCACCACGTTCCAGAATCGTGCCGAATGGTTGGCCTCGATCAGATGGGCGAGTTCATGTGCGATCACATAGTCGATGACGAAGATGGGGGCCTTGATCAACCGCCAGTTAAAGTTCACGCTGTCCTTGACGGTGCACGAACCCCAGCGGTAGCGGTTGTCAACGATCCGAGCGCGCTTGAACACAACGCCAAGCGACCGAGCGACACGGTAGACTCGCGGCACGATCTTCTCGTTGGCTCTCGCAACGTACCACTCGCGCAGCGTCGTCTTCCTCGCCGACACCTTCGACGCCGGCACCAGGAAACGCTGGTTGAACTGAACCGCGTCCAGTCCCTCGGCTACCACCTCGATGCGGTACTGCCTCCCGAGATACAACGCGGCCTCTCCGCTGACGAGTTCCTTGCCCGGAGGATGCGGGAGGTCGCGGTACTTCTGCGGGTGCCTGATTTTCCCGAGGATCCATTGTCGCTTCGCCTCGACGACGCGACGGATGACTTCGTCAGTCGCACCAGAAGGCGCATGAACCACCACGCTACGGTCGCGCTCTACTGCAATCCTCAGCCTGCGTCTCTTCGCCGATCGTTGGATCGTGTAGGCCAGATCCACAGCATTACTCCGCGAACAAGATGATGTCGTTGTTCTTCTCTGCGATCTCCATGACGCGGCTGATGATGTGTGACCGTTTCTTTAGGATGCCAGGCATCAACGAAAACTCAGGCGCGAGCAGAACGGTTTGAATCTCCGCCCTCAACCTGTTGCGGGCTGGGATGCTCTCCCAGAATCCTGTCAGCCGCAGCTCACACTCAACGACAAGAGACACCTGCTGCGTCAGGTCAACCAAGCGACTGATTACATCCTCCGGTGACAGGCCGTAGGGGGTGGTGCGTTCGGCTACCGTCGTTGCGTCGTTATTGCCTGAGACCGTTCCATTGCCGAACAGCTCGCGCTGGAGCATTCGGAACAGTGGCATCTGCTTCTTCCGGTGAAGTCCGTAGGTAGGCTCCTGGCTTGCGTTGATGATCCGCCGCCGGAGTTTCTCCAGCTCCTCGTAGATCTTGTTCCAGTTGTCGCGGAACTGCTCGAAGATGGCCGCCAGGGCTTCAGCGAAGGAGGCCCGCAGGTCCGGGTCATCGTCTAGGTCAACGTCGAGGTGGTGCCGGATCGCGTGCTCGATCTCGGCCGCTTTGGTCTTTGTCCGGCGGTGGCCGCCGACATCCCTCTCGAAGTCCTCGTCAAGAATCGATATTGGTGGGACTTTGACAGCGATGCCCCTGGACTCAAGATACGTATCCGTGATCGCGCGAAGCTTTGCAGGAATCCCCTTCATGCTCAGCCGCTGGTCGCGGAAGTGCTTCCCGGCAAGGACACTGATTGCGGCGAGCGCCTTATAGTCGCCCATGAATTCAAGGGCCTGGCGGGCCGGGAACACGAGATTGAGCGACTTGGTCAGCCGCTTGAACGTCAGCATGAAGTCAAAGCGGAGGTCCTCGTCGTAGAACACATCGTAGAACGCGTCATGATCGGTCATGTCCGTGAGGCCGTGCTTCTGGAGCAGAGCCATCACCGCGACGTGGGCGTTTTTGAGCTCTCGAAGCTCTTCCTCGGGGGAGCTCAGGGCGTCGATGATCTCCCTCTGCTCGCGCTCGTCGTAGGTGTCGATCGCTTTCTTGAGGTGATGGCCGATGCCGACGTAGTCCACCACGAAGCCCTTGTCCTTGGATTCGCCTCCCACGCGATTGACGCGGGCAATGGCCTGCAGCAGGTTGTGAGCGATCACAACTTTGTCGAGATACATCACTTGCTCGATCGGCGCATCGAAACCGGTGAGCAGCATGTTGTTGACGATCAGAATGCCTATGTTTCCGTTGACACCGTCGATTTTGCTCCCGAACGACATCTTGAAACTCTTGATGCTCGCCGCGTGCGCGGAGGGGTCCGAGTAATCGTTGAGGTGGGGCATGTCGTTGTGGCGGCCGGAGATCACGACGTCCGTCTTCATTGCCTTGAGTCGGTCAAGCTCCAGCTTGCGAGGGTTGTCTTGCTCGAGCTTCACAGCCGCCGCCGCAAGCGCGGCGTCCAGGTGTTTCTTGTAGCGCACGGCTGCCTCTCGTGACGTCGCCACGACCTGCGCCTTGTAACCGTTGGGGAACACGTGCGTGAGGTAGTGCTCCACCATGTCCTTAGCCTTCGCCTCAATAGTGGAGTCCGCTTCGAGGTACGCGTCGCGGGAACCATAACCGAGGATGTCGAGGCGTTGTTGGAGGTTGTAGTCACTGAACACATCCTCGAACGCGACATCCATCCCGGCCTGATCGGGGACCTCCGCGTTGTGCGTGCGGCCCTCGTACACGATCTCCAGCGTCACGCCATCCTCTATGGATTGGCGCATCGTGTACTTGTCGATGTAGTCGCCGAACACCTGCTCGGTCTTGTCAATCGGCGTGCCCGTGTAGCCAATCTTGGCAGCGTTCGGGATGCCCTTGTCGAGGTTCGCCCCTAGCAGTTTGTACTGCGATCGATGGGCCTCGTCGATCATGACGAGGAGGTTGGGGCTCGCGTTCAGCTCCGGGAAGGTCTCCTTCAGTTCCGCCTCGCGAAATTTGTGAATCATCGCCATTACAAGATCGGAGGTGTCGGCCCTGAGCAGCTCCTTCAGCTGCCCGATGCTGTCGGCCACCTTCACAGTGAAGCCGACGCTCTGGCTCGTTTCGGAGAGTTGCTGCTCCAGCTGGGTCCGATCGGTGACGAATACGACTTTCCAGTTCGAGAGCTTCGCGTGGCGGTACATCTCCCGGACCATGAACATCATGGTGAGCGACTTCCCGGAACCCTGTGTGTGCCAAATGATGCCGCTGCGCTCGCGGGGGTTGCGGCCTTCGAGCAGCCGCTTCACCGCCAGCTTCACCGCTCGGAACTGCTGATAGCGGCCGACGATCTTGATCGTCCGGCCTTTGTCGTCGATCGAGAACAGCGTGAAGATGCGGATGAGGTCGAGCAGGTTGCCGCGGTCGAGCATCCCCGCGACAAGACGCTGCTGGTCATTCGGACTGCCCGAACCGTGGTCCAGTGCATCCAGGGTTCGGGGATACGGGTCTGCCCAGCGGTAGAAGTACTTCTCTGTGTGCGTGGTGATGGTGCCGAACTTGGCTTCCTGCCGGCAGGTCGCCACCACGAACTGGTTGTAGTAGAAGAGCGGCGCACTCCCTTCCCCCTTTGCCCCGCGCTGTTCGCTGTAGCGCAGGAGCTGGTCGATCGCTTCGGGAACCGCGTCCTTGACCTTGGGCGACTTGCACTCGATCACCACCACCGGCAGGCCGTTGAGGAAGAGCACGATGTCGGGGCAGATGTGGTGCTCGGTGCCGAGGACACGGACCTTGAACTGGCAGACCGCGATGAAGCGGTTGTTGTCGCGGGTCGCAAAGTCCACGAACCGTACCGTCGGGCTCTTCTCCCCGGTCTGACGGTTCTCGCTGACGCTCGTGTTCTCCAGCAGGAGCTGGAACAAGTGCTTGTTGTTCTCCAGGAGTCCCGTGCCGGGGAAGCTCGCGGTGAGTTGCTTGACGGCCTCACCTACCTGGTCCTCTTCGAGCCAAGGATTGATGACCTTGAGCTGCGCGCGCAGGACCCGAAGCATGACGATCTCAGTGAAACTCTCCCGGTACGTGTCGGCTGGAGTCTGCTTCTTGTCCGTGAGGTCGATGACCGCCCAGCCAAGGCCGGCGATCTGGTCGAGCATAGGCTTCTCGACATGATTCCGCTCGTCGATGCGGATGTGCTTGGGGGTGTCGTCCGCGCTCATGCCGTCACTACCCCAGGAGCGAGCAGCGCCGTCACGCGGCGGTTACCCGTGAGCAGGTCCTGCACCAAGCCAGCCCTGATATGACGCAGCTTCTCCAAATCACGCACCGCGGTAGCGATCAAGGCCTTTTGTGATTCGAGCCGTTCGACTATTAATGATTGCTCATCCGGTGAGGTGGGCATCGCGAAAGGGATGAGGAACATGTCGTAGGGATACAAGCGCAACCGATCGTCAACAACGCCCCTCGACGCCCTTCTGAAAGCGTGGATCATTCGCAGGTCGCGAAACAGCCATTCGGCAAACCGTGAGTCGATCGAGATTCGGGGCTTCAAGACGACGTATGCAGGACTGACAAGGCACTCAAATGATGCGCGCCCCAGCACCCCTTGCCACATCCGCATCATGTTGTACGCGATGTCACCCTCAAGGACGAGTGCATGCCCTTCATCAGGCAGTGCGCTCTCCACGCGGCGGTCTACCTTCGATCTCTCAACCAAGCCATGGTTCATCATGATTGACATGACGGGAAGCCCCGGCCTGCCTCGCTCACGACGTAGCGTGAATTGCCCTCCTACTGTTGTCACTTCCCACTCCACCGGAGTCCGGCCCAGCGGCGAGTCCTTGAACTGGTGGGTCTGTTCGGAGCGGAGATTGCCGTGTTCGTCGATGCCGCGGGTGAGTAGATCCTGCATCACGCCGCTCTTGATGCGCTGCTGCTTGGCGATGACCGCCTCGGTCTGCTCGATCGCCCGATCAACCGTGGACAACACCTCGGCAATCTTGGATTGCTCGACTTTGTCCTCCGGAACGAGTATCGGAATTACCCCAAGGTTCGTTCGACTGATCCGCTGTCGCGTACTACCAGCAGAATGCTCTAGACACGCAGAGAGAAACGTCGGTTGATTGAGGGCGTGAGCAATGAAGTCGCGGTGATAGTTGGATTCATCAACCCGCAGTATGGCCACGTCAACAGAGGTAATCGCTAGAGTATCAAGGGACGGAACGATACATGATCGTCCAATCGGGTCGGCCAAGCGGCAGATAAGGATGTCGCCCTCATGAACTGGTTTGCATCTCAGGGCCTTGAACGATGCTTCGGAAATGAACTTTGTGTTTTTGTCAATGAACGTACCGACGCCAATGTTGCCGGTCTGGATCAGCCGAATACCTGACGTGGTAATGAACGGCGCTTCAATCCAATCACCGTCTATGAACGAGTGCCGTGACTTCGCAGCGATGTCCTTGACTGCGGTCGAATGCCAGCCATTGCGCTGGTTCATGATAGGTACCCCAATCCAGTCATGAAGCCACTCATCGTGGTGAGCGTGTCCGCGCGCTGGCTCTCCAGTACATCCGCGGCAATGGCGTACTTCACCCAAAGGTTCTCAACTGCGCCAATGAGTGTGCGCTTCTCCGCGTTGAGGTAGCGGTCGAGCTCGTTGCGGGCGATGTCGTCAATCTTCTTCATGATCAGACTGCGGGCATCGGCCTCGCTGATCTTGCCGCCGATAGCCTTGAGCACCGCATCGGGCCGGGCTAGGCGGGCACTCAGCGCCTCCTTGTCCTTGTTGAGCGCAGCAATGGTCTTTTTGTCGGCCTTCTTCTTCGGGTCCAGGTCGGCGAGGCGAGCATCCGCCTGAGCGATCAGCTCTTGGGTCTCAGTCTTCAAGCCGTCGGCCCCGAGGCGCTTCAGTTCGAGCTTGAACTCCAGTTCCGCGGACTTCTCCTTGAGCATCGCCTTGGCGTCCTTGATCCGCTTCTCGATCACCTTGATGGCCTTGTCCTGGTCTTTGAGGTTCTTGAGCTCCTTCTTGGCGGACGGACCGGCAGTGTCCTTCAGGTCGTCGATGAGCGCCTTGAGGGTTTTTTTGATGACCCCGGCGGTAACCTTCTCGTCCTCGTCGGGCTCGTAGCCGATGACCTCTTGCGCGGTCTCGACGGCCTCGGTCAGCTCGCCCTGGGCTTCGGCGATGGTCGCCTCCAACGCCTGGATGGAGTCGGCCTCGGCCTGGAAATACGCGGCGATGAGGTAGTCGTCGGGGATCAACGAGTGGTGCCAGCCAGTGGAGACGATCGTCTTGAGGTCGTAGCGGATCTGCTTCCACCAATTGACGAAGACGCCGGCGCTCTTGAACTCGTCGAGCACTCCGAGTGGCACGAGCTTGGTCTTGAGCGTGGTAAGCAGCTCGTGGCGGACCTCGGGCATCTTCTTGCCCCCGTTACTCGCGTGTTGGAGCTGGGCGAAATCATCCCTTGCGACGAACCACCAGGATCCGAAAGCTTCATGGTGCCGGGTGAGAGTGCTCAAGAGGGCCGGATCGGCTTCTAGCGTGGCCTTGATGGCGGACTTGGCGTTGATGGACTCGCGAAAAGCAAGGTAGCCGGGACGCTCGGGCTGGAACAGCGAGTCCGGATTCACGTCGAACTTGGCGAGGTCGTTGGAGCGCGCTGTGACCTCTGCCTCGGGGATTCCGCCGATGAGGTGCGCCTGAACATCCTCCGGCTCAGGGTCGGGCGTGTTGTCAACGTAGCGGCGGATGTTGAGGTTGTAGTCGTGGGTGTCCACGATCTCGGACTTGGCAACGACGCGCGAGTACTTGGGGAGCTCACGCTTGTGGGTGAAGACGAAATCGATCTTCTCGATGTCCTCGGGGCGAAGTTTGTTCTGGTTCTTCCCCTCGGCGTACTCGCGGTCGGCGTTGATGAAGAGGACTTTGTCCTTGAGTGCGTCGGGCTTGCTCTTGTTGCAGACGAGTACGCAGGCTGGGATACCCGTGCCGTAGAAGAGGCCGGGCGGGAGGCTGACTATGGCCTCAATGCAGTCGTCGTTGATGAAGAGCTCGCGGATGAGTTTTTCCTTGCCACCGCGGAATAGGACCCCGTGAGGCATGATCGTCGCCATCCGGCCGTTGGGCTTGAGACTGGCGAGCATGTGCTGGACGAACATGAGGTCCGCCTTCTTTCCGGTTTCCGGACACCATTCGCGGAAGCGGTTGGTGAACTTCATGCTTGCGCGGCTGTAGTTCTGCGAGAACGGCGGGTTGGCAAGCACACGGTCGAACTTGCGGATCTGCCCCTTGTCGAGGATGAGCGGGTCCTCCAACGTGTCACCGTTCTCGATGGTGGATCGGGTGATGTTGTGGAGGATCATGTTCATGATGCAGATCGACCAGACCGCGCCGTTGGAGTCCTGGCCGTAGAGGGCGAGGTCATCGGCGTTCTGGCCCTGCTCTTCCACGTACTGGTGGGCCTGAATGAGGAAGCCGCCGGAGCCGACCGTGGGGTCGTAGATGGTGTTGCCAACCTCCGGCTGAGTGAGCTGGACGAGCAGGCGAACGACCTCACTAGGTGTATAGAACTCGCCGCCTTTCTTTCCGGCGCTGTCGGCAAAGAACTTGATGAGGTATTCGTAGGCAGCGCCGAGCAGGTCGGGGAACTCGAAGTTGTCGTTCACGAGCACGAACCCGGGCTGGCTGAAGTGGTCGAGCAGGTCTTTCCACTTCTGGTCCGGGATCTTCGTCTTGCCCTTCACCGCATTGAAGTCAATGTTGTTCTTCAGCACCCCGGCGAGAGCATCGTTCTCGTCCTCAATGGCCGCGATGGCCTTGTTGAGCATATTGCCGATGTCGTGCTTGAGGTCCTTCATGGCCGGCACAAGATCGCCGTTGTCGTCTCTCCAGGGCTCGTGCCAACGGGCTCTCACGGGGACAAAGAACGTCTCGCCGTAAGATGTCTTGTCTTCGAGCAATTCGGCGACGAGTCCCGGCTCGTCTCTAAGGTGTGCGAACGTCTTCTTGCGGAGCTGCTCGCGCTTGCGATCGAACTCGTCTGAGAGCCGCTTCAGGAACAGCATGCCGAAGATGAACTCCTTGAACTCCGAGGCGTCCATCTTGCCCCGCAGAATGTCTGCCGCCTTCAGGAGGAAGGATTCAAGCTGGGCGAGTGTGATTGTCGCGGTCCTCACGTCAGATCCTCAACGGCTAATTGGGGCTGCATGGCATGCCCCGTCAGGCGCGGGCCGGTGCCTGCATGCGGTTGGCGCTTTGGCTACGAGGTCCATCGGTAGACCTTTGGCACTTGCCCGACTGTCGGCGGCCAGGCACCGAACACGGCCGTCAATTCTGCGTTCGTCGCTGTCTTCAGATTCGCGAACCGCGGGAACGTCTCCGGCCGGAACTGCCGACCGGTAAGCTCCGCCACCTTGTCGAGACCAAGCTTCCGTACAGTGGCCGTCGGGATCCCGGCGCTGCACTTCTTCAGGATGTCGGTGAGTCGGTCGTCTGCGGAGACAATTGCGGTGTTGTCTCGACCGTGGACGTGAGCCAAGTGAATTCCCATCGAGATGATTAGGTGATCGAAGGTGCCCATCGGTCGCACCGGCCGACGTTTGCCGCGACGGAAGCGAAAGTAGTGATCGACTGGAGCAACAAGATTAATGCCGAGAACATGGTACCGGGACAACTCGTAGTGATAGATGAATGCACCGTTGTGTATGTCCGCCTGGAATTGCTTGACTAGTGACCGGTAAACTCTTCGATCGACCCTCTGCTTCACCTGGGCGTTCCATTTTCCAAAGCAGTGCTTCATGAATACACTGAAGACCTCGGCCACACAGAAGTTGGCGAGGTAAAAGAAGTGCGTGGATTCTCCGGAACGGACCGAGTCGAATAGAAGCCTGGTGCGCACCCTCGCCTTCTCAGAATTGAGCGAGCGCGGCAGATAGTAGCCGGCGGTAACGTTCGAGTCGAGAAGCACGAACACGGTATTCCTCACAATGCGCTTGACTTCGATTCTGCAGACCCGCCGTAACGTACCGCAGACTGCAGAAATCGGGTCACACCAAAGGGATCTCGCTGGAGCGTTGCTGCACCCCCCTAACCCTTCTTCCCCTTGTCCCCATCTACAGTAGCGGGGTTTCTGGTTCTTCTCGAACAGCGAGCTTCCGGACGTCCTCGGAAGACAGAATGAAACACTGCGGCTCATCGGTTGAACAGCGGACGCAGACGACAATGTGTTCGGCCAAGAGACTTTCGAGAGAGGTCCCGGGCGGTACCGGGTCTCGCTTCGACAGTGCCTTCACCTGCACAGTAGTCGTCTTCTCCACGGCCTGGTCGTACAGTAGGACATCTAGTCCACGGGCATTCCTAGCAGTCGGCATTACGTTCCATCCGAGACGAGAGAGTCGGTAGCACACGTAGTACAGCCCGATGTTCCCGACGACCTGGCGATCAACCTTGGTTGACCGACCACTCTTGTCGTTTGTTATCTTCACGCACTTCTCATTTCTGCCGCCCGGAATCCCCCCTACCCCTTCTTCCCCTTCTCCCCCTCAATCACCTTCCCCGGCTTCTCCTCCATCGCCACCCTCAACGCCGGGATCTGCTCGATCAACCTCCGGATGTCCACGCCGGAGAGCGACTCCACGATGGCCGGCAGCTCCGCCATGATCTTGGCGATGTCGCCGGTGAGCTTGCTAGCACCGATCCCGTCGTTTCCACCGGTGGAGATGAGAGTGATCTTGTCCGTCTTTCCCAGCGGCTCCGCCACCGCCTTGGCGATCTCCGGCAACGCCGCCAGCAGGATCTGCAGCACCGCCGCCTGGTTGTACTCCTTGAAGGAGTCCGCCTTCTTGCGCATGGCCTCGGCTTC
>Ga0065705_10003326_pt1 | contig 14375 bp, 10 predicted proteins | sample SwibulcommuniRL2_FD_59092 | JGI IMG/M metagenome (GOLD analysis project Ga0065705, IMG submission 59092) | Bulk soil microbial communities from switchgrass field near Rose Lake, East Lansing, Michigan, USA - RL2 Bulk Soil v2 (version 2) | ecosystem: Environmental > Terrestrial > Soil >...
GGTGGCGCCCGTTTTTAGACAGGCTCCGCTGGAGCCGTGATTCCATTTTTATTTCGTAGCTCTAAACATCCAGTCCCTCCAGGACCATCTTTAGGAAACCACACTGTTATCCACTATCGGACACTCCTTGAAACTTCTAGTTGGGCGGCGCGTGAGATATACTCCCCGGTCATTCTCAAGTCGGGTAAATCCAGATTATGGCTGAGTTTATTTGTAGATTGGGAACGCCTGCCGGCGAGGTTGTAACTCGCACGGTGGAGGCGTCAGGCATTAACGAGGCACGCGCACGGCTCGAGCGGGAAGGATTTCGTGTCTTCAACGTTAGCCCACCGCGGACGTCGGGCGTTTCGGCTTTAACGCGTTTCGGAAGGCCCGGGGCACATCCCAAGGTTAAAGCCAACGACTTCCTGCTCTTTAACCAACAACTCGCCGCCCTCGTACGCGCCGGGATCCCCATCCTTCAGGCCATCTCGATGCTGCGCAAGCGGGCCGCGTCTGCACGCCTGCGAACCGTGCTGGGCGACGTTGAGGAGAAAATCCGTGGCGGCGACGCCCTGTCGCAGGCTTTTGCCTCTCAGGGCGGCATCTTCCCACGCATCTACACTGCCTCGATTCTGGCGGGGGAACGCTCGGGCGCGCTCGATGATGTTTTGAGTCGATACGTCACGTACATGCGGCGCAACGTTGCTCTGCGACGAAAAATCCGCGGTGCTCTGGCGTATCCGCTATTTTTGCTCTTTGCTTCCGGATGTATGGTCACGTTCCTGACGATCTATGTCGTGCCGAGGATGTCCGAGCTCTTCTCGGGTTTTGGTAATGAACTGCCTACAGTGACTCAGATCGTGGTGGGACTCTCGCGTTGGTTGTCTTCCAATGTTATATGGTTCGGCCCGTTGATCATCGGTGGCTCTGTGCTTTTATTTATCTGGTCGCGCACACCAGCCGGCAAACTCCAGATAAGTAACTTGATTCTAAAGATCCCGCTGGCTGGAAGTCTCGCCGTCCAAATGTCAGTGGCTCAGGCGACAAGGTCTCTGGCGACTTTGCTGGCCGGAGGCATTACCCTCGTCGAGTCGTGGGAGATAGCATCTGAATCGATCACGAATCTGGAACTGCGACGGCGCAGCTCGATGATTCTGCCGATGATTCGCGAGGGCCGCTCGTTCACCGAGAGTCTGGAGACGGCCGGCTGGATGCCGCCGTTGGCAATCGACATGATCGGCATCGGCGAACGATCGGGTAGCTTGCGCGAGATGCTGGATGAAGTTGCGGTGTTTTATGACGCGGAGTCTGAGGTACGACTGGAACAGTTGACGACCACGCTTGAGCCTGCGATTCTTGTGGTCATGGGCGGCGTCGTGGTGACGATCCTGCTGGCGATTTACCTCCCGATCATCCAATCAATTTCGAGTGGCGCAGGCGTTACGGGATCACGGCATTAGACAGTTATGAAGGAAGTTTCAGACAACGAAAATACGCTGGTCACGCCGGTGCCGCCTGCGGGCGCTAACGGCGGTAATGGTACTAATGGTGCCGGCGCCGAGCATCTGCCGCCTGAGATGAAAGCGGCGCGGGAACTGGCGCGTCGTTACCGTCTTCCTTTTGTCGACCTGCTGCCGCCCGATCGTGAATCTCCGATTGACTACGAACTCTTCACTGAAGTTCCCGTCGACCTGATGGTGCGTCATCAGTTTGTACCGCTCAAACGCGATCAAAAGGGTCTGCACATCGCGATGGCGGATCCGACTGACCTCGAACGTCTCGACGAGCTTTCAAGCACACTTCGAACTCGCGTTGTTCCACACGTCGCGACTGCCGGTGCAATTGAAGTCGTGCTGCGAAAAGGCGACACCACGCAGCGCGTGCTGCAGGAAGCGGCCTCCGGTTTTCGTATTTCACTCGTCAAGGAGACTGAACACGGCGAGGAGGTGCTGGATCTCGATCGTTTGGCGACTGATGCCGAGATGTCGCCGATCATCAAACTCGTCGACACGATCATCTACAACGCGATGGAGTCGCGCGCTTCCGATATTCACATCGAAACTCGCGATACCGAAGTCCAGGTGAAGTATCGAATTGACGGCGCACTCTACCAGAAAGTCGATCCGATCGACCTGGCTTATCACCAAACATTGATCTCGCGTATCAAGGTGATGTCGGAGCTCGACATCGCCGAGCGTCGCGTGCCGCAGGACGGCAGATTCCGAGTTCGCTACAAAGGACGCAACGTCGACTTCCGCGTCTCGATCATGCCGACGATACACGGCGAAGACGCGGTCATTCGTATCCTCGATAAGGAGCAGATCAACGAGGAGTTCAAGAACCTGAACCTGAACGTGGTGGGTTTTGCGGAAGAGGATCTGCGGAAGTTTCGNCGCTACATCGCAGAGCCGTACGGNATGGTGCTGGTCACTGGTCCAACAGGATCCGGTAAGACGACAACGCTGTACGCGGCGTTGAATGAGATCCGAAACGAAGAAGACAAAATCGTTACGATTGAGGATCCGGTCGAGTACCAGTTGCACGGCATCACGCAGATTCCGGTCAATGAGAAGAAGGGACTCACCTTCGATCGCGGTTTGCGTTCAATTCTGCGTCACGATCCTGACAAGATCATGGTGGGTGAGATTCGCGACACGGAAACAGCACAGATCGCGATTCAATCCGCACTGACGGGTCACCTCGTATTTACAACCGTACACGCGAACAATGTGATCGACGTGATCGGGCGATTTTTGAACATGGGTGTCGAGCCGTATAACTTCGTTTCGTCGCTCAACTGCGTCCTGGCCCAGCGGCTGATCCGAATGCTCTGTGCCTACTGCAAGCGGCAGTATCATCCGAGCGATACGGAGCTGTTCGAGTCGGGTTTGAAGCCGGATGAATATCGCGACAAGCCTTTTTATATGAATGTTGGTTGCGATGCTTGTAATCACACCGGTTACCGTGGCCGCACAGCTATTCACGAGCTGTTGGATTTGTCGGATAATATCCGCGAGATGATCGTCGAGCGGAGGCCCGGTTCGGAGGTCCGGCGCGCCGCAGAGGCCGAAGGGTTAAAGAGCTTGAGGGATTCGGCCCTCCAGAAGGTTTTCAGCGGAATTTCGACCTTGCACGAAATCAACCGTGTAACCTTTGTTGAGGAGCTCAGCGCGATCGTTTAGAGCATTTTTATCTTTCCGCAGCAGGAATTTTCCCCGGCAGTAATAGGTCTTATAAGTCGTACGGGACCTGTATGACCTATAAAATCCCCCGACTCTGACGGAACCAAAATTTAGTCCCGGCGTGTAAGCAAATTGGCCGGTTTGATCTTGCATCTTAGGCGTCGCAGCGGCATTATTAAGTCGCTAAACTTTCCACCTCCCGAACCGAGCAACCGAGTAGAAGGTCATGAAAAACAATACACGTATTAGAGCCCTAATTTCGCTGGTCCTTGCCATCAGTATCTTGTCCCTGCCGATGACGGCTTTCGGCAGAAAAGGGGACAAGAATTTCAAACGCGGCATGGACTACGAGCGAGCGCAACAATGGGATAAAGCTGCCCAGGAATATACGCTCGCCGTAGCGGCTGACCCGTCGAACATGGAGTACCAGATGCATTTTCGCCGGGCGAGTTTTAACGCCTCGCAGACCTACATGCAGCAAGGGCGGTCGCTCGCGGAACGGGGAGACTATGTCGGCGCCTACAACGCTTTCCGGCAAGCATACGGGTACGATCCGGTGAACGAGCTCGCGGTCTCGGAAATGGAGCGCATGTTGCGCCTCCAGGGTGTGAAAGAAGGTCGCTCGCCTAACGGTTCAAAATCAGGTGACACGCTCTCGGAAGGCACGATTACCCCGGCCAGCGCTCAGGCGCAGGATCTCGCGACACCGCGAGAACAGCAACTGCGCGTTGTCGACGTCAGAGGCGATCTCAAACAACTCATTCGCAGTCTCGCAGAGCAGTTGAATCTCAACGTGATTTTTGACCGCCAATCGTTTGCGCAATCGCGTCCGGTTGATATCAGTTTGAAAGATGTGACGACGGCACAGGCGCTCGACTACCTGTTCCTTCAGGAAGGACTCTTCTTCCAGAAGCTCAGCCGCAGAACGATCCTCGTTGCCGATCAGGCACGCCGTCCGCAGTATCAGCAGCTCGTGCTGCGCACGTTCTTTCTTTCAAACATGAAACCGGCCGACGCGCGCCAGCTTGTGCAGCAGGCGATTCCGCCGTCAGTCGGTCGCCCGCAAACGATCGTNGTTCCTGACGANGCTACGAACAGTTTGACTGTACGCGACACGGCGGAAAACGTCCGCCTGATNGGCGACCTGCTTCAGAGCATCGACAAAGATCGNGCTGAAGTGGTAATGGACGTCAGCATCTACGAAGTTTCGAAGAGCGACCTGATGCAGCTTGGTAATCAGATCGGAACACCCGGCAGTAACGGAGTGTTCAGCATCGGCGGTTCGCCCGGCTTCTCGCTGTTGACCGATAACGGTATCGTTAATTCGGGAGCTGGTCGCGGTGTAAACCTCGGCGCATTCGTTGGCGCGGTGCCGACGGCACTCGCCGGCGCTCTCGTGATTCCGCCATCAATCCTGACTGCGTTCCAAAGCAAGAACAATACGAAGTTGATTGCCTCGACTCAGGTCCACGCATTCAACGGCGAAGAGTCGACGGCTCGCATCGGCCAACGTGTTCCGGTGCAGACTGCGCAGGCGTATCCGTTTGGGGTGCAGACCGGAACGCCGGTAAATGGTCAAGGAGCTTTCCCGAGCGGCGGTTTCCCGGTCATCAACTATGAACCGACTGGTCTGACTCTGAAGTTCACGCCGCAAGTGTTTCCGAATCTCGACGTGCAGGTGAAGATGAACATCGAATCCAAAGATGTTCTCGGAGCGAGTACGCTGACTCCGACCTTCACTGAACGCACCATCACCGGCACCGCCCGCGTGCAGAACAATCGGACCATGATGCTGGCGAGCGTCTCTCAGGACGTTCAGACCAACGGTCGCGCGGGACTTCCGTTTCTTGGTGGACTACCGATTCTCGGACGTTTCTTCACGTCGCCGACTCGTGACAATCGTCAGATCGACATCGTGATTTCGGTTACGCCACGCGTGCTTCGTGCTCCGGCCGTTACTCCGCGTGACGAAGAGATGCGGCCCAGCGGTACTTTGCAATCGCCGACAACCGGTTCGCTCGCGGAAATGATTCGTGATGCAGATCGCGAAGATCACATTGCGGCAGTGGTGCGTAATGCCGATCGTGAAGATCAGATGGCGGCGGCACGCTCGCTGCCCCGGAATGTCGAGATGCAGCTTCCGGATGCGCCACTCGTGAAAGCGGGTGAAACGGTAATGCAGAACACAACGCCTGCGAATCTGCCTCCTCCGATTGGTACGTATGCGTTCGCTCCAGTGGGTGGTGAGAAAAAGCCTGCCGCTGTTGTGACGAACACCAAACAGACAGGAATGGAAGAGCTACCGTCGTACGTGCCGGCGCCGAAGTCGCTGATAAGCGATCAGGCGGCCGCGAATGTCGCGACAGTCAATCCAGGCAGTGGCGGCAATCAGAATGCAGTTCTGACTTCAATGCCAAAAGCTTCTGAGACGTCGCTTGATACGAAGACAAGTTTGACACGTGTTGCTCAAATCAGTCTCTTACCCACTGGCGATGTTTTGAAGGTAGGAGAAAAACGGCGTTATGCGGTTCAGTTGAACTCCGATGTGCCGTTGAATCTGGCCCTGGTCGCTCTGCGATTCGATCCGAAGGTAGTCAAGATCCACGCGTTATCCGCCGGCAGTATTCTTCCGAATTCGGGAGAAACTGCACCGATGTTTACACCGGTGATCGACTCGCTAACGGGTAGGTGTTTGATATCGATCTCGAGTAATGGCAAGGCCTCCTTCGGCGGCTCCGGACCACTGTTGTTCATCGATATCGAAGCAATTGGCGAAGGCGATGCTTCGCTCATGTTCGTGAAGGAAACGCTGCATCTTGTTGCCGCTGACTCGCGTGACATTACGTCACAGATAATGCAGGGCACGGCGACAGTGAAGCAGCAGTAGGTGTTTGCCGGTTTGGCCACAGGCACAAAAAGCACAAGTCTAGCGAAATACCATTTGTGCTTTTTGTGCTTTTTTGCGACCTCAGGCGTGTAATGGTTATGAAGCAAAAAGGCTTCTCATTAATCGAACTGGTGATCACGATCACCGTGCTAACGATACTGACGCTCGGCGTGCTGCCGCTCGTAAAGGTCTCGGTTAAGCGTCAAAAGGAGCAGCAACTGCGTGAGACCCTGCGCCAGATCCGGACGGCGATCGATGAGTTTCATCGCGATACGATCGGCATGGTTTGCACCGGAGTCGCACTAACGCCACAGCAACAGGCGCAACAACAGGGAAACACGTTTATCGATCCGCGCAGCAAAGTGGTGATCAGCGATTGCACGATCTTCGGCGTCGATAATCCCGATCATTTTCCGCCGGATCTGGAAACACTCGTGAATGGAGTCAACGTTTTACCGCGCGGCTCGACGGGTGGCCGCGGACAGCAGGGCGTCAATGCGACTGACGTCGGCCAGAGTCAGTTGTCAACTAAACAAAAGGTCTATTTGCGAGGACTGCCGATCGATCCGATGACGGGAAAATCAGATTGGGAGCTTCGTTCCTGTTACGACGCGGCTGACGCCGGTTCGTGGGGCGGTGAAAATGTTTTTGATGTGCGCTCGAAGTCGAGAGACACGGCGTTGAATGGAGAGAAGTACAGTGACTGGTAAGAGACAGGCAGGATTCACGTTGCTGGAATTGATGATCGTGATTTCCATCATCATCATTCTCGCTTCGATCACTTTGCCGCAGTATCAAAAGACGATCATGCACACGCGCGAGACGGTGCTGCGAGACGATCTGCGCAAGATGCGTTCGCTGATCGATCAGTTTTCAGCAGATAAGGGACGCTTGCCTCAATCGCTCGACGATCTCGTCAGTGAGGGTTACATGCGCGACGTTCCGATCGATCCGTTCACGGGACAGAAAGATTGGGCCATCACGACCGGCGAAGATGCGAATTCGTCCGAAGGCGAACAGGGCATGACTGACGTCCACAGCGCCTCGGCTGAAGTCTCGACCGAAGGCACAGCGTATAGTGAGTGGTAAACATTTCCGATTGCCAATTGCCGATTGCCAATTGGCCTTTTGGTAGTTACCAAATCGGCAATCGGCAATTGGCAATCGGAAATTAAGAACAGTGCCCAACCTGCTATCAAGACTCATCGACCCCTGGTATCCCGCCACCGCAATCGGTCTGGAAAAGGGAGTTGCTTCCGTAGTTCAGCTCGAACGCGTCAGGGGTTCGGTGTGTAAATTGCGCCGCGCCGCCACTTTCAATATCGATGAATCGCTCGTTAGACCGAGCTTTGACGAACCGAACATCGAGAACAAAGCTCAACTCGCGGCCGTGTTAAATGATCTGGCAGCGAGTGCCGGACTGCTAAAACAGAAGCGCTGGTCGCTCTCGCTGCCTGAAGCTAGCGCACGAACTCTCGTCCTGACCATCGAAAGCCAGTTGCAATCAGCGTCTGAACTTCAGGATGTACTGAGGTGGAAGATTGAACGCGGCTTTGGTGCTCCGATGGAAGAGCTCTCTATCTCCCGAGACCGCCTGCAGAAAGATGCGCAGGGGCGCGATCGTTTTCTTGTCATCGCAGTCAGGAAACCGATTCTTGCCGAGTACGAGGCGGTTCTCGACTCCCTCTCATGGCGCGCCGGGTTGATCCTGCCCCGACACCTTGGTGAGGCACAGTGGTTAACGCGCAACGGCGCCGCCGGTGATTCACTGTTGTTGAGCGGTTCGAATCACGGTTTTACCGGAGTCATCTTTCGCGACAGGCACCCGCTGTTTGTTCGTACCGTAGAGTGTGCCGAAGACGAGATTGAGGACGAGTTTTACCGGCTGCTGTTGTTCTATCGAGATCGCAGCACTCCCGAAACGGGCGAGAGTCCGGGTCTGAGGCGGCTGATGGTTATCGGCGAGGGCATCACTAAACAGCGCGCGGGCGAAATCGTCAACGAAACGACGGGCGGAGACCTGCGACCGCTGCAGGCTGAAGACCTCGGATTACAACTGCCCAGCCGGGAATTCAGCTTCGACTCCATTGCCGCCCCAGCCGGTTTAGCCACACTGTCCTGGTAAGCCACAAAAAGGAGCAGGAGCAAAGGGCAGGCGCAGTCTTTGCGCGGCGCAGCCTTCTGCCCTGTTCCTGCTTCTGCCCCTGCTCCTTTTTGTGGCTATCTAGTTGAAACAATTTTTGTGGCTGCACGTAACACCCCTGTATTATGAATCTTGCTGCGTCCTCGGTTTCCCGTGCTTTTTCACGAGATTTGATTGCGGTCACTGACCGCGACCTCGTGGCCACTGCTGTCAGCGGCGTCGAAGGAAGTTTTGAAGAGCTTGTCCGGCGCTACCAGCGGCCGATCTCAGCCTACGTCTACCGTATGGTCGGCAACTACGAATCCGCCCTCGACCTTACCCAGGAAATCTTCATCAAGGTTTACAGTTCGCTTAATCGCTATCGACCCGAATTCAAATTCTCCACCTGGATCTACAAGATTGCGCACAACGCAGCCGTCGATCATTTGCGGCGCACCGCGACTCGCGAACAGTCGCTCGTCGTGGGTCCGGAAGGCGATCAATTCGACCTGCCTGTTGAAAGCGGCCGTCCGAGCCCGGAGCAGGAAAGCGAGCGCAAAGAGCGCCGCGGCGAGATTGAGTCAGTGGTCAAAACACTCCCCGCCAACTATCGCGAGTTGATTATCCTTCGCCACTCACAGGATCTCAGTTACGAGGAGATCGTTGAGGTAACGGGCTTGCCGCTCGGCACGGTCAAAAACCGGCTCTTTCGTGCCCGCGAGATGATGCGACAGCAGTTTGTTGAAAAAGGAATTACGGGCATTTAATGGCTGCTATGAATAGGGACCAGGAAAAGATCTGCGAACGAAATCTCTTTGCCGCCTACGTCGATGGCGAATTGGATACAGAGCTAACACTGCTCTTTGAAGATCATCTCGACAGTTGTGTCGAGTGTCGCGCTGAGTTGAGAGCTCATCGGCTTTTGGTTTGCGAGCTGGACGCGGCCATGTCGGAAGCCGCTGAGATTCCAGTGCCGGATAATTTTTCGCGAATGGTTGCGGCGCGTGCGGCGAGCGATATGAGAGGGGTGCGCACGCCTTCTGAAAATCGCAAGGCTTTGACTATCTGTGCTGTCCTCGCGTTTGTCGGGTTTGTGCTGCTCGGGGCTGCAGCGCGCAAGAGTCTGTTCCTGTTTGCCGAGAGCTTTGTTGCTACTGTTTTCGGCTTAGTCAGCTTTGTGGCCGGCAGTGCTTATAATGTTGTCGCCGGATTCGCAGTAGTTATTAGAGTGCTTAGCAAGAAAGTCATAATCGAATCCGATTTGCTGGGTCCCCTTGTTGGGCTGCTCGCCCTCGCCATCCTGATACTCTCGCGTTTGATTTCAAATTATCATCGCACGAGAGCAACCGAATAGGAGGTTGCCTCGGGCAATGGTCACTTACCTTTCAACAGTCAGATCTCAACCCTCCCTCAACAAACTCGATTTGAATCGCTTCCTCGGATTGCTCTTGTGGGGGCTGATTCTGGTTGGTGTTGCGAGTGCACAAAACGCAAAAGAGACGCTTGTAATATCGGGCACCAATGAAGGTCCGGTTGTCGGAGTAGGGAAGTCGGTCAGAATCACGGGAAGTGCCCAGGAAGCAGTGTCACTCGGCGGCGACGTGATCGTCGAGGGCGTCGTCGATGGCGATGTGGCTGCGGTCGGTGGCTCGGTAATCCTAAAGTCCGGAGCACGCATTGGCGGCGACGTGATGGTGATTGGCGGGAGTTATCGATCAGAAGACCCTCATCCCAACCGCAATCCTGAGGCGATGACGATGATGTATGCGGGTTACGAACAGGAACTCCGCAACATGATGAATAATCCGTCCGGGATCTTCAGTCCTCGCTGGACCTCAACCTACCTCGGAACACGATTGTTGGTCGTGCTGTTCTGGTTCCTCGTCTCACTCGGATTCACCCTCGTAATGCCGGGAGCGATCAGCCGTGGCGTCGCGCGTCTTCAGTTAACCAGTTTGCGGGTAGCCGCGATTGGTCTCATTGGACTCATCGTGCTGCTGGGGATAGTGCCATTGTGTCTCTGGATCATGCCGCAACCGGTCCAGGTGATGGTCGGACTGCTGGCTTTACTGCTCCTGCTGGTCTCCGGAGTGTTTGGCCGGGTCATCCTTTACGCCGCCACCGGCCGGTGGTTACAGCGAAAATATCTTGCGATAGGTAAGAATTCCGAGGCTGTGGCGTTATTACTGGGGACAAGTTTTTGGGTACTCTTAACCTCGCTTCCCTACGTGTGGCCCTTTATCGCTGTTTTCATGCTGATTCTCAGCTTTGGGCTCGCATTGACCGCACGATATCGCGTCGGTTGGAATAGTTAGCGGCAAAAGTCACAAAAAGTACAAAGGGTGGCGAACCAAATTTCTGGATTTATGAGTCATAAATCCGCGCTCTGTGGTGTTCACTTTAACAGGACAGAAAGGGAATAGTAATGAGGACGTTCTTTTTCGCGGCTGCAATAGCACTTATCAGCCTGCTGGCTTCGAGCCCCGCTTCACTCGCACAAACGGGCGATCCGGATATCGCCCCCAAATACGCGATCGGTGAGGTTAAATCTATCGATGCCGCCGCAAAACAGTTGACCATCAAGACCGACGCCGGGTCGATGGTGACGGTTACTCTCAGCGATAAAACGACCTACAAAAAGCTTGCTCCGGGTGAGAAGACCCTCGCCAATGCCACCGACCTTACCTTTGCTGACCTCGGCGAGGGCGACCGTGTGATGGCGCGAGGAACTGTCTCCGACGATCACAAAACAGTGCCTGCTCTACAGGTCATCGTGATGACCAAGGGCGACCTGGCAAAGAAGCAGGAAGCAGAACGTCTGGAATGGCGACGCCGCGGGATTCTCGGTGTGATCACAGCCCTGAAGCCCGACACCAAGGAGATCACGATCTCCAATCGGACGATGGCCGGAACGCAGGCCGTCGTGATTCCCATCAGCGACAAGACCGAAATGCGTCGCTACGCGCCCGACTCAATCAAGTTTGGAGACGCAAAGCCGAGTAGTTTTGCCGAGCTGAAAGTCGGCGATCAGTTACGGGCACTCGGCGATCGAACTGAAGATCCACTGCGCTTCAATCCGCAGAAAGTCGTGACCGGAAGTTTCCGGACTGTTGGGGGTGTCGTCTCCTCCATCGATCCGGCAACCGGTGAGATTCACATCAAGGAGTTGGAAAAGAAGACTCCGCTCACAATCGTCATCAAGCAGGATGCTGTTTTGCGACGCTTTCCTTCGGAAATGGGAGGAATGGGAGGCTTCGGCCGGCCTGGTGGTGGTCAGGGTGGTCCCGGCGCCCCGGGTGGCGGCAGTGCTGCTCCTGCGGCTGGCGGTGGTGCTGGTGCCGGAAACGGAGCGCAGGGCCAACGTCCGGGCGGCGGTGGTCCGGGGGGTCCGCGTCCCGGTGGCGGTTTCAATATCAACGACATGCTCGAACGATTGCCAACTATTTCGATCGCCGATGTTAAGGTTGGCGACACTATCATCGTTTCCAGTACGCAGGGTGCGGATCCAACCCGTCTGACAGCGATTTCGCTGATTTCCGGTGCTGACACTCTGCTCGCGATGCTTGCTCCCCGTCCAGCGGCGGGACAAGCACCAAACCCCGCAGCCGGCTTGGGCGGCAGCGGCATTTCCTTCGGCATCGGCCTGCCATAAAGGCCCATCCACAGATTACACAGATCCTTTTCTGTGAAATCTGCGTAATCTGTGGATAGTTGCTCTTATCCCAGTCCTGTTTGAGGTCTAAAAATGAATTCTCTTAGAAATCTCCCCCGCAAGCTGTGCTGTATCAGTTTGATCGTCCTGCTGTCCGCCGCACTTGTCGCCGCGCAACAGGCACGCGGATCCCTGCGAGGCTTGATCACTGACGAATTGGGTGCGGCAATCGTCGGCGCCAACGTCACACTTACCGACGCCAGCGGAGTTCAAAAGAAGACCACAACCAATGGTGAGGGAGTCTATACGTTTGTCGGACTTGCTCCCGGCAAGTACACGTTGCAAGCGGCTGCGCCAGGCTTCGCGATATCTGAAGGCAAGGAAGTTGATGTCACGACCGCGCGACAGACTGTCGACCTGACGTTGCGCGTGACGATCGAAGAGAAAGTCACGGTTGCCGAAACTGCAGTCAGCACTGAAGCCACGAACAATGCGAATCAAACAGTGATTGCCGGAAAAGACCTCGACGCTTTGCCGGACGATCCTGACGAACTTGCTGCCGCACTTCAGGCATTGGCCGGTCCATCAGTTGGTCCAAACGGCGGGCAGATCTTCATCGACGGATTTACGGGAAGCAATCTTCCCTCGAAGGATGCAATCCGCGAGATTCGTATCAATCAAAATCCGTTCGCCGCTGAGAACGATCAACCTTCAGCACGTATCGATATTCTGACACGTCCCGGCACCGATAAAATACGTGGCGGCGCGTCGATAAACTTCAATGATGAGAGTCTCAACTCGCGCAATCCGTTCGCAGTCAGTTCCAGCAAGCGCACGCCGTTTCAGATTCGACAGTACGAGGCGAATCTGAGCGGCCCGGTCGTGAAGAAGAAAGCCTCGTTCTTTTTTAACTTTGGACGTATTGAAACGGACGATAACGAGCTCGTACGTGCAACCGTGCTCGACGACAATTTGAATCCCCTCGACTTTGGACAGTCGTTTTTGGTGCCGCGACGCAATCTTTTCCTCAGTCCTCGTTTTGACTACGCCATCAACACTAACAACACGCTCGTAGTTCGTTACAACTACAACCGGGTTAGTGTCGATAACGCGGGAGTTCAGGGCTTTACGTTGCCGGAACGTGGTTTCGACACNCTCTCGGTAAATCAAAACGTNCAGGTGACTGAGACCGCGATTCTGAATCCGACGACAATCAACGAGACTCGTTTTCAATATNCGCACAATCGCAANGAGCAAACCGGCAGCAATTCAATCCCCGCGCTAGATGTCAGCGGTTCGTTCAGCTCGGGTGGTTCGCAGGTCGGCCACTCTGAGAATGAACGCTCGAGTTGGGAATTGAATAACTTCACCGCCAAGCAGCACGGCGCGCATGCGATTAAGTTTGGCGGGCGCGTTCGTCACATAAACGTCGACGACAAGAACGAGGGAAACTTTGGCGGTACCTGGACCTTTACCGGTGGTTTTGGTCTGACGAGTATTGAGCGTTATCAAAAAACGCTGCTACTCCAGGAGCAGGGTTTCACTCCCGCGCAGATTCGTGCGGCCGGTGGTGGCGCGACGCAATTCAGACTCAACGCTGGAAATCCCCTGGCCGACGTCAGTCAAACAGATTACGGCGTGTTTCTTCAGGATGACTGGCGCGTTAGACCGAACCTGACACTCAGTTACGGTCTGCGATACGAGATCCAAACGAACGCGCACAGCAAGCTGGACTTTGCGCCGCGCATCGCGGTTGCATGGTCACCGGGAGCGGCTAATAGCGCGAAACCACCGAAGATGGTAATCCGCGTTGGCACGGGATTCTTTTACAACCGCTTCAATGAAAATAATACCTTGCAGGCTATTCGCTTCAACGGCGAGAACGTGATTCAAACGGCAGTTGCGGAACCCTTCGATCGAAGCGCACCGCCTTCAATCGCCGAACAGGCACTCCCCAACGTCGCCCCGCTCTACGCGCTGTTGAATCAATGGAGTCCAACTGCTGTCCCGAATGTTTCTCTGGTACCCGCCACACAGCAGGCCGTCTGGCAGGTTGATCCCGATCTGCAGATTCCGACTGTCTACGTAATCGGCACGCAGGTTGAGCGACAACTGCCGCGCAACATCACGATGTTCGTTGGCTTCTACAACATCCGCATTACTCATGTGATTCGCGCGCGCGACGTGAACGCGCCGTTGCCGTTTACTATCACTGAGCTGACGCCGAACGGTCGTCGACCCGATCCGACGCAGGGTGACGTTTTTCGTTACGAAGCGAGCGGGCAGTTCAATCAGCGCCAGTTCTTCGTTGGCTTTAACAGCAGGCTCAGTCGCATGTTTCAGCTCAGCGGCAACTACTCGTTGAGCAAAACCACGAACGATTCAGACGGCCAGGGNAGCACGCTGTTTCCGATGAACTCTTACGATTTGTCAGGTGAGTTTGGACGAAGCTCGTTTGATATTCGACACCGTTTCACAGTCTTCGGCACCGTTAACCTGCCGTGGTGGAAAGTGGTGATGAATCCGTTCGTCGTGGCGAACACTGGACCG
>Ga0065705_10104489_pt1 | contig 14370 bp, 12 predicted proteins | sample SwibulcommuniRL2_FD_59092 | JGI IMG/M metagenome (GOLD analysis project Ga0065705, IMG submission 59092) | Bulk soil microbial communities from switchgrass field near Rose Lake, East Lansing, Michigan, USA - RL2 Bulk Soil v2 (version 2) | ecosystem: Environmental > Terrestrial > Soil >...
GGGCCGCCGATTATTCGGCAGAGCCGCTACTGTCTCGACGAGGGGGCCTACGCATGCGGTCCCTCGACTCTTGTCGTCTCACGGGGGTTAGGCAGCGTCGCCTTGCCGTTTCGCTGGGGCGCCGATCCAGAGGCCATGCTGATCGAGATCGTCGCGCCCAACTGAGCAATCGAAGCGCATCAAGGATTGGGCGTTGATTATTTCGTCAATGCTCCGCAAAGAATGATTGCTAGAATAATCGAGGCTAATGAGGTCATTTTCATAATTTTACTCTCCTATCGGACATCTTCTCAGCCATCTTCGTGCCTCGGTAACAATTCCTTCTTTAATGATGCGCCGTTGACTGCGCCAATTTAACCGACTTTGTCGCTCCGCCGAGCGCCGAGGTAAAAACACCGATGACACTAAAAATAATCGCCGCCAGGAAGGTCGTGTTGAGCGCCGCGACAAAACCGATAGGATTCTCCGTGGTCAGATTCATCGCCTGCCTGCCGGTAAAATGCTCGAAGGCGAGCGACATGCTCAAGCCGCCGAGAGCAACGCCAAGGACGTTGCCGAAACCGAAGGTTACGTGGTTCATCGCCGAGGCAAAACCCCGATGCTCCCGCGGCATCATGGCAATCATGGCGGTCGAGTTGGCCGGATTAAAAATTCCGTTGGTGATTGCCCCGACAATGATCAAGAGCGCCGGCAGAGTCCAATGGGAGTCGACGCGCAGGAGGCCGCCCACGGAGAGCGAGACGAGCATGAACAACACGCCGATAGTCGCCGGCACTCGGGGCCCCAACCGGTCCGTCATGGTGCCGCTGAGCGGGGCCAAAGCGACGGTCAAGACAGAGGGAGCCATAAAGAGCACGCCGACTTGCGTGGCGGAAAGTCGCAGCACGTCCTGAAGATAAAAGGGCAGCAGGAAACCAGTGAGGGAATAGCACATCCCGATCACCAGCAGACTGACCACGCTGAAGCTGAAGCGCCGGATCTTGAATAATTCAAGATTGACGAACGGATTTTGGGTTCGCGATTCGTGCAAGAAAAACGCGGCCAGGCTGAAGATCAACACCATCAACAAAAGATTTTGCGTCGAACCGCCGATCATCTGATGCGTGCGGCGATCGAAATGAAACACCAAGGTAGTCGTGATCGCGAACAGAAGCGCCGCGCCGAGATAGTCGATAGAAACAATGGAACGTGGCGTCACATCGACGCGCCGCTTCAAATTCATGACGGCAAGCACGGCACCGCCGAAACCGACCGGCGCGAGCAGAAAAAAACTCCACCGCCAGCTAAAATAGTCGATCATCAAACCGCCGATGCTTGGACCGAGAATAAAGCCGACGTGGTGGGCGGTCGTCATATATCCCTGCGCCCGCCCGGCAAGGTCCTCCGTCACCGATTCTGAAGCCAGCGCCCGGCTCGACGACTGCAACATGGCGCCGCCGACGCCCTGGACGAAGCGCGCGATGATAAGTTGCAGCACGGTCTGCGAGAAACCACAGAGTAAAGAACTGAAGGCGAATACGAGGAAGCCCAGGGTGAACATTTTTTCCCTGCCCCACAGGTCGGAGATGCGGCCGAAAATCACCGACAAACCGATGTTCGAGAGCTGATAGGAAAGCAACGCCCACGAAACGCCGAGCAAATCAGTGCCCAGACTCCGCGCCACCGTGGGCATCGAGATACTGACGATGCGGGTCGCCGTCCCGGAAAAAAACGTTCCGAGCAACGCCGTCGCGAGAAGCAAATAGTTGACGCGGGAGTCCGCTACAAAGTTGTGCTTTTCCAAGATTTTGTCGATTAATAGCGAAGAATAGCGGGCGCGGCAAACGGAGGCGTACCAAGACAACCTCGGGAAGTCCGTCGCAAGCTGAGCGCAAGGCGGGCTCGAATCGATAAAACACCCGGCATTGACGCTGACCAGGCGCTTGAAAGCAGTAAAGCTTCTACCGCGCGAGTAATCCGTCGATTGACAAGGCGCCGGCGCCGCCGAATACAAGAGCGGTGGCCATGAGGAACAGCGCCAACGTGTACTCGATGCCGCTGCCCTTGCCGGGTCCTTGAGCCAGAAAGAAGCCGTTGCTCCAGTGACTGAGAAAAAGCGCAAACGCGATAAATACCGCCAAGCCGAACGCCACCGGCCTGACCAGGAAACCAAGAGCGAACGAAACGACCGCGGAAAGCTCGATGACCAAGGCCAAAATTCCCATCGGGACGGGAATGTGGTATTTGTCCCGCCAATTCATCACTTGCGCCTTGGGTCCTTTACCGCCATGCCAACCAAAAGCGTGCTGCGTTCCGTGCATAAAAAATGTCAGAGCCAAACCGAATCTAAGAAATACATATGAAAATGAGTCTTCAGTTTGAAATAGCCAGTCCACGTTCCCTCCTTGATATGCCCAGGTGAATTACAAACGGTAAAATTGCTCTCCAGCTGCCTCGCTGCCCCTCGCAAAACCTGAAAATCGACCGATGACTGCGGGCAACAACCGCCAAACCAACGTTAAAACATGACGTCAGCCGCACGACCATAGCAGAAGAAGCGTCGCGGACGCAAAATCTCCACCGCTTCTCTCCGGCGCGGTTGTCTCTTGACGCTCCTCCTCAACGTATACTAATCGTCGCTACACGGCTTGCGCGCATCATTTTCGCAGCTGGCGAACGTTACGGGAGGTAGGAGCATGCAAATCATCGACGCGGACGGTCATATCAACGATCATGCTTGCGGCCAGGAGATCGCCGCCTACATGCCCAGAGGAAATCAGATGGTGAAATTATTCCCCGAGTTCGATCATTTGCATTTTCGTTACTTGAAACAAAATCGCCGCGCCACGGGCAACCCTTCGGCTGACCATTGGAACAAGTTTCTCGACAAGACAGGGATCAGCTGGACGGTACTTTATCCGACAGCCGGTCTCGCGGTCGGTAGAATCGTGGCGTCTGAATGGGCTGTCGTCGCATGCCGCGCCTATAATAATTGGCTCCACGAAAAATTTCTCAATAAAAACTCGCGTCTCAAAGGAATGGCGCTTGTACCTTTTCAAGACATCGACGCAGCCATTTCTGAACTGCGCCGGGCCGTGAAAGAACTGGGCATGCTGGGTGGCATGTTGCCGTCGAACGGTGAAGCGATTCAGGGCCACTTGGGGAATAGGATTTACTGGCCGATCTACGAGGAAGCCGAGAAGCTTGGCTGCTCCATCGCCGTTCACGTCGGCTGCCTGAATCACATGGGGCTCGACTCGTTCGCGACCTACTATCCCGCACACGCCTTAGGTCACCCCTTTAGCTTGATGATCCAATGCGCCGGCATGCTCGCGCACGGCGTGTTCGATCGCTTTCCCAAGCTGCGCGTCGCTTTTCTCGAAGGCGGTGCCACTTGGGTGCCGTTCATGATGGATCGTCTCGATCGCTCGTACCACGAGGGTCACGTTCAGCTGGATTTGAACAACGCGATAATCGGCGGGCCGAAGCAGGGAGAGAAGGCGAGCGATTATTTCATGAAGCAGTTGCGCGGCGGGAGAATTTTCGTCGGCTTTGATTGCGACGATGACGGCTTGGGCACCTCGGTCCGCAAAGGCGGCCGGCAATCGTTTTTATTCGGCAGCGACTTTCCCCACGAAGTGTTCGACGCGGCTAAATGCCGCCACGAGATCGACGAGCTGCTTGAGCGCGACGATTTGAAAATGGAAGACAAAGAAGCCGTGCTGGGCGGCAACGCGCTGAGATTTTACCGGCAAGCGCTGTAAGCGTGGTTGCAATTGCACGATTGAAACATTTTCCCGTAAGAGCTGCGGCGAGGGCATTGACGCCAACTTCGAAGCTGCGCGGGATGTAAGACAAGGCAATCGATCAAACAATCTCTTCTTTGAAAGCTACTTCGCGCGTCTTACTGAACGCGGGAATCAACACGGTGCCCAGTGCGAGCACGGCGAGCGCTAGCAGAGTGGCGCTGATCGGCCTTTGAACAAACACCCACGGATTGCCCCGCGACAACAGCATTGCGCGACGCAGGTATTCTTCCATCAGCGGACCTAGGATAAAAGCGAGCAGCATCGGCGCTGGTTCGCAGCCGAGCTTGGAAAATACATAACCCACGATGCCGAACACCGCCATCAGGTAAACGTCGAAGGTGGCGTTTTTCAGACTGAACACGCCGATGGCGCAGAATACCAGGATTCCAGGAAACAGCAGGTGGTATGGAATCATGATCAGGCGCACCCACATGCCGATCAGCGGGTAGTTAAGAACCACCAGGAAAAGATTGCCGATCCACATCGACACGATCATGCCCCAAAAAAGCGCCGGCTGTTCAGTGATCACCGACGGTCCGGGCTGAATGCCGTGGACAATCATGGCTCCGACCATCAGGGCGCTGACCGGATTGGACGGAATTCCTAAAGTGAGCAGTGGAATAAAAGATGTTTGCGCGCCGGCATTATTGGCAGACTCCGGCGCGGCAACGCCTTCGATCGCGCCTTTGCCAAACTCGGCTCGATTCTTGGAAACTTTCTTTTCGATGGCATAAGCAGCAAAGGAACCCAAAATCGAACCGCTACCGGGAAGAATGCCCAATATCGAGCCGATCGCCGTGCCGCGCAGAATCGGCGCGATCATGCGCCTGAAGTCTTCGCGCGTGGGCCAGAGTCCGGTAATTTTTGTGAGCATCACCGAGCGCTCTGCTTCGTTTTCCAGATTGCGAATGATTTCGCCCAGACCGAACATGCCCATCGCGACCGTGACGAAGCCAATGCCGTCGGCGAGTTCATAAATTCCAAAGGTGAAGCGCTGGGTGCCAGAGTTGACATCGGCGCCGATGAGGCCCAATAGGAGACCTAGCACGACCATGCCGATGGCGTGGAGCAGCGAGCCCTGCGCGAGCACCACCGAAGCCACCAGACCGAGGACCATCAACGAGAAAAATTCCGCCGGCCCAAATTGTAGTGCCGCCGCAGCCAGCGGCGGACCGAACGCGGCGATCAAAAATGTGGCAACCGTTCCAGCGAAGAACGAACCAATCGCCGAAGCCGCCAGCGCCGCTCCCGCTCTGCCTTGCTTCGCCATCTGGTACCCGTCCAGTGTCGTAATTACCGAAGCGGCTTCGCCGGGAAGATTGACTAAAATAGAGGTGGTCGAGCCGCCGTACTGCGAACCGTAATAGATACCCGCCAGCATGATGAGCGCGGTCACTGGCGGCAATACGAAGGTGACCGGCAGCAACATGGCGATGGTGGCCGTGGGACCGAGACCGGGCAGCACGCCGATCGCCGTGCCGAGAAAAACGCCAATGAAGCAGTATAACAAATTGCTGAGAGTCGCGGCTGTCTGCAATCCCAGCAGCAGATGATCGAGTAGTTCCATCGTTACCCGCCCTATTCCCCGTTAACCGCCCAGCCAGGGACCGATAATCGGCAGCGGGATGCCTAAGCCTTTGACAAAGACCAAACCGCAAAAGATCGTCAGTCCCACCGCCATGATGAGCGTCGTACGCCAGCGGAAGCGCGCACTCGCGTAAGCGCTAATGATCACGAGCAATGGCAGAGCGACCACCAATCCCGCGGCGCGCACAAGGAAGCCAAAGACAACGACAGAAAAGATGACCAGCGCGAGTCCACTGAACCCAAACGCACCGATCGGCATGCCGGGCGTGATAAAGGATCGAATTACTGAAATCGCGCCAATGACGGCGAGCACCGCGCCCAGAATGGTAGGGAAATAAGCCGGGCCCATCCTGAGGGCCGTTCCCATGTTGTAATTGCGAGCGAGAATAATGGCGCTCGCGCCGAAGAAGATATAGATCAAGCCGGTCCAGAAATCTTTTGGATTGCGCGTCATGAGTTCGCCACGCTTGAGCTAGAGAACGGTGCCGCCATCGGATTCAACTAGGCGCCGTTCTACAACACCTGGCCAACAATAAAAAGGCCAGGCAACGCCCGGCCTTTTCTAATATAACGATTCTGCTGAAAAACCCTGTCCCCTGCTCAATTCATCTTGTCGGGAAATTGTACATACGGTTGTGGTGGAACCTTGTCGGGCGGCACGAATTTCGGTGCAGGCTTACCGGCAGGGCCGAGCGAACGTATGAATTTGTACATCGCGCGCACGTCAGCCTCCGACATCGCATTCAGCGAGAAATACGGCATGGGAGGACGTCGCTGCATCTCCTTAGCCACCTGAACCCATTGCGCTTCTGTGATTTCCTGAAAGTAGAGCCGCAAGTTGGTCGGATAAGTCGTACCCCACGGTCCGCGCCAACCCGTTACGCCGCCGGTCAGCCAGTCCTTTTGAGGAGTTTTGCCGCCGGACAACAGGAAACCCGGCGTGTGACAATCATTGCAGCCCGAGATCGCCACGACATAACGACCGCGCTCGGTCTCCTTATCAGTGGCGGTTTTGGCGCTTGATCTTGCCGGCGCGTCGGCCGCGATTGACGCCGCACAAAATGCAGCCCACGCGACGGCCGCAACGATCCGAAAGATGCTTCGTGTTCCCATCTAACCCTCCGTCACCTCACGAATAGCTGAATGCCTTGTACACCAAGTGGTAAGAGCTTGTCCAGCTGGATAGTTCTATCTACAGCATCCGACCAAGGGCTTCCCTTCCGCGAAATTCATAGAGAAAGAACTGGTGGAATCAGCTAGGAATCGAAAAAGGAAATGTGCGGTTACTCAGGTTCACCGAACCTCCCCCTTTTAACACCGATCACAAATTAAACTGAAGGGTTCTTCAGCTGAATCTTTAACTATGCGATCCCCACGTTAATCGGCATAAACGCCGGCTTTCTTGATGATCGGGCTCCATTTATCGATCTCGGTTTTGAGGAAGGCGCGCAACGCCGCCGGCGTGGCACGGTTTTCCGCAACGGGTTCAGCTCCTAGTTCGGCGAAGCGATGTTTGACGTTATCGTCTTTTAGGGCGAACTGAAGAGCATTGGTCAGCTTGTCGATCACCGGCTTCGGAGTGGCTTTCGGCGCATAAAGCCCATGCCATACCGATACCTCGAACCCCTTCAATCCAGCCTCGTCCATGGTTGGAACATTGGGTAGCGAAGCGACCCGTTTCCGAGTTGTCACACCATAGACCCTGATCTTTTCGGCTTTGATCTGACTGGTCGTATTCGTAGTTTGGTCGCACATGAAGTCCACCTGGCCGCCGAGAAGGTCGTTCATGGCCGGGGCCGTGCCGTTATAAGGAACGGTGGTAACGTCGGTCTCAATCGCGCTCATAAACAGCATGCCGCAAAGGTGCGACGCAGCACCAAGGCCCGCGTTGGCATAATTTACTTTGTCCTTGTTCGCCTTCACGTAAGCGATTAGCTCCTTGAGATCCTTGGCGGGAAAGTCTTTTTTCGCCACCAGTGTCATGGGCACTTCGTTGATCAGGCCAATGGGCTCGAAGTCGGTAATCGCATTGTAGGGAAGCTTGCGGTAAAGCGCTGGAGCAGTGGACATGCCGATATGATGTATCAAGAGCGTATAGCCGTCCGGCGACGCCTTGGCCACCCGGTTGGCGGCGATGGTTCCACCGGCGCCGCCGACATTCTCGACGATGACCTGTTGCTTGAGCGTCTTCGTCATTGGGGCAGCCACCAGCCGCGCGACCGTATCTGTGGGCCCGCCAGCGGCAAAGGGCACTACCATCGTGATCACTTTATTTGGATATTCCTGCGCGCCCGCGGGCGACATAGAAATCAGAAATAATCCTGCAATCATGCCCAAAACTCGCTTTCTCATGGTGGCGCCTCCCTTTGAGACTCGTCCATTCTATTGGACGTTCAACCTGCCTTTTCCCTTTGCGATACAACCAACGGCGTTCCGATGCCACATCGATTTTTCTCGATCGTCTACTACCGGCACATCTTGAGCGACAGTCATAGCACAGTTGGTGCCACCGTAAAAATGCCAATGCTTCAATGGCAACGCGGCTGATTTCGCACTTTCAAGAAAGTCGAGCGCTGAATTTGCCGCTACTGACAAAGACGACATCTCTACAGTGCTCGAATTCGAACCGGTCAAAGACGCGGAATCTCTTACGCCCAAGGGCGCCAACAACGGTATCGCCGATAAGTCGGCCAAAGCAGGCTTTATCGAAAGGGCCGTTGCCAAAACTCCTCGCTGAGATGATGTTGACGACGGCATCGTGCGGCGATAGAAAAAATAGGATTCATCGATCGCGTCTATCCCTAGAATTCAATGAACCACATATCGAGGCAAAGCTGGACCATTTTCGCTCGGGCAGCCGCAATGGCGGTCGTTCTGATTTTGAGATTACCCGCGCATGCCCAGGAATTGAAAAAGGTGCGCATCGGTTACCCGGCATTCAGCCTCACCTTCCTAACGTTCTTTGTCGGCAAAGACGCCGGCATCTATAAGAAGCATGGTCTTGATGTCGATATGGTGCAGATGGCCGGCTCGGTGCAAACCTCGGCTCTGGTCGCCGGCGAAATCGACTATCTTACGGGCATCACCAGCCCGCTGGTCGCCGCCGCGCGCGGCCTGCCGTTCAAGGGCATCATGATCACCCATGAGAAAACGCTTTTTTGGATCATCGCCAATCCGGACATCCGCCGCATGGAAGATCTTGTCGGCAAGACCGTCGCGGTGGATCGCCTGGCCACGCTGCAAGACATCGTCGCTCGAGATCTTGTCAAGCGAAAAGGCGTCAATCCCGACCAGGTGACCTTTATCCAGACCGGCTCAGTGTCCAACAGCGTGCAGTCGCTCAGCCAGGGATCCGTCGCTGCGGCGCTGCTCTCCTTGCCGCACAATTTCGTGATGACGCAAAAGGGTTATCGCGATCTCGGCTCGGCGTTGGAATTCAACCAACGGTCCGCCTCCGGTGGCATCGCCACTCATGAAAACAAACTCAAAAAGGATCCAGCGGGAGTGAAGGCGGTGGTCCGGGCCACCTTCGAGGCAATGGAATTCAACCGCAGGGAAAAAACCTGGATGGTCAATTACATTCAGAACAAATGGAAGCTCACCCCCAGGATCGCAGAGGAATCCTACCGCGTCTGGCTGAACGGTTTTACCGCCGACGGCAAGATTCCGCTCAAGGATCTCCAGGAAATCTACGATGAGGCGTTTGCCGCCAAGCTGATCCCCAGCGCCGTGCCCGTGGCCAAAGTCATGGATTATGCTTGGGTCGATGAAGTCCTCAAGGAAAAACGATAATTGAAATGGAGCATTGGAATAATGGGTTTTTAGAAGTCCCGCACTCCATCTCTCTATTCTTCGCGACGGTACCGAACAAGGTTTGACGGCCAAAAAATTAGCGGCCGAGAATCTCTTCAGCAAAGAAACGCAAGATACTTTCCACATATAAGCCGAGCTTTGGATTTTTCTGGCCCTGATAGGACGCGTCAGGATTTCCTTATGATTCTGAATGGAAGCAGTCACCAGCTAGAGATTTCAGTATCCACCCGCTTTCGGGAAATTTTTAGGACAATCGTTCCACTTCACCGCGGTATTCCTGCACCCGACCTCACCGCTATGACGGCTTTTCCGGCACGGCATATTTGACCGAACCCGGCGGTGGCAGGCTAGTGCCGGTCTGCGCTGCCTCTGATCGTCATCGGACTTTTACAGACAACCGATGACAAAGCGGTAAACCACACCTAATTCTAGGCCCGGCACGGCTCCTGCTCTACAGAACTGCGACGGATTGATAGACAACGCGACACAGGCAACACACATTCGTTTAAAAATGATCGACGGGGGATTGTATGCTAGTTCGCTACTTGAATCGTCTAAGAAATAGTAACGAAGGAGGGACGGAAATGAAATCAGCAGAAGGCGAAATGGCTAAACCAAGTTATTGGCAGCTTATTTTCTTACAAAGCAAGGTCAACGGCGGGAATTACACCGGCGAGGAGTTGCCGGGTCGTAATTGGGATTGGCCGAAAGACACTTATCTACAACGGCGCTTGCATCAAGCAAAATATCTCCAGGTTCCGGAAAACTCGAGACTCAACTAGTATCCCGCGTCCCGCGCTGCCTCCTTCAGCACAGCTCCCACGGGACAGCGGTCGCCACTGAGCCCCCCGTCACGTTCAGTGGCAGAGGCCAGACTCGAAAGAGTCTGGCCTCTTTTTAAACTGCTTTACGGATCCTTCGCGACACCGGGAAAACACAACTTTGGAAGGTAGCGAGGCTCGAGCGAACAGCTCGGGCCTCGCTCTATTTTAACTTCTCACCTGGCGGCGCCGATGGCATGCGGGATGACGATTAGGTAAACAGTTCATTTTGCCATTTCTTCTTGAGCGCCGCTTGTCGTTCCATGCTGATTTCCGCAGCCGGCGGAAATTTGTCACGCCACTCGTAGGGCCGGCAGGCGTCGATAATCATGCGCGAACTGAAGCCCTTGCGCTCGCGCGGAATGATCGGATCGAGCGGCCCGCTCCAGCAGCGCCGCAATATTTCGGCGGAATCGACCGGATCAGCGCGGCTGCACATGGCCCAGAGCACGTCGTTGATATCGTAGGCGTCGATATCGTCATCGACCACGACGACATATCGGCCTAAATAAGCGGCTCCCTGGCACTGGCTTGTGACCAGGGCGGCTTGGCGCGCGTGCCCGGGATAACGCTGGTGAATCGAAATCACGGTTAAGAATCGGCGAAAGTAACTCGCCACCGCTTGCACGTCCGGCACGCCGGCTTTTTCAACTTGATCGCGGATATAGGCCGCGCGCAAAAGCTCGTAGCAATGTTCGGCGCGTGCCGTCGGACGATATTCGGGCGATGCCGTGATGATCGGATCGTTGCGGTGATAGAGCCGGTGCACTCTGATGAGCGGCTCGAACTTTTCGCCGCTTGCATAATAACCGGTCCATTCGCTGAACGGCCCTTCTTCTTTTCCTTGATCCGGCAGGAACTCGCCTTCGATCGCGATTTCGGCGTAAGCCGGAATCGGCAATCCGGTGTATTCTCCGCGGATCACTTCCACCGGCTCGCCTTTGATACCGCCGACGGCGTCGAACTCGCTTCGTCCATAGGGCTCCGGCCGAGTGGCTATCATATGGAGCAGCGGATCGACGCCGAAGCAGGCGACCACGGGACAGGGCTTGCCCTGATCAAAATATTTTTGCCGGTGCATGCGGCCGTGTTTGCCCGGGGAAATATTCATTCCCATGGTGTCTCGATTGTGCACCATGACGCGGTAACAGCCGACGTTGACCCAGCCCTCCTCCGGATCGCGCGTGATCACCACGTGACCCGTGCCGATGTAGCGACCACCATCGCGCTCGTGCCAGCGCGGCACGGGAAACCTGAACAGATCGATATCCGCGCCGGTCGAGATATTTTCCAGCACAGGACCGCCTCTGACGGTGACGGGCGGAATAGACGCGGGCTTCGCCAGGCGCTCGCGCCAGGCTTGAATGAAACCTTCGCGAGTGATGTCCAAGGGCAGATTGGTTGTCAGCGCGGACCGCTTGAGGCTCTCGAAGAAGCCGACAAGAATCCGGTATCCCGCCGGATAGTCCTTGATTCGATCGAAGAGGAGCGCCGGGCTGTTCTCTTTGTGTTTGGATGCGAGCACGGACAGTGCGCCGATTTCCAAGTTCCAATCGGCGCCGTCGATCTTTTTGAGCTCGCCCATCTGCTCGACTCTCTGGATCCATTCTCTTACGTCTTTGTAGCTCATAGAGCTGTCCTCCGGGTGAACCAGCACTACGAATTTGCATCCGCCTTTGCAAGCGCGCCGGGTAATTGATACATCCGACGTTCGAGGAAATGAGATGAAACAAGCATGGATTGGATTTGTGTTAACGCTTGTCGTGATGCTGGCCGCATCGTTTAAAGCATCGGCGCAGGAAAAAGTCATTGTCTCGCATACGACGCGCGGCTCGCTGTCGATCGGTCCGTTGCTCTACGGCATCGAGCGAGGATTTTATCGAGATGAAGGCATCGATCTCTTGTACGTTTCGATTCGCGCGGACCTGGGCATCAAAACCCTTATCACCGGCGACATCGACTATCTCTATAGCGTCGGCACCATCATCCGCGGCGCGGCGCTCGGCCTGCCGGTGAAAACTCTCAGCTTCGATTTTGCCAAAGTGATGCACTTTCTCATGGCTCGTCCGGAGATCACCTCGGCGGCCATGCTGAAAGGAAAACGGGTGGGAGTCAGTTCCTTCGGCGCCACCGGCGACCTCGCCGCCAGGGTCGCCCTGCAATCCATCGGTCTCGATCCGGCGCGTGACGTGAGCATCGTGACTTTGGGCTCGGACACACTGCGTTATGCCGCCTTGCAGGCCGGTACCGTACATGCCACGCACATGCCGCTGCCGTTCAATATCCAGATGAAGAAGGACGGTTATCGCGAGCTCTTCTACGCCGGCAAAGTTTTGCAGAGGCCGTTGACGGGATTGGCGACGACGATGGACAAAATCAAAAGGAATCCGCGGCAGGTGCAGCGCATGGTGCGCGCATTCCTTCGCACCACGCGCTCGCTCAAGAGCGAGCGAAACGAGTTTCTCGCGTTCGCGCAAAAGAAGTTCGGCTTCACAAAAGATGTGATCGAGGAAGCCTACAAAGTCATGACCGACGCTTTATCGAACGACGGCTTCGTCGAGGACAGCGTTCTGCAAAGCGCCATCGACGAAGCCAAGGCCATGGCCAACGTGACCAAGCCGGTTAGCCACGCCGACGTCGTGGATTATAGTTTTCTTCGCGAAGCAATAAAGCAAAAATAACAAGGGGCGGTTTTCAAACCCGCCCAGGCAACGGTCGGATTTGGCCACCGCGCGCGTAAGCCGGCAGGTCGCGGATCACTTCATCGCTTCCGTCGCGAGGGAAAAATCAAAAATCTTCTCGGTTGAAACGGGTTCTTTGATGCGCAGCGCGTCGCGGCCGATTTCGACAATCTCCTTTGCCGCGTCCGCGCTCAGCCGTCCACCGCTCAAGACAAACGGCGCGTCGTCATCATACATGCGCCGCGCCAGCTGTGCGTCTTTGATGCCGAGACGCTTCTGTATGTAAGGAAGCATGATCTCCGGACTGTCCTGATAGGCGTTGAGCCCGCGGTTCCATGCGCGCAGAAACCGCACCAACTTTTCTCTTTTCTGTTTGATATGGATATCGGTCGAGACCACTCCAGTCTGCAAATACCGCATATAGTCGCGGCCGCGGCCGAAGACTTTGTAGCCCTTCTCTTCGGCTAGATAAATCGACGGCGGCGTCATCATGGCGCCCGCGACTCTGCCGGAAAATAATGATTGCAGCCGCGCCGGCGTATCCATGCTCAACAAGGTCACGTCCTTCTGTGCATCCAATCCTTTGGCTTGGAGAATCCGGCGCGTCATCACCGCGGCCGTGCCATCGAGCGACCCAACGGCGATGGATTTGCCTTTAAGCTCTGCCGGCGAAATTGCCGCTGGCGCGACGATGAGTTCATGGATCGGGCGATCGCGGGTGACCGAAATTATTTTCACGGGGACGCCGCGCAAGGCCGCGGAAAAGCCGCTGCCCGCGTGGCAGGTCACATCGATCTCACCCGACATGAGACTGCTGACGCCGACGATTCCACGCACTACGAGAATTTCCAAATTCAAGCCTTCCTGCGCAAAGAAACCTTTCTCCTGGCCATAGTAGAGCGGCACATAGCTCAGCGTCGGTCCGGGTATGCTGATAAAAAAGCGCTCCGCGGCCGTTGCTTTGCCTACAAGAAAAAACAGCGTCAGCAAGAGAACCCGTGCCAGCAGTCGATTACGTGCCATGATGCCTCCTCCTTATTTTCTAGAGGGCTTCTCGTTCTTGCGCCGGACGCCTTCTTCGAAAGGGGCGGCCGCGTAGACAACCCGCCCGCCCACGACCGTGAGCAGCGACTGGAGTGAGCGGATCTGCTCCTCCGGCACCGTGAGATAGTCCGCGTTCAGCACGGCGAGATCGGCCTGTTTGCCGGCTTCGATCGAGCCCTTCCGGCCTTCTTCGAACGTGGACCACGCGCTCCCGAGAGTATAAAGACGCAGCGCCTCAGAGCGGGTCAGATTCTGGTTTTGATTTCGGATGGCCGACCCGGCGACCGTCTTACCTGTCAGGAGCCACCAAAGAGCCAGCATGGGCGAGTAATTCGCCGACTGAAACGCCCCGGTGCCCGCGCTCAGAGGGATACCCGCTTGGATCATCGCGCGCAACGGCGGCGTGTTCCGAGCTTTTTCCAAGCCCCAGAGCTCGACGTTACGCTCGCCGGTCAATGCCATGCGGTCCTGGACGGCGATCATAGCGCCAAGTCCTTTGATGCGCTCAATGGTCTCGGGCGCGGCGTCATCGAGGTCGCTAAAAACAATTCGATGGCGCGCGAACGGTGTAGTCGAATGGATCTGCTCGAGCACACCAAGCAGCTCCCGGACGGCGCTGTCGCTTGCCCCGCGCAA
>Ga0065705_10002279_pt1 | contig 14369 bp, 11 predicted proteins | sample SwibulcommuniRL2_FD_59092 | JGI IMG/M metagenome (GOLD analysis project Ga0065705, IMG submission 59092) | Bulk soil microbial communities from switchgrass field near Rose Lake, East Lansing, Michigan, USA - RL2 Bulk Soil v2 (version 2) | ecosystem: Environmental > Terrestrial > Soil >...
AGCGGCCAGATAGTCGCTTCGTCCGGCAGGGGACGCGGCTAAATCGTAATCACCCCAAATGCCGCCGAGCCTGGCCTGACGCGACGGGTCGATGGTTGAGAACCTTATATCGGGCTTGTCGGATCTGAAGGCGCCAGCGATTGCGCCAGGGATGCTGTTACCAGGCATGACTCAATCCTTACGCTTTAAGTTGCGGCACCGCAACGGGTTTTTTCACGAACCAGGAAAGGCACTCGCATAGAATCGGCTTCAGCCGCTCTCTTTCACAGAACTTCGTCACCGCAGTTTGGACCCCGCATTTGAAGTGCGGATCGTCGCGGTCGTAATAATCGTGCCCGCCAAAGACCGCGCCAGGCTTCACTTTCGGCCACCAAAGGCCGATGTCCCTGGTGATGTTTTCAAGGTTGTGATTGGCGTCCAGATACACGAAATCCAGCGACTCGTCGGCGAACATCCTGGAGGCTTGCTCGGAGGTTTCGGATATGAAGAACTTGTTTAGGTAGGTTTGGAGCCTTGCCGCAGCCATGCTCCTTGTCGCCTCGTAATCTACCGTGTTGGTGCAGTCGGTGTAGATGTCCTCGGACCACCGGACGTACGGATCGACGAGGAACAACCGGGCGCACTTCCAGCGCTGAAGGATCTTCTCTGCGTTCTCCCCGTAGAGCACGCCGACCTCGACGCCGTCACCGTGCAGCCCCATTGAATTGAGGAGATCGCCGATCTGGTCCCGGTGGGTTATTTCCATCATGGCGGCAGATTCCCAGCGCTGAGCAGCGCTTCTGCGAGGAGGTTTTTCAGCCGGTCATACGACAGCTTCTGGCGATCGTTGAAATCTATCACGGCCTTCTGCATCTCCGGGAACCGCGCGAATGGAGTCACGTCAATGACCGGCGCTTCGCCGAGGCTGAGAGATTTTAGACTCTCAGATCGGCGCGCGATTCGGGCTACATCAGAGGCGGTAGCCATTACCGATACCCGCCTTTCACCTTGAACTTGCCCTTGCGCTTTGTCGGGATCTTTTCTCGCCTGGCGATGTCGTCGGCGACTTCTTTGAACCAAGAGGGTCTTTTCTTTTTCATGCCTTCGGTCTTGACACTACTTCCGGGCTCTGCTTCACTCAACACCAATCGAATCGTAACTCGATGACTCCTACACAAAAACTTTGCATCCGTTTGCAGGCGGGGGCAGCCCTTCCTGGGCATTCCCGTTACGACGCCGGTGAACGGATGCGCGTACAAAGGACAAATGAAGAAAGCAGTTCTTCTTCCCTCATCCCGCGCTACTGACAACGGCGAAAGCGCGGACACGAAGACAAAGCTCACCGCTAAAATGGTTGAGATTCCGAAGCTGCGAGTGCGGCAAATCGAGATCGAGATCGTTGGCATTAGTCCGATCATCATTCACGCTTGGAGCGCCAAGGCCATTGCGATGATGCTGGATAAGCAACTCGGCAAGCCATCCTCCGGCCGCACCAAGCGCGATCCTCTGGAAGATTTCAAGCAGGCTTGTTATTACCTGCCGGACAAGCAGGGGCTCGCGTTCACAGCCGCAAGTTTGAAAGCGTGCCTCGTGACGGCGGCAAATGACGTGTCACTGAAGCAAACAGAGACTCGCAGAGCGATCCATGTCTGCGGAGAGTTCATCAAGATCATCGCACCGCCGCTGGACGAAAAGCGGTACACTGAGTGGGACATCAAACTCAAAAAAGAACTCAAGTGGTATCACGATCTCGGATGCTCCATGCGCCAGGATTTGGTGAGGCTTGAGTCGGGCGTCGCTGATCTTCGGTTCCGTCCGATGTTTCCGGTCTGGTCAGCTAAAGCATTGCTGGAATACAACGAATCCATGATGACGGCAGGTCAGGTAACGAATCTGGCGAATGCCGCCGGCTATGGTGCTGGCCTGTGCGAAAATCGGCCGTCTGCGCCGACGTGCAAGTCTGGTGAATTCGGGAGATTCAAAGTGAAAGAAGGTTAATATGAGCGAAAAACAAATCGAGGTTTCGTACACGTCGGCACCATTGACGAAAAAGAAAACGTCCGCTTTGGTCTCCACGCTGGAAGGCTTATACCAGAAGCGGAAGGTCATCTTGGCGTCGGATCTCGTAAAGGAAGTCGCCGCCAAGAATCATCCGCTCCACGGAGAATTCGAATGGAACAACACGAAAGCAGCAGAGAAGTATCGACTCCACCAAGCGCGCCAGCTCATTGCCAGCGTGCGAATCCGAATTATGGACGATGGCGTGCAAGTCGAACCGACGAGGGCTTACGTCAATGTCCGACCGGAGGAAAACGACAGCCTTGGCCTTCCTGCTCGCGGTTACGCCCCAACCCTGTTAGCGATGGGGTCAACGAATCACAAAATGCAGGTGCTTCAGTACGCTCATTCGCAGTTAATGGGCTGGAAAAAACGCTTCGGGAATTTGAAAGAATTTGCCCAAGTCGTTTCCGCCATCGAGCAAACGAAGGTTTGATTCGGCAGTTTGGTTGAGTTCCGAGATGTACGGCAGCGTTTTGTTGTGGTAAGGTCTGCCAGTTGGGTCGGGTTTAGGAAGCCTTGAAGAGGCACGTTAGGTTGAGCCAGTTATGTTGCGTAGGCTGCGGCCCGTTCCGATTCGTTCAGATTGGTTCCGCCAGCTTCGTTTTGTCACGCATGATGCGGTAGGCTCTGGTTAGTTGAGCCAGTTTTGTTACGGCATGGAGCGCTCAGTCGAGACTGTCGGGGTCAGGTTAGTTTTGTTATGCCAGATGCGCTGAGCCGAGTCAAGAATGCCGAGCTGCGTTTAGTTATGTCGGGGCAGTTTTGTTGCGGTGGCCAAGCTTCGGTCAGGCCAGTTCGGTTCCGGCAGATGTGGTAAGTCCAGCTAGTTTTGCAAGGGTTAGGTCTGTTGAGCCAGATGAGATTGGCAGGGCAACCGCTTGTTTTGTTCGGTTTTGCCGGGCCAGTTGAGTTAAGTCGGGGAAGTTCCGGCATGCCACGTTGTGCTATGCCAGCCTTGGTTAGTCCAGTTAAGTCGGGCTGAGCAATGGATGATCCGCTGGGTTACGGTGAGCCAGATGTGGAAGGTCGCGATGCGGACGTTGTGCTTCGATCGGGTATGATGAGTTCAGGCAGTTTTGTTTAGTTCCGATCCGGCGTGCAACGTTAAGGTTCGTTCAGATTGGCCAGTTTAGTTTAGTTGTGACCGTATCGTTGCGGCTAGGTTCGTCTTGGCAGGTCGCTAGATCGGGAGATGCGAAAGTGTCTCCCGATTTTTATTGTTCGGCCCTTGCGACATCCAACTGAACCGAAGAAAAACAACTGCCGCCGCCCGTCCCGAGGATTCGAAGTCTGTAAGCCAAGAATTTACCGCGGACAGCCGTTGGAAATCTGGCGTCTGGTGTCGGCCTTGTTTGATTCGCGATGTGTTGCGCAGCCGTAAAGTCTGTGATGCATTTCAACGGCACCCCTGGCTGCGTGGTTCCATCTGGCTCGACGATTCGAATGTTCCGCCACGTCATGCAGCTCGCCTGAGTTCCGAAAGCGATGTCCGCGTAGAGAATGTTCGGCGTCGTCTGCAAGTCGGCTTTGAATTCCGTCTTTAGCAGGCGACAATTTTTCTCCGCGTCGATGTTCAAATTTTCGCTGCCAGATTGGAGGATCGTGGAATACCCTTTCAGGACGTAGAAACCGTTCTCCAGCATTTCGCGGTAGTAAATTGTATCGGCCCATTCCTTCAACGCGCGATCCGTCGCCGACGCCATTACGAATCGCCTTCTCCCCGTGCACAGCGCACAAAAATCCTCAGGGTATTTGTTCGCCAGCGCCGCGCACAGCGAGTCTGGATCCGCCGGAAGGTCTGGATTCTCGGTCTCGTTGTAGATCGATGTCGGAGCCGCAATCACCGTGATCGGGTCGGTGGCCGGGTCGCCTTCCTTTATCGAGGGCGGCATCTGTTCTAGATCACACACGCCCATCTGCACCAGCCAATCGCCAACGGTGGGCAGCCGGTCCGATTCATAGACGCAGAACGCGGTGAAGCCGTGATCCACCAGGTCCGCGGCCTCCTGCCCTCTGGTCAGATTGAACACCAGCGACACATCCGGGCATGTTTTGTCACCAGACGGCCAACTAAACCACAACTCTTTCAAGATCGAGTTGTAAGCTCCAGAAACCAAATCGCAGGCATCGTTATTCAAGCCTTCATATTGAGTCTCGAACTGGTCGATGCCATCGAAGATCAGCTTGCTGGTGGCGCGCATCCAGGGGACTTCAAGCGGGTTCGCGTCGGAGAGCGTCATCACCATCAGCTTGTCGGCGGAGAGATAGAAATGCTCGGTGCCGGTGTTCACCAGGCTGAACTTGTATTTCAGTGCGTCCTGACCGCGATAAATCTGCTCGAAGTTGAACGTCTTGCCGGTGGAAACCAGGGAGCCGCGGTGAATCGCTTGGTCGGAGTAAATGTAGATGTAATCCCCCAGCACTTCCATGCGCAGGATCCGTTCCCCGGAACCGATGTCCTGGAGTCCGGCCAGGGAATCGGTGGTCGGGATGAATGAGATCGCGTTCTTAAAATCGCTCCAGATGACCCGGTGCGGGAAGTAGGCTCCGTCCTGTTCGACGTCGGCCAGGAACATAAACCCCTTGAACTCGCACACGCAGCCGGCCTTGGTGACTTTGAGATCCTCCAGATCAGGAATCGGCCGCGCGCTCCACAGATCGCAGTTGCTTCCGTCGCCGGGAACCACCGTGTCGTCGAAGAACCAGAACAGAACTGGATCGAAGCCGTTGGTGATGACCAGAATCGAGTCCAGTTGCGCGGATAGAAACCGGCGCTGGCTGCAGTTCTCGCAGTCCAGCGCCGGATCCACGAATCCTCCCAACCCGTCCGCAAGTATCCGCCAGTTGCCAGTCGGTTCGTTCAGTGCGTAGAGGCGACTCTTTGTTCCGGCCACGAGCTTTCGGAAGTTTCTCGGGCTTCGGAACTCGGCCAAGTAAGTGATGGCCTCCCGGCAACCGCCGCGAATGAGGGGCACGTCACCACAGTATGAATACTCGTATCCGAACTCAGGCGAATAAATGGCCTGGTAATCGCCGAATGGATAGCCCTGGACCGTATATCCATCGGTCCCCGTGTGGCACATCGTCCGGTAATACACAAACGGCGGCCCGGGATAATAGAAATAGGCCCAGCACGCGTTGGGCGTGAAGCTGAGATTGTACCCGCCAGTGTAAGGATTGCCCAGGTGATTCAAGCTGTCGGACTTGACCGTGCTCGAACCGCTTATGTACTCGGACGGGTGGTAGTACTGGTAGGCAAAATGATCCAACGATCCCCCGCCGGTCAGAAACTCGGAGTAGGACACATAGTACACCTGCTCTCCCAGCAAAGCATCGTGTAAATCCTCGTTATTATAATTCTGATTCACGCCATCTAAGAATTTCACCCACCCACCCCGTCTGCATCTTTTCCCAATGGCGCGCACGCTGGCATTTTTAACGAGCGTGAAACTCCCAGCCCCAACCTCATCCGGAAGGGATCGCACGTCGAAGATGCCGCTGACCGGCTTAATCGGAATCAGTTTGAAAGCGGAAGGCATGGCTGCTTTTTGAGTTGATTCCGACGCCGAGTTTTCCACGCCTTGATCATTCCCTGAGATCGAGTGAACGGAACAACCGAGACCCCGTTTCTGGCTAGCACTCTCATCACATACTCACGGCTGGTTCCAAGCAGAGTTACAACATCTCGAATTGAAACCTCGGGAGGCTTGTAAGCCGCGACAATGACATCATCGGGCACGTGGACCCTCCCTTTAACTCGGTCGAAATATTTCACCATCGCATCAGATCCGCTAGTGCTGACACCTTGCTTGTGAAGCTCTCTGGCCACCTGCACAACACCCATCTTTAACCGGGCAGCGATTTCTTTCACACTGAGTTTGTCTAACAGATACAGCTTCGGAATTAAATCTCTGCGCTCGGCTTCGGCGGCATCCTTTCCTTTATAGTGGGCCATGTGGCCAAGGAGGAATTGCTGCTTTCTGGCGCACGCTAAACTTACAACCTCCGCCAACCTCTCAAGAGCAACTCTTTTTTGAACGACTAAGTTGTAAGTGGTGCTCCATTTTGGGTTTTGATGTCGAACCGTTTGCTTGAAATAGTCGATGCCGAATGTTTTGAGGACATGCTCAGCCGCTTCGATAATGGTGGCGTCCGTGTTACATATTGAAACTCTCCTTGGCATCTTGTGACCGCCGGGAGTTCGAAGTTTCTCCGGATTGGATACGCACCCTTCCCCATCGATCATTCCAGCGAGCCACCCTGCGGCGTAGTCTAGATTTTTGAAGAACATGGCTGATTCTACGCCGCCCGCCTTCCGCTTCAAATCAAATCAGGTCTTTATAAGATACTGCGCACAAAAAAATGGCTGGAGGCTGGAGTGCGCATCAGCCGCCGTCGCTGCGGCCAGCGAATCGCTGGTGCCCAATCTTCCGCTGGCAATCGCCGGGCCAAGAGCCGGAACGCCGGTGACATCGATCTGGTGCGTGCCAGTGCCCACAACCGTTCCAGAGGACCAAGGCCGGATACAGAAGGAACCGTCAACCAAGGTATCCTCGGAACCGTCGCCTACCCCGTGAAAATGCCGCATCTCCGCTGCGGTCAAAACGTGCTCCGCTTCCCCGCCCTCAGCAGCCATAGCGTACGCCGGATCGCTGCCGTCGTAGCCGACGATGACGCGTTGACGTAGGTCCGGAACATTGAACGTGGTGGTACCATTCCCGGCGCCCGCGGTCGTCCCGATCACGCTGAACAACATGGCGTAATCCGTTCGGCTGACTTCTTGTCCGTTGCAGTTCAGCCAGCCAGCCGGCACCACTGTGCTCAGGCGCGGGATTATCATGCCCGTCGGTATCGACTGCACCTCGTTGATGAAGACGGACGAGACGGTCCCGTCGTCGTTGAACATATAGTTCACCCACTGGCAGAGCAGCGCTGGCAGCTTCAGAAACACCGCCAGCAGCCGGTCGCACAGCGAGCTGGTCGCCGATGGGACGGTGGCGCAGAGTTCGGATGGTCGAAATGGGAGTGGCATGATTAGTTGGTGGAAACGCTATTCCCCGCAATCAGGAGGGCCGATTTGTCAGCCGCGCCCTGCCCGGCAGGTGCCGCGTTCGTGCCGCCGTCGAGGGTTATGTACGCTCCAGTCACCCCGCTGGCTACCGCGCGCGCAAGGATGTGATTCACCGAGGCCACGTTCAAAGCGCAGCCGTCGAACAAGTATCCGCGCCCGTTCTGAAACACAAGATTCGGAATCGACACCGTAGTCAGTGACGGGCAGTTGTCGAATAGCAACGCGTGCTGGATCATCGTCGGCGTGATCCCATTGTATTGAACGAGCTGCGCTGTCTGCCCGTTTACCGTTGTCAGCGCCGGCAGGCTGATGCTGGGGATGACTGAGCAGTTGGCAAAGTGGATTGCCTGATCAACTTGGATCAGCGAGCCCAAGTTCGCACTGGTGATTGGACGGCTGTCCATGAACAATCGCCCAGTGACGCGCTTCAGGTTCGCAAACGCGATCGAGGTGACGAGAGTTGGGTCGTCCGAATCGAGATCCCCGAATGCGAGACGCAAATCCGAGATGGAAACCGCTCCGGTTCCCAGGTAGATAAGATCCTTCGCCGCGCACCAGATGTTGCTGAAATCCGATTCCGTCGAACCGCTGACCGCGCGAACCTTGTAACACCACTTATCCGCGCTCGCCATCGGGCTCGCGTCCTCATAGGTGTCCAGGCTGCCGGATACCGCCGCCACCTCCGCATACGCCGCGCCGTTGACGCTCCTCCAGATCTCGTCGGTCTGAGGCGTTGTCGCCTGCGTCCAGTCGACGATGATGTTGTCTGACTCGGATTCGATGTTCAGGTCCATGACTGGAACCGAAACTTCGGACGGATGACAGGAATCGCCAATCTCCGTCGGGTAATTGTTGTCCGGATACATCTGCACCAGCTCAGACATATCCAAGCCTTCCACGCAGATCCGGGTGGCGCGCGGCTTCAGGTCCTGTTCCTCGCGGAAGATGATGTCCCCGGCCTTCATCCGGTACTCCGCATAAAGTTTATCGGCGGTGGCCTGGTCCTTGTCCACGCGCCGGGCCAGCTCGCTTTCAACGTAGATCGCCACGGCGTCCTTCAGATCATCGTCGTCCGGCACGTAATCGTTGTCCAGGTATGATCTCCGGATCCCCCTCCAGTGAACACCCACCACGTAGCCGCACGGGAACCTCGGAAACAACCAGAGCTTCTGGTTCGGCCCCACGGCGAAATACTTGTCCGAAAGCCTGAACGAGCAATCGTCCTCGGGACTTGCCGCAAGGTAAGGCGGCTGGCAGCCCGTGGTCCCAATGACCTTATCTCCGCAGTAATACGGATTCGCCACGTAGAGCGACGGCGATGAAAACATCGATTGCCCGCAGCAACAGCTTCCGGTCTGGTGACATCGGCAGTGCTCGTAGAGGCAGGAAAGTTTTTCCAGCGAAGCCGAATCGTAGAAATGGCGCTGGCAGCGGCAGGAGGGTTTGAAGGCGTACACCGCCCCGATCCGGCCACGGCACGCTTGAAGTATGGATAGGCCGCAATCATCCCAGCTCTGGTCCTTGTCGTAGAAGTTGACGTTAACAAGCTGGTACGATTCCACGAAGGTCTGGAGCTGGATCAGCGCATTGACGATGAAGTTCCTGAACAGCGGCACCCGGACTTCCGCCTGGCCGTCCGGAAACACCAGCGTGTTGATCGCCGTCCTGAACGCGCTGAATGTGATCAGGGACATTATGGAGCGCTTGGAGCACCTATCGGCTGGGCTGCTTCAGTGCCGCCGATGGGAGGGAGGGGCGGGGTTGAGAGGGGCATCTTTGGAACCTTGCCAACCTTCGGCTTCGAGAACTGGCTCGGCGTCGCCAGCGGCTCAACCTTCTGCTGGTTGGCCTGCTGCTGCGCGCGCCCGGGCCCTGCAACGACGGTTGGCTGGCCGGGGGCCATCCCGCTAACGACGGCGGCTGCGCCCGCAGCACGAATTGCTTGTAACTGCTGGAACGGGATTGGCCCCAATATCTCCCGGTCCTTGGGCTGCGATGAGTTCGAAGACTGCTCTAAGGCTTTTTTTTTCTCGACCCACGAGTTGTACTCTTCGGCGCTCAGGGCGACGACTCCGCCGACGTGCATCTTCACCGACTTGTCCAGCTCCGTTGTCAGGTACTGGTCTTCGGTGGCGAGCAATCCGTAATCTCCGCCTGCGCTTTCAAACGGAGCCTTGGCGCCGTTCGGGAGATACAGCGGGCGGCTGGTTTTTTCCTTTAAGAAGAATCGCATGGGGCACTTTGCTACTTATGTGGGCGGAGGGCAAGAGGGGATTAGCATTGACTTTTCAGGCCGTTCGTTTAGGATCGCGACGAGCATCTGGTTTAAGCCCAGATGCCCGCCACTTGCAAACAGTGAAAGAACCACCGTATGCCAAACACACCCACTACCAAACTCACCCCAAAGAAGCAACGCCTTCTCGACCCGCCGTGCTACGCCAACGCGAAATATCTCGACGTTCAAAAGCACTGGAAACAACTCAGCCCAATTTTCAGGTCTCCAAGAGCCGCCTGTATTTGGCTGCCGTGCATGATCGAGTATTGGCAAGTCCGAGCCCACGACCACCATTACGATTACAACCCACCGCGAGTGGAGCCGTACTGCCCGGCTATTTTTGACTCCTGCGATTGGCGATACAACCGTCCAAAGCCTGGGCGCGCTCCTGAGTTTTGGGACTTCGTCTGCCACAGCGCCTGCCATTGGATCGTTGACCTCGACTTGTTTGTCGCCATCAATGCGTATCCGAAAGTCCGCTGGCAAATCCTTTCGAGCAACCGCCACTCGACGGTCTGGAATGGGGATCTGAGAATGCCCGTACTCTTCGACGTTAATTACCTAGCGCTTGGAGTGTCGCCTGCTGAGGCTCTGAAGGACGCGTGGCCTGGACGACTTCTGAAACCGTGGGAGTATCTGAAATTTTACCTGCATCCTGAGGTCGATTACGGCGCCGCGCCTCATCCTCCAAAGCTGACTTCTTCAAGTGGTCATCATACCAAAGCGGCTGTAAGTTCGTGTAATGGAACGCCGCTCGCTGACCTTCCGCCGTGCTCAGATCGAAATTGAAAATGGCGACGATATGATCGATTTGCCACGTACCTGCTTCCCTTCCACGATTGTCCCAATTCATTCCGGGCTGGAACTGTTTTTCGATGTGGCTGATTAGGGTCACTTGATCGCAGCCCAGCAGATCAAATGATTTGCCCATCTTGTTCTGGCCGGCCTGCTTGATCGCTCGATTCTGCCGGTTGCGAAGATAGCACACGGTTCGAAAATGCGGATCGGTCGCCATCTTCTTCCGCTGCCACGCAAGTTTATAGCGATTGATCTTCTCGCGGTTTTGAGCTCGATAAATCCGCCCATTCGCAGCTTTTGAAGCTTTGCGCTGCGGATCGTTTTTGCGCTTGGCATCGTGCCGCTTATCGAACTCCGGATCTTTCGCGAGCTTCCTTTCGCGAGACACCTTCCATCGCACGCTTTTCTCTTCGGCGGGCAATTTGGCTTGCCATGTCGCGTGGTTTTGCTTCTGCATTTCTCTGATCCTCCTGTATTCTTCAGGATCTGATTTTGCCTCGGCGTAACGCTTCCTATTGTAAGCTGCCCGATTAGCCCGGAACTCAGGGTCAGTCATCTTGGCGTGAAATCGCCGCATCTGCGCCTCGTTCAACTTTTGGCGCTTGAGCGGATCTGTGGGCCACTTGTACTTTTCCTTGTGCTCCCGGTAATACTGGCGTTGGTACTCGCGCCTTACGTCTGAGCTTTCCGTTTCTGCGGGCAGCTCGCTGCTTTTTGATGGAGGTGGATTTTCCGCCGATTCGGCCGCCAAGCCGACCAAGGGCAACTGCGTGTGGGTTTTTTCGCATAATGACATCAGCCAGAGACTAAGCCAAAGCGGTATGGATGTCGATGCGTTTCTAATAAAAAAGCCGGGTATTACCCCGGCTTCTTGATAAACCAAGACCAGTATTAGTAAGTCGAATACAAATCGTATGGGAGAGGGCCAGTTCGACCTGTGCTAATAGGCTTAATAGAGGCGAAGTTCTCTATTACCAAATTGTTTGCTGGGCATTCCACGATGGCTGTCCAAGTAGTGGAGTTTAACGTAACGGTGCTTGTAGGCCGGGACATTACACAAGCGAATGCCTCATCAATCTTCGCCAAGTCGTTAAGCGCACCTGATGTAAACTGTTTCCGATTCGAGGCCACGATCCCAGGGTAGATCCCGGGCCAATCCAGGATGAACATAAACCTGCCAGAGCCCTCCATGCCGGCGGTGGTCGCGGCGGCAGCCAAATCATCAAAATAAAAGTGTGAAATCATGTTTAACGTAACCCCTTGCGGCCATAGGAGTTTGTAACTATTCCACTTCATACCAAGCTCGGCCATTGAGCCCGGGGTCACGTTGACCGAGATCGTCCCGCTGCCGTACTGGGACTTGTAATAATCGATCATGGCCAGCTCGAACAGATAAGCCGTGGTCGAATCGGTGAGGATATCCACCGAATGCGTGTCCATCGCCGAGCCCATGTTATCTCGGTTGCGGATGAGCTGGTAGATCTGGTCGAAGAACTCGAGGAGGTTCAGCACCTGGCCCTGGAGATCATAGACGCGGTCGCATTCGAGCAGTTGCTCGTAAACGCCGACGGCATTGGCGCGGAACCCTACGCAGCGGCCTTCGGACCCTGGCAAATAGAGATCGCCACTGGCATAGGTGGAGATTTCGGGAAGCGAACGGTACAACGAAAGCGTCTGATTGGTATTGAGGCGCGTGTTCCAGAAAAAGCTGTTGAGCCACTCGCGCTGCGCGATTTCGCCCAGCTGCCGGTTGCGTTCCGCCATCGGCACGTCTCCGAAGATTCTGAAGTACTCATTGTTTTTGATGAGGCGCGCGAATGTTTCCTCGTACAGTTGATCCGAGCACAGGGTATAACGGCTGGTCTGAATCCAGAACGGCACGCGCTTGTTCGGGTTGAGCGCCGGCCGGTTATGGCACCACTGCTCGAAATCGTTGATGTTATTCGTGCCGCGAACGAGAACTCCGCGAGTCGGAACATTCGTCGTGTTGATCGAGTTGTACGAAGCCGAGCTTCGGCCCGTGGCTGTGACGGCAAGAACGCTGACGCCGCCGAACGTGGATGCCACCGCCTGGGTGATCTGCCACGCCGTACGCGCAGACGAACCGCCGGCTGTCCGGGAGGCGATGTAAATGTAGTTGTCGACCACGAACCATTGCGGGTCCAGCTCGATGGCGTTCCGGTTGATGACGTAGAAGGTCGCCGATGTCGTGCTGCCGGTTGAACCGATGACCTCCCAAAACTCGGCGTTGATGATCGATTTCTGGCTGGCGAGAATGAACGGCTGGATCTCGTCGTAGCCGCCGCGGACGGACTGCTTACTGATGAGCTTGCCCATCGGCTTGGCGTTTGCCATGAGCAAATCGTAGAGACCGTTGACGCGGGCGCCGCACATTTTGAGTTCGAGCTGCGTCGTCAGCAGCGAACTCATGTCCCGAAAATTTCCGGCACCGTCCGTGAATATTTGGGCGAGAATTGCCGGGGTTGCTGTTACGATGGAACATTTGGTCAGTGTTCCGCAGGAAGAGAGACTTGTTCCAATGGCCGGCAGACAACGGCCGTCGGTGCTGGTGGAGAAGATATTGGCGGCGATCGACATAAGGTTTTCGGGAGCACGACGGGTTCATCCCGTCAAATTGCTTCCTACGACCTTAAGCGGTGGAAGAGACTTCCCAAAATAACTTCGGCCTCGCCGGGTGCTGCCTTTCCGTCCTTACCGGTTGGTGTCCTGACGCTGGTTCTTGAAACAGCCTCGGGCGATGCCGGACTCCCATTGTTCTTAGCGGGTTGCGCTGGCTTTGCCGCAGCGGGTTTGGCCCCTGGTTTGGCTCCGTCGATCTTCTTGTATCCGAGCTTCTCCGCCGTTGCATTGAACTTTTCGATCTCGGCATCGCGAATTCTTTTGGCCTGAATCGCGTATTTCTGCGCGAGAAGGTAGGCGATGTCGTCCTGGTCCAGAAACCAGTAACCGGCCTTTTGATCCTGCGGCAGCCTGCCGAAAGCCATCCGGCCGATGAACCGTTTCCCGTCGCGCATCTGGTCTTCCCTGGACAGCTTGGAGATCCGGTCCTCCTGACCGAGGATGAAATCGGAGAGTTCCTTGTGCGCCGGGTTTGCCGGATCGTAGTTCACCCCGCCGTTCGGGTCATGCAAGCGCACCAGTTCGGCTGTGAGCGAGCTGACCGCACCGGCCATGTGGTTGAGAATCCCGGCAGTGATCGGATCCCGCTCCATCAGCTCCTTCACACCGTCGGGTTTTTTGATCTCGCCAGCTATCTCCGGGTCGAATTCGTTGAGAAGCATCTCGACGCTTTGCAGGACCTTCTGCTGAATTACCGGTTCCAGGGTGGTCCTGGCACGCTCCTGCTCCATCGCCGCGATCTTGTCGTTGAGCGGTTTGACCGCCTGCGAAGCGATCTCGCGCGCGCCGATGGTGATTTCGGCCTTCTTCCAATCGTCCTCATCCACCGCCGGCTCGATGCGCGCGAAGAACTCGTTGTGCTGCTCGTCCTCGGCGTCGAATGCTTGGCCGGGGTTTTCCTTCGCCCAAGTCTTGACGTACTCCTTGATCTTCGGAATGGACTCCAGGTACTGCTCGGTGATGCCCTTGTACTGCGCTGGCTTCAGGGATTCCAGTTCCTGATAAACGATCAACTGGTCGCGTTCTTTCTGCGTGAGTCCGTCCTCGGGACGCTTGGGAGCTGGTTTCTCCTCCGGTTTCGCAGTCGGAGCCATTCTTGCCACGGCATTGGTGGCAGCCTCGGCAGCGGCAGCCGCGGCGCGCTCGGTGATCTCGGCTTCACTGGCTCGTTTCCTTCTCGGCGCGGGCGTTGGTGGTTCTTCTCCCTTCTTTGGCTCTGGCTTTTTCTCGGGCGGTTCTTCTCCCTTGGGATCTTCCTTCGCCTTCGGCTTCTTCCTGAACAGCTTCTCCGAAATGGTTTCTCCGGCCTTCTTCCATTCTTCCTCCTGGTTCTTCTCGGCTGTCTCCCGCTTCGTCTTTTCCTCGGGCTTCTCTTCCGCCGGAGTTTCATCACCCACCTTGGGCTTCGGCTCCGCCTTGGTCTTCGGTTCCGGCCTCGTTATCGTTTCGGTGCTCTCCGCAATGCTCGGAAGCTCCCTGGGCTTGATGATCGGCGCATCGCTCAGGTCCATCTGGCTTGCCAGAGTTTCGAGCAGGGTCGGTGCT
>Ga0065705_10104490_pt1 | contig 14368 bp, 11 predicted proteins | sample SwibulcommuniRL2_FD_59092 | JGI IMG/M metagenome (GOLD analysis project Ga0065705, IMG submission 59092) | Bulk soil microbial communities from switchgrass field near Rose Lake, East Lansing, Michigan, USA - RL2 Bulk Soil v2 (version 2) | ecosystem: Environmental > Terrestrial > Soil >...
CGATTACTTCACGGGGATATCGGTTCCCTGCCGGTCTTGTTGGGACTGATCTTAATCGCCCTTGTTTTTCAAATTGCTAACCCCAATTTTCTCACTCCCTTAAATCTGACGAACCTGTTGGTCCAGATCACCGCCGTGGGTACGATTGCTGTTGGCGTGGTGCTCGTCCTTTTGATCGGCGAAATCGATCTTTCGATTGGCTCCGTGAGCGGGTTGACGGCAGCCATTATGGCGGTGATCTCGGTCAAGGCCGATATGCCAGGCTGGATGGCCATCGTGGCCTGCATCCTCTCGGGCGCCTTGATTGGTCTTATCCAGGGCTGGTGGATTGCCAAGCTTCATGTGCCATCTTTCGTGGTAACCCTGGCCGGTTTTTTAGGCTGGCAGGGCGCGTTGTTATACGTGTTGGGCAGTACTGGGACAGTGAACCTATCCGACCCATTGATCGTCGGTATTTCAAACAGCCGCCTGCCGGTGTTGGCTGGCTGGATCATCAGTATATTTTTCATCGCTGGATTTACGTTCTTCCAGGTACGCGAGCAAACGAGACGTGTACGGATCGGCGTGCCAAACCAGACTAGGGCCATTTTGATCGGGCGGGCTGCATTGATCTCGATTGCTATATTGGTGGTGGTTGGGGTGATGAGTGTGGATCGCAATCCCAGTCATACCGTCCCGATCGTGGGTGTTCCTTCTGCTGTAATTTTCCTGATCGGTTTCATCCTCATCTTCGACTACACCACACAACGGACAAAATTCGGACGTTATATCTATGCAGTCGGCGGCAATGCTGAGGCTGCCCGGCGCGCGGGCATCAACGTAGACCGGATCAAGATCATCGTCTTTATATTAAGTTCGGTGATGGCCGCCTGCGGAGGTATCCTGGCGGGCTCGCGTTTGTATGCTGTCAACCAATCTTCGGGCAGCGGCGATGTACTCTTGAATGCGATCGCTGCGGCCGTCATTGGCGGGACAAGCTTGTTTGGCGGGCGTGGTAACATCTGGTCGGCCCTGCTGGGTGCGCTGGTAATCGGCTCGATTGCCAACGGGATGGATCTGTTGGCGCTGGCTTCCTCCATTCGCTTCATAGTCACAGGCGGTGTATTGCTGATCGCTGTCACACTGGATGCCTATACACGTGCACGTCGAGAGTTAACAGGTAGTTCCTGAGTTTCCAATCACGCTCCCTAATCTTCTAAATTTAGAATGAAATTCATGCAGGTTCTACAGTGTCGGCAACAAGTTTATGCGCGGCGGCTTTATCCACCAGCCAAATCGGATGTGCACCTTTGGAGTGAATGAGTTGTGATGACAGTTCGTACGGTCGATGCATACCTGCGAGCACATCTCGTAACGCTGAGGCCCTTTTTGCACCGCTGACTAGAAAAATGACTTGGTGGGCTTGATTGATGAGGCGCGCAGTCAATCTAACGCGATATAGACCCTGGTCTGCCACATACACATCCTCCACCCATTGGTCTCCTTCGTCTAACACAGGCATATTCGGAAAGAGCGAAGCTGTGTATGTGTTTTCGTCCAGGCCCAGCAGGATTAAGTCAAAAGTGGGGGGCCGTCCGCTGAAAAAAATTCGGAGATCGGTTTCGTATTGGAAAGCGGCCAGTCCTGCCGATAAGTGGCTATGGATCATATGGACGTGCCTTGCTGGTATGGGAACGTGGTTGAGCAATGTCTGCTGCGCCATCCAGGCGTTGCTGCGCGGATCGCCAGCCGGAACGCAGCGCTCGTCACCCCAAAAGATATGAACGGACTCCCAATGGACTTTCTGGCGGAAAGGTTCTATGGCCAGGACTTCGTACATGCGAAGTGAAGTGTCTCCACCGGATAGTACAACATTGAAGCTTCCATTGGATGCAATAGCTTGATGGGCATGTTCTACAAATACTTCGGCCGCCCCCTGGCTGAGCGCTTCATAATCATTGAAAACACGGATCATGTTCAGCTTCCTTTGAATTTTGGTTATGGAGAAACACCACAACCAACTGTGTTAGCAGCAGGCTATCCATATATAAATCATAAAGCGCAGTAATCAATTTGCGTCAGATTACTCTCCGGCCGCGCCAAAGATAACCAGTGCTGTAGAAGACAATTTGGATATGTTTGTTAAATTTTCTTCCTATTCACTTACGATCCATGTTCATCCAGTGCCCGATGAGCAGCTTGGCAACTGATATGGTGGATGGTCAGAATACTGAAACCTTTCAGCCCCCGTTTTAGTGCTGGGCCGATGTGGTCAAATATTCGCTTTGTTTTTTGCTTTGGAAAATTCGACCGGGGCGCCAGGGTGTTCCCAGAGTTGGTAATAGCCAGCGATCCAGCCCCCACCAGCCCACTATTTTCCACGCCAGAACCAGGAAAATGGAGAGCATCAACAAGATTGGGTTGACACTGACGGCTCCGGCCATCAGGTAGTTGAGATTCATCAGAATCCCAAAGAAAGCAGCTATGCCCGCAAAAGCACCCAGGATCAACCCAATTCCTACCAGGGTTTCTCCGAAGGCGACCAGATAACTCCACGCGCCAGCATGTGGAAGCACCATATTGTGTAAGAAAGTGGCATACCAGCTCTGAACATCAGGATGTTCACCAGATGCTTTGGTTAGTGCATTGTTAACAAATCCGGTCAGGGCTGTGCCAGCCCTGTTTCCCACCCAGGCAGGATTGGTCACTTTTGCCCAGCCAGCTTTCAGCCAGGTCCAGCCAACGTAAAGGCGAACGATCAACCACAACCAGGCCCAATTTACACTTGCGAATAAAGCTTGTGCGAAGGGCGGATCTGTGATCAACATTCCATTTGAAGAGGCAGGTATATCTTGTTTGTTTTTCATTTTATATACTCCTCATAACACCTGATACAATTCTTATTTCCAGTTACGCCGCACAGGAACAGTGGGTAAAGTCGCGACGACCTCCTTCCCCAATCTGAGATAGACCGCATCGCCAGCGATCCTATCTATTTCAGACACGGGAATGGTTACTTCCTTCTTGCCCCATAGGTGACCTTCACGTAAAACTAAGTGAGTAATGATGTCGTATTTGGGGTCAACTAGGAATTCATCCACTTTTCCTACCTGACCGTCCGTAGCTTTTACGCGCGTACCGCGGCGAATGACAACCTCGCCCGCTGGAATGTGTTCGTGCTCGAACAACATGGGCGCTGCTTCGTATATGCTGTATGGCCAAATTAGATAGGGCGCGCCGTAGGGTAGGCCCGATTCAAGTTGACCCGCGCTTATGAAATCAGCCTCCTTGAAAGGCTCCATATCGGCCAGCTTGGCTTTGTCACAGCGAAGTTGAATCGAATTCGGTGAGGAGTCCAGGATGGTCTCCACTGAAACCAGGCGTTCAATGTATGGAAAGTCTTTCTCAATGACAACCAGGTGCGTAACACGTGTATTAATTGGATTGATGATCAAACACGTAGAGCGCCCGCACAACTCGCCGGCGCACAAAACATCAACATTAATAGGGATATCCATAAGATTCTTCCTTTTCCTTATTAGTTTGTACCACTTACTCTTTAAGTGTATTCCCTGGAAGTCTTGCTTGTCTTTATTCGACCCTTATGAACGCATTAAGTAAATCTTAAAAACAAGGAACTTCGCTTATCATTGTTGCGCAGATGATCTTCTCCAATATTGATTAGCGTTCAATCCTTGACAATTGTCACATGAATCCCTGGCATGATCGGTGATTGCTCTTTAAATACCGAAAGGAAAAGAGTGTAAAACTCTTCAAGCTTATCCACTTAGTCTCTCCGGCATGAAACGAGGGAGACGTTTTATTCTCCAATGATCTTCACCAGGAAGCGCTTGCGGCGCCGTCCATCGGCGAAAAGTAATTTACAACGCAATTAGCGTTACCGATATGGGTTCGGCACCCAAGGGGGACCCCTTCTAATCCATTGTATGATACGAAAAGCAGCCGTGCACCGCATGGTATGGCGGTATTTACGGGGACCCACCACGCGGGGGTGCTCATTCAACTCCAATGCAATTTCAGTTTTGAACGTCAGGCGCGTGCCCTCCAAAATGACTTTTGGACAAAGTTTGCTTCCCATAATTTCGCAGCATAACCGATCCTCTTGGTCCCATGAAAATGCCACCTTTTCAACATATAGATTTGATTTAAAAATTGTAGGGGTGCATCGTAGAGTTTTCCCCAATGACATTCAATCTTGTTTCCTATATATTATCCCCTTCTTTATCAACCGGATGCGCAGATGGAAATTCATGAAAAGGATAGTTCCGATGAATAATAATCTTTATCACTGGCATGACGAACAGATGGTGAAACATGAAATGCAGGAGGTCGATCACGCGATTGAGCAGGCCCGTTTGCTCAAAGAGGCTGGCCTTTCCAGTCCGAGCCTGCTGGCTGGTGCAGTGAAAGCGGTGCAAAACCTGCTAAATACGCGCCGCGCCAGAGTGCAAGGTCGCAAGTCCCTTGAGCATGAATCATATTCATGCCTCAGAGAATCTGAGTCAAAAACCTGAAAAAGTACTTTCTCCTCACAACGGGTGGCCGGATAGGGGCAAGTATCCGACCACCATCATATCAAAACTGTTGTGCCAACAGTAGGGAATAATTCCATAGCGGCTGAATCGTCCAGGTCAGAAGAATCGATTGTCCTTATCTTGTAAAAATGCTATACTTTTTCAAGAGCTTGTGGCATGCCATCTGCATGCCTGACATGCGAATAGCTAAAAAATCCGATTTTACGAGTAAACCGATTCAGTACGTTTTGTATTTTATTTAATGAGCCTTAATTATTTACTATGAAATTATTAGAACGCGATTCGTTTTTACAAAAACTGGAGCTAACCCTGCAAGAAGCCATCGCAGGTCAGGGCCATGTAGTGCTGGTGAGCGGCGAAGCCGGGATTGGGAAGACCTCACTTATAGACCATTTCACCAAGGCCCATCGTGATTCCGTTCGCATTTTATGGGGCGCATGTGACTCGCTCTTCACTCCCCATCCGCTCGGCCCATTGCATGATATTGCTATGCAACTGGATGACGAACTGTCTACACTTCTCCAATCAGATGCGAGTCAGCCCGTAATATTTTCTGCATGTCTTATCGAGATGCAAAAGTCCCCAACCATCGTTGTCTTTGAGGATATTCATTGGGCTGATGAAGCTACGCTTGATCTGATTAAATTTCTAGGTAGAAGGATTCAGCTTACGAAATCATTGTTTGTTCTAAGCTACCGTAATGACGAGCTGAGTCCAAATCATCCCCTGCGGCTTGTTTTAGGGGACCTGCCGCGCTCCGTGACTCTTCGGCTGGCCCTGTTGCCTCTTTCGCAGGACTCGGTGCTGGAACTTGCTCGGGCAACGAAACAAGCTGAACAAGCGGAGGATCTCTATTCCATAACTGGTGGCAATCCGTTCTTTGTGACCGAAGTCCTGGAACGTGGGGATGGAGGTATTCCTTCAACGGTCCGCGACGTTGTATTGGCGCGGGCTGCCCGGCTCTCTCCGGAAGCCCGCGAAGTGCTGGAGGCTGCCTCTGTGGTGCCGGGCCGTATCGAGACCCAGTTACTGAAATCGATCCTTTCTCCGTCAGTTGTCGCGATCGAGGAATGTATAGAGCGAGGCATGTTGCGGACGGACGGCAACTCGCTATCCTTTCGCCATGAGCTGGCTCGCCGGGCCCTGGAAGATTCTCTGCCGCCTTCACGACAGCAGACTTTACATCAACGGGTGCTTAAGGTGTTTAGAGAACAAAGTGAAGACAGGGTTCAACTTTCGCGACTCGTTCACCATGCGGCACTGGCCGGAGAGGGTGAGGCGGTATTGCATTTCGCTCCCCAGGCAGCCAGACAAGCGGCAAGAGTTGGTGCTCATCTCGAAGCTGCTGCATACTATCAAACTTCCCTACGCTATGCAGATCAACTTGACCTGGCTCAGCACGCCCAACTCCTTGAAAATCGCGCTTACGAATGTTATGTGACCGGCCAGATCAGCGAGGCAATTCAAGCTCGGATGCAGGCCCTTGAAATTTGGCAACAGATTCAACAGCCCAGGCAGGAAGGGGATAATCTGCGCTGGCTTTCGCGCCTCCACTGGTTTTTGGGTCAGCAAACCCAGGCTGAACGTTATTCAGCGGAAGCCATTCATTTGCTGGAAACACTTCCACCTGGTTCTGAACTGGCGATGGCCTACAGCAACCGTGCCCAGTTGCACATGGTAGCTGATGAAGTCTCTGAAACTTTGCGTTGGGGCAATCAAGCGATTGAGCTTGCTGAAAAGCTGGATGATCCTGGAATTCTCAGCCATGCGCTGAACAATGTCGGTATGGCACACATTATGGTTGGTGACAGTGAACTTGGCCGGGCTAAATTGGAACGAAGTCTACATCTTGCCCAGGCACACGAACTGCATGAACATGTGGCTCGGGTCTATTCCAACCTGGGCAGTGAAGCCGTCAGACTGCGTGACCATGCCTCGGCTATGCGTTATCTGAACGACGGAATTGCCTATTGCGTCGAACGCGACCTGGACTCGTGGGGTCTATATCAACTTGCCTGGCGGGCGCAGGCTAATTTGGAGGAGGGACGCTGGCCGGAAGCCGGAGAAGATGCCCTCACTGTATTGAACAACGCGCGAGCTGCCTCCCCAGCGCGTATCCCTGCGCTAATTACCCTTGGGCGTTTGCGGATCCGCCGAGGTGATCCGGATGTTCAAATCGTGCTTGACGAAGCGCGTGATCGCGCCCTCCCAACAGGAGAACTTCAGCGCATTGGCCCGGTCGCAGCAGCCCGGGCTGAGGCGGCCTGGTGGCGAGGCGAAGTGAAACAGGTCATGGCTGAGGTCCAGTTTGCCTATGAGCTGGCCATTAAACACCAGCACCCTTGGGAGTTAGGTGAACTGTCCTTTTGGTTATGGCGCGCAGGTGGGCTCACCTCACCGCTCGAAAAAGTAGCGAAACCCTTTGCTCTCCAAATTGTAGGCGATTGGCGTTCAGCTGCGCAAGAGTGGGAGCGGCTGGGTTGTCCCTATGAACAAGCTATGTCACTGGCTGATGGTGATACGGCTGCAAATTTGATGGCATTGGAAATCTTTCAACGGCTTGAGGCGCGGCCTGCCATGAACCTTGTACAACAGCGGTTGCGGGCCATTGGTGCACCGCAGTTAGAAAAAGAAAAATTTGGCGGGCTGACGGCGCGTGAGCGCGAAGTCGCGGCGCTGATTGCACAGGGCAAAGCGAACCGTGAAATTGCAGAAGCGATGACTGTGGGGGTGAAGACAATCGAGACTTATGTCACGCGTATCCTCAATAAACTCAACTTCCAGTCGCGTGTTCAGATCGCGACGTGGGCAGTGGACAAAGGATTAAAGTAGACTGCTGCTTTTTTGGGGTGACAATCAGAATTGTAGGGGCGCGTTGTAAAGTTTTCCCCGATGATATTCAATAACATATCTTATATAGTGTGGTCATAAGTTTCAATCCAGTTTTGATTTCAAAAGGAGAAAACAAACATGACACGCTATCTCGTTGAACGAACTTTTCCGGACGGTCTTGCCATCCCAATGACGGATGAAGGGACACAAGCCTGCCTGGCGGTAGTTGGCAACAATGCCGTGGATGGAGTGACCTGGGTACATTCCTATGTCACACCGGATAAAAAGAAGACCTTCTGCATCTACGATGCCCCCTCGCCGGAAGCCATCCGTACCGCGGCAAAGCGCAACAATCTGCCTGTGGATTCCATTACGCCAGTAAGTGTGCTTGATCCATACTTTTATCAGTGAGGATCAAGGAATGAACCGCAGAACGTTAATCATATCTGGAGCTATTGGTATCCTCGCCTTAATTCTGGTTGCGGCTCGAACCTTTGGACAAAGTGATCTGGCAAAAATCCGCCGAGCTACGGCTCAATTCCATCGCACGGAGGCCGCGAAGGCCGCAGGCTATGATCTGAGACCCGGCCTTGACAATTGCTTCGACAACCCCGGCGTGGGCGGGATGGGCTTTCACTACATCAATACGGATATCCTGGATACCCAGGTCGACCTGCTTCATCCAGAGGCAATGGTCTACATCCCAAGCCCGGATGGACTCCAATTAGGCGCAGTGGAATATATTATTCCCCAGGATAAATGGGATGCGACCGGTAGCACGGAACCGCCTATGCTAATGGGCATGCATCTCCATTTGAACAAAGACCTTCATGTATATGTTATGCACGCCTGGGTTTGGAAGAATAACCCGAGAGGAGTCTGGGAGGATTGGAATCCTAACGTTTCTTGCCCGTAGTGTAAATCCAAAATGCGTATTCCGGAAGCGGACTCATTCATAATGATGAGTCCGCTCTCATTTTTAATTGAGTTTACGGCATCAAGGAGTTCGAAATGTTAAAGCAGCCCTTGCTACTTGGATCGGCGCCTCTCGCAGGGACAGCACCGTCTCGTGTGAAAGTTTGCCTTCCCGCTATTCCATCCACACCGTGGAGGAGTCAGGCATGCGGGTGATATTCTCAGAAGACGGTCCCACCGGAGTGGATGGCGGATTGAAGGAATTGTCGAGCGCGTATCGAAACTGTTCGCGAAAATAAACACGAATCAATTCCTTTGTCGATCAAGAGGCAAAGGGAATAAAAAATTAAATAGCTCGCATGTCATCCTTTCTATAGGGGACAAATTTGGGTCTGCGCCTTATGTTTCTGGCGCAGACCTTTTCATTAGGTTTTGAAAAGTATGACTCATCAGGACTGTTAGAATATAGGAAGAGAAATGAGAATGGCAGCAGCTCTCACAAATAATGAGAAATCCTTCCTGTTTGTAGAGGCAAACCCAATATAGTTTGCCAGCGACAATCACACCAAGTTATTCCTAAATTTCTGTTATCTAAATCCTGCCATCATTTCTAGACGTATAACCTCGAGGTGCAAAGACATCATGGTCCCATGATCAGTTATTTCCCTTTCCTGCAACTTCGACCTAAATTTCGAGCCCTGTGGCTGGCGCAAGTCATCAGTCTCACAGGCGATTGGTTCAACACGATTGCCTCCGTCATCATTGTGAACCGCTATTCTGCTTCTGGGCTGGCGGTTGGAGGCTTGTTCATCGCCCGCGCCTTACCCCCCTTTTTGCTGAGTCCGGTGGCAGGCGTGATTGCAGACCGATTTGATCGGCGTAAAGTCTTGGTGCTGAGCGACGTGCTGCGGGCCGGGATTGTGCTTGGCTTTTTGCTGGTGGACCGTCCGGAGCGTCTGTGGCTGCTGTATGTTCTGACGGTCCTGCAATTTAGCGTTTCCGCATTCTTTGAACCTGCGCGCGCTGCTCTCGTACCGGCCCTGGTGGAGAGTGACGAGCTTCTCCTCGCAAACACGCTATCGAGTATCACGTGGTCTGCCATGCTTGCCTTCGGCGGCGCCATCGGTGGGCTGACCGCTTCCCTTTTTGGAGTACGTGTCTCTCTGCTTGTCGACGCGGCCAGTTTTCTGGGTTCGGCCGCCCTCGTTATCAGCATTCCTGGTCAGTTCAGTGCTGAGGCCGTTCACGCCCTCGAAAGCGGCTGGCAAAATTTTGTAGACGGCTTGAACTATGTGCGGAAAAATCTGGATGTGGGACTGGTTACCCTGGTAAAAGCGATGGGGCAGGTAGGGAGTTTTGACATCATTACGGCTCTATATGCTGCTCACATTTTCCGCGAGGGACAGGAAGGTGCCACCACGCTCGGCCTGATGTTCACGGCCTTTGGGGTGGGCTCAGTGATCGGACCGCTCATCTCGAATCGCCTTGGAGATTCCTCCATCATCTGGCTGCGACGCGCCATTCTGGGTGGATTTGTCTGTATGCCGTTGGCATGGCTTATCGTAGGAACAGCTCCAACTTTACCCATTGCGCTTGCAGGATGTATTTTGCGCGGCGCAGGCGGCTCCATCAACTGGACCTATAGCGATGTATTGCTGCAAATGAGCGTACCAAATCACTTGTTAGGACGCGTATTTGCCTTTGACATCGCCATTTTTACGCTGGCTGTGTCGATCTCGCTCTGGCTGACAGGTTTTGTCACCGACGAGTTTCATCTGAATCCTCGTACGATTGTCCTTTTCCTGGCGCTGGGGAGTCTGGGACCGCTGGCAGTCTGGGGCGCTGCACTCCGCTGGCAAATACGCCGCGTGGAGACTCCCAACTAAATTTGTGTCCCGCGCAAGGACACTGATTGTAATTGCCTCACCAACCTGCTATACTTTGCCTGGTTAACTGGTAAAGGATACTCATGCTGGAAGTTCGTTTGCTTGGAACGTTTGAGGTCAAGCACAACAGGAAGCTGCTCAATATTTCCTCGCGTCCAGCGCAATCTCTTTTTGCTTACTTGATCTTAAGTGTAGGGAGGTCTCATCGTCGCGAAAAATTGGCGGGATTGTTATGGCCGGATTCACTAGAGGAAACTGCAAGAGATAACCTACGCCATGCACTCTGGCGGCTTCGTAAATCGCTGGAAATCGCCGGCTCCGCGCGTTTCTTACATGCCGAAGATATCACCATCACTTTCAAGGAATCATCGCATTACTGGCTTGATGCTGCAGTGTTAGCGAAGCTCGATGAGCATGCAACTGCTGATGAGTTGATCTCGGTTCTTTCAGATTATCATGGGGAGTTACTGCCGGGGTTTTATGATGAATGGGTGGTGCTTGAACGCGAACATTTGTTTACCATCTTTGAGCATCACATGGCGCGGCTGATGTCCTTATTACAAAACGATAAACGCTGGCTGGATATTTTGGATTGGGCAGAGCGCTGGATCAAGCTGGGTCAAAAGCCGGAGCTTGCCTACCGGGCGCTGATGTCTGCGCACGCGGCAAAAGGGGATATGTCCAAGGTGGCGGCGACGTATGAAAGATGTGTGAAATCCCTAAGAGAATTTGGCATTGAACCATCGGAACAGACAAAGGAGCTATACGAGAACCTCAAGTCCGGTAAAGACACTCCAAAGACCGTTTCCATTGTGAAGAAGCTTGATTCAAAAGAAGTTTCTTCAAATATCCCAGTTCCGCTAACGAGTTTCATTGGGCGACAGGGTGAATTGAAGGATATTGCAAAGTTACTTTCCTCCGCGCGCTTGTTAACCCTGACAGGTCCCGGCGGAGTGGGCAAAACGCGTCTTGCTATTCAGATTGCGCATGATTCCATCAAGAAATTTAAGGAAGGCGTGTTCTGGGTAGGCTTGGTGGGTTTATCGGATGAGAATTTGATACCACAGGAACTTGCCCAAGTGCTCAACGTGCGCGAAGTCTCGAATGAGCCCATGATTGTGACGCTCAAGACTTTTCTCAAGTCCAAAGATGTTTTGCTTATAATAGATAACTGCGAACATCTTATTAGAGCCTGTGCACAGTATAGTGAGCAGTTATTAGGGGCATGCCCAAAGCTAAAGATACTGGCAACCAGCATTGAGGCATTTGGTCTTTTCAACGAGGTAGTTTGGCAGGTTCCATCTTTGCCGTTGCCGGAAATACAGGAAGCCCTTTCGGTCAGCGAGCTCCAGGAATTTGCCAGTATTGAATTGTTCGATGAACGGGCAGGCAATGCCAAATCTGGTTTTGTGTTGGATGAAAGAAACGCGTCCTCCGTCGCTCAAATCTGCCGCCGTCTGGATGGTATTCCACTGGCAATTGAGTTAGCGGCGGCGCGTATCAAAGTATTGTCGGCCGATGAAATTGCTGCACGTCTCGATGATCGTTTCACTCTGCTCACCGCAGGCAGTCGTACAGCCATTCCGCGTCATCAAACCCTGCGTGCCACGATTGACTGGAGCTACGACTTACTCACCGAGCCGGAACGAATTTTGCTTCGCAGGTTGTCAGTCTTCGCAGGCGGGTTCACTCTCGAAGCTGCAGAGGCAGTATGCAGTCAAGGAATGAAGCGGACCAATATCCTTGATTTACTAGGTCGTCTGGTGGACAAATCGCTTGTCATTGTAGAAGCAGATTCAAAGACCACTGGGACGCGTTTTCGTTTGTTGGAGACGATCCGCCAATATGCACTTGAAAAACTGGCAGGAATGGGAGAAGCGCGAGCCATTCGTGATCAACATATGGAATTCTATTTGAGTCTGGCTGAAAAATCAGAACCAAACATATTCGGTAGCGAGTCTGCAGCATGGTTTCGTCGGCTTGACAAAGAACTTGACAACATTAGGGCGGCAATGGATTGGGCAACGAATAGCAGCAAAGCGGATGTGGCATTGCAGATTGCCGGTTCCCTGGTTTATTTCTGGTTCGCACATGGACTTATTGCCTCTGAATGGCACGATCGAGTCCAGCAGGCCCTTGCACGCCCGGAAGGCAGAGCGCGTACTTTAGCGCGTGCAAAGGCGCTTAATGGAATTGGATTTATGTACTGGGCGGATATATATCCCACGGATAGGCGTTCAGAGCTTGAGGAAGCACTTAGTATCGGGAGGGAGCTGGGAGATCGTTGGAATATTGCTACGGCCCTTCGCAACTTGGGGCTGCTTGAAAATATCCAGGGAAATTATCTGGATGCACGCTCCTTCCTGGAACAAAGTCTGGAAATATGGAGAGATATGGGCCCCGAAGGCAAAATGGGATATGCCAATACCCTTACCTTTCTCGGCGATGTCGCTTTAAATCAGGGTGAAGCAGAATGGGCCCGCTCGCTTTTTGAAGAGACAACCGCGATTTTGAGAGCACCTGGAGACATCAACTTTCTGGCTTATTCGATTCGCCGTTTGGGACAACTGGCATGGTTGGAAGGTGATTATATGAAGGCCCTGACTCTATGCAAAGAGAGCCTGATTCTGAATCAAGAAGTGGGCGATCCGCGAGGCATACTCGCATGTGTGGCTGGATTCGCGGCAATCGCAATGGCACAATGGAAGTTTGAGCGAGCAACCAAACTGATGGCAGCAGTGGAAACTCAACTTACTTCGATCGGTATTCGGCTCTTATTTGTGGACAAAATGGAATATGAGCGCAATTTAGCACGCTTGAGCGCCAATCTGGATGAGAAGGCCCGCGCTAAGTTTTGGGAGAGGGGCAAGCAGCTGACAATGGAACAGGCCATCGCATTTGCGCTGGAAGAAACCAACCCTTAAAAGCATAAGCGCATCAATGGGGAGATTCAGCCGAAAAAAAATTACCCTGTCAAATCACAATAAAAAACACGCTCAATCCATGCTCGCAAACACGCTGAGGGATGGGGACTAAGTAAACTGGTGTCATAGATTGGGAACACCAAATTCACCCAATCGAGGAGACCAAAATGTTCCAAAACCGTTTTCTTGTCGTAATCGGTGTCATCTCATTATTGTTGGTGACCATGGCTGTTTCCACCCCGCGTTCTAATGTCTTGCTCAGCACTGACCAAGGTGCCAGCGACTTCTACCAACGGCACCCGGATTGGACCTGGGCAGTCAATAGTCAAAATGCTGTGATCCCTGTGACCGGCAAATCAGCATTTCCGGACTATTCTCAGCGTCACCCGGAACTAAGTGTGTCACCCATCATCGGACTGGGCGCCTCCGATTACTTCCAGCGTCACTCCGAGCTGATAACCCCCTCCATTCTTGGTCTGGGAGCCTCTGACTACTTCATGCGACACCCGGAGGTGACCGCTTCGGCAGAAGGTTCCGTGGATATGACTGACTACTACTTCCGCCACACTGCAGCGTTCCCCTCTTTAGCGAATATTGATCTGACCGATTACTTCTTTCGACATCCATAAAACCTAGCTTCACTGGAACGCGTCCCTTCGCCTAGTCTTTCTCCTCCGCGAAGGTGCGTCAAGCCCGCACCGCCTGGTCAACGGTGCGGGTATTTGTTTTTAGCTCAAGTTATATGACTTTCGCCCTTGTTATGCTTCATCGAGCTTTATGGATTCGTGGGGCAAGTTGGAACATGCAAATACTGCTGGCACTCCTCCGTTGTAAGGGATCGGGTGAGATGCGACTTTGCTAGTGCTCCTACCTCATCTATTGGCAAAACAAAAACATAGATGCCTGAAGCTCCACCAACAGCCAGCCGTTTACCATCGGGAGTAAATGAAACACCTCCAGCGCCACGGCTATCCACGGGCAAGGTCAATAAATTTTCGCCCGTAGTTGTATCCCAAACTTTGGCTGTGCCATCAATGCTGGCTGTGGCGATCAATTTCCCATCGGGGCTAAATGTGATCGCAGCAACCTCAGTGGTATGGCCCCTCAAAGCCAATAGCTTCTTTCCGGTCGTCGCATTCCAAATTCCAATAGCGCCAGTATGACCGGCCAGTGCCACGTACTTTCCATCAGGGCTATAGGCTGCACTCCAAATTGCATCGGTGGGCCCGGATAGATCAAAAGTTTTTTCTCCCGTTATGGCATCCCAAATCGCTCC
>Ga0065705_10002689_pt1 | contig 14354 bp, 11 predicted proteins | sample SwibulcommuniRL2_FD_59092 | JGI IMG/M metagenome (GOLD analysis project Ga0065705, IMG submission 59092) | Bulk soil microbial communities from switchgrass field near Rose Lake, East Lansing, Michigan, USA - RL2 Bulk Soil v2 (version 2) | ecosystem: Environmental > Terrestrial > Soil >...
TACATCCGAGGAGTTCGCCTCGCATTGCGCATCTCCACTCGTACCTTTGGGCCAGTTTGCCGTGCGTGGATTTGGTGAAGCGAAGATCGTCTTTGGTCTCCCTGACGAGAAGACGACCGAGTGACGCCGGTGCACCTACAGACGTTTTAGAGTATGCCTCAGCAGAATAGGAAGCTTTACCATCGCCTTGGACAACGAAATCTGAAGAGCTGTCATGCTACTTCCCGGTTCAGCTGTTGAATCTCAGAATAGCTCTCACTGTCGGACGGGAAGCTCCCGCTCTTTACATCATAATCGTACGCATTAAGCGCAGCTTGAATAATGTCGAACGCATTCGCGTACGTCCTCAAGAACTTCGGCGTAAAGTCTGGATTGAGACCGATCATGTCCTGATAGACGAGGACCTGGCCGCTCACACCTGGGCCGGCGCCGATACCGATCGTTGGAATCTTAAGGAGGTTCGTCACTTGTCGAGCGGCTTCGGCTGGTACGCACTCGAGTACAAGTGCGAAACATCCAGCATTCTCGAGTTCACGCGCATCGGAAGCAAGAATTGTGACCGCGGCGTTGGTGCGCGCTTGTATCTTCATGCCGCCGAGCGTGTGGACTGATTGGGGTGTGAGACCGAGATGACCCATCACTGGCACTCCCGAATCAACGATGTGCCGAACAATTTCAGCATGTCCACGAACGCCTTCAAGCTTGACTGCATGAGCACCCGCGCTCATCAATTCGTGCACCGAATCCATGGCCTCCTTCAATCCTTTGCGGTAAGAGAGAAACGGCAGGTCGGCGACGATGAACTTGGACGAAGCACCCCTGGCGACCGCGGCAGTGTGCAAGGCCATCATTCGGGTTGTAGCCGAAAGAGTATTGGGAAACCCGTGCATCGTCATGGCCAGGCTGTCGCCAACCAGGATGCAATCAATGCTCGACTCTGCCACAGCGCGGGCGCTGGAGTAGTCATAGCAAGTCACCATTGATATCTTGCGTCCTGCGTCCTTCATCTTTTGAAAATCGAGCACATTCATCAGCAACTCCCTCTCCGTTTGTTACTTCACATCAAAATAAATCTTCATCGGTTTCATGAATGCGATCAGAATGATTGCCAGTGCAGCAACAAGCGCAATGGCCAAATACCCGTCGCTATAGGCGAGCGTGTATGCTTGCACCTTGACCTGTCCTCCCAATATTAGAGCCGCACGCCCTTGCGCCTCGTCGCCACCGACGGAGCCAGGAAACAACGCGTGGGCGAGGAACTGCACTCGTTCCGTTGTTAACCAGTTTCCAGCGTCGATGTGCAAACCAAGCATGTTCGAATGAAACTGTTCGCGCACTGAGATCAACCTTTGCATGATCGTAGTGCCGGCTTCTCCGCCGAACAAACGAATGCAATGGATAAATGAAGAGTACGTGAGCAAGTTGATCGGGCTGGAAAGTGCACCAGTATCAAAGGCATTTTGCACTAACGATCCAACAAGGGCCGTATAGCTCAAAGCGAGCCCGAGTCCGATCACGATCTGCGAAATCAGGAAATTGTTGCCTGACCACGCACTGGTTAATTGAGCATTGATCAGGCACGCGATCGCCACCACCGTAAAGCCCGACGCAAACACTAATCTGTTGTCGAACCGGCGCATCAAACGTGCGGCTATGACTCCGCTGAGAATGAGGGGCGGGATCAACCAAAGCAGCACCTGTCCCGTCTGGAGCGGCCTATAGTTCTGGGTTACGGCGAGAACGGCCGGGAGCAAAAGCGCGATTGCCAGCATCACAAATCGGAACGAGAAAAGACAGGCACCCAGGATTGCGGTGTTCCGGTTAACCAAAAAGATTGGATTCACCATCGGATTCGGCGAAAGCCACCTGCGAATCACGGTCACCACTAACAGGAAACCTGCCGTGATCAGCAGTCCGACAATAAGCCCTGAGTTCAGCCAATCCAGGCGTTCGCCTTGATCGAGCGCGCCATAGATCAGACTTAAAGCCAGGCTGCCATAGAGAAAGCCTCTCCAGCTCAAGCTAGGCTTAGGTCCTGGCCGGGGCGGCGGGTTTGCGATCGCCAGGTAAATGCAGATCATCATCACCGGAGTTAGAAATACGCTTTGCCAGAAAATCCAGTGCCACGATAGGTGCTCGACATACCAACCTTCCAGCGACGTTCCGATGCTCGTAGCACCTAGAATGTCCATCGAATAGATGCCGATTGCATAGATTACGTAGCGCATCGACAAAGCACGGAGCGCATAGCTCATCGTCAACGGATAGAACGTGCCTGACGCAAGACCACTGAGCACCTGTAAGCAAAGCATCGTCTGCAAGTTTGGCGAAAACGGCAACAGGAGCGAGCAGATAATAAAAATCGTGGCCGAATAGAGAAGCACGCGCCTTGGACCAAGTAAACCACCGAGGTATACGGAGAACGGCCCCATAAACATCAGGGCCATGTTGTAGGAGGTTGGGATCCAACTTGCGTCATCGATTCCAAGACCGAGTGCGCCCCGAAGATCTGGAAGACCAACGCTGATCAGACGGCCATTCAAGGTAACAATGCCGGCGCCGAGATACACTCCAAGAGTTCCAACATACGGATTTTGAAGCGAACCGATAACGCCCGCGAAACGCGATCGCCAAATCTCAAGCGTCGAACTCAGATTCGATCTTTGGTCCAATACTACGTTAGGAATCACTTTTATCTCTCAGTATTGAGAACTCTTCTCTGCGTAAGCTCTGCGCTCTCTGCGTCTTTGCGGTAAAACGCACTAACAATCCTTCACCGCAGAGACGCAGAGCTTACGCAGAGAATTTGTGTATGCGCTCAAACTTTTCTTGCCTTTGTACTGATCTCGGCAATTACTGACATGCCTGGACGAAGCCGGTTTGCTAGATTGGGATTTGGGTCGAGCACTATTTTTACCGGAATGCGCTGAACGATCTTTGTGTAATTCCCAGTGGCGTTGTCTGGCGGTAACAACGCGAACTGCGAGCCGCTGGCCGGTGCTATCTCCTCAACGTGACCTAGCAATACAACACCCGGATAGGTGTCTACTGTTACCTTCGCGCTGTCGCCTTTAACGACATGTGTGAGCTGCGTCTCTTCATAGTTTGCTTGCACCCAGATGGTGTTTTCTACAAGAACAATCACCTGAGTCCCCGGAGAAACTAATTGTCCAACTCTGACTTTTCGCTCACCTACTATTCCATCGGTTGGTGCAACGATGCGTGTGTAATCCAGATTCGTTTGCGCGACTTTAAGCGCCTCCTGTTTGGCGTTGAGTTCCGCCTGAAGTTGCTGTTCCTGAGCATCCAAAACCGCACGCTGTTTAATCTGTGCATCCAACTCTGCCGATCTACTCGCCGTCTGCGCACGTGCTTGCTGTTGTTCCGCCTGGCGCAACGATACTTGGGCGCGCGCCTTACCGAGCTCTGCGCGCCGGCTTTCAACCAGGGCACGAGTCTGCGCGACCTCTGCTTTCCGACTATCTAAAGTTGCTGCGTAACGTTCCTGATCTGCAACTACCTGCTCAACTTTTTGTTTGGTTGCGGAGCCCAATTCCAGCAACGCCTCTTGACGCCTTCTTTCCAGGAGTGTTCGTTCCGCGTCAGCCTGCGCAGCCTCAACCGCAGCTTGAGCATCGGGTATCTTCGCTTGAGCGGCATCAACACCAGCGTGTCCATTGGCAACGTCAGACTGCGCCGCTTCAATTGCTGCGCCGGCTTGTGCAATCTGTGAATTCGCAGCTTGCACTCCCGCCTGTGCCTGCGTAATTCTCGAACTCTGTAATTCCTTCTGCTTTTCGTTGTTCTCTAGTGCTGCTTGCGCCGCCGCAACACCAGCCTCAGCCTGGGCCACCTGGGCTTTGAAGTCGTCGTCTTTCAACTGGACCAATAGATCGCCGGCCTTCACACGCTGATAATCAGACACAGCAACTTGTGCAACCGACCCGGAAACACGTGTACTCAACGGCGTAATATCCGCTCTCAAATAAGCATCGTCCGTCCTTTGTGTGCTGCCGCCTCCTACGAAGCGATTCCAACCACCGCTAATTCCGAAAAGAATGCCGGCTGCCAATAAGAGAACCAACAGAGGTACGAACTTCTTGAAACTAATTCTTCGCTTCGCACTCGGATCAATTGCTGTGACATTTACGGGAGTGTTGTCAGTTGATGCGACTTTGGGAGTGGTCGTGTCAGCCTGGTCATCATTCCTCGAGTCTGGTCCCGTCTGTGCTGTGGGTTTCCCATCAGCGCTGACACTCCCTTTAATCGTGGTCAATACCTTTTCGTCAGCCATTTCTATTTGTCCTCCCCGAGCGCTTTCTCAAACTCAGCTCTGGCTGTCCAATAAGCTAGTAAGGCGCTTTGGTATTCATGAGTCGCTTCGGCGAGAGATGCCTGCGACTGAAGTACGTCCGATAACATCACTGCTTGAAACTTGTACCGCCCAGTGCTCACTCGCAGATTTTCCTGCGCTGAACTCTCGGCCAGTTTGGCTACCCGAAGTGCCTGACCACTCTGTTGCAGTTTTCTCAACTTATCGCCAACATCGATCAGCACCTGGTCCTCTGTTTCCTTCAAGCCGTTCTTCGCCTGCTCGACTGCTTTATCTTTTTCGGCGAGTTGATGTTTCTTTCGACCCCAATCAAAAAACTCCCAGCTGAATACTACGCCGACGTTTGCGAAGTTCTTCGGGATGACTTCAGGATAATTGCGCGGCGTTAAGTAAACGAATCCGGCACTTACGTCCGGGATGTACTCCGACTTCTTGATGCGGCGGTCGAGTGTCGCTTGCTCTATAGCTAATTTTGACTGTTGCAGTTCAGGCCTGCGTTCGAGAGCTATCTTTCTCGCAGCAGCCAGGTCGGTTTCGAATGACGTGAATTCGGGAACACCTGCGACCTCAAATGCGGTGCTGACATCTCGACCCAACAAAGTATTCAACTGCTCTTTTTGTGTCGCCAACCGATTACTTAACTCAAGCTCCTCATACTCGACTTTAGCCAATCGCGTTTGCACAACGAGATGATCCGCTTTGATTGCCACCTGCTGCATTACGTAATCGCCTGTGACTTTATCCAATTCATGGTAAGACTTCAGGGCTTCTTCCACGCTGCTTAGGGCGCTTCTCGTTTGCAGGACGGCGTAGTACGCCTTCTTCACCTGAGCGATCGTTTCGTCCTGCTGCTGGTGCAGTTTCGCCTTAGCCAACTCACGCGACACTCTCTGCAGCTTGATGTTTAGTCCGATCCGATATTGCTGCGTCAGGGGCTCAATAGCCGAGACAGCAAATATCGCCCTGGGGCTGCGCCTGTCGTTTAGTGTGAAGAAAGGTCCAAGACCAGGAAACAAATCGCCCGCGGGATTCGGCACGTTTAGTTCGTTGTTGGCGAGATTTGTCGAGAAGAGAGTGTACGCGTGCAATAAAGGGAAGCGGGAGGTCTTGGCGGCCGAGATATCCTCCTCTGCCCTCTCAACCGCCAGCTGCGCAATCTTCATCGCATGGTTGTCGCGTAAAGCGAGAGCAATCGCTTGATCGAGCGTAAGTGACTCAGCGGAAACAAGCGAGGACTGCTGAGCATAAACTCCGCCGCAAATCGAAAGTATGAGTAAGCCTAACGCAGAAAGAACTCGCCATCTCCCGAGGGACTGAACCTTTACTGAAGTCGCGTTGTGTTCGAATGCGAAAAGTTCGTGTTTCGCAATGTTTAGTAGTCGCTCAAGCATAACCGCTCAATCCGCCACACCGTGTTAGTTAGAGATTCTGAGTCAGTGACTCTTAAAAGCTCCCATTCCAAAACTGATCTCGAGATCCGCCACAACTCACTCGACTTTTGGATTGTAATGATCAGCGATCACTTGTTCTTTCTAGATTTCGCCAGACAGTGCTCAGTTTTGCCGCTTGCTGCGAAGTCTCCTTCTTGAGGTTTCTTCGAGTCGTCTTAATCCGGTGTCTCAAAACCTGTACTCGACCCACCAGGTCGCGTAGTTGATATTGCGTCCGCGCGTTGACTGCTTCAGGAAATCACCAGGGAAAAAGTGCAGATATTCTCCGAACACAGTTGTATGCCGGTCCAAGCTCCACTTCAATTGCACTGCCACCTGGCTGCCAATATAGCGAGCGCTGCTTTTTCGACCTGTGACGAGGAGGGGTCCCGAGCCGGCGTTGTATAGACCATCCTCAGTACTTTCTCTCCAGAAGAAGGCCGTGTTGGGGGTCACCGTGATCTTGCCGGGCAGATTGATTTGCACGGAAGGTTGCAGGTCGATCAGGTTTCGTCTCCCGAAGAGTGCTGCATAGGTGAAATAAGTACTCTTTTCGTATAAGCCATTAAAGGTGCCGAGACTTCCACCTGAGTGATTGTGATTACCGCTATAAGCGGCGGCGTTGAGCCCCAGCCGGGGTTTGAACGGCATCGAGTCGAATCGGTAACCGGTTTCTGTGGCGGCCGCCCATGCGCGAATGCCATCAGATTTAAAGCGACCAAACTGAAACGAATACTCCTGGTTATAGTCCCAGTGTTCACCGCTGCCCCACAGCCGTACCCCCACCGTTTCCCGCTGCTCGCGACCGGTCCCCTTGTCGTAGACGGCCTTCTTATTACGAAGTCCAAAGTAATAGAGGTCGATATGTCCTCCGGCCAGAATCGGTAGTGGTCTGACTGCATAAAGACCCCAGAAAGTTGTTGTGTGATCAAGTGCATCGTCGAAGAAACCGGGATTATTTTTGCTTTGTCTCACGGCAAACGCGTCAGCGGTCCAATCACCGAATTTCCCCGTGAGACGGAAGCCGTCGAAGCTCTTCCGAATGTTCGTGATGGTCCCCTCTAAGAACGATTGGTCGCCCAATAAGATTTCTTGCCGGCCCGTTCGTAATGTCAGATGATTTTTGCCTGACCGCCAAAGTCCGATGTCGATGAACGCCTGATGAACATCGAGCTTGTCCTCGTCCGAAGAACGAGGTCCTCCGGTCCTTCCATTTTCAAGACTACTGCCCAGTTCGGTGAAAAAGCGGAACCTATCGCCCAAGTGCAGATCAGCGTGCACGTAGTAGCGCTGCAATAAGTATGTGCTGCCGGCAGGGCCGCTTCCCCAGTTCGGATTGCTGAAGTATTCGCCTCGTTCCCGCACGGAGGCGCCGAAGGAAAGGTAATAGTCCTTGTGGCCAGGCCGAAGGGGGATATACTTCAAGCGGTCCAGAACCTCGGTTCGGCATTCCGGATTGCTGAGATACCGATTGTCTTCGTCATAAGTCGTCTGCGGAAAGTTCGGATGTGTGCTGGGGCAACCAGGTTTCGCCTCTTTCGTCTCCTTCGTCTCCTTCGTCTCTTTGGTCTCTTTGGTCTCCTTAGTCCCTTTCATCTCCTGGGTCTGCGCCCAAGCAGAGACACTCGCTACCAGTACGAATAAAAATAACCTTACACACTTCATAGCATTCTCCCGTATCCAGGTTGCATCCGTTCCAATTCACTGAGAGCTCTCGCCATGTTCAACAGGTCTTTACCCTGAGCGTCTATGTGCTTTTAAATCTCGCCACGCCTTGTTGCCATTCGATTGCTCCCTCAACGGCGTGGAGTCTAACTGGCAGTGGGCCAAAAGTTCTTTTCTTAATGTGGCAAACGTTTCGGCATCTTGCCTTTGTTTGCGGATGACTCGGAACCAGTTGAGTTATAGGCAAAGCCAAAACCACGATCAGAACTTTGCAGAATGGCTTCCCTGAACCGGAGCAGCCAAAAAAAGGAGAGTTCGTCGATTTAAGAGACCGCGACGAACTGGTTGATGATCCTAGACGGATTGCAGAGTAACGCGCGGTCGGCTTAGCTGGAGGATTAAAGAAAGGATCCGGGCAAGCGGTGCTGTGGTCCTGGCAATGGTTGAGCGACCACCCTCAATTGACTAGCCGGCTGGAATGGTCGCGCGTCGGGTCGCGGAACTGAGAGAGATGGGCCGGATTAAGTAAGGGAACCTAAATACAACTTTGCCTCACGCTAAACTACGGCCGAATGCGACTTGGTCTGGGCGAGATTGGGTTATCAGTGTTCGTAACATACGCCTTGCTTTGTGCAACTGTGACTTTGAGTTCCCCTCTGTTCTACCCTTCATTTTCGCGATCTCTTTGTGTTCCAAGCCCTCGATATCATGCAGGACAAGAGCTTCACGGTAGCCGTTAGGAAGTTTAGCAATGACTTCTGATAAGAGAATGCGGTCCACGATATTCATCCGCTTGTGATCGTGACTGCCGGGTACAACTTGAACCGGTAGTTCTCCGCCCTCCGTCGTTCGCTCAGATCGCGCTTTGCATTTTCGGAAATGCATCAACACCTGATTGACAGTTAAACGGTGAAGCCAGGTTGTAAATGCAGAGTCACCACGAAAGGTTCCGATAACGCGAAACAGGTGAATGAAGACTTCCTGTGTGAGATCCTCGGCCTCTGCAACGTCCCGAGTCATGCGAAGGCAAATCGAATAAACGCGGCGGTGATGGGCCTGATAGAGCTCCTGAAAGGCCCTTTGTTCTTCATCATTAAGTGGCTCTTTTATGCCTGGATTGTCCATAACAGCCTCGCTCGACGAGCTTATTAACGGAGCAAGGAATAGTCTTTCGCATATTTGATAGAACCATCTGTATGTTGCTGCTTTCGATGATGATCTGGTCTTCTGGAGAAACCAACAAAGGCTGGACAGAGCCAACTTGCCAAACAAGAGTTTCGATTCGATTGCGGATTAAGGTTTCGATCACGCTGAGAGGGTTGCCCACGTTGATCTCATTTGTGGCCTTCAGCTCGACGCTCCTTGAGGTAAGTGTCAATGCTCTTACCCGTAGCCGCGCTGAATGCTCGCACAAATCTTTCCGGCTCGACACCAACAGCTAGCGCAATCTCGTCCACGGACAGATTCCGATTGAGGTTGCGGTCAATGTACGTGAGAGTACTGACCAAAAGATACTCGGGAAATCCTCCAAACTTCTTTGTTTTGTATGCGCTTTCCGAGTAGTACCTAAGGAGGTGTGTTGCCAGGGTGTCGATTAACAAATTTACGTAATCGGCCCTGCCACCACCACTCGTCAACTCTTCCTCAAGTTGGTAAATCGTTTGCTCAGCTAACGGGTCTACAACGCCGAGAACCGGAGCTATCGCCGCTTGACTAACAACTCCTTTAGCGGCGCGATCAATTACTGAGGGCTTAATGTAGAGTTGCAGAAACTCGCATGCCTCCACTGACGCTCCATCGAGTGTAAAGCCGTACGGCACTATGGTCAGATCGCCGCGCGTCAAGCTTCGCTGGCTACGTTGGTCGCCGCAGTTGAATTGAATAACCGAAGGGCCATCAAGCTTGATTGAAACCGAGTGCATGAGGAAGGACTGAGGCAAAAGAGCAAACTCTGGTTGGCGGTGGTGTTCAAATATGAAACCGTCCCACTGGTCCGAACTGGTCGAGAATATAGGTGGAAGCATCGATGCGATTCGTATAATCTCACGCCCAATCCCCAGACTCAAATTCCTCGGTGCATTGCCGGCGCGTCCTGTCTTGCCTTTACCTTCGCCGATCACTGTTCCCTTTCATCCACCAATCAAAGCACCTCCGATTAAACCCACGACGCCTCCAATCAACCGCCCTTATGCTGACTAATAGGACGCAACCCGCTTGATTCCGATAACTCCCATCATGATTACCTCTGTTACTGAAATCTCGCTGCCGCGAACTACACAACAACTAAGGTGTACGACCCTAAAAAAAATAACAGCGGCTACACGTCGGGTCTTATTCAGAATTGCTTGAAAGTTCCGTCTTTTGCGTAGGTGTACCTGGTTGAGAAGGCGGCTGAAGTACCTCGGTCATTCAACAGGCAAAACTCGGTAATTTGAAGCAACTGTGCGCAAGACGACCGAGGCGAGGATTGTTATTTTGCAGCTCTAGATTCAGAAATCTGAGAAGAAATATGGTGAGCAAGAGTTGAATTCAAAAATCAGGATCGTAAAGCGGAAACTGACTGGCGATTCCACGGACCACGAACCACCGGTCGAAACCAAACCGTTGAACCAGAGCACTCGCGACATGACGATTGTGGTGAAGAGTTGGATCGCTGAGCTGAAAGAACGAAAGCGTAATCAGAGACAATCCTTCGCCCAGTTACAATAGGTAACAGTAGTGAGGAAATAAGCAATTAACCGATTAAAGAAGCTGGGTGCTTGGCAGGAATTGGAGGTAACACATCATGTTTAAGACAGTAGCCGTCGCGGTATTCATGTCGGTTATTGCAGCGTTGGCAAACTTTGGGTCAGGAAACAATGGTCACTGGCAACAACCATCGACCGGTAACGTGCCAACGAGCGAATCTGCTATCAAACTGACTATAGAAACTGCTCGAGAATCCTTGACCGCAATAACTGATCGCTTTCACGCCGGCGATCAGATTCTCGTGCCAATTACGATGACCAACACGTCGGCAAATCCGGTAACTGTATGTATTTCTTCAGACCTTTATCAGGATATGCCCGAACTGAAAAAGAACGGTGTAACTGTGTCGATTATGGATTGGCAGTCGGACGTACGATGCGGTGCTCAGCGTGACAATACGTGTAAGGAACTGAATCTGCCGCAAATGATCGAGTTGAACCCGAACGAATCGCAGATGGTCGATTGGCTCGTGCTCGTTGACAGCAAAATTCCGACCGGAGCCGACTCCTGGTATGACCCATTGTCGCCAGGCAAATACGAACTGTCGATTCAGCGACGACTTTCCTGCTGCGACGGGTCGAGAGTGCAGTCAAACAAGATAAGCTTTGAAGTCTTGCCGTAGCCCTCTGGTCAGGTCGAATTGAGGTCATTTAAGAAGTTCAATACTGTGAGCGAACACCAATGTCGAAAGCAAAATGCAAAAGGGGCAATCTGCTCTGCCTTTTTCTTATTAGCCTAGTGAGCACACTGACAGCCGATGCGCAGACTGCCAATTCCCAGCGCGAGTCCGATTCCCTCCATCAGTTCAATGGTGCAATTCGAAAACTGGTTAGACAGGTCACCCCAAGTGTGGTTGAGGTGATGGCCGCCGGGTACGCCCCGGTGGACACTGGTCGCGGAAACACCAGTTTGTTGGTGGGTATGCAACAAAAAATCGGCTCGGGAGTAATTGTCGATCCCGACGGTTACATCGTGACCAATGCGCATGTTATACGCGGCGCGCAACATGTCCGTGTCAGTGTTCGAAGTGCTTCGACGCCTGAATCGTCTGAAGAATCAACCGGAAGCGCATTACGCATGATTGAAGCCCGCATCGTAGGTGCCGACGACGATATTGATCTCGCCGTATTGAAAATCGAAGCAACAGGATTGCCGGCTATTCGTCTCGGCGACTATAGGAATCTTAGGCAGGGTGATGTTGTATTTGCGTTCGGCAGTCCTCAAGGTTTGCAAGATTCGGTAACAATGGGGGTAGTAAGCACTCCGGAGCGACAGTTCGATCCTGACAGCACCATGGTCTTTGTGCAGAGTGACGCGCCTACCAATCCTGGTAACAGTGGCGGGCCATTGGTCAACGTCGATGGTGAACTGGTTGGAATCAATACCTTCATTCTTTCACAAAGCGGCGGCAATGAGGGTTTGGGTTTCGCTATTCCCAGCGCGACCGTCGCTTATGCATATCCACAACTTCGCAGGTATGGTCATCTTCATCGTGGTGAAACGGGGATCAACGTCCAACCGATTACGTCGGAGCTTGCCAGTGCCCTGAAACTTACCAGGGATTCAGGAGTCCTCATTTCGGATGTCCTGCCCGGCAGTCCCGCAGATAGAGCTGGGTTAACAGTGCAAGACATCATCACAAGCATTGACGGTTACCCGGTAGACAACCTGCCCTCACTGGGCACTCGATTGTTTATGCGAAGTGGCGGAGAACAGATCAAACTCGGCGTCCTGCGCGGGTCAACGAAACTTAAATTTTCAGTTCTGGTGGTTGAATTACAAAACGACCTCGATAGGCTCGCCACGGTTGTACAGTCAAACCAAAGCCGCGTGGGCCAGTTGGGCGCAATAGTGATCGACATCGATCCGGTAATTGCTGAAAAGCTCTCAGCGCTGCGGATCTCATCGGGCGTGTTGGTTGTTGCGCGGGCAATAGACTCAAACGCGGACGTTGCTCTGGAGGCTGGCGATGTGATTCATACAATCAATGGGGCTTCAATAACCAAGGCTGAAGAGCTGCGATCCGCACTAAGCCGCACAAAGCCGAATACTCCAGTAGTTCTGCAGATTGAGCGTGCCGGTAAGCTAATGTTCATCGCCTTCATATTCGACACGAGTCGGTAGCATGAATTCCACCAACTGCCGTTCGTGGATTCGCGAGTGCTACTGTTAATTTGAAAACCGCGCGATCACCTCAGCAGTAGCTTTTGGCCGACGCGCTAATAGCAGTCCCCGCAACGTCCTGGCCCCAAAGCGACATTCCTAATTGCTAAGAGCCCAAAAACTGGGCCTGCAATCGGTCTGTCGCTTTGGTAACAGGAGCGTGTGCCTAATCCCGCTTTCCCGCCAAAGATTTTGCAATCTTGACTGGAATGCGGATCACAGCGTTCGATTGGTGAGCTGTGGCTGTTGAGCCACCCTCTTCAAGCCAACGCTGCGTCTTTGATTTCAGCAACTGATTTCCAGCGTCGTCGCCACGCAGAAACACTTGCGAGAGAAAGTATGTGTCACCGATCTTATCAAAAACCAGTTCACTCTTGTCCATTGGAGACTTGCCGGTGACCGGCGCCGTCTCAAAAAAAACTGCGGTTTTTCCTGTGGCGCTCTTTATCACCAGAACATCCCGGTTATTGAACCCATCCGCAACCCTAATCGTGTATGCACCGGCAGGTAAGGTTGTGTCGCCCACTACGAATGCATACGGCACATTTGCTTTGATTGTTACATTGCTCTCAATCTGCGCGTTACTCGTTAACGACGCTCCGACCCCGACGAGAAGACAAGCGATAAGAAATAACTTCGTTACGATTTTCATCTGTTCTCCAGTTGTCAAGGCACGCGCTCTTGAAGCTTGCCGCCTGCCTTTGTCCTGATGGAGTTGGTTAGATCCAACTGCTTCACCCACCTCATTCGAGTTGCGCCGGGCGCTCGTGCATCAGACGCGGCAAGCGCCACGCGCAACAATAACGGTTCGATGTTAGGTGGAGCCGTTCCGTGAGTTCTTTCGGATTTCTGCCTGAATCTTCCCTATGCTGCCGGTTTGGAATGTGAGTTTCGCCTCGGCCAAGGTCTGAAAACCTTCAAAATAGAGCAGTTATCAGCAAGCGCTAAGAAGATTCCCAAAGTTAAAGAGAATTATTCTTTTGGAGGATAGCGAGGCTTGGTTCGTCACGTGAGCGGTAGGATTTGGAAACTAAACCAAATAACCAAGCTACGTTGAGTTCGGAGTTATAAGTGATATGAGTTTTACCACCCGCGTCTTCCTCCTGGTGAGTATCTTGTCAGGCTTTGTTAGTTCCCTACCGGCACAGAGCAGACTCGAGCGACCGACTGCCAAATCACAGTCGAAACAAGTGTCACAGCATGCGGCAACTCAGGATTTTCGCGACGCTTTCATCGAGTCAAGCAAGGTCTACAAAACCAATCTCGAAAAGCTTTTGGTTTTCTACGAGAGTGACGTCGAAAAGCTGCACCAGCAAACTGCAAAATTGAAACAGCTCTACGAGAGCGGCCTTATTTCTCGTGTGGAGTACGAAAGCAACTTGGCAAAAACAACGGAAGCCGAAGCAAAAGTAGATGATGTCCGCAAGCAGATTGCGATGATCGGCTTGACGATTGAGGCGAGCCGTCCGGCCGGACCTTATGATTGGCGCGTTGAAATACCTACGTTCTCTAACGTGGAATGGAGTACCGGGAACAACAGAATTGATGCGTTGATCCGCGAGAACGGCGCACGATACGGCGTTGATCCATATCTGATTTATTGTGTGATTAGGCAGGAGTCGAGTTTTAGCGCCACAGCCTTAAGTGTGAAAGGCGCGCAGGGATTGATGCAGCTGATGCCCGCTACAGCGGCACGCTACGGGGTCACCAACGTGAACGATCCAGCACAAAATATCCGTGGCGGAACTCGCTATTTGAAAGACTTGCTACAACTGTTCCATGGACGTATCGAACTAGTCCTCGCAGGATACAATGCAGGTGAGGGTGCAGTGATGAAGTACGGACTGACAGTTCCACCTTACAAAGAAACTAAAGACTACGTTCGCCTAATTGGTCAGCGTTACTTTCGAAAATCCAATTCTCCACTGCGTTGACGGGACAAACCCTCTTCACGCCCTTCAACCTTGTCAGGCAGGATAAATTGAAAAGTGGTGCTTGGGCCTCCGTTCGGAGTG